>Ga0209103_1000208_pt1 | contig 18175 bp, 14 predicted proteins | sample 4C3metaG_FD_184152 | JGI IMG/M metagenome (GOLD analysis project Ga0209103, IMG submission 184152) | Freshwater bacterial and archeal communities from Indian Creek, Illinois, USA - 4C3 metaG (SPAdes) (version 2) | ecosystem: Environmental > Aquatic > Freshwater > Unclassified | place: USA...
GATCATGTTCTTGAACGCCAAAAAACAGCAACAATAAGGAGGCAGCAACATGCCAAAAGTGAAGACCGTTCGCGGCGCAGCCAAGAGGTTCAAGATTACCGGCACCGGCAAGGCCTTGCGCCGCAGTAATATGAAAAACCACCTTAACGAGGCAAAATCATCCAAGCGGATGCGCAACCTCGGCAAGGCTAGTCTTGTCCACCCCTCAGACATGGGACGCCTAAAGCAGCTCATCCCATACAAATTTTAAGCAGACAACATTAGGAGGTTAGATTATGCCACGTGTAAAGAAAGGCGTCACAGCACGCGCTCGCCATAGGAAGATTCTTAAGCTTGCTAAAGGCTACTGGGGTGCCAAGAGCAAGAGATTTAAAGTCGCTAATGAACAGGTAATGAAGGCCCTCTACTACGCCTTCCGTGACCGCAGAAGAAAAAAGCGCGATTTCCGCAGGCTGTGGATCACACGCATTAATGCAGCTGCTCGTATTAATGGCATGTCCTACAGTCGCTTGATGAATGGGCTTAAGATGGCCGGAGTGGTTATGAATCGTAAGATGTTGGCCGACTTGGCTGTGCGCGAACCGGCTTCGTTCACTAGCTTAGTCAGCGTGGCTAAACAGCAATTCGTTCAATAGAAAGGAACAACCGGCAAGTGCTCTAGGGCTTGCCGGTTCTTTGCATTGGAGGAAAGCGATGAACACACGGCTTAGAAAAATGAGCCCAGTACAGGTGTTGGCACTGACCTTCTTGGCGCTCATCCTTATCGGTACATTTCTGCTCATGTTGCCATGGGCTACCACTGGTGAGCAAGTAGGCTTTGTGGATGCTTTATTCACGGCTACTTCGGCTGTGTGTGTGACTGGGTTAGTGGTGGTCGACACGGGTACTAGATTCACGATTTTTGGGCAAGCGGTCATTCTCTTGCTCATTCAATTGGGTGGCTTGGGCCTTATGACCGTGGCAACCATGGTAGCAGTTATCTTAGGCAAGCGCATCACATTTCAGGACCGCCTCATTATCCAGGAGGCTTTTAACCAATTCACCCTAGAGGGCATGGTCCGTCTCATTAAATACATTGTCATGACTACTTTTGTTATCCAGGGTATCGGCGCGCTCTTGCTGTTTTGGCGCTTCCAGCCCATTTATGGTACGTGGCGTGGTCTTTGGTTTGCAGTATTTCACGCAATCTCCGCTTTTTGTAACGCCGGGTTTGATTTGTTCGGCAACTTTCGCAGTTTGGAAACTTTTACGTCCGATCCGCTGGTCAATGGCGTAATACTTTCTTTAATTGTGCTCGGTGGCATTGGTTTTAGCGTCATCGCCGATGTCTACACTCATCGTGGCTTTAAGGGAATTTCCCTCCACACTTCCCTTGTTCTAAAGGTGACGCTCATCCTTATCATTCTGCCCAGTATCGTCATTGGGATACTAGAATGGAATAACGCTCTAGCCCCATATGACTTCACGGGCAAGGTGCTCGGCGCGGTCTTTACCGCGGTGGCACCCCGCACAGCTGGATTTAACACAGTTCCGACCGCGGCCCTAGGTAGCGCGACCACGCTACTATTGATCGGATTGATGTTCATAGGAGCTTCACCCGCTTCGACAGGTGGCGGCATAAAGACCACCACTTTCGCCATGATTGTGTTAAGCGTGGTGGCGGTTCTGCGCATGCAGCCCGAAGTAGTTATTGGGGGCCGGCGTATCCCGGTGGCCATGACTTTCAAGTCGCTGGCTGTGGCGACTTTGGCCTTGGGGCTGGTGCTGTCTGTGACCTTTCTCTTGCTCAATACCGAAGAGCACGCCTTCCTCGACATCTTGTTTGAGACTACTTCGGCCTTTGGCACTGTAGGTCTCAGTCGAGGCATTACCACTACCCTGTCTACGGTCGGGCGATTGGCTTTAGTGTTTACCATGTTTGCCGGACGCGTCGGTCCCCTCACCCTAGCTTTCGCCTTCGCGATTAAGAGTGATCCTTGTGCTAATGTAGTTAGATATCCAGAAGGGAAGATCATCGTTGGCTAGAGAAACGCAAAAACAGTTTGCCGTTATTGGACTAGGTCGTTTTGGCTCAAGTGTCGCTCGTACTCTCCATGCACATGGGTACCAGGTACTCGGCATCGATGATGAAGAGGAAAGAGTGCGCGCCAATTTGGACCACTGCACTCGTGCGGTCGAGGCCGATGCTACCGATGAACAGGCCTTAAGGGCTCTAGGCATCCGTAACTTTGATACGGTCATTGTGGGAATCGGCGGGGACATTCAGGCCAGCATCCTGGTTACGCTGATGCTTAAAGAACTTGGGGTCAAGCAGGTGGTGGTCAAGGCCCAGAGTGATGTGCATGGAAAAGTGCTGTACAAAGTTGGGGCGGATAGAGTTGTTTTTCCTGAGCGCGACATGGGCACTCGCGTAGCCCGTAATCTCGTAGCCAGTAATATCTTAGAATATATCGAGTTAGCGCCCGAATTAAGTATTTTGGAGTTCTTGGTTAGTGACAACATGGTCGGCCAGACATTGCGTACCCTAGACTTGCGTAGCCGCTACGCCTCAAATATTATCGCCATAAAGCGTGGCGAGGAGTTTGAACTTGCACTCCAAGCCGACTACAGGATTCAGGCAGGGGATGTGCTGGTAGTAGTCGGCCGCAATGAGGACCTGAAGAGACTGGAGCGAGTCTAAAGTGCTTGACAGGCGCATTACCTCAGTCGAGAATCGCTGGGTGAAGTTGGCGCGCGCGCTACGAAGTCCGCGAGGTCGTGCTAAGCACAGTGCCTTCTTGGTAGAGGGAACGAGGGCAGCAGGTGAGGCGATGTCCTCCGGGCGGGCCCTCGCTTGTCTTATTGACGAGGCTCTGGCCAAGCGGGCGCACGTTGCCGAAGTGTTGGCGCGAGCTCAGCACGGTGCAATAGAGACCTTGTTGGTAGAATCTATGCTTTTTGCCACGCTTTGCGAAACAGCTTCTCCGCAAGGCGTCCTCATCGTCGTTTCGGACATCGCTCTGCCGCTAGGTACGTTGCAACGGGCGCGGCCGCAGTTAGTTGTCATCTCAGATGGTATACAGGACCCCGGCAACATGGGGACGCTTATTCGGCTAGCAGATGGCGTGGGGGCGAATGCTTTTGTGGCAACTGAGGGTAGCGTCGATCTATACAATGACAAGGTGGTTCGCGCTAGCGTGGGGTCGCTCTTTCATCTTGCCGTCGCGCAAAATGTTCAGCCCGCGGCGTTACTGGCTATGCTTACGGAAAGCAATTACAGCATTGTGGCCGCCGAGCCGCGGGGCACTAGTGTGCATTATGATTTTCGGTATCAAATGCCCTTGGCGGTGGTCTTTGGCAATGAAGGGGCAGGTCTTAGCCTAATTTGGCGCGAGGCGGCCCATTTGGTGCGCATACCTCTTTGGGGACGGGCGGAATCGCTTAATGTCAGCATCTCTGCTGGTGTTCTTTTGTATGAAATAGTCAGGCAATGGCAGGGGGGACTCCTTGTACCTGCGCGCTCTCCTATGCTATAATCTCACTAGTAGCTAGCGAGAGGGTGTGTCTGCGTGAAAATGTTGACCGCCGGTTTCTTCTGGAAACTTTTTGAGGATACAGGCTCGGTCTTTGCTTACCTCATGTATCGCAGACTTTATTTCAATTGAAATGAGTTAAGACAGTTAAAGAAAAGAGTAGTATCGAGTAAGCCTGCTGCAGGCAGGGTGATACCGCGAGTATGCCTCGCCCCTACGTGGGGCGAGGTTATTTTTCATGGGGAGTGGTGAACGTGAAATTATTGGATGACGTAAGGGCGCTCCAGAATCACGCCTTAGAGCGCATTGGCACCCTCAAGAATACGGAGGAATTGCAAAGCTACCGTGTAGAACTGCTCGGCAAGAAGGGGCAGCTTACGGCTATTTTGCGCAGCATGGCCTCTTTATCGGCGGAAGAGCGGCCACTAGTGGGCCAGGCGGCTAATGAAGTGCGTGACGCACTGACGGCTGCACTAGATGAGCAGGAGCGAGGGCTCGGCGAGCAGGAGCTTATGCTGCGCTTGCAGCAAGAGCGCATTGATGTTACCCTTCCGGGTTGTCTGCACTATGTCGGCCATGTGCACCCACTTACCAGCATTATAGAGCTGGTTACAGACATATTCCTGCGCCTCGGTTTTTCGGTAGCGACCGGACCGGAGGTAGAAACAGAGTACTATAATTTTGAGGCGTTGAATGTCCCGGCAGATCATCCGGCTCGAGATATGCAGGATTCATTTTATGTGACGGGCGGATTGGTGTTGCGAACTCAAACCTCGCCCGTGCAGGTGCGCACTATGGAAAAGATGAGCCCAGCGTATCCGGTGCGCATTATTAGCCCGGGCAAGGTGTACCGGCGAGATGATGATGCCACGCATTCCCCTATGTTTCAACAAGTAGAGGGCTTAGTCATCGATAAGGGGATTAATCTGGGGCATCTCAAAGCGACACTTCTCTCTTTTGCCCAGGAAATGTTTGGCGCAGAACGACAAATCAGACTGCGGCCGAGCTACTTTCCCTTCACAGAGCCGAGTGTCGAGGTTGATGTGAGCTGCGGTTCATGCAGTGGGGTAGGATGCCAGGTATGCAAGAACACAGGGTGGATCGAAATCTTGGGAGCTGGGATGGTGCATCCGAATGTGCTGCGGCAGTCAGGATATAACCCAGAAGAGGTGACTGGTTTTGCTTTTGGCATGGGCGTAGAACGTATAGCCATGCTTAAGTACCGAGTCGAAGACTTGCGGCATTTCTTTGTCAATGACTATCGCTTTCTCAGTCAGTTTTAGGAGGTAAGAACAGTGAAAATTTCTTATAATTGGCTGAAAGAGCATGTTGCCTTGGATACGCCTCCCGCCGAGCTAGGTGCGCTGATGACCGCGGCAGGCGTGGCTGTAGATGCCGTTAGGTCGCGCGACACCTTGTTGCGGGGCGCCAAGACGGGACGGGTGCTCGAAGTGCTGCCCCACAGCAATGCCAGTAAGTTATGGGTGTGCCGTGTGGATTTGGGCACTCTGACGCTGACTATTGTGACCGGAGCTCAGAATGTCAAGTGTGGAGACATTGTGCCCGTGGCCGTGCCAGGTACAGTGTTGCCGGATGGTAAGATTATTGAGCCAACTGATTTTCGTGGGATCATGAGTTATGGCATGCTCTTATCTAGCGAAGAAATTGGACTAGAGCGTAAGCTTGTGCCTGCCGCTGTTAAGGAGGGCATATATCTGTTGCCGGCTGAAACGCCGCTGGGGCGTGATGTTGCGGAGATCATGGGGTTGCTAGATCATTCCCTAGAACTAGACCTTACTCCTAACCGTTCCGATTGCTTGAGCATGCTTGGCGTGGCGCAGGAGGTTTCAGCCCTTACTGGGGCGAAAATGCTCCCCATGCATACCCGTGATGTACTTCCTCCTGTGGCTACTGGGGCGTCCTTGACGGTCGAGATAGAGAATAAAGAACTGTGCACAGGCTACTTGGGCCTCGTTATCGAGAATGTTTCCGTCGCTGATTCTCCCCTGTGGATGCAAAATTTTCTCCAAGGCGTTGGCATTAAGCCGGTCAACGGCATTGTGGACATCACCAACTTCGTTCTCTGGGAAACAGGGCAGCCTCTCCACGCCTTCGATTACCACAAGATTATGGGGAAATCAATCACTGTTCGCCTGGCTCGCAGCGGTGAACAAATTGTGACACTAGATGGTGAGGAGCGACAATTGCCGCAGGGCGCCTTAGTAATCGCCGACCAACAAGGTGCGATAGCAATTGCCGGGGTAATGGGTTCTTTGGAGAGCGAAATCACCCCTGCGACTAAGAGTATCGTCCTTGAGTCAGCGCTTTTTGAGCGCATCAGTGTTCGTCGCACGTCGCGCTCCCTCGGGCTACTCACCGCGGCATCTACTCGTTTCGACAAGGGCGTTGACCCACAGGGGATGTGGCTAGCCCTCTCCCGCGCCGCGTACCTAGTTGAGAAGCTCGGCTTTGGTGTAGTTACTGGCGCGCCTATAGGCTGTCTACCGCCTGAGGCCCCCGGGCGCAGTGTGACTCTGCGGGTAGCTAGAGCTAACAGTCTGTTGGCCACCAACTTAACTGCAGAGGAAATGGCAGAAATGTTAACGCGTCTAGGCTTGGGAGTGACGACAAAAGGGGACTCCTTACAGGTAGCAGTGCCTTCGCGGCGGCGTGATTTAGTCGAAGAGATAGACTTGGTCGAAGAGGTAGGTCGCATATATGGGTTTGGGCATGTGCCTGCGCTACCTTTGTCGGGTACGATTACCCAAGGCCAGCGCACCATTAACGACCAACTTAACAACCTGCTCCGCAGCAAATTAAGCTGCCTTGGGGTGGATGAGATCATCACCCTCAGCTTCGCTGACCCCGCTTTTGCGGAGCGCTTGGGCTTGGACCATGACCATGCCTTTAGTCGTACCGTGCCCATTCAGAACCCTCTCAGCCGTGAGCGCAGCGTCCTGCGGCGCACCCTTATTTCGGGTATACTAGAAGTGATGGAGTATAATCAAGCCAGACAAAGTCCTGGCATGTCGATCTATGAAATTGGGCGCGTTTTTTTGCCGCGTGAGGGGGAGCAAAGCGAGCAAAGATGGGAGCCCCAGAGGCTGTGTCTGGGAGCATTTGGCGAACGCCGAGGCCACTGGCGGACACCCCCCGTACAACTTGATTACTATTTTCTTAAGGGCGTCGTGGAAACTCTCTTGCCCCAAGCGATGTTTGTCGTCAGCCAACACAGCTTTTTGCACCCAGGGCGACAAGCCAATATTGTGCTCCAGGGTGAAGTCGTCGGATTTATAGGGGAACTTCACCCGCGCTTGGCATGGCGTGAACGCTTTGTGGTGTGCGAAATAGAGCTCGAGAAGGCCTTTGCCCTAAGAAGTTTTGCACCGCAGTATAAACCCCTGGGGAAACTATTGCCGCTCGAGAGGGATCTAGCCTTTTTGTTGCCTGCCGCCGTGGAGGCTGCTGAAGTATGCCGCGTTGTCAAGCTCTATGGGCACGGGCAGGTAGAGAGTGTTACCGTTTTTGACATCTACAAGGGAGCTGGAATCCCGAGCGGCATGCAGAGCATGGCCTTGCGATTATTGTTGAACGGCGGTCAGGGGAGCCTTACTGATAAGGAGCTTGCGGAGTTATGGCGCGTCATACAGAGCGGAGTTGAAACTGCCTTGGGGGCAACTTTGCGTGGGCTTGCAGGAAGTTAGCCTCAGGTGGAGTATTCTAAATGCAAGGGGGGGGGGAGTTTGTGGAGACTAAGAAAAGAGTCAAACTCACTATTTTTGATCAAGCCATTCATTTGCGCTGCACATCCCCCGATGAGATGCACTCGTTAGCGCGCGAGGTGGAGAGACGCATGACTGAATTTGCTGCGCAAGATGATTGTATCAGCGTGACTCAATTGGCCATATTGGCGGCACTTTCATTGGCGAAGGAAACGATGGACACAAGACATGCGCTGACCAACCTAGAACACAAGCTGACCATGCTACAGACTAGGGGCGACGCGCCATCTAATTACTAGGAGGTAGAGCAGTGCCCACTCTTAACGGCCTTGACTATGTGCTGTTGCTTGTTGTTGTGTTTTTCACGCTCTCGGGCTTACGGCGTGGCTTAGTCAGACAGATTGTCGATCTGGTGGCTTGGGTGGGCTCCATCTATCTGGCCATTTCCTTTGGGGATGAGTTAGCAGCGGAGCTTAATCGCCTCTTTGGCCTTGACGTTCATTTGAATCAGGCCCTTGGTCCCCTGTGGGGAAATTTTGCCATCGGTGCTTCGGCAGCAAATGTACTCGGGTTCGTGGCGGTTGTGATTATGACCCGCATGGTGGTAGAAATCGTCGCCAATGCACTTGATATGGTGGCGAAACTGCCCGTGATTAGCTCTTTCAATGTTCTAGGTGGGGCGGTGCTGGGCTTTGGTAAAGGTGTGTTAATTGTCTTCGTTGTCGCTACGGTTGCGCGAGCCCTGCCCGCCGGCGCCTTCTCTGCCCACATTGATGGGTCACAGGTTGTTGAAGCCGTACTACGCATAAGTCCACATTTTTACGAACAACTTAGGGAGTTTATTTTGCGAGCAAGGCCCTTGGTTTGAGACCGGGGTCTTTTCCATAAAGAGGTGAAGGATATGCATGAGCGCACTTGGCGAGTATTAGAGTTAGATAAAGTCAGAGACATCCTTGCTAGCTTCGTATCATCTGAGCTCGGAGGGGAATTGGTCGCGGGCATGTCTGCCAGCACTGATCGCGCCGAAGTGGAGCGATGGTTAAGAGAGACGGGGGAAGCGAGAGCTATTCTCCGCAACGAAGAGTTTCCCTTAAAGGGCCTTGCTGATGTCCGTGCGGTGGTGAAGCGCTGTCAACTGGGAGCCACCGTGGCCCCGCATGATCTTTTTGCCCTAGCCCAAGTCCTCATAACAGCGCGGCGCACACAGAAGTTCTTCCTCGATCGGGGAGCGGCCTATCCCTTGTTAGCAGAGCATGCCGCCGGCTTAGTAAATAATAAGGTGGTCGAAGAAGAAATTCTCTACTGCATTGGCGAAGGTGGAGAAGTCTTAGATAAGGCCAGCGATAAGTTGCGCGAGCTGCGCAGCGACATTCGTGCTGCCCAGAGTGAAATTCGTGCCAAGCTTGAAGGTATGTTGCGTTCCGCGGCCATTCAGAAATACTTGCAGGAACAGCTCGTCACCATGCGCGGCGACAGATATGTCTTGCCTGTTAAAACAGAATACAAAGTACAAATTCCGGGCATAGTCCATGACCAGTCTGCGAGCGGTGCTACGGTGTTTATTGAGCCTATGGCTGTAGTTGTCATCAATAATCGGTTGCGCCAGTATGAGGCCTTAGAGGAACATGAGATAGATCGGATTCTGCGAGAGCTGTGTGCAGGTGTAGGCGAGCACGCCACTAGCATGCTTAACAACATGAAGATACTCGCCAAACTAGATTTCTCTCTGGCCAAAGGCCGCCTAAGTCTAGAATGGCAGTGTACCGAACCAGAACTTTCCGCAGGCCAAGAACTCAGCTTCAAGGGGGCTCGGCACCCTCTAATCCCTAGGCATGAAGTTCGACCCATAGATGTACGGCTGGGGCAGGCATTCAGTGTCTTGCTCATCACTGGTCCTAACACCGGCGGTAAGACTGTAACGCTTAAGACAGTGGGGCTCTTGACGCTCATGGTGCAATGCGGGCTGCACATCCCGGTGGCCTCCGCTAGTCGCGCCGCGATTTTCGATACTGTCTTTGCTGACATTGGTGACGAGCAAAGCATAGAGCAAAGCCTAAGCACCTTTTCTTCGCATATGACTAATATTCGCCATATAGTGGATGTGGCCGACTATAAGTCCTTAGTCCTGCTTGATGAGCTTGGCGCAGGAACTGACCCCACAGAAGGGGCCGCTTTAGCCATGGCTATCGTGGATACGCTGCTTGAGCGCGGAACTCGCATCGTGGCCACCACACATTACAGTGAACTAAAGGCCTATGCCCACACCAAGAGTGGGGTGCAAAATGCCAGCATGGAGTTTGACGTTGACTCACTCAGGCCCACTTTCAAACTGACCATAGGGCTACCTGGAAAGAGCAATGCCTTTGAGATCTCAGAGCGACTTGGGCTCGACAAAAGTGTCATCGGGCGTGCCAAGGATTACTTGAGCGGTGAAGTCTTGCGCGTGGAAGACCTGATTCGCAGCCTTGAAAAAAGTCGCCAAGAGGCTGATATAGCACACAGTGATGCCCTAGCTATGCGCTCCCAAGCACAGACATTAGCCAAGCAAGCAGATGAGAAAGCGAAGCGCATGCAGGACAAAGAGAGGGAAGTCCTGCATCGGGCGGCTACAGAGGCTAGGGCGCTTGTTTATCGCGCCAAACATGAAATGGACGCGCTCATTGAAGAGCTTCGTCTAGCGCAGGAGGAGAAGTCTGGCCAAGAAGTAATGTCCACGGTAGAGAAAGTACGCCAGCGCTGGCGCGAGGTAAGCAAGGAAATTAGCCCAGAAGTAACCATGCCTAGCGAAGACAATGTTGAGGTGCCCATCAGCTTGATAGGTGTGGGCGATGAGGTCTTGGTTGCTCATCTCAAACAAAAGGGGAGGGTGCTGGCGATCTCCCCCATAGGTCAAGTGACTGTACAAATGGGATCAATCCGTACGACCACGGAACTTAAACATTTGCGTAAACTCGAGACTAAAATACAGGCCAAAAGTCCCCTGGTGGGAGGCTTTCATATGGTTGACCTCAGCCGTAGCGGTGTACGCATGGAGCTAGACCTGAGAGGACATTCGGTTGAGGAGGGCATTCTGAAACTAGACAAGTACTTAGATGATGCCGTGATGGGCGGACTAAGCCTGGTTCAGATCATTCATGGTAAGGGAACGGGAGTACTAAGGGAAGGGGTAAGAAGCTTTCTAAAAGGACACTCGCAGGTGGAAAACTTCCGCTACGGCCAAGCGAATGAGGGCGGCTCTGGCGTTACGGTGGTAGTCCTCAGGCGCTAAACAAAACACCTCAGGGAAGACTCTCCCTGGGGTGTTTTTGTTTTGTTAATTCCCGCCACCGTTGCCGCCCGCGCCTGTGGGCGGGGCATGAACTGTGCACTCATCAAAAGGCACTTGATAGGCCCTGTCGACAGGGTGAAGCTGATTTCCATTGCGGTCGAGGAGGACGGCATATGGAGCGCGGCGCACCCGCAAAGCGCTGACCACGGACGCGGGAGGACATGCTGGAGTCGCGAGCTGGCCGCTCTCGGTGCATATACTTACCACCACGTGCATATCGCATGGGTCTTCTGGACGCGGCTCTGTGCCGGCAATAAACCAGTCATAGCGAATATCGTCGCTGGGGGTGAGGTGGCTCGGATACTTTCCGGAAACAGCGGAAAAGCGCTGGCGCACAAAGCCGAGGCGACGAGGAGGCCCGAAAATGCCATATTCTTCATACCACTCTTCGCCAAACCTAGGTAGCTCTGCAGCCGGTGTTCCTGCTGTGAAGATTGACATCATGCGCCCAAAGATAGCGGTCGCAAAGCCAGAACCCACGGCATTGTTCCCTGTGCTAGGAAATCCTCCGCGCACAAAAGGGTCAGAACGCAAAATGCGCTGCAGGCGGGCCTCTGGAGTCTCGTTAGCAGGCGGGGGAGCCAGCGGCGGAGGGGTAGTGGAGCGCCTTTCAGGGGCACCATCTTTAATGCGCGGGATTCCAGTGGTCAGGTCATCATGGCCTATCCACACACCGACCGTAAAATCGGGCGTGTAACCAAAGAACAGAGCGTCGGCATTGCCATCTGTGGTGCCGGTCTTGCCAGCCGCTTGCCCAGCAAACCGGCCCATGGTGCCACCCCGCAGGCCACCAAAACCTGTACCTGTGACGCCGTCGCGACTATCGACGGTACCGCGGAGAATGTCTGTCATTAGCCAGGCGACTTGCTCGGTTGTGACTATCTGTTGTGTGGGGCTAGGCGAGGTGTATATCACACTGCCAGTTCGCGTAACAATACTGAGGATAGAACTTGGCTCGACCAGTACCCCCCGATTGTTAAAGACATTGTAGGCACGCACTTGCTCGAGCAAAGTCATGCCATTTGTCATGCCACCGAGTGCTGTAGCTAGCCCCATGTCATTTCGCGGTCCACGCTCAACAAATGAGGTGATACCTAGGCGCTTAGCCCAGTCTATGGCATTGCGCACTCCAAAAGACTGATAGAGTTTAACAGCCATGACATTGTAGGAGCGGGCGAGGCCCTCGCGTATAGAGGTATGACCCCAAAAGGTGTTAAAGTCAAAGTTGCGCGGCACATACAAGGGATCTTGTGGGTTGCCGGTGGGATAAGTAACCGGGGCATCATCAATGGTGCTGGCGGCCGTAATGCGCCCTGCAGCGAGGGCGGGTCCATATACTAGCAGGGGCTTGATGGCCGAGCCAGGCTGATTTTGCTCCCCCGCCACGCGGTCGCGGCCAAAGCGACCAATCATGTCTCTTCCACCCAACCAGGCACGGATGAAACCCGTGCTTGGTTCGATGACCAGCATCGACACTTGGGGCTGCAGGCCATGAGCATTCGCCCATGTAAAAGCATTAACTTCGGTTGCGAAGCGACTTATCTCGGGGTTGCGGTCACTGCGGGCTTGGCGCTGAATCCGTTGTAAGATACCATTTTCTTGCGTAAAAATCTCTAAGGCCGCCCTCTCAGCGGCGCGCTGCAATTCAAGATTCAAGGTCGTCTTAATTGTCAAACCCTCATTGTGAATGGCAGCCGATGCTTGCGCCCGGGTGATGCCCCTTTGCTGCATAAGGATATCTTCCACTTGGGTGATGACGTGGTCGACAAAGTACATGGCTAAATCACTGTCGCCGGGCTGATTGCGAGGGACAACCAAGGTGATTGTCTCGTCTATAGCAGCGTCTCTTTCGGCATCAGTGATGCGGCCATGTCTAACCATTTGCTCTAACACGATGGCCTGTCGCCTACGTGCTGGTGCCATGTCGGCTGAGCGCGGTCGCCAAGCGTTAGGCGAGGGCAAAATCCCCACTAGCATAGCGCTTTCGGCGAGGCTTAGGTCGCTAACATTCTTACCAAAATACTGCTGGGCCGCAGCCTGAAAACCATGCGCTGAGCCCCCAAGGAAAATTTCATTGAGGTAGGTTTCCAGAATTTCAGTCTTGGAGTATTCACGCTCAATTCGCAGGGCTACGTATATCTCTTGTACTTTGCGCCTAATAGTCACGCGCTGATCGCGGAGAATGCGGTTTCGCGCTACTTGTTGTGTGATGGTACTTGCGCCTTGGAAATCTTGGCCGGTTAGAGTAAGGTAGGTGGCGCGCACCAAATCGCGCGGTGAAATGCCAAAGTGGCTGTAAAATCGGATATCTTCCATGACAATTACGCCATCAACCAAGTGCTGGGGCATGTTGGCCAGCGGCACGGTGACGCGGTTTTGCTCTTGATGCAACTGAGCAATCATTGCCCCTTTGGCATCTAAGACGAAGGATGTCTCACTCGGCAATTGTTCGGCCATAGTAAATGGAGGGATATCGTGAACAAAGTAATAGACGAGCCCGAGTCCAGCCACAAAGGCGATAAAGCCCGCTACAACAATGAAATAAAACACGCTAAGCAACCGGCCAGTATTTTTTCTCTGGCCTTTCTTTGCGGCATTTTTGTTCATAGCCATTGCAACCTCCTTCCGTAATAGAACACTCTCATAATTATACCACTCAAGTTCAAACTATCATATGGGAGAAAAAGCCATGCGCATTGTCATTTCATCGACCTGCGGCCTTGGCGAGACAGGCATACAATAGTGCGCCTTGGCACAACGGCGAGGTGGAGGAGCATGGAGTGTTAGAGGCCTTAGTGCCGTTCGGCTCCCCATGGCACTAGTAAACTAGCACTTCTTTCTGATAGACTATGGCCATGAAAATAGAAGAAATTTTTGCCGAAGACGGCAGAATTGCTTGCGCTCATCCCACCTTTGAAGCTCGGCGCGGGCAAGTAACTATGGCACGTGCTGTCGATGACGCCTTGCGCAGCAAACACATCTTGGTCGCACAGGCAGGTACAGGCTTAGGCAAGACTTTTGCCTACTTGGTGCCGGCCGTGCTTTTTGCCTTGAGCGAAAACAAGCGCGTTGTAGTTTCGACGCGCACAATTGGTCTGCAGGAGCAAATCTATAAGAAAGACATCCCTTTCCTCAAGGAAGCGCTAGGTTCAGAGTATCCTTTCGTGGCTGTCTTGGCCAAGGGGCGCAACAACTTTCTTTGTCGACGCAAAATGGATAGTCTGCGGAGCTTCGACCGCGGCATCTTAACAGAAAGAAGACAGATTGACGAGCTGCGAGAAATTCAGCTTGCCGTGTTGGAAAAGAAACTCAAGATAGGCGATCGTGAAGAGTTATCTTTCCAACCTACCGGTGAGTTGTGGCCACTTGTCTCAGGTGACGGCGATGCCTGCCTCAGGCGTATGTGTCCCTACGTTGACCTCTGCTATTATTATGTCTCGCGCCGCGCTCAAGCCAAGGCAAATATCATAGTCGTGAATCATGCCCTGTTTTTTGCAGACATCGCCATCCGTAAGGACCCGAACTTTTCCGCGGAGCAAGCGGTGCTTGAGGATTATGCCGCCGTAGTGTTTGATGAAGCACATCATTTAGAAGATGTAGCCACGGATTTCTTTAGCGTCCGAGTAAGCCTGCCTCGCCTCCGCTTGACGACTAATGCCGTTACATCTAGTCTCAGGCCAGGCGGCATGCTCTTTTCGCCGCAGCTTAGCGCGCGCATTCCTGCGATGGAGAGTGCGGCCCAACGTCTCCTGAGTGATGCTACGCAACTCTTTTCCACCCTAGGAGAGGCAAGGCGGCTGCACGCGCACGATATTATCGATAATTCGGCGCAGGGTCCCCTGCAGGATTTTATGGCGGCGGTCGCGGAACTTCAGGGGGGCGACAACAGTGAAGAACAAGACGCTTTCATAGCCCTTTTGATTGAGCGTTTGACGCGCATCAATTTGGACCTAGAGTTTGTGCTATCTAGACAGGGTGGTGAAGAAAAGTTTGCCTACTGGATAGAGTCTCTTCAGTCCGAGGTAGCACTGGTAGCAGCCCCGGTTTCTTTGCAGGAGGACCTCAGGGAGCATGTTTTTCTGCGCATTGAGTCAGTTATCCTAGCTTCAGCAACACTATCGTCGCGCCTACTGCGGCGCATAGGCGTAGATAGGTGCCATGTGCTCAAAATAGAATCTCCTTTTGATTACACCAACCATGCCTTGCTGTACTTGCCGCGAAACGCCATGGAGCCTTCTGAATCGCCACTCTACGATGAGTATGTGGCGGACAGAGTTAGGGAGATTGTGGCCGTGACAAATGGCCGCGCACTAGTACTGTTTACATCCTATCGTTCCATGAACAATGTCTTTTCGCTGCTCTCCGACCTCAAAGAGCAAGGTTTTACCATGCTAAAACAAGGCGAAGAGGCGCGTGGAACTACAATGCACAAATTCAAGACCGGTCACAAGACATTGCTCTTGGCTGTGTCCAGTTACTGGGAAGGAATCGATGTGCCGGGAGAAGCGCTGTCCTGCGTCATACTCGTGAAGTTGCCCTTTGGTGTGCCGACCGAGCCCATAGTACAAGCTCGCTGTGAAGCTTTAGTGCGCCAAGGGGAGAGCCCGTTTTATGCCTATACCTTGCCGCAAGCAGTTTTGCGCCTAAAGCAGGGCTTTGGGCGGCTTATTAGAACCGCCGCCGACAAAGGTGTAGTGGCCGTGCTTGATCAACGACTGCAAACAAAAGCTTATGGCAAAGCATTCTTAAAGGAACTGCCCCCGGCGCGGCTGACACACAGCCTTGAAGACATACGTAGATTGTTGACATGATTTATGCTCGGCGAAAGGAATTTAAGTTGCGCCTAGCGAAGTAATTAGTCAGAGCAAGATGAAGTTTCGCACTCAATTTTTTCAAGGAGGACATCGGAGAATGGCCAAAAAAGTAATTGCAGCCTTGGTGTTGACTTTTGTGACGTTTGGAAGCTTTCTGTCGGTGCGGGCATTCTCTCCTCAACCCGGCACCGCCGACGATCCGCTTATCTCTGTCAGCTTTTTCACGCAGGGGATTCTTCCGCTTGTGAACAGGCTAAACGCTCTCGAAACAAACGCGGCGACTGTGGCAACTCTTACTGCCACCATTGGGCAACTAGAAACACGCATCGCAGCTCTCGAAGGCAAAGTAGCGGAGCTCCAGCGGCAGTCAAATGGACCGCCATCTGTGACGCCTCCTCCGGTGACGGTGACTCCGCCTCCAGCTCCCGTTGACGTACATGGCTTCGTTACTGGGGCGAGTGTAGTCAACGTTCGGCAGGGGGCAGGCACGAACTTTGCGGTGATAACAACCGTGACATTAAACACACGAGTGGTAGTTCTTGAGCGCGGTCGCGATTGGCATCGCATCAGGCTCACGGATGGTCGAACGGGGTTTATCCATGCTACTTTGCTCCGCATTCCCTAATTTTTTACTTAGTATGATTGAGGTGTTCTCATGTCCTTCCTGCGTAGATTGTTCCACGAAGCGCGCCCTCACTATAAGTATCTCTTGATCACTGGTGTAGCCATTTTGGGCTTGACCGGACTAGACTTGACGGCGCCGCAGCTTATACGGCGCCTGCTTTTCTATGTAGAATCTGGCGACGAACTGAGCATGGAAGTGATCTCGCCCATTGCCTTGGGTCTCTTAGGTCTGTATGCTGGCAAAATTCTTTTTCGCTTCTTGGCGAGCTATATGTCCCATGTGGGCTCATGGCAGCTAGTGGCGGATATGCGTACGCGTGTCTATGATCATCTGCAAAAGCTCTCCATGGGTTTTTTTCAAGACAAGCAAACAGGGCAGTTAATGTCCATCACTGTCAATGACGTGGCTACTTTCGAATCGCTAATCGCCCATGCCATTCCTGAGCTTGGCGCAAATATACTGGTGCTCGGCGGGGTATCCTTCATCTTGTTTAGCATGAACCCCACCTTGGCAGCCCTCACCCTGTTGCCAGTTCCTTTCTTAATAGTGGCCACCCGATTGTACGCCATAAAGGTGCGTCCGATCTTTTCTGTCGCGCAAAAGAAAATAGCTGATCTCAATGCCGTTTTGCAGGACAATCTTTCCGGCCTGAAGGAGATTCAGGTGTTTAACAAGCAGGCCTGGGAGAGGCAGCAGGTTGATTATCATTCGCAATCTCATGTCAGGGCCATTCTGCTCGCGCTGCGCTACGGGGCCATATTTCAGCCCACCATCGAGTTCCTTACTTCTCTAGGTACCGTTATCGTAATCTTTTTTGGCGGACTTCTTGCTCTGCGCGGTCAGATGCGGGGCAGTGATATCGTCGCTTTTATGCTTTACCTGAACTTATTCTATCAACCCATAACAGCCATGAGTCGGCTGATGGAGGACATTCAGCGTGCTATGGCCGGGGGAGAAAGAGTTTTTAAAGTGCTAGACACCGTGCCCGATATCAAAGACAGCGATGAAGCTATTTCCATGCCGCGTGGTCACGGACGCATCTCATTTGAAAACGTCTCTTTTGGTTACAATAGTGAGCAGAGGGTCGTAGAAGATATCTCCTTTAGCGTCGAGCCCGGCAAGATGGTGGCTTTAGTAGGGCCAACCGGAGTAGGCAAGACTTCCATTATCAGCTTGTTGGCGCGTTTTTATGATCCCCGTCAGGGGCGCATCATGCTCGATGGCTATGATCTGCGCCATATTACACTTAAGTCATTGCGTGAGCAGATTTCTATTGTCTTGCAAGACGTATTTTTGTTTAATGGCACCATCGCCGATAATATCGCCTACGGCAGTGAGGGAGCTACGCGCGAAGAGATTATCGCTGCGGCTAAGACTGCTTGTGCCCATGAGTTTATTGCAAATACGCCTAATGCCTACGATACCGCCATAGGCGAGCGAGGTATGCGTTTGTCAGGTGGACAAAAACAACGCTTAGCCATTGCTCGGGCAGTGCTGCGTAACGCACCAATTCTTGTTTTAGACGAAGCTACTGCGTCAGTTGATGTGGAAACAGAAGCGCAAATTCAGGCTGCAATCAATGGTCTGGCCGGTAGCCGTACGGTGGTAGTCATTGCGCATCGGCTGTCAACGGTTAAGCGCGCAGATAATATTCTCGTATTTGAGGAGGGTCGTATTGTTGAACAAGGTACGCACCAAGTCCTTATTCAGCGAGGTGGTCTGTACAGCCGTCTTTGCCGGATGCAGCTTGAGTCGAGCCTGTGAGGTTTTTTATCTCCTTTCTGTTGACACTTCAAATCGGTATGTGCTAATATAAAAAACGTCGCCACGAAACGCCGCGAAAAAAGCGGAAAAGGCACGAAGTACCAAAAAATAAGGGTTGCATTTCGACGGACCTTCATGGTACAATGAGATTCCAAAAGACTTGAACCTTGAAAACTGAACAATGCAGACGAGTAATTGGTTGAAGCGGGGCGCAAGCTCTGTGGAGATTGATTGCGAGATGAAAAAATAGTAAACTACTCGTAAGAGTAAATTAGTTACTCGTAAGAGTAACTGACAAGCAAGTGTTTTTCGAAGCGAGCCTATCGCTTTTCGATAAAAACTTTATCGGAGAGTTTGATCCTGGCTCAGGACGAACGCTGGCGGCATGCCTAATACATGCAAGTCGAGCG
>Ga0209103_1000211_pt1 | contig 18083 bp, 22 predicted proteins | sample 4C3metaG_FD_184152 | JGI IMG/M metagenome (GOLD analysis project Ga0209103, IMG submission 184152) | Freshwater bacterial and archeal communities from Indian Creek, Illinois, USA - 4C3 metaG (SPAdes) (version 2) | ecosystem: Environmental > Aquatic > Freshwater > Unclassified | place: USA...
GGGGGGCGCGTTCCTCTGCACGACGGGGCCGTTCACCGGGCGTTCGCCGAAGGACAAGTTCGTGGTCCGCACCCCCCTGACCGAAGCCACCATCTGGTGGGACAACACCGCCGCCATGGCGCCCGGGGCCTACGGGCGCCTCAAGGCCGACATGCTGGCCCATGTCCGGGGGGGCGAGCTTTTCGTGCAGGACCTGCATGCCGGCGCCGACCCGCTGCACCGGGTGAACATCCGGGTGGTGACCGAACTGGCCTGGCATGCGCTGTTCATCCGTCATCTGCTGCGCCGCCCGGCGCGCGAGGAGCTGGACAGCTTCACCCCCGACTGGACGATCCTGAACTGCCCGGGCTTTCGGGCCGATCCCGCCCGCCACGGCACCCGGAGCGACACTGCCATCGTCATCAGCTTTGACGAGCGCACCGTGCTGATCGCCAACACCGCCTATGCCGGCGAGACCAAGAAGGCGGTCTTCACCGTGCTGAACTATCTTCTGCCGGAACGGGGCGTGATGCCGATGCATTGCAGCGCCAGTCACGCCGTGGGCAATCCGCTCGATTCGGCGGTGTTCTTCGGCCTTTCCGGCACCGGCAAGACCACGCTTTCGGCCTGCCCCGACCGCACGCTGATCGGCGATGACGAACATGGCTGGTCGGACCGCGGCATCTTCAACTTCGAGGGCGGCTGCTACGCCAAGACCATTGATCTCTCGCCCGAGGCCGAGCCCGAGATCCACGCCACGACCCACCGCTTCGCCGCGTTGGTCGAGAACATGGTTTACGATCCCGAGACGCTGGAGATCGACTTTGCCGACCGCAGCCTGACCGAGAACACCCGCTGCGCCTATCCGCTCGAGGCGATCTCGAACGCCAGTGCCAGCGGCCTTGGCGGCCATCCGCGGCATGTGGTGATGCTGACCTGCGATGCCTTCGGCGTGCTGCCGCTCATCGCCCGGCTGACCCCGGCGCAGGCAGTGTATCATTTCCTGTCCGGCTTCACCTCGAAGGCCGCCGGGACCGAACGCGGCATCACCGACCCGCAGCCCACCTTCAGCACCTGCTTCGGCGCCCCCTTCATGCCGCGCCGGCCCGAGGTCTATGGCAGGCTGCTCCAGGAAAGGATCGCGCGGCATGGCGCCGCCTGCTGGCTGGTGAACACCGGCTGGACCGGCGGCGCCTTCGGCACCGGGCGGCGGATGCCGATTCGCGCCACGCGGGCGCTGTTGGCGGCCGCTCTCGACGGCGCGCTGGGGGCCGGGGCGTTCCGCCGCGATGCGGTCTTCGGCTTCGAGGTGCCGGTGGCCGTGCCGGGGGTGGACCCCGACCTGCTCGACCCGCGCCGCACCTGGGCCGACCCTGCCGCTTACGACGCGCAGGCGAAAAGGCTGGTGGCGATGTTCCAGCGGAACTTTGCCCGGCATCTGCCCCATATCGACGCAGATGTGCGGGCCGCCGCAATCGGCTGATCCGGCGCGACATTTTCGTTCGCTGGACGGGTGGATAACGAAAGCTAATTGCGCGGCGCCGGCAAAGGCGCTAGACCTTTGCAGGTGCAGAATCCCGTGACGACCGGAGGGCGAAGATGCCGCATGATGGGCAGTCCATCACCGACACCGCGACCCCGCAGGACGCGCTGGGGCTGACCGCGGCCGTCCTGCCGGAGCTTGACGCGCTTTTGACGCGCGCGCGCGAAGCGCTGCGCGCCGAGGTGATGGTCGCGGGCGGGCCGTCGGCGCAGGCGCTGGAGGCGCGGCAGCATCAGGCGCATGCGCTTGCCTGGCTTGCGACCTATGTCGAAGGCCTGCGCCAGTTGCATGCCTGGGCGGGGCGGGTGGCGGATGCCGGCCGGTTCGGCACGATGGAGGCGCTGATCCTGCAGATCGGGTTCGGCGAATACCTTTCCCAGATCGCCGGCGGCATCCCGATGAGCCAGGTGGAGATGGCGCGCCCGGCCGACATGGGCATCGACTGGCAGCCTTCGGATGCGGCGGCGCGGCTGATCCGCGACGGCAACACGCCGCTGGCACGCGGGCGGCTGGCCGAGCTCATGCAGGACAACCAGGGCCGCGCGACGTTCGGCGCCCCGGGTCTCGACGACGAGCTCGAGATGATCCGCGACCAGTTCCGCCGCTATGCCGAGGACAGGATCATCCCCGTCGCGCATGACTGGCACCTGAAGGACGCGCTGATCCCGATGGAGGTGATTGGCGAGCTGGCCGCGATGGGCGTGTTCGGGCTGACCATCCCCGAGGCCTATGGCGGCTTCGGCCTGTCCAAGGCCGCGATGGCGGTGGTCAGCGAGGAGCTGTCGCTCGGCTATATCGGCGTCGGCAGCCTTGCCACGCGCAGCGAGATCGCCGCCGAGCTGATCCTCTGCGGCGGGACCGAGGCGCAGAAGGCGCACTGGCTGCCGAGGCTTGCCAGCGGGGAAATCCTGCCGACCGCCGTCTTCACCGAGCCGGACACCGGGTCGGATCTGGGCCACCTGCGGACCCGGGCGGTCCGCGACGGCGACGACTGGAAGATCACCGGCAACAAGACCTGGATCACCCATGCCGCGCGGACGCATGTGATGACCCTGCTGGCCCGCACCGACTCCGACACGACCGATTACCGCGGCCTCTCGATGTTCCTGGCCGAAAAGACCCCCGGCACCGATGCGCATCCCTTTCCGACCCCGGGCATGACCGGCGGCGAGATCGCGGTGCTGGGCTATCGCGGCATGAAGGAATACGAGCTGGCCTTCGACGGCTTTGCCGTCACGGGCGGGAACCTTCTGGGCGGGGTCACCGGCCAGGGCTTCAAGCAGCTGATGCAGACCTTCGAGAGCGCGCGGATCCAGACCGGGGCCCGCGCCGTGGGCGTGGCGCAGTCGGCGCTGGAGACGGGGCTGCAATATGCGCTTCAGCGCAGGCAGTTCGGCAAGCCGCTGATCGCCTTTCCCCGCATCGCCGGCAAGCTGGCGATGATGGCGGTCGAGATCATGATCGCCCGGCAGCTGACCTATCACGCGGCGCGGACGAAGGACCAGGGCCAGCGCTGCGATCTCGAGGCCGGGATGGCCAAGCTCCTCGGCGCGCGCGTCGCCTGGGCGGCGGCGGACAATGCGCTGCAGATCCACGGCGGCAACGGCTTTGCGCTGGAATACCCGATCAGCCGCATCCTGTGCGATGCGCGCATCCTGAACATCTTCGAAGGCGCCGCCGAGATCCAGGCGACGGTGATCGCCCGGCGGCTCGTGGACTAGGCGCGGCGCGGGCGCGTGACGCCAAGGCGCGGATGCAGCCGCCCCGCCAGCCCGCAGGCGCCCAGCAGGCCAAGGCCCGCCACCAGGAAGATCCCGGGCAGGGGCGCCACCAACAGCACCAGCCAGGCCGCGCCGGGCGTGAGGATCCCCGACACGTCGCGGAAGCTGGAGTAGACGGCCGACATCTCGGTCCGCTCGCTGGGCTTGACCGACATCAGGAACGGCAGGCCGCCCACGACGTCGAGCATGACGAGAAAGACCGAAGCCGCCATGATCAGGGCCACGGTCGCCCAGGGCAGGGGCGCGGCCAGTGCGGCGGCGCAGAAGAGCGCGCCGCAGAAGCCGAAGGCAAGCCGCACCGAGCGGCGCACCGACATGCGCCGCCCGATCCGGTTCAGCACCGGGGCGGCGAAGAGCAGCGCGTTGGAGATCGAAAGCGCGATGCCCCCGACCTTGTCGCCCAGGCCCGCCTCGATGCAGAAGATCGGCAGATAGACGACATAGACCCACCAGCCGCAGCTGCGCAGCACCGCGAACAGCCAGCCCGCGATCAGCCGGGGCTGGTCGAAGAACCGCCCCAGATAGCCCAGCGGGTTGACCGCCGGCCGCCCGGCGCGGGCGATCTGCTTGCCGTTCCCCAGGCGCAGCCCCCAGAACGACACCAAAAGCACCAGCGCAAAGCCGCCCGCGACCAGAAACGGCGCCGGCGCCCAGTGGTGATGCAGCCAGACCCCGGTCAGCGGTCCCAGCACCCAGGCCGCCGCCGCATAGGCCATCTGGGTCGACTGGCTGCGGCCAAGCTCCGCCCGCTCGACATGGTCGAGCACATAGGCGTTGAGGCAGACGAAGATCGTGACCGTCGCCATGGCATTCGCGACCAGCGCCAGCGGCACCGACCAGGTCGTGCCAAGGGCGCCGAGCGCGTTGCCGAGCAGATAGAGGACCACCCCCCCGGTATAGGCCCAGCGCCGGGGCATCTTGCGGGCGGCCCAGGGCACCATCAGCCCGCAGCCGAGCGCCACGATCCCCGCGCTGAAATAGAGGATCGAGGTGGCCTGCGCCGTTCCCAGCGCATCATAGACGACGAGCGGCATCGTCGAGATCAGGATGCCCCGGATCGCGGCATCAAGCCCGGCAAGCAGCGCGAAATGCTCGATCCTGGGGGTGGGGCTGTGGGTCAGCGCCCGAGGCAGATACCGGGTGGCCATGCGCCAAGATTTGCCTGGCGTCGGGGTCCGGCGCTGTCACAAAGACGACACATCCGGTCGCATCACGCCTGGCCCCGCAGCAGAAGGCCGACCAGCCGTTCCCGCGCCTCGGGCAGCGACCCCCCTTGCAGGACCGGAGCCAGCTCGCGGTCGAGGAAGAAGCCGGTCAGGCGCAGGCCCTGGAGCAGCGCCTCGGGGGACAGCGGGCCGGTTCCGGTCAGCCCCGCGGGCAGGGGCAGCAGCCGGTCGGCCCAGCCCCCCGCCCCGCTGCGCGACACCGCGCGGCCGGACTTCGGGCTGACAAAGGCCAGGTCCTCGGCCCGGCCGGTGACCGCGCAGGCGGACAGGTCGAGGCCGAAGCCCAGTTCCTCCAGCAGATGCACTTCCCAGCGCAGATAGGCCGCGGTCCAGCCGGGTCTGCCCAGCGCATCGAGCAGCGGCAGCGTCGCCGCCCAGAGCCGCGGGTGCGGCTCGCGCTCGGGCAGGGCCGCGCGCAGAAGGGCGGCCACCGACAAAAGCCCCGCCAGCGCCAGCCGGTCCGCCAGAAGATGCGCCCGCGACCGGACCGGCTCGACCGTGAAGGTGCCGATATGCTCGCCGAGCCGCGCCCGCCAGTCGAGCTGCACCTGCGTGCCCGGTTGCAGCACGGCCGCCATCCGGCGCGAGGCCCCGCCGCGCACGACGCCCGCGTGGCGGCCATGTGCCGCCGTCAGCACCTCGATGATCGCCGCGCTCTCGCCATGCGGTCGCATGGCCAGAAGCACCCCTTCGTCGCGCCAGTCCATCGCCCGACTATCCCGCCCCGTGCCGCTGCGCGCAACTCAATCCGACAGGCCGTCCTCCTCGAGGAGGGTGCGACCCCGCCGGTCCTCGAGTTCGATCACCCAGAGATCGGGATCGCGCGCGCGGGTCCGCGCCAGCAGCGCGTCGACCTCGGCCTCCGGCCCCTCGGCCAGCAGGATCCAGGCGCGCGCGCCGCTCGCCAGGTCGGAGCGCCGCGCAAAGGCCCGGGCGCTGCCGTCGAGCAGGGCGAGCTTGACCACGACCGCCCCCGCCTCGGCATCGCCTTTCGCGGTGACATAGGCCGGAATGTCCGCCAGCCGCAGCCGGACCAGATAGGCCGAGACCCACAGGCCCGCGGCAAGCCGGGGCATCAGCGCGCGCCCGTCGGCCCGGGCCCTGCGTCGCCGGCAGGCACCCGCACGATCGCGGGCAGGATTGCGCACCCGTCACGCATCGCCGTCCTTGAAGTCCAGCCCCATCTCGGAATAGCGCTCGGGCTCGTCCAGCCAGTTCGGCCGCACCTTCACCTGCAGGAAAAGGTGCACCGTCCGCCCCAGGAACGCCGAGATGTCGGCCCGCGCCGCCTGACCGATGGCCTTGATCGTCTCGCCCCGGTTGCCCAGCACGATGCCCTTGTGGCCGTCGCGGGCGACATAGACGATCTGGTCGATCCGCGTGGTGCCGTCGGGCTTGTCCTCCCATTGCTCGGTCTCGACCGTGAGCTGGTAGGGCAGTTCCTCGTGCAGCCGCAGGGTCAGCTTCTCGCGCGTGATCTCGGCCGCGATCAGCCGCATCGGCAGGTCGGCGATCTGGTCCTCGGGGTAGAACCACGGGCCTTCCGGCACCTCGCCCGCCAGCCAGTCGCGCAGATCCTCGACGCCATAGCCCTTCTCGGCACTGATCATGAAGGTCCTGGCGAAGGGATGCGCCGCGTTCGCCTCCTCGGCCAGCGCCAGCAGCGTCTCGGCCTTGACCCGGTCGATCTTGTTGATGGCCAGGGCCACCGGCTGGCCCTTCGGCATCTCGTCCGCCAGGCGGTCGATGATGGCGCGCACGCCCTCGGTCAAGCCGCGCTGCGCCTCGATCAGCAGGACGATCACATCGGCATCCGAGGCCCCGCCCCAGGCCGCCTTGACCATCGAGCGGTCCAGCCGCCGCCGGGGCCGGAAGATGCCGGGCGTGTCGACGAAGACGATCTGCGCCTGCCCCGCCATCGCGATCCCGCGGATGCGCGCCCGGGTGGTCTGCACCTTGTGCGTGACGATCGAGACCTTGGCCCCGACCATGCGGTTCAGGAGCGTGGATTTTCCCGCATTCGGCTCGCCGATCAGGGCGACGAATCCGGCGCGCGTGTCAGTCATCCGCAGCCTCCATCCTGTGCAGCAGGGCCTTCGCCGCCGCCTGTTCGGCCAGCCGCTTCGCGTTCGCCGTCGCCTCGGCCGTCTCGCCGGTGTCGAGCGCCACCCGGACCGTGAACAGCGGTTGATGATCCGGCCCGCTGCGGGCGGTTTCGGTGTAGCTGGGCGGGGCCATGCCTCGCGCCTGGGCCCATTCCTGCAGGCTGGTCTTGGCGTCGCGGGCATCGGGCTCCACCGCCGCGATCCGCGCGGCCCAGAGCCGCAGCACCAGCGCCTTCGCCGCCTCGAAGCCGGCGTCGAGGTAGACCGCCGCGATCAGCGCCTCCATCGCGTCGCCCAGCAGCGCCTCCTTGCGCCGCCCGCCGGTCAGCATCTCGGACCGGCCAAGCTTCAGCACCTCGCCCAGCCCGATCTCGCGCGCCATCGAAGCACAGGTCTCCTTGCGCACCAGCGCGTTGAACCGCGGCGCAAGCTGGCCCTCGCGCGCCTGCGGGTCCGCGTTCAGCAGCGCCTCGGCCATCACAAGGCCCAGCACCCGGTCGCCCAGAAACTCCAGCCGCTGGTTGTCGGGCCGCGTCGGCGCGCCGATCGATGCATGGGTCACGGCTTGCGTCAAGAGCCGGGGCTCGCGGAAGGGATGCCCGAGGCGGCCCTGAAAGGCCTTCAGCTCGGCCGACAGCCTCACTCGATCGCCTGGAAATAGCGGTCCGACCGCCAGGTCCAGAAGAACAGCATCCGCCTGCCGGCCGAGGAGAAGATGACCCGGTCGGCGCGCCCGATCAGGTTTTCGGCGGGCACGAAGCCCACGCCGCCCGCGGCCTGGGCAAAGCGGCTGTCCTGGCTGTTGTCGCGGTTGTCGCCGAGGAAGAAGTAGTGTCCCATGGGCACGGTGAACACCTGGGTGTTGTCGCCGGGGCCGGCCGCGTCGATGTTCAGCACATTGTGCGACTGGCCTTCGGGCAGCGTCTCGATCGACCGGCTCTTGGTGCAGATGCCGCCCGCGCCCACGGCCCCGTTCTCGCAGCGCGGAATGCTGCGCATCGGGCCCTGAGGCTCGAACACCTCCTCGAAGGTTCCGGCGGGTTCCTGCGGGGCGGCGACGCCGTTGATGTAGAGCACGCCGTTCTGCATCTGGATCCGGTCGCCCGGCAGGCCGACGAGCCGCTTGATGAAGTCGGTGTTGTTGACCGGATGGCGGAAGACGACGACATCGCCGCGCTCGGGTTCGGAGGCGAAGATCCGCCCCTCGAAGGGGCACATCGCGAAGGGGCAGGAAAAACGCGAATAGCCGTAGGCCATCTTGTTGACGAACAGGAAATCGCCGACCAGCAGCGTGTCCTTCATCGATTCCGTGGGGATCCAGAACGGCTGGAAGAACAGGGTGCGAAAGACCCCCGCGATCACCAGGGCCCAGAAGACGGTCTTGATCGTCTCAAGGATGCCGCCCTCGGCCTTGTCCTTCGCCATGATGCCTGCCTGCCCCTGCGCCCTTGCCCGCGCTTCTTGACGGGAAGCGGCGCGCGAAGTCAAGGCGCGGCATGGGCGCGGCATGAGCGGGGTATGGGCGCGGCAGCGGCGCGGCGTCAGCCGGCGACGGGCCGCGCCTCGATCACGACGAAGGCCTGCGCCCAGGGGTGATCGTCCGTCAGGGTGAGATGGATCACCGCCTCATGCCCCTCCGGCGTCATCGCGCGCAGGCGCTCGGCCGCCCAGCCGGTCACATGCATGACCGGCTGGCCCGAGCGCAGGTTCGTCACCGCCATGTCCTTCCAGGCGATCCCCATGCGCAGGCCGGTGCCCAGGGCCTTGGAGCAGGCCTCCTTTGCCGCCCAGCGCTTGGCATAGGTGGCCGCCACCGCGCGCGGCCGTGCCTCGGCCCTGTGCTGCTCGCGCTCGGTGAAGACGCGGCTGCGGAAGCGGTCACCGAAGCGGGCGAGCACCGCCTCGACCCGCTCGATGTTGGCAAGGTCGGCGCCGATGCCGAGGATCATCCGCCGGTCCCGCGCGCGAGGTCCATGCGGCGGCGCATCTCCTCGATGGCGGATCCGAGGCCGCGGAAGATCGCCTCGCCCACGAGGAAGTGACCGATGTTGAGCTCGGCCAGCTCGGGAATGGCGGCGACGGGTTCGACGTTGTCATAGGTCAGCCCGTGGCCGGCATGCACCTCCAGCCCGAGCGCGGCGGCCCGTTCCGCGCCCCGGCGCAGGGCGGCAAGCTCGTGCTCGGCGAGTTCGCAATGGCCCTCGGCCAGCAGGTCCGAATAAAGCCCGGTATGAAGTTCCACCACCGCCGCACCGATGCGGGCGCTGGCCTCGATCTGCCGGGGGTCGTGGCTGATGAACAGGCTGACGCGGCAGCCCGCCTCGCGCAGGGGCGTGATGTAGTCGGCAAGGCGGTTCTGGTCGCTGGCCACGTCCAGCCCGCCTTCGGTCGTCCGCTCTGCGCGCCGCTCGGGAACCAGGCACACGGCATGGGGCCGGTGGCGCAGCGCCGTCGCCTGCATTTCGGCGGTGGCGGCGCATTCGAAGTTCAGCGGAATGCGGATCCCGGCCATCAGGGCCTCAATGTCGGCGTCGCGGATGTGGCGGCGGTCCTCGCGCAGATGGGCGGTGATGCCGTCGGCGCCCGAGGCCTCGGCCAGAAGTGCCGCGCGCAGCGGATCGGGCCAGACCGTGCCGCGGGCATTGCGGACCGTGGCCACATGGTCGATGTTCACCCCCAGGCGAAGGTTGCGCGCTTGCCGACCCCGATCTGTCATCTCACCCCCTGCCGGGCCCGTCCTGCGGGCCGCTTCACGTGCCACCGGGACGGTCCTCCCGGTCGCGATCTCCAGCCGTTTCGGGCCCCGGTGTCAACGGCCTTGCGCCGTCCGCCGGGCGGGCCGCAAGCGCGGCGGCCCGGGTCTGCGCCCGGGCGGCGCGCGCCGTCTGATAGGCTTCGACCAGCGGGACCGTCGCATGGTAGGCCAGCGTGCTGATCACGAGCGCCGGGCCGAGCGCGCCGATGACATAGGGCAGATAGATCTTGTGCCAGAACTGGATCAGCCCGTCCCAGCGCGCCGGTTCCGGCCCGAAGGCCGCCAGGACATTCCGCCACAGGTCACGCCCCGCATCCGCAAAGGCCGCGCCGATGTAATCGGCGTTCAGCGGCGCCGAGATCCCCAGCATCCAGTGGCCAAGGCTCATGGCCAGGACCGCAAAGAACGGCGTGGTCACCGGGTTGGTGTTGAACGTCGCCAGCAGCGCGGCCAGCACGTTGCCCCGCACCAGCCTTGCGGCCCCCCAGGCGCACAGGAACTGCAATCCCGGCAAGGGCAGAAAACCGATGACCGACCCCGCGAAGACCCCCCGCGCCACCCGGTGCGGCCGGTCGGGCAGGCGGCGCAGCCGGTGCAGCACATAGCGCGTGGCCCGTCTGAACCCGCCGCGCGGATAGAACTGTTCGCGCAGCCAAGCGGCCCAACCCAAGGGATTCCTGCGCCTGAAAACCACCTCGCTGCCCCTCTGTCCCGGCGGGAGACCTTACGGCCTGCGGGTCAAGTCCCGATGACGTTCTATCTGGGCGACGTCGGTTTCCGCTTCAAGCGCGGTCATGACCATGTGCAGATGTTCGACGTCGCGCAAGTCCACGTCGATGATCAGGCGGTAGAAATCCGGCTTGCGGTCGGTGAACCGCAGGTCCGAGATATTGGCCTTCTGCTCGCCGATCAAGGTGCACAGGCGCCCCAGCACGCCCGCGTCGTTCGAGATCGTGGCATCCAGCGTCACCGTGTAGACCGGCGCATGGCGACCCGCGTGCCAGCGCAGGTCGACCCAGCGCGCGGTCTGCGCCTCGAACTCCTCCAGCGCTCGGCAGTCGATGGCATGCACCACCACCCCCTGCCCGCGATAGGTGATGCCGACGATCCGCTCGCCCGGCACGGGCTGGCAGCACTGCGCGCGGCGGAAGGTCTGGTCGGCCGTCAGTCCGACCACCGGGCGGCTGGCATCCACCTCGTCGGCGACCGCCTGCGCCAGTTCGGGATACAGGATCTCGACCACCCGCCTGGCCGGCATCTCGGCCGAGCCGATGCGCGCCAGCAGATCGTTCTCGTCCGCAATCCCCAGCATCTTGGCCGCGGTCCGCAGCGCCTTGTCGCTGGCCTTCTTGCCGACATGGGCGAAGGCCGCGCGGGCCAGTTCCTGCCCCAGCTTGACGAACCGGCCCTTGTCCTCGGCGCGCAAGCTGCGCCGGATCGCGGCCTTGGCGCGGCCCGTGGTCACGACGTCGATCCATGAGGCCTGCGGGCGCTGGCCTTCCGCGGTGATGATCTCGACCGACTGGCCGTTCTTCAGCCGGGTCCAGAGCGGCACCCGGATGCCGTCGACCTTGGCCGAGACGCAGGAATTGCCGATCCGCGTGTGGATCGCATAGGCATAGTCGAGCGGCGTCGCCCCCCGCGGCAGCTGGATCACGTCGCCCTTCGGCGTGAAGCAGAAGACCTGGTCGGAATACATCTCGAGCTTGACGTTTTCCAGGAACGCGTCGTGATCCTCCTCGTCCAGCCGCTCGGTCAGGCTGGCGATCCACCTGGCCGGATCGACGGCGAAGGGGTTCTTCGCCCGCACCCCCTCGCGGTAGGACCAGTGCGCCGCCACCCCGGCCTCGGCCACCTCGTGCATCTCGCGCGTGCGGATCTGCACCTCGACCCGCTTGCCGTCGCGGCCCGACACCGTGGTGTGGATCGACCGGTAGCCGTTCGATTTCGGCTGGCTGATGTAATCCTTGAACCGCCCCGGCACCGCGCGCCAGCGCTGGTGGATCACGCCCAGGATGCGGTAGCAGTCGGCGACCGAGCCGCAGATCACCCGGAACCCGTAGATGTCCGACAGCCGGCTGAACGCCAGGTCCTTTTCCTGCATCTTGCGCCAGATCGAATAGGGCTTCTTCGCCCGGCCGTAGACATCGGCCTCGATCTTCGCCTTTTCCAGCTCGTGGCGGATGTCGCCGGTGATCTTGTGGACCACATCGCCGGTCTCGCGCTGGAGCGTCAGAAAGCGGCGCATGATGGAATTGCGCGCCTCGGGGTTCAGGACCTTGAAGGCCAGATCCTCCAGCTCCTCGCGCATCCACTGCATGCCCATCCGGCCTGCCAGCGGCGCGAAGATCTCCATCGTCTCGCGCGCCTTCTGGGCCTGCTTTTCCGGGCTCATCGACCGGATCGTGCGCATGTTGTGCAGCCGGTCGCCCAGCTTTACCAGGATCACCCGCAGGTCCTTCGACATCGCCATGAACAGCTTGCGGAAGTTTTCGGCCTGCTGGGTCTCGGTGCTGGACAGTTCCAGGTTGGTCAGCTTGGTGACACCGTCGACCAGTTCGGCCACCTCCTCGCCGAACATCGCGACCAGCTCGGAATAGGTCGACCGCGTGTCCTCGATGACATCGTGCAGCAGTGCCGTCACGATCGTGGCGTCATCCAGCCGCTGTTCGGTCAGGATCGCGGCGACGGCGACCGGATGGGTGAAATAGGCCTCGCCCGACTTGCGGGTCTGCCCCTCGTGCATCCGCATCCCGTAGGCATAGGCCTTGCGGATCAGGTCGGCATTGCAGCGCGGATTGTAGTTGCGAACCAGGGCGATGAGGTCTTCGACGTCGATCATCATCGCCCCGCGGGCGGGCCTGTGGCCCCTAGAGCTCGCCCTGGGCTTCCATCAGCGCGCGGAGCAGTTTTTCTTCCGACATGTCGTCGACCATCGGCCGGTCCATCTCGCCGCCCATGAGCAGCGCCATCTGGTCGTCCTCGGGCTCGTCGATCTCGATCTGGGTCTGGTGGCTTTCGATCATCCGCTCGCGCAGGGCCTCGGCGCCCTGCGTCTCGTCCGCGATCTCGCGCAGCGCAACGACCGGGTTCTTGTCGTTGTCGCGGTTGATCGTGATCGGCGAGCCCGCCTGGATCTCGCGCGCGCGATGGGCGGCCAGCATCACCAGCTCGAACCGGTTGGGGACCTTGTCAACACAATCTTCGACCGTCACGCGGGCCATGGTGCAACTCCAATCGGCTAGGCTGCTGGGAAGGGTCTCTTTAGGCGGATAGGCAGGGCTTGACAAGCGCTGAATCGCCACGGATCACAGCGGCCTGACCGCCGCGCGGTCATCGGGCGGCAGGGCGGCCAGCATCTGGCGCACGCTCTGGCCGGTGCGCGGATGCACCCAGTCGGGTGCCACCTCGGCAAGGGGAACCAGCACGAAGGCCCGGTCCTGCAGGCGCGGATGCGGCAGGATCGGCCGGTCGGGCGTGGCGCCCACCTGCGCCCCGGGGGCAAGGTTGCGCCAGCGATCCTGGGTGGCGGCATCCGGCAGCACCGAATCGTCAAGGGCCAGCAGGTCGATGTCCAGCGTCCGCATGCCCCACCTCTGGGCCCGCTCGCGGCCGAACCGCGCCTCGACCCGGTGCAGGGCGGCAAGAATCGCGGCGACGTCCACCGTCTCGCGGCAGTCCAGCACCGCCGCGGCATTCACGTAATCGGGACCGGCCCCGGCCGGAAAGCAGGGCGTGGCATGGAACCGGCTGAGCGCCCGCAGCGCAAACCCCTCCGCTGCCAGCGCCGTCACGGCCCGGCGCAGCGTCTCGGCCGGACGGGCACCGGCGAAAGGCAGATTCGCGCCGAGCGCAATCAAGGATTGTTCAAATCTTGCCGGTTGCACACGATTTTTCCTGTGGCTGACTTGCAGTTCACGATTTAGCCCTGATATCTGCGGCACCTCGCTTGACGGGCTTTGTTACAACACGTGGTCCAGACACGGAAGTTCGTTCGGCGCACGTCTTTGAGGGGGCTGACGGCATGTTTTACAAGGACGAACGGCTTGCGCTGTTCATCGACGGATCGAACCTTTACGCCGCCGCCAAGGCGCTGAGCTTCGACATCGACTACAAGCTCCTGCGAATGGAATTCATGCGGCGCGGCAAGCTTCTGCGGGCGTTCTACTATACCGCGCTGCTGGAGAACGACGACTATTCGCCGATCCGGCCGCTGGTGGACTGGCTGCACTACAACGGCTTCACCATGCGCACCAAGCCCGCCAAGGAATATACCGACAGCCAGGGACGGCGGAAGGTGAAGGGCAACATGGACATCGAGCTTTGCGTCGATGCCATGGAGCTTGCGGCGCGCGTCGATCATGTGGTGCTCTTTTCCGGCGACGGCGACTTCCGGCCGCTGGTGGAAAGCCTGCAGCGCCACGGGGTTCGCGTCTCGGTCGTCTCGACGATCCGCAGCCAGCCGCCGATGATCGCCGACGAGCTGCGCCGCCAGGCCGACAACTTCATCGAGCTCGACGAATTGCGCGAGGTCATCGGCCGCCCGCCGCGCGAACCGCGACCCGTCGTCGACGAGTCGTCGGCGGTCGAGGCGAAGTGACCGGACCGGCGTGATCGCGCTTTCCGGGCTGTTCGTCGCGGCCTTCCTTGCGGCGACGCCCGTGCCGTTCAACTCCGAGGTGGTTTTCCTCGGGATGATGGCGGCAGGCACGCCGGCGACGCTTCTTGTCGCGGTGGCGTCGGTCGGCAACGTGCTCGGGTCCTGCGTCACCTATCTGCTGGGCCGGGGCGTGGGCGGTCTGCGCGACCACCCGCGTTTTCCCATGCGGCCCGTGCAACTGGCGCGGGCCGAGGCCTGGTTCACCCGCTGGGGCCGCTGGTCGCTGCTGCTCAGCTGGGCGCCCGGCGGCGATGTGCTGGTCGCGGCCGCGGGTCTGCTGCGCATGCCCTTCGTGCAGGTTCTGCTGCTGCTCGGCCTGGCCAAGACCGGGCGCTATGCGGTGCTGGCTGCCGCCGCTTCGGCCGCACTCGGCTGACGGCGGCCTCGTGGCTGGACCCGGTGCCGTTTTGGCCCTAGGTCTGCATCTGTCCAGCATCCGGTCCTGCCCATGCCCGCACTTGCGCCTCTCACGCTCTACCTCGCCGCCCCGCGCGGCTTCTGCGCCGGGGTCGACCGGGCGATCAGGATCGTCGAGCTGGCGTTGCGAAAATGGGGCGCCCCGGTCTATGTCCGGCACGAGATCGTGCACAACCGCTTTGTGGTCGATGCCCTGCGGGCGCAGGGCGCGGTCTTCGTCGAGGAGCTGGCCGACTGCCCCGACGACCGCCCGGTGGTCTTTTCCGCCCATGGCGTGCCGAAATCCGTTCCGGCCGAGGCCAGCCGTCGCCGGATGATCGCCGTCGATGCCACCTGCCCCCTGGTGACCAAGGTGCACAACGAGGCCGCCCGCCACCATGAGGCCGGGGTGCAGATGGTCTACATCGGCCATGCCGGCCACCCCGAGACGGTGGGCACCATGGGCCAGCTTCCGGCGGGCGAGGTGCTGCTGGTCGAAACCGTCGCCGATGTGGCGCGCCTCACGGTCCGCGATCCCGGCAGGCTGGCCTTCATCACCCAGACCACGCTGTCGGTCGATGACACCGCCGAAATCGCCGCAGCCCTTCGTGCCCGGTTTCCCGCCATCGTCGCGCCCGCGCATGATGACATCTGCTATGCCACGACGAACCGCCAGGCGGCGGTCAAGGCGGTGGCATCGCGGATCGACGCGCTTCTGGTGATCGGTGCGCCGAACTCGTCGAACTCGAAGCGCCTGGTCGAGGTCGGCGCCGCCGCCGGCTGCGGCTATGCCATGCTGATCCAGCGCGCCGCCGACATCGACTGGCGCGCCCTCGCCGGCGCCCGCGCCGTCGGCCTGACCGCCGGGGCTTCGGCGCCCGAGGTGCTGGTGAGCGAGGTGGTCGACGCCTTCCGCGCGCGCTTCGATCTGACCGTCACGGAGGTGGAAACCGCCGTCGAGGACATCGAGTTCAGGGTCCCGAAGCTTCTGCGCGAGCCCGGATGAGCGATCGGGGCAGGTTCGAGGCCCGGGTGGAGCTCCTGGCCCGGGGCGTGCTGGATCCGATGGTCTCGCCGGCCGCCGGCAGGTGGCGCGGCCTTCGCCGCCAGGTTGCGGCGGCCAGGACCGGCCAGGGCCCGCCGGTCGCGCATCGCGAAACGGGTGGGGACGCCTGACGGATGCGGGCGTTCGCGACCTGCTTGCTCTGGCCAGCGCGCGCGCGGCAGGCTAGATCAGGCGCATGATCGACGATCGCCGCATTCCCCGCCCCGCGCTTCTCCTCGGCCTTGCCGGGCTGATCCCGTTCCTGTGGTCGGCCGCGACCCAGCTGTTCGTGCCGCTGGCCGGCTGGGCGGGCGGCTGGCTGCCGCCGATGTTCCTCGGGGCCCATGTCGGGGTGACCTACGGCGTGGTGATCCTGTCCTTCATGTCGGGCGCGCTCTGGGGCTTCGCCGCCCGGGCCGAGGGCCGTCTGGCCCTGGCCTACACGCTGTCGGTCATTCCCGCGCTCTGGTGCTTTGTCATGGTCACCGACGCCTCGGCCGGTTCGATCATTTTCCTGGCGGCGGGATTCGCGGGCGTGCTGCTCATCGACGGGGCCTTCGTCGCCTGGGGCCTTGCGCCGCGCTGGTGGCTGCGGCTGCGGGTGATGCTGACGGTCGTCGCGCTTGGCTGTCTGGCCGTGCCCTTGCAGGCCTGAGCCATGGCCGAGCTTTTCGCCTATACCGATGGCGCCTGTTCCGGCAACCCGGGGCCGGGCGGCTGGGGCGTGCTGATGCTGGCGCGGGAAAACGGCGCCGTGATCCGCGAGCGCGCGTTGATGGGTGGCGAAGCCCTGACCACCAACAACCGGATGGAGCTGATGGCCGCGATCACGGCGCTCGAAGCCTTGTCGCGGCCCTCCGCAATCACCGTCGTCACCGACAGCGCCTATGTGAAGAACGGCGTGACCGAATGGATCCACGCCTGGAAGCGCAGGGGCTGGCGCACCTCCGGGGGGGCGGCGGTCAAGAATATCGAGCTTTGGCAGCGGCTTGATGCGGCACAGGCCCGGCATCAGGTGATCTGGAGATGGATCAGGGGCCATTCCGGCCATGCCGAGAACGAGCGCGCCGATGCGCTGGCACGGGCCGGGATGGCCCCGTTCAAGTCGGGTGCGGCATGACCGGCATCACGCTTCTGGTCGGGCTCGACTATGCCTCGGTCGCGGTTTTCGCGCTGACCGGGGCGCTGGCCGCCAGCCGCTCGCAGCTCGACATCGTCGGCTTCATCTTCATCGCCTGCCTGACCGCCGTCGGCGGCGGCACGGTGCGCGACGTGATCCTGAACCGCGAGGTGTTCTGGGTCGCCGATCCGGTGATGCTTGCGGTGGCGACCGCCGCCGCCATCGCCGTGTTCTTCGTCGCGCATCGCCTGGAAAGCCGCTACCGGGCGCTGCTCTGGCTTGACGCCTGTGCGCTGGCGGTCGCGGTTCCCGCCGGGGTCGCGGTGGCCCTGGCCTCGGGGCAGGGCTGGCCGGTCGTGCTGGTCATGGGCATGATCACCGGCTGCATGGGCGGCCTCATGCGCGACGTGGTCTGCAACGAGGTGCCGCTGGTGCTGAAACAGGGCGAACTCTACGTCACCTGCGCCTTCGCGGGGGCGCTGGGTGCGGTCGTCGCCGGCGCGGCCGGGCTTGCGACCGCCCCGGCCCTGCTGGTCTGCGCCGCACTGGTCCTCGGGCTGCGGGCGGGCAGCCTTGCGCTGGGCTGGCGGCTGCCGGTCTACCGCTCCACGCCGCCGAAGCCGGGAGCGCCGAAGCGTTAGGGCTTGCCAAGTGAACGAACATTCGTTTACGCTGGGCCATGCCACGCTCGCGGATCATTCCGGACGCCCGCATCTACTCGGCCATCCGGTCCCTGCTGGAGGCGGGCGGGGAAAAGGCCGTGTCCTTCGCCACGGTGGCTGCCGCCACGGGTCTGGCCGCCCCGACGCTGGTGCAACGCTATGGCAGCCGCGACGCCATGGTCCGCGCCGCCCGGCTTGACGCATGGGACCGCCTTCGCGCCGCGACCACCGCCGCCATCCTTGCCACCGAGGACAAGGGTCCGCAGGGCCTGCTCAAGGCGCTGGCCAGGGTCGACCCCGACATGCTGGCCGCGACCGCCCGCGACCCCGACCTCGCGCAATGCGCGGCGGCCTGGCGCGCCTCGGTCGAGGCGGCGCTGTCGCTGCGCCTGGGCACCGGTACCAGGGCGCGGGAAACGGCGTCCCTCCTTTTTGCCGCCTGGCAGGGGCAGATGCTCTGGTCCGCACTGGGCGAACCCGGCTTCAGGCTGAAGGATGCGGTCAAGCGGCTGACCTGACCCTCGCGCTACCTGGTCAAGGCCTTCCACGCCCAGATCAGCGCCAGTGCGCCCAGAAGCGCGCCCAGAAGCGCGCCCACCAACCCCGCCCCCACGCCGGCCGTGGCCGCCAGCCCGCGCAGCACCAGCCCGCCGAGCAGCGCACCCAGCACCCCCAGGGCGATCGTCGAGGGCGTGTCGAGATCGACCTTCAGCAGGCGCGTCGCCAGGAACCCGACCGCCACCCCCACGATCAGCAGCCCGATCAGCGACATCCCGCCCTCCCTCCGCCCGTCCGGCTGGCATATGGGGTC
>Ga0209103_1000212_pt1 | contig 17987 bp, 11 predicted proteins | sample 4C3metaG_FD_184152 | JGI IMG/M metagenome (GOLD analysis project Ga0209103, IMG submission 184152) | Freshwater bacterial and archeal communities from Indian Creek, Illinois, USA - 4C3 metaG (SPAdes) (version 2) | ecosystem: Environmental > Aquatic > Freshwater > Unclassified | place: USA...
GCCTCGGTACGCCAACGACGAAAGGACGAAGAACTTTCCCGCTAAAGATTTTTCCGTACTCTGTCATATATCGGAACCTCGAAAGCAGCATTCGAATCCTGATCGTGCGCCATCAGCACAGGAAACCAAGCTACGCTGGTGGTAGGCGGTAGGTATGAAACTTTTATTCGCAGTCCAGCGATGCCCAACCCGGCCCTCAAGCGGACGGCTTCGCCGCCGCTTAGGGAACATCTGCAAAAGTCAGCCCACTGAAGGCCCGGCATGAGAAAATGCGTCCATGAAACAAATCAGCCTTGCCAGCAGCGGATTCGAGTTGTCCATCAAGCGCACCCGCAAGCGCGAGTTTCTCGATGAGATGAACCAAGTGATCCCATGGCAGGCACTGCTTGCCCTGCTGCGCCAACACTCGCCCGACCAGCGCATGGGCCGACCACCCTTTGCGCTCGAGACCATGCTGCGCATCCACCTGTTGCAGCAGTTCTTTGGCCTGCGCCGCCTGTCTGATCCCGCCATGACAAGAAGCGCTGCACGACGTGCCACTGTACCGCGAGTTCGCCCAGCTCGATGCGGGCATGACGCGCCTGCCCGACGAGAGCACCATCCTGCGCTTTCGCCACTTCCTGGAGGCGCACCAAATCGGGCTCCAGAAGGCGCAGCACCCCGATGTGCGCTGGCATGTGACCATGAGGCCCGGCCAGCGGCGCTTGTTGGACAGAGATGAAGTGGGCACGCAACTGCTCGAGCAAGTCGAGCAGATCAAGGCCCGTAACCGCGCCAAGGTAGAACACCCGGTTCGGGTCATCAAGCAGCAGTTTGGCTATGCCAAGACGCGCTACCGGGGGCTGATGAAGAACACGCAGCCGATTGTGCTGCTGTTTTTGTGGCAGGTGCGCTAAGGCCCGCAAAGGGGCCAAACCGGGCCGAAATCGCCCCGAAAACCCTGATCTGAGGCCGAAGGATTTCATGATGTGGAGTTCGGGTGGTCTGGACTTTGGCGGAGGAGGATTTGTAGATGTTCCTTAACAGTTGGTTGTGTAAGGGCTACGAAGTGCAGACGTATGCACACACCAAGCAGCGCCCGCGCGGCCCAAGGGGGGGTGAACTGGTGAAAGTCCCCAGTCCGGCACTACAATAGTGCTGATGAAAACAACAGCAAAATCGAGGACTTCTATCCATTTTTCGGGGCACGAAACATTTCCGCTTCGTCAAATGTGGCTGAAGAAGGCCTTCGACCAAGCGGTTGAAGGTGGCCGTGTGCCCAAAGCTGCGTTTGCAGACCAAAACGCCATCGCATCGTTCGGTGTAGGAAAGAACATGGTTGCCTCCATCCGCCATTGGGCGATGGCCTGCGACGTTCTTCGCGACTCCGGCGACGACCCGCAATCGTTCGAAATCTCGCCCATCGCCAGCGAAATCCTTCGAGATGGTGGCTTGGACCCCTATGCAGAAAACCCATCCACAGCTTGGCATGCCCATTGGTGGCTTGCCGGCAAGGGCAACCGCGCCACGACATGGCGGTGGCTTTTCAACAATGTGACCACCCCGACCTTCACGCGCCAAGAGCTCGAGGCCCCTCTCGAGGACTTCGCCCGCAAGCTCGACCCCAAGCGTCGCCTCTCGGCCTCCACGCTCTCGCGCGATTTGGAGACTTGCCTTCGCAGCTACGCCCCGCGCTTCACAGGGGGCTCCCCCGAAGACTTTGCCGAGCCGCTGCTCGGCGAGCTTGGTTTGCTGCAGGAAGTTCACAAAGGCCAATACGCTTTCCGCCGAGGGCCCAAGGCCACGCTGCATGACGGTCTTTTTGCATACGCCCTCCTCGACTATTGGGACAGCACGGCGGAAGGCCTTAGCTCAATGGCATTCGAGACTATTGCCTACGGCGATGGCTCGCCGGGCCGCGTGTTCAAACTTGACGAAGACTCGGTCGCAGAACGACTCATGGGCCTTGCCGACCTCACAGGCGGCTTTCTGGCTTGGACCGACACAGCGGGCCTGCGCCAAGTCCACAAAAAACCCGGTGACTCCGAAGAGACGCGCCGAGACATGATTCGAAGAGCGTATGACTGACGACAAAGGTCAATTGCTATCGGACTTTGTCCGCATCTCGCGCCACTACCAACGCTCGATCCGCGTGGACGCGGACTTGGGTCGCCTCGACGCGCTTGCAGGCTACATCTGCCACTCCACTGCAACCTCCATCTTGGAGAACATGGCCCGGCAGTTGTCGGAAACCAATCAACGCTCGTTCACTTGGACTGGGCCTTTTGGCAGCGGAAAATCCTCGCTTGCCGTCGCCCTCGCGAGCGCGCTGCATCCGGACAAGAACCTGCGCGCTCATGCACGCAATGCTCTCAAGCTCGGCGCGATGCCTGCATTTGACAAGGCGCTTCCGGCTCGTAAGGGATGGCTCGTCGTGCCGGTGGTGGGCAAGCGTGGAAGCGTCATTGCCGAGCTCAGTGCCGCGCTTCGAAAAGCGAAGGGCAAAGGCAAAGACAACCGCAAGGTGTCGCCAACGAGCCTGATCAACGAGTTGGTTCAAACTGCTGAGGACCGTTCGCAAGACGGCGTGCTGGTCATCCTCGACGAAATGGGCAAATTCCTCGAGGCTTCAGCCTTGGGACATGGCGATGATGTCTACTTCTTCCAAGAGCTCGCCGAGACCGCAGCCCGCGCCAATGGCAAGCTGGTCGTCGTCGGCGTGTTGCACCAATCATTCGCCCAATACGGCGCTCGCCTTGGTACTGATACGCGCGACGAGTGGGCCAAGGTTCAAGGCCGCTACATAGACTTGCCCTTTGTCGCTGCAAGCGACGAGGTCGTGGAGCTCATTGGCCGAGCCATTGAGGCCGAGCGACGCCCGCCGTGGATGAACGAGGCGTCCACCGTGATCGCCGATTCCATCCGGTCACGTCGCCCCGCTGTTGGCGCAAAGTTCGCCGATGCTCTGGCGACTTGCTGGCCACTGCATCCCGCCATGGCGGCCCTGCTTGGACCAATCTCCAAACGGCAGTTTGGGCAAAACGAACGAAGCACATTCGGCTTTCTGGCGTCGGTGGAGCCCCATGGCTTCCATTCCTATCTGCAAGCGACGACAATCAAGTCCGCCACTTGGTATCGGCCGGACAACTACTGGGACTATCTGCGCTCGAACCTCGAGCCTGCGATCCTCGCCTCTCCCGACGGCCATCGCTGGTCGCAGGCGGTTGAGGCCATCGAGCGCACAGAGGCCAAGACTGGCAATCCGTTTCTGGTCGAGCTGATCAAGAACATCGCCGTCATCGACTTGTTCCGAAACGGCTCTGGCTTGGCGGCCGACATGGCGGTCCTAGGCGCAATTTTCTACAAGCAGCCCATCGCAGAAGTCGAGAGGGGACTCGAAGAGCTTGCGCGCATGCGCGTGGCCCTTTTTAAGAAGCACATTGGCGCCTGGTCTGTCTTCGAGGGCAGTGACTTCGACATCGACGCGGCCATCACCAAAACGCTGGCCGCCTCGCCTGGCGTCGATTACAACCACCTCGTCCAACTGATGGGGTTGCACCCGGTCGTGGCCAAGCGCCACTATCACGAGACCGGCACGATGCGCTGGATGACTCTCTCGCTGAGCAAGCTCGACGAAGCCGAGCGCATGGCGGAGAAATACACACCATCGAAGGGGGAGTTTGGCCTCTTCGCCCTCGCCCTCCCCGGCCGAGGCGTGGGCGCCAAGTCGGCTCATCGCAGAGCCGACGACGCCTCCCGGCTTTCTCCCTGGCCTGTGCTGGTCGGCATTCCGGGCAACCACGCCCGCATTGAGGAGCTTGGCGCGGAGCTGGTGGCACTCGAAGCGGTCAAAGACCGACACGAGCTGCAAGGTGACGCTGTCGCGCGGCGCGAAGTACATGCGCGGCTGGCTGCCGTCAAGGCCAACCTCGAAGAGCAGCTCCAAGCCGCAGTGACCAATGCACAGTGGTTTGACGGTAGCGAAGATTCCATCGAAGTCGGCGCGCGCCTTTCCCCCATCGCATCCGACCTCGCCGACGAACTCTATGGCAGCTCGCCGCTGGTGTGGAGCGAGTTGGTCAATCGCGATAGCGTGTCGAGCAACAGCGTCAAGGCGCGCCGCGATCTGCTGCACCGCATGCTTTCGCATGAGGGAGCCGAACACCTAGGCATCGAAGGGTACCCTGCCGAACGCGGCCTCTATGAGACCTTGCTGCGCAGCACCGGCCTGCACCGCGAGGTCAGCGAGGGACAGTGGCGCTTCGTGCCCCCCGACCCGGACGGCGAAACGCGCTTTGCTGGCATCTGGCAAGCGACTCGCGACATGTTCGTGGACTCGTCGTCTCGGGTGAAAGCCTCCGACATCCTTGAACGCTGGTCGGCTCCTCCTTTTGGCGTGAAGGCCGGCATCCAGTCAGTCATCCTCGTCGCATTCCTCCTTGCGCACCAATCCAATGTCGCCGTCTACAAAGACGGGATGTTCATTCCGCGCCTGTCCGACGCTGACATCGACGAATACCTGCAAGATGCCAGTCGCTTCTCGCTGCGTTGGGTGGTCATCGACGAGGAGAAGGCCCGCATCCTGGGCGGAATCGCCAACATCCTGGCCGAAATGAGACATGCCGCCGAGGCGCGCAATCCACTGGAAGCAGCTCGCGGCTTGGTCGCGTTGGTGTTCAACCTACCGGTGTGGACCCAGCGGACCCATCAGATCAGCGAAGGCGCCCGAGCCATTCGAGACACGTTACTCAAAGCGAGCGATCCCCACAAGGTCTTGTTTGTCGATCTAGTGGCTTTGCTCGACACCAGCGATGGCGACGCCTATGTGGAAGCCTTGCGCGGCCCCATCGCCGAATTGGCGGGCGCATACGAGGCCATGCTTAGAAGCGTGGATTCGGCCATGCTTGAAGCCCTAGACGCCCCGCCAGCCCAGCTCGACCGCCTGCGGGCTCGCGCCGAGGCCGTTGCCGGCATCACTGGCGACCTCCGCCAGGACTCGTTCGCGACCCGCCTAGCCAAGCATGACGGCAGCACGGTCAGCATAGAAGGCATCCTAAGCTTGGCAGCCAACAAGCCGCCGCGCGATTGGACTGACCGCGACATCGACGCGGCGATGCTCGAGATCTCCAAGGTTGCCTTGCGGTTCAGGCAGGCCGAGGCGTTTGTCTCGGTCAAGGGCCGCAAGCCCAACAGCGAGGCCTTTGCAGTGGTCATCGGTGCCGGCACCGGAGCCAAGATCATTTCGCGCTCCTTCGACATCACCGATCGGCACCGCCAGGCCGTGGATTCGAAAGCCAACGAGATCGCTGCTCAACTGAGAAAGCAAGGCCTAGGAACAGACGTGTTGCTCGCCATTTTGGCCAAGGCAGGCATGCGACTGGCGGCCGACGAGGAGGAAAACCATGGCTGAGCGCCACGTTCTCGGAATCTCAGGAGGCAAAGACAGCGCGGCGCTGGCCGTGCACATGCGGCAAGCTCACCCCGAACTCGACATCGAGTATTTCTTCACCGACACGGGCGAAGAGCTGCCGGAGGTGTACGAGTTCTTGGGCCGCCTCGAAGGCTATCTCGGCAAGTCCATCGAGCGTCTCAACCCTCGTCGCGACTTTGACTTCTGGCTGCGCGAATACAACCATTTCTTGCCCTCGCCTCAAACGCGCTGGTGCACCCGCAAGCTCAAGCTGACACCGTTTGAACAATGGGTCAGGCCCATGATCGCGGGCGGCGACAAGGTCACGTCCTATGTAGCCATCCGAGCCGATGAGGACTATCGCGAAGGCTACTCGTCCAAACAGGATGGCCTAATCGTATCCCTGCCCTTCCGAACCGCTGGCATCGACAAAGCTGGCGTGATGGACATCCTCGAATCGTCGGGGGTGGGCTATCCGAAGTATTACGAGTGGCGCTCGCGAAGCGGCTGCACGTTCTGCTTCTTTCAGCAGAAAATCGAATGGGTGCGGCTCAAAGAACGCCACCCCGACAAATTCGAAGAGGCCAAGGCATTGGAGAAAGATGCGTTGGAGCACGGCTCACCGTTCACTTGGTCCTCGGGGGAGTCGCTTGCTGAGCTAGAGCAACCCGAGCGGGTTGCCCAGATCGTGGCTGACTTTGAGAAGCGCAGAGAGCGCGCCCGCGCGGTGATCCCGATCAACCCGCTTCGCCCTGTCCGCTCATGCCCAGAGGACATCGACGATGTCTACGGCGAGGACGATGGCAACGGGTCCTGTGTGATCTGCCACAAGTAGGCTGAGACGCGAGGCGGCACAGCACGAAACGCTGCGCAGCCGCCCCCATGGCTGCTATGCCTCTTCGGCAATCGACGCGAGCAAAGCGTCCAGCTTCTTGCCGATGGTCTTGTTCCGCAACGGCTGTCCAGCGAGTCGCAGCAGTTGAGCCTCAGCGATGAGGACCTTGTTGGTGATCATCGTCTTTGCAACTGGGTTCCACATGATGTGGTGCCACTCCTCGTTCTGAATGAAGAGCTCGGCGGCCCGCAACTTCTTAACTGCAGTGGCAACGCTGTTCTTGCGTTCGACAAGCAATTGAACCGCACGCGCGAAGGCTCGCTGCCCAATTGGACGGAAGAGCATGTGGTTGCATTCGGCCAACCGATAAGCGCCAGGAGTGCCATTTCTGTTCACAAACACAGCCTTGAACTCAGGAATCTGAGCCAGCAGCTCATCGAAAAAGGCCTCGCACAGCTCAAGGTGAGCCGTCAGCACAGGCTCGCCCGGGCGGTCCTGGTCAAAGTCTTTTGGACCGCCATGCAAGTCCTTCACGATTTCAAACAGCCCCACGATACTCGTGATCGAAGACGTGTCGGTTGCCGGAATCGAACCTCCGCTCGTGTAAAGCACATGCTTGCGAGCGTCCTCAAATAGCCAGTGGCTGTCGATTAGACGCCGCGTGACGATTGCGAAGCAATCATCTTCATCTAGCGCAATCTTTGCTGCCTTGGAAATGATCTTCGTCTTCTTATTGACGGTCGTGAATAGGCGGCGGGTGCGCTGCTTTCCAGACTCGCTCTTGGGGTCGTGAGCCACAAATATCGCGCTCATGCTGTCATTGCCAATCTGCTCGGCAACCTTGGCATCTTTGAGGGCAAGCTTGATGCCAGCCACTCTATGCTGACCGTCAATGGCAAACAGATTTTCACTGCCAGACAACCTGAGCAAACCGAGGCGTCCCTCGATCCTTTGAAGTTGCTCTTCCGAAATTCCCTCGTCGGCAGGAACCTTGACGTTTAGCGGAGTCCAGTTCGGCGAACCCCCATAGACCCCCACGATCAATGCGCCGAGAAAACGCTGTGGATTGCCCACGATGTATGTGGCAATCGCCTCTGAATGCGAGTCGATAGCTTCGCGCTGAATCCATTCAGCCAGCTTCTTTCGCTCATGGATTTCGTCGGGCGCCTTGATCAGTTCCGAGACCTCCCGGAAGCTCAGGGTGGTGACGTAGTAGTTCCAGTCCCCAACGCGAGATCGGATCGAAGGAAGCAAGTTAGCTGTTTTCATCAAAACGCCCTCATCGTTAGACTTGTTGTCGCGTCGTATTGACGGTTGAAAGGGGGGCGCAGCGCATTCATCATTTGCGTTTCCAGATGCTCCGCTGCAGCCACGTCGGCCGTCGTGGTGTAGAAATACTTCAAATGATCGCTCCACACGTTAAGCATTCGCCACACCAAGGGCCGCGTGGTGTTCAAGAACCTCTTGTTCTCATCACCGATATAGGCACCGATTCGCTCATAAAGGTTCGTTGCCTTCCCCACGTAGAACAACCCGCTGGCGCAAGGGAAGTCGAACACGTCAGCCATGACAACAAACACATAGACTCCCGGCTTCTTAGGAATGCTGCTTCTGGTCTTGGGCGGAAAGTCGCTGCGCACCCAAGTGCAAGGAATCGATGGTGCCGCGACCCAAGCTGGGGGCAGGAACAGCATCTCGACCTTGTGAAAGTCGAGCAATGCCAAGTCTTGAATGTCCTGAGCCACCCCTGCGCTCAGCGAGCTCGATATAGCCGATCCCGGCGCGCCTGGAAGAATCATGATTTCTTGGATTCCGCGTCGCGGCGGATGGCATCCACCGCAAGTCCGATGTCGTCGTCCGACAAGAAAGGCGCTTGCGCGAACACTAGGCCTTGCTCGCCATTGAGCTTGGCGGCCATGTGACCGCGGCCCAGCAGCAGTTCAGCGCCAGGACGGTCAAGCGCGATCTTCGAGGTGGCCTCGCTGGCGACCTTGAGAACGAGGCGATTGCCCAAGTTCTCTCGCAACTGCATCGGCATCACATCCTTATCAGGCCGCTGGGCCGCGAAGATTAGGTGGATGCCCGCGGCCCGCGCCTTAACCCCAAGCCGTTGCACCGCCGCGCCCACCGCGCCCTTGTAGGCGTCGTCGAGCATCCAATCAGCGAATTCGTCATGGATCAAGAAAACCATCGGCAAACGAGCATCCGGCGACGCTTTGGAGTTGAATGTGGCTAGGTCGCGCGCGCGGGCTTGGGCAAACGCCCGGTAGCGGCTCTCCATCTCCTCGACCAACGCCTCCAACACTTCTGTCGAGCGCTCCTTGGTGGTGATGATGGCCTCGCGCATGTGGGGCACGTCCTCCAAGGCGGCGTAGTCCACGCCCATCTTGGGATCGATGAGGATGATCTGCGCCAGATCTTTGGGGTTGGTCGCCGCGATGTCCAACAAGATTGCCTGGATCAGCACTGACTTGCCGCTGCCGGTGGCGCCGGCCACCAGCGAGTGTGGCTCATGCGAGGACAAGCCTCCGAACTCGCCACCGAGGTTTAAATAGAGGAGCGAGCCGTTGATCTCTTGAAGGCCCAGCACGAACGAGGTGTTGATGCCCGCTACGTTGCGATTGAGTTGCCGCTTGGCCCACAAGTCCCAAAGCGACACTACTTGCCGCTTGACGCCAGCAATCGTCACCACGATCTCGCCTGGCTTGGGCTGCACCGTTACTAGGTTGATGGCGTGCGTGGTCAGCAACTGCGTGCGCTTGGCTTCTATGTCCTCGACCCTGAGACGGTCCGATCCCGCCAGACGCACCAAGCAGCCATTCGGCGTCATCCGCGTGCCTAGGACAGCAGCCTGCAAGCCGTAGCTATTCAATGCGGTCTTGAGCTTCTTGGTCGTTTCCTGCGCCCACGATTCGCGCTCGTCGTCCGCCACGGCGAGGCCGGCTTGCTTGGTGACGATCAAGGCCGACAAGTGCTCGCCTACCGCCGCAGCGACATGCACTGGCGCTGCAACGACTTCACCTTGAACCGGAGTCGCCACTGACTTGGCCTCTGCCGGAGCAGCCACCGGCTGGGTCTCCGGCGCCTGAGGAGCCGACTCGGCCGCGGCGTCACCCTCCTGCGCCGCCGCGGCCTGCAGGCCGAGCTGTTCCATCACAGCGTGCCAAGCCACGCGCGCGGCAGGCCGACTAAACGAAGCCGATTTCCAAGGCTCTGAGCCGCCGAGCTGCGCTCGAACGCCAGTCGCGTCGGCTCCGGCCGCATAGGCCTCCACCAGTTTTCGTAGCTCCGGCCGGTCAAACACTTCCTGCCAAGCCTGGACACCGTCGGTGTTGTCGATCTCGACCTGCTCGGATGCAGACTGCGATTGGCCCGCCTCGGCCGAGTAGACAAAGACGTGAGAGTAGCCTCGCAGCGCGATGTCCACGTCGCCTTCGCGCAATTTCGCGCGCGCCCGTTCGAGCAAGCCGGAGAGGCCAGGCGGAATCTCAGCGTCGATCAGCAAGTCGGCCAAACGCGAGAGCCACACGTCGCGGTCAAGGCGTCCCGGATCGCCAAACAATGCGGCCCGGAATGTGGCCAGCGTCGCCATGAGCTGCGCCTTGGAAGAGCGCTTGGCCTCGGCGGAGCCCTCGGCGGCAACGTATTTGGACTCGACCACGGCGATGCGCAGCCGAATCCCATCATCGACCTCTTCAACACAAAGGACCAAGATGTCGGCGATGCGGCTTTCGCGCTGGGCCAGCCAATCGGCGTAGTCGTCGAGCAGCAAGAACACGGAAAACGACTGGCCCGCGTTGGCCTGGGCGGCAAACTCCTCGGCGACCAAGTGGCGGCTCAGGACAAGCCCGAGCATTTCGCCAGCGGAGACGCCGCGCTTAGCCGCGCGTAGAACAATGTCGCCGGAGACCGACAACGCATCCTTCTTCATGCGGGCGGCCACGTTGTCGAGCTCGTCGGCGCCCAACGAAAGGCCCAACTCGCCGAGGCGGCGACGGATCAACACGCTGAGCAGACGCAGCTCGGAAGTCGAGCTCACGATCATGTTGCGGCCATTGGTGGAGGCTCGGCGATACCGAACAACCGTGATGCCGTTGTGCTGCAACTGCCGCTTGTCGAGCAGCTCGTCGTAGGTGGCGACCCACTCGGCCAACGCATGCGCGTCGTTCATGGTCGAAGCCAGCGCCTCGTGCTGCAATGAAATACGGCGGGCAGGCAAATAGCGGGCTCCGACGTGAGCATCGGTCTGGCGATGCACTGCGGCCACTGCGCCAACATAGGCCCATCCCGAGGCCGTCTGCCATGGGCAAGTAAGGAAGGTCGTGGATTTGAGTTCGTTCTCGCCGGAGACGCTGCGATAGGACCAGCGCGACGGGGCGTGCTCCAAGCTCGGCCGGTCGTTGGTCCAATCCACGGGAAGCCATTCCTCGACCGCCGTGCGCGACACCACGTCGTGCAAGAACGCCACGTCGAAGGGCTTGAAGCCGCCCTCACCCTGCCCCGGCGTAGCCGAAGCCGGAGTCACCGCGATGCGTAGCTTGGATATGAAGTTGTCCGAGGTCTCACTAACCACTGGCAGGTCGGGATCATCGCCCGCCTTGTTGACCAGCTCGGCATAGACGCGGCGCAGCTTGGCCGGATCGATGTGCCTCACCGACACGCTGCATTGGAAGTCGTCCTCAGCTTGCAGGCCCGCAAGCTCTCGCACAGTGGCGAGCGGCAGTTCCGCCGCGTCGGCGTTGTAGAGCAAGACGCTCAGATTGGCCGCCTCGTGGGGCTGCAGGCCGATGTAGCGCTCCAAAAGCTCGCGCGCCTGCTTAGCTGCGGCCGTTGGATCGACGTCGGTCATCGAGTCCTCTTCGCCGCAGACCGGCCGCTCAAGCAAGCTGTATCCGTTGACGGTGCTGCTCTCCGCAACCAGCAGTGGCTCGCTACCTCGCTGCATAACCGCGATCTCGGGATAGAATGGATGCGCGAGCTCCTCGGAAAACTCCCGGAAAAAGATGTCGCGATGCCCGAAGAGCACGTTGTCGCTAGTCAGCAAGTGAGTCGTCAGGCCTGCAACGCGGCGGGTCTTGACCGCCAGCGCCTTCATCCGTTCGGGGTGCCATGGCGGAATAATCAGCGACGGCTGCTCGCCTGAAATTCGGGCGGTGCCTATGGAGAGCACTTCGGCCACCAAGCGGGCGCGGCACACATCGCCGCGCGCATGCACCATCAAAGCGTTGAGCAGCGCCGAAAACGATTCCGCTTGGCGCAAGACAGATTCGCCTTGCAGGCCAGTGTCAATAAAGTCCTTCATGGCCAAGATGTAGTCGGCCTCGAAGACATCCCATGCCGTGCGCAGTTCGTCACGTTTCTCCTTCGTCAATCGGCCCTCGACCGCGAGCTCCTTGATGCGGTCTTTGATCTCGGCGCGCAAGCTGCGCAGCTTGTTGGCCGGCGGAACCAGCGAGCCGGCATCGCGCGAGAAAGTGGCTTCAAGCGTTCCGGTGTCGAGCAGCGAGACGCTTTGCACGCCGCCCTTCTTGCTGACCAAGCGGCGTGGAACCTCTGTGCAGCCGACGGCGCCCTTATCCAACAAGCGGCGCATGTCCGAGACCAACGCCAGCCCGATGGATTCGGGGCGGTAGCTCCACACAAGTTGTGTCTTGTCGATGACCGTCTCACGGTCGCCGTCGCGCTGCACGAGCGCCACGTCGAACTTGATCTGCACCGCGTTGCGGGCCAACGAGGAGACGGGCTTGAGTGTTGGGCCGCGAAGCTCCCTCTCCTTGGCGAAGAACTTCTCGTAGTGGAAAAGTGGGTCGGGAAGATTGCTCACCCCCATGCCCTTGACTTCCCACTTCACCAGCGACCCCATCAGCTCCTGGATGCCGCGATACATCGCCGAGAAATAGCAGCCCACGTCATGGTTGAAGCGAGTGCGCCACTCGGTTCGCCCTTTGTTGACGGTGAACCGCAAGAAACGCTCGCCAGCCATGTCATCGGCGCCGGCAGAAAGGTGGTGGACCACGCTCGCGAAGCCATCGAGGAAATCAGTGCATTCGATGGCCTTGCCGAAGATCGCCTTTTCCCAGCGGGCATGTAGCTGCCGCGAGCGCTCCATGAAGCGCCGGTGCAGCTCAAAGAACGCCTTGTCGTCGTCATTCCACTCTGAGCGCTTCTCGCGCGCCTTGAGATCTTCAAGGTGCCGCTTCCATTTCTCATCGAGCGCCTCCGCATCGTCGCAGTCGTGCTCGAAGAACCTCAGGGTGTGCTCGGCAAGGCCTTGGAGCTTCTCCTTGGGCTTGTCGAAGATATGGCAGACGCCATCGGTTTCCCACTCGAGCTCGGCTACGTCGGCCGCAGGCTGGTTGTCGCCCATCGGAGCGTTGATGAACGCCTCCAAGGCGACACGGGCGGCGTCGGTGATGTTGGCCGCGTTGTCCTCCAAGCGCTGGCGCATCTCGTCGGGGTCCAGCGGTTGGCCATTGGGCCGCAGGCGCAGCAGCAATGGCGCGCGGTGCGCGAAAAGCTTCTCGAAGGCCTTGCGCCACAGCTTGTAGGATACCCCATAAGTCTTCGCGCTGGCGAAAAACGAAGTGTCCCTAGGCAGCCCCACCTTGGGCAGCGACCAACCGATGGCGTCGCGGATGGGCAAGCCGCGTGTCACCGACATGGCCTCGGTGACATGGGCACAAAAGTCGCCGAGCTGTACGAGGGACAGGTCGTTGGCGGAGATTAGCCCTTTGAGGGCCGAGCGGAACACTTGGCGGTCGTCAGGCACCGGAGCCATGCCTGCGACGTGGCATGTGGCATCCACCCACGCTTCCTCATTCGCGCGCAGCTCCTTTGCGCCCAAGGCGGTGACATGTCCGAGGGTGTCTGCAAGATTGTGCTCGTTGCCGTTGGCGGTGAGGATCGCCTCTTTGCTCGTCTGAGCGTTGTTGCGCACGAAGCCAGCGTTGTGCTGAATCAGGGCGTCGGGCGGCAAGCCCTGGCCCTCGACCAAAGCCTCGGGGATCCTAAGATCGACGCGGGCGGCGAGGTCGTGATTGGCCAAGACCGCTCGGGCAACCGAGGCGACTTGGGATGAAGACAGCTTGTCGAGGCGGAACAGCGCCGCTGAATCCTGCGCCGTGCCGTCGGCCTGCCGAGCGTCATTGATGCGCTTGGCAAGGATGTCGGCGCCGACGCGCCCAATGATCCGATCGGTCAGCAATTTTCTTCTCCCTTAAATCCAAACGGATTCTCCACGAACGAGCAGGAATCGGACAGCCGACGCACGAGCCCCAGTCCAACGAGCCGCGCTTCGAGATTGGCGCGGTTTTCGCTGAGCACTTCCTGGTCAACCTTCTTGTCGGCGACAAGGCGCGAGCCTTCAGCGTCGCCAATGATGATCCCATAACGCCGCTTGGCTTCGACCAGGAACTCGTCGAACTGCATGCGTTCATCGACGATGGCGACCACCAACGTCTTAATGAGCCGATCATTAGGGGCGTATCGCGTGCGCCGCGCTAGGCGGCGTGAGCTCAGCCCCACCGCCCGAGACCACGACGCGTGAATCTTCCCGACGTGCTGCTCATGACGAGCAATGGCCAACTCAACGAGCCTCTCAATGAGCTTGTCGCCGGACATGCGTGTGTAGTCAGCCTCGTCGTCCGCATCGGCCGAGGGCCACTGGAACAGCTCGCGCATGACGCTGGCGTGGGCCGCGTCGGGATAGTCCGACTTGGACGCGACCACCCATTCAGGCAGCAAGCGTGCCTGCTCGATGGAAGCGCGGACCGCCTTGACCGACAGGCCCTGATTGAGCTGGTAGCTGTCGCCCGACAGAGCCCGAACTTTGGTGCGCTCTTTGGAGACGATCTCGCAGACAAACTCGACGGGTTCGGCGTCGCCGGCCTGGGTCTTGGCCTGCTCCAAGAAATACAACAGGAGGTTGAGGCCCGCCGACGCGATCAGATGCTCCAAAGCGTCGTAGATCGGCATGTCCTTGGCCAGAATCGCCAACCAGTCCTCACAAAGCTGGTCAAAGCGAGAATGTGACGCGTGGGGCAGATAGCCCACGTCGCGCGGATTCGGCGCAAGCTGGGACTCGCCTTGCAGCGCGCGCACTAGGCGGTTCATCGGCGCCGACCGATTGAAGAGGCGATGAGATAGCTTGGCTCCGAGCTCTGACCCGCGAGCCGCGCGGCTGAGCATCAGATACAGCAGCTCGCCTGTGCGGGCAAAGAATCGCCGGTCGTTGCTCGCGCCGCCCGAGTCGATCCGCAAGTCCTCAAACAAGGCGTCGGGGCCGAAGGGAAAAACGAACTTGGAGCTCCAACGTTTGTTGCTGCGAGCCTCAAACGCCGACGAGCGCAGCAGCTCGATGCCCTTAGCGAAATCGTCGAAGCTGGAGAAGGCTTTGCGCAGATAACCCATGTCCTCGTCGCCGAGCTTGGTCGCGTTCTGGGCAAACAGGGCGATCCACTCGCGCCACTTCTCGTCGTCGGTGATGGACCGCTCGCGGATCGCCTCGACAAAGGGATTGTTGAACAGCAGGCCGCGCAGGCGAATTTGATGCTGCGGCCGGTATCGGACCTTGTCGCTTGGTGTGGCGACCAGCGGGCTGTCAAGGTTCGACCCCAGCACGCCCAAGAACTCCAGCAGCGTCAAATGCGGCAACTGCTCGTCGTAGAGGCGGTGGCCCCAGATGTGTTCATCGACGGCGAAATCGACGCGGTCGATGTCAATGCGCTGCCTCATTCCGAAATCCTCACGGTGATGGGCCGAGAGAAACCGTGGCCGCCTGGTTCAATCTCGATGAAGTTGAGCGTGAGCGACCCGCTGTCAGCGTCGGCTTCCTCGTCGTCGTCTTGCTGGCTGCGCCCCCGGATCAGCTCGGCTTTGCGCAGCAGCTTGGCCTTGAACGCCAACATATCCTCTAGGCATTCGTTCGAGAAGCTGCCTGGCAGCGCGCCTTCGGCGACCCGCGACAGAAACTCAAAGCGCACGGGCGTCAAATCGAAAGCCACGGAATTGCCAGCGCCTTGGGCGAGCGACACATCCAAACAGGGGCGACTCGTCTTCGTCTCGAGCTTGACCGCCATACCGACGCCATTGAGCCGACGCGAAGGGGCCTCGGTGTCGCACAGCACGCTGACGCGCGACTGCGTGAAGCCGCCAGAGCTAGCGACAAAGATTCGGTCCACGTTGTCAATCAAGAGGCCCGTCATCACGCGATTGAGGCCGCGCACCAGCCGGCCACGCACGGTCTCGGCAATGGGCTTCTTGTCCAGCAGTGCAGCGCGTATCTCCAAGTATTCGCCCGCGAAGCGGAACACGGTCATGGACCAGAAGGGATAGCCCTCCTCGCCCGGGGGCAGCGTGAAGAAGAGGCGGCGGCGCTGCTCCTGCAGCAGGTCCATAAAGCCATCGGCTCCACCATCGATGCGAGCGGCCTCTTCGCCTTCAAGATACTTGTCTTGGGCGCTGAGGAGCCGCGGCGTTGCCCCATAGACCGGGTCGCTCGCGATCAGGCGGATGAAAGTAGGCGCGAGCTTCACGTCGTCCTTCCCGTAGACCAACAAACCGTCGGCGCCGTTGGTGGTCTCGTCGCCCACGCCAAAGGCTGCCATCGCCTTGAAGACCGGTCGGTGGGCGAGGCGCCGCTTGGGCAGGTTCGCGCCAAAGGCATTTCCGTAGACGCTCCCGCGGTCCACGGCCCCTTGCTCCTGAATCCACGCGACCTCGGCGCAGGACATCAAGCCGTCCTTGGCGTCGTGATGGCCTAAGATCATGTTCGCGCACAGAGCTAGCAAGTCGCGAACAGGCAAATGCTGCCCGTTGAGCCTAGCAATCTCCACCAAGTCACCCAGCCGGCGTGCAAGCTGAGCGCCATCGCCAGTTCCGAGAAGCCGTTGACGGTTCTCGTAGATCGGGCACACCTTGTCGCCTGACTTCAGCGAGCACCGGCCGCAGTTGTCCCATTCGACATGCTTGGCGACGGCGGCAACCACTTCTTCCAGCACCATGCGGCCAACGCTGCGGCTGAGGTCAAAAACAGCGAGGCGATCTGGCTCTTGGCCAGCCTGCAAGAAGAACTCCCGCAACGGCTTGCGAAGCGGATGATTGCGCCCCTGCCTGCGCCCAAGGTCACGAAGCCGGTCGAGCACCTGTCCGTGGTTAGCCGCCAAGATGACGATCTCGCTGTCGTCCCCCTGAAGCACCGACCTTTCGAGCCTAGCCAGGGGAGCGTCGCTCTCCTCGCTGTTGAACTCGCTGAGATCCTTGATGAAGACGGCCAAGCGGCCGTCGGCCAAGCGATGTTCTTTAATGTTGCCCTTGGCGGCCCACGCGCGCGGTTCGCCGCCCATGAAGGTCCAGAGCGCTCGGCAGTGGTAGGTCTTGCCGTCGCCAGCCGTGCCGGCGATAAGCATGGAGCCTGGCTTTCCAGAGGACACATGCGCCTTCATCGGCTCGAGCATCGGCGTGCTCAGCGCGATGGGCTGCACCTTGGCCCGGCCCACGGCACCGGCCACGTATTCGTCAAACATCGTCAGGTTATTCGGCGTCGGGCCGTAGGTGCGCAGGAAACGCACCCAAGCGCTCGACGGCGGCGCGCCTAGCTCATGGGCAATCGTGTTTTGTTCTGTCAATTGGTCGCTCCCGTATGAATGTTGTCTATCTCGTTGTTGGTTGGGCCTGGACGCCGCAGCCCCGGGTTTCTAGGAGACCACTTGGTTTAAGTTGCCCCTCTGCAGAGGTGTTGCTGTTGGCGAGTTGCCCCCAGTAGTTTGCCTCAGCTTCTGCCGGAGGGATACCTCCAATCGGCTTGAGCAGTCGGGTGTGGTGCGGGCGCATTTGTGCAGCGAAATGTTCATGTCGAAGGACTCCTGGATGACTCGAGTTGCTCAATCAACCCCGCCATGACCGCTCTGGCCATGAATAAAGGTGAGCGCCTTGAGTCTATATGATCGTCCGGGATGCGACAGGTAGGCCTCGCCGCGAAAGCGCTTGCGATAGTCATCTTTGGGTATGGCTTGAGCATCAACCAACTCGGTGTAGCGAAGACCACGTCTCAAGTTGTGAACTAGCGCCTCTCCATCTGCCTGCATTGAGAAGTGTTCGTAACAGATCGTGGTATCGGTGTAGTGGCGACTGATGCAATTCATGGCATCCCTTAGTGCAGCAAGGGCATTCTCAATCTCTTCCCGCGACGGCCCCATTCTTGGGGTGATATGTTGATTCAGCATCGTGGTCCGATCGAAGTGTGCGATCCACTTGTTCCTGCGGTGTCTCACCTTCACACATGCATCCGCGAACTTCTGTAGGGCTGCGCTCATCTTGTCGGCGGCGATTGTTTGGCCCGCGTCGAGCAGGATTTTGTGCAAAGCGAAAAGGGTCACGTTTTCCCTGCTGCCTGATCCGGCGGGATCGCCAATCTTGCTCAGCGATAGCTGGACGTCATGCAATAGAACATCCTGGAGCATGTTGAAAAAAGTACCTGCTGATTTGTTCAGCAGTTCTACTCGATCTGGAGAAGTTCCGTACAGCTGGCGATAGATGATCCAGCGACCATGGAGCCAAGTGATCTCTGTGTCGAGAGTGCCCCAGAGTGCGTGGATTTCGTGAGGAAATCGAGGATCAATGGTTGTCATGAGTGAGGTCTCTCAAGAAACACCCTGAAGAAACCCATATTTCATGACTTCAGGTTATGTACACAGCTTGCTTCTTCGGCGCGATTTTCGCTGGTTCGCCGATTCGGGATTACTGCGCTCAAGAAACGCCAGGCAA
>Ga0209103_1000213_pt1 | contig 17903 bp, 14 predicted proteins | sample 4C3metaG_FD_184152 | JGI IMG/M metagenome (GOLD analysis project Ga0209103, IMG submission 184152) | Freshwater bacterial and archeal communities from Indian Creek, Illinois, USA - 4C3 metaG (SPAdes) (version 2) | ecosystem: Environmental > Aquatic > Freshwater > Unclassified | place: USA...
GCGTGGAATCCAATGAGGTTGTCAATGTGATTCTGATGGCCATTCTGCACTTGAAGGAGCGGGCTTATTACGAAGTCAGCGAGCTGCCGAGCATCTCGCAGATGTTTCCATTCGACTACGCCGTGTCGCTTGAATGGCTCCATAACTCACCGAAGTATATGCTGAACAATTACGGCGGGAAGATGACGGTGGCAGTTAGATAATGGGGGGGGGGTATGCCCTTAGCTCCTCTTATGGCACCCTTTCATGGCAGACCTTTAAGTACACCGGTTAACTTCGTCCTCGGGCATTAGACTGGGGTGGGTAGCGTTTTAACAGGGATTTGAACTCGGACCCACTCATTAAGAGTTAGGCGCTAGGTGAGGAGGCCCTACTGGAATTGATTAAGAAGCATGGGCGCAAGGTTCCTCTATGGGAGGACGAGGGCGAAGGTCAGACAAGGCGTCAGTGAGGACAATCGCGGAGACCTCTGTAGCACTTCTTGATCCAAAGTCCCCCTAGTGCGGGGTGCCGAAAAGGTGCCGAAGGGTTCAAAAGGCACCTCGGTCACACGGCGTCTCACTACGAAATAACGTGCAATATCAAGGCTCTATCTATAACTACAGGGCACAACCGAACGCTTGTTTCTAGTTCGTAATCAGCAGGCCCCCCAGCAGGATGCTCGAACAGGAGTTCTAACAAAAGTTCTAACGGAAGCCAGCCAAGAGGGGCATAAATGAGCCAAATACGCGTTCGTAATAGGCGCATAAACCGTTGATTATGGGTAATTCATAGTTGCAGAAGTGGGGAATTCCACTTGCAACTATGTCCTATTTTATTATGCAAGAAACACAAACTAACGATATAGTTTTGTGTGACAATGCCAATTTGTATTACATATTGATGAGGTGAAGTAACTTGCGGGATAATTGGGCTGCGCTCGAGCAGTTTGTTCAGAGCATGATGGACAGGTTTAAAATCGTCGGCCTAGCTGTTGGCGTCTCTCGCGGTTCTGCGACGTCGTACCTCAAGGGTTTTGGACTACGCAATGTAACGACCAAGGAACCAGTGACGTCGCACACTGTTTTTGGTTTGGCTTCGGTGAGCAAGTCGTTTACTGCCATGGGCATCATGCAGCTCGTAGACGCGGGTCTAGTCTCGCGGGATGATGCAGTTGTCAAGCATGTGCCGGAATTTGCACTGCGCGGGGTGAATGACGTGAGCGCTGTGAAGATTCACCATCTCCTGTCGCACAGTTCTGGCTTGCCACCGCTAAAACGCCGACAAGGGTTAAAACCGTTCTCTGAACATCTCAAGTACCTAGCAGAGGCAGATTACGAGCTCTTAGGTAGGCCGGGGGAATTTTTCAGCTACAGCAACGACGCCTTTATCGTTTTAGGCTGCATTATCGAGCGAGTAACTGGACAGCCGTTTACAGAGTACATAAGCCAGAAGATCTTTGCTCCGGTTGGTCTTGCCTGTAGTGCGTACGACGACCCTACTAGTCTCGCTGATGTCACCGAACTATACGAACAGCATAAAGCCTCTAGTGGTTTCAGGGCACACCACTGGCCCGACTTAGGCAACTACCAAGTCGGGGGCGGAATTCGCGCTAACATAGAGGATCTCATCGCTTACACCAAGCTCTACACCAACGCAGGCGTAGCTAAAGGGCAACGCATCATATCCGAGCACGCCATGCGTTGTATGCAACAGCCAGTGTTGCAGGTCAGTCGCAATGCTTTTTATGGCTATGCGCTCAGGATTACCCCCTCCTATGGGGACTTCACGCTGGTGGAGCACGGTGGTGCTTTGCCTGGCGTGTCATCGCACTTTGGCTTTGTACCCGAAGAAAAACTTGGCGTTGTTGTGCTAGCAAACACCAGCGCAGTCCCAGCCAGGGCGGTTTGGTTGGCGACAGTCAATGCCGCCCTCGGCCTACCACTTGACCAACAGTCAAGCGCGGAGCCCTTTTGGGAGCCACCAGCAGGATTTGTGGAACGATATGTAGCTACTTATCAGTCGGCAGAAGGTGGAGACTTACGCATCTTCATGGAGAATGGTGTACTCCAGGGCCTAATCGGCGCCGAGCAAGTTGAACTCGTGCCGAGTGACCAGAGGCGTCTTGTCTACACCGCCAACGGACAGCAAGCAGTGTTGCAGTTTTATGCGCGTAGCAACGGAGAAGTCTGGGCCGTGCTCGCTGGCTCGCGCATGTTTCGCAAGCAATTTTGATAAATCAGCTAGCCCGCAATAGGTGTGACGCGTAACAAATCTTTTGCCGATGGAACGGTAAACACCTAGTTTATGTAAAGTAGGGAAGGGGAGAAGTGAGTTGTATTTTTCAAATCCCTCTAACTCACAATTTGTGTGTAGTATTCGAAAGCGCATGTTTGCCGGAGTTGATGGCGGCGGCACAAACACAGAAGCGTGTATTACTGACGCTAACGGTACTGTTCTAGGAAGGGGCCTAGGTGGCCCGGCGAATTTTCACTCAGTAGGTGAGAGGGGTGTCATAGCTGCGGTCAATGCAGCTCTCTGCGCTGCGCTTGCCGAGGCGGCAATATCAACTTATGACTTGTCTGGAATTTGCGTGGCTTTAGCCGGTGCAGGCCTGCCTGAGGATAAAAACCGGATTGTTGATTGTTTGCAACCATTTATGGGATGGATCCCGCTCACAGTTGTGGAGGACACACAATCTGCACTAGTGGCGGCGCATGGTGAGAACAATGGCATGGTTGTAATTGCTGGGACGGGCTCAAACTGCGTTGGTGTCAACGGAGATGCATACGCTTCAGTGGGCGGCTGGGGAGCTTTATTGGGAGACGATGGAAGTGCGTATCAAATTGCTCTATGCGGATTGCGCGCAGCGATTTATTCTTACGAAGGTTTGTCGCCAGAGAGTTCGCTCGTAAATAGTTTCATGGAATGTATAGGTGCAGAAAGGATGCGCGACTTAATTCGCATTGTTAATGCCATGGACCGTGCGCAAATCGCCGCATTGTCGCGGTTGGTGTTTTTGGCTGCAGCAGGAGGCGACAGCATTTCTACTGCTATCGTGAACAAGGAGGCACATGCATTAGCTAAACTGGCGACGAGGGCAGCCGAGAGACTTTCTTTAGCGTCGCCGAATGTTGTCTTAGTGGGGGGCTGCTTCCAAAATGATGTGTATGTCAGAGGCTTTACGGAGCATTTGACTGACATGTTGCCACATGCCAGTGTGCGGCTGGCCCGAGTTCCGTCTTGTGAGGGCGCAGCCATGCTCGCCAGAGGAGTTCGTTGCGGTACAGCGAAGGAGGAGAAGCAGCGTGTATAATCCTCGCACCGAGAGAGTTAATCCTAGTACAATCGACATAGATACATGGCCAGTCGCTAAGATACTAGCAGTTATGAATGCAGAGGACCGTAAAGTCCCCGAGGCTGTTGCAATGCAACTATCCGCTATCGAGCAGGCCGTTCTATGGACGATTAGGTCTCTATCTGCAGGTGGCAGACTCTTCTACGCCGGGTCTGGGAGCAGTGGACGACTCGGGGTTCTCGATGCGGCAGAACTCGAGCCGACTTTCGGAGTGCTCGGCGGTAGAGTTATTCCGCTCATGGCAGGGGGGTTGACGGCAATTTTTTCTCCCGTTGAAGGAGCAGAGGATGACGAAGCACTCGGTCGCCTTGAAGGCAAGAAACACAATGTGTGTGCGAACGATATTATCATCGGGATAGCGTCCTCGGGGAACACTCCCTTTGTCGTAGGGGCACTAAAAGAAGCGCGTCTACGGGGGGCCACGACAGTCGCTATCGTCGGGGATGATTCTGGGTGCGTGAGTGCTAACGCGGACCTTACCATTGTGGTTGATGTTGGTCCTGAGGTGGTGGCTGGATCAACTAGGCTGAAAAATGGGACAGCGCAGAAACTCATTCTTAATATGATATCTTCGGCTACCATGATTGCCTTGGGACGTACATACTCCAATTTAATGGCAGGAACAAGCCCGAGAAATGCCAAACTCGCTAAGCGTGCGCGTCGCATTCTGGTGGCCGCTACACACAAGACGGAGCATGAGGCGGAGAAAACGCTGGCGGAGAGTGAAGGTGGCCTTGACACAGCTTTGGTTTCTTTGCTGACAGGGCTAGGCGCGCCAAATGCGAAGCTAGCCTTGGATTCACACCGGGGAGCCATCAGAACAACGATTGAGGCTATCTTAGAGCGATCTTTGGAGGCCCACGATTTTGCTGGCGCTACCGCCCGCCGCTGCCACGAGGTCATGCCCCATGCCCTGGGTTTAGATTCAACGAGAATCGAAGCAGCTTTTGCTGTTGTTGGCCGCGCTGTAGGGGATGGTGAAGGGGAGATCCCAGGCGCAGTCGCAGCCGTTGTGCGCGATGGCCGCACGATTATTCGTGCCTATGGTTTGGCTTGCCGGCAGCCGAATTACATTGGCATGAGCCCTAGCAGTATTTTTGACTTGGCCTCCCTGACAAAAGTCATGGCCACGGCGCCGTCGGTCATGATCTTGTGTGAACGCGGCTACTTTCGTCTAGATGACCCACTCTGCCTGTTTATCCCCGGTTTTGGGGGTGGCGGTAAAGAGCACATATCGATACGTCAGCTCTTGACACATACAGCGGGGCTGCCAGCACATCTTCATTTTTGGAGCATGGGTTTGTTACAGGAGGAGATCATCGACCATATCTGTGGCTTAACCCTCGACGCGAGCGCTGTGCTAGGGCAGCGCGTCCTCTACACTGATCTCGGGTACATGATGCTAGGAGAATTGGTGAAGGACATCTCAGGGGAGAACTTAGCGGACTTTGCGCGGAAGAATATTTTCGACCCACTCGGCATGTGTGACACTAGTTTTGTGCCGCCTAAGTCCAGTTTGTCTCGTATTGCGGCCACTGAGTATCGGTCAGATCTAGGCAAGCTAATGTGGGGAGAAGTGCATGACGAGAACGCCTACGCCATGGGAGGGATTGCTGGTCACGCGGGGCTTTTTGGCACGGCTGGGGATGTCGCGAAGTACGCGGCTATGTGGTTAGGCAAGGGAAAAGTGGGAGGAACGACGGTGCTCAGCGCTAACACTGTGAGAGTAGCCACATCTGCGCATACTCCTAGCGATGAACGCCGCGGCCTAGGCTGGTCCTTGCCGTCGCATATATTTTCCTCCGGTGGCGATCTAATCTCCCGTCAGGCGTTTGGCCATACGGGATTTACAGGAACGAGTTTATGGTGTGATCCTGATAGTGACATAGGTATAATACTGCTCACCAACAGGGTACATGCTGGCAGAGACTCCCAGGTTATAGCGCCGCTAAGGGCGAGATTTGCCAACTCTGTATTGGCGGCAGTCTCTGGTTCGATTAGAGCTAATGGGCGGTAGGAGGCAGGTGTAAGTGGTCCTAACCCTTGAGGCAAGAGTAGGACAGGTAATGATGTGCGGTTTTGCAGGGCGAGACCCTGAGTTGGCAAAAGAGCTGATAATGAATTATCATGTGGGAGGCATCATCTACTTTAGTCACAATCTCAACTCTGTGGCTGAAGCGGCACATATGTCTCACACTATGCAGGAATGGGCGTGCTTATCGCCTTCGGGTGTACCACTTTTCATTGCTACCGATCAAGAAGGTGGAACGGTAGCTCGCTTGACCGCAGATACTCCTAGGATGCCTGGAGCTATGGCCTTGGCTGCTGCGAGTCTTGGGTGCAAAAACAAGCGGCTCGTTCGGCAAGTGTACTATGCCATGGGTAGGCAGTTGCGGGCCGCAGGGATCAATGTCGACTTAGCCCCCGTGTTAGACATCAACGACAACCCGCACAACCCGGTCATTGGTGTGCGTTCCTTTGGGGATGATCCGCAACACGTTGCCGCATTAGGTGTAGAGGCAGTCAAAGGATTGACCGCAGCCGGGGTGTTGGCTGTAGGCAAACATTTCCCCGGACATGGAAATACGGCAACCGATTCACATTTTAGCCTGCCTGTTATCTCGCGCTCCTTAGACGAACTGCGCGAAATCGAGTTGATCCCCTTTACCGCTGCCACGGCAGCAGGGATGCAAGCTGTTATGACGGCGCATATCGTTTTTGAGGCTCTAGACTCGCAGCATCCCGCCACTTTGTCCCGCATTGTGCTTGGAGATTTGTTGCGGAAGCAATTAGGGTTCCAAGGTATCGTTATGTCTGATTGCCTAGAAATGTCTGCCATAGCGCAGTCTCTAGGCAGCGTGCGCGGTGCAGTCCAAGCCATAGCGGCTGGTGTTGATATGGTGCTCATCTCACACTGTAAAGAGATTCAGACCAAAACATTCGAGGCTTTGCTGTCTGCCGTGAAGTCCGGAGAATTGCCAGAGAGACGGCTAAACGAGGCTGTGCAAAGAGTGCTTGTAGTCAAGAAAGCACTAGGAGTCCCAAACCCCGTTGCCTTGGCAGAGGCGAAGCGTCCGTGCTTTGCTGAACTTTCCCGAAAAACTCACCTCGGATCTATCACTGTAGTCCGAGATAGAGAGGGCCTGATACCACTTAGGCCGCGCACATCACAGCAAGGAGTAAAGAGCGACTCTCGCCTGCGTGTGCTTTTAGCCTATGGGGCGAATCTGCCTGGACAAAATACGCTTTCTTCTCTAACCGCTTACCTAACGGACAGCAAAGAAATTGAGGTGACCAAAATTGAAGTGAGTACAGATCGATGGCAGGACAGCGTTGACGCGAATCAGTTCGATGCCGTCATCCTCCTAACGCACAATTTAACCGTTGGTGTATCACAGAGAGCTGTAGCAGCCGATCTTGTTAACCTACATACACATACCATCGTTGTAGCGTTACAGGACCCACAGGACATGAGGGCCATTCCTAATGTAGGGACGTATGTGTGTACCTACGGTTTTCGTGCAGAATCTATGAAGGCATTATCTGACGTTCTGCGCGGTGACGCCACAGCCACTGGTTGCTTGCCGGTTAAACTGAGACCTTAGGACGGAACGATACCTACAACAACGACAGCAAAACTGCTGGATCAACCAAACCATAAGGAGTGTGAGATCATTGGGTAGAAAAATCTTGTTTAGTTTGCTCGTGATGACCATGGTGGCGACGGCCCTAGTTGGTCTTCAAAGAATGCAAGCTAATGCACCTTGGCGCGTGCTTATCAACGACGTACCATTGCTCATGGATGTGTCGCCGATAGTTCAGCAGGGGCGCACTCTGGTGCCTATGCGAGCCATCTTCGAAGCGCTGGGCGCGACAGTACAGTGGGATGAGGCCACCAGCACAGTTACAGCTTCTCGCCGAGAAGCTGTTGTGGTGCTTGTGATTGGTAGCCGCATTGCGTGGGTTAACGGTCCGTCACACCAGTTAGATGTTGCTCCCGTAATAGCTGGTGGTCGCACTCTAGTGCCGCTACGATTTGTCGCGGAGGCACTTGGCGCGGAGGTAGGGTGGGATGGTGCGATGACTGTCACTGTAAAACATGTACCCTACGTCAGCCCACCTGTAGGTGGCTCTATAGTTTTTGGTGCCACAGCCGATCCCATCATCCTCAACCCTATTCTCTCCCCAGACGTCGGTTCGGCCTTTGTACACAACCGCACCAATTGGGGTATAGTACGGTTAGATGTGCGAGACCAACCTCGCAATGCCATTGCGGACCGCTGGCAGTGGAATCAAGCAACACTGACGTGGCGGTTCTGGCTCAATTCGCAGGCGAAATGGCAGGATGGCGTACCAGTCACCGCGCGCGACGTCAAGTTCACCTTTGATACTATCGCACATCCAAACTATGACGGGCCGCGACGTCCAGTGGTGCAACATGTCCAAGAGATTGTTGTCATTGACGAGCGCACTGTGGACTTTAGGATGCGTCAGATCGACGCCACATTCCTGTTCCGTATTGGCTTGGGCTTATTGCCCCATCATATCCTCGCCGATGTTCCCGTGCGTGACTTGCGGGCACACCCCTTTAGTCGTAGTCCCTTGGCTAACGGCCCATATGTCATGAACCGATGGGTTGCGGGTCAGTTTGTCGAACTCCACCGCAACCCAAATTTCTTCCAAAGTCCCCGCCCTTACATCAATACAGTCATCGTCCGCACCTTTCCCGATGACTTGGTCAGACAGGCAGCATGGGAGAATGGCGACATCGACTTTGTTGCGTCAATCGCCCCTGACCACATTGACCGCATTGTGCGCGAACATGCGCAACGCGCCTATTTTGGGGAGATTATGACGCACGGCTATGATTCAGTGACTTTCAATCTAGAGCATCCAATTCTCAGAGACCGAGCGGTACGTCAGGCTTTAGTAGTGGGACTTGACCGCAGGGCAATTGTTGCTACTGTACTGAATGGTCGCGGCAGAGTTCTCCACAGCCAACAGATCTCTACATCTTGGGCGTATGGCGCACAGGGGTTAGATCCCTATACACACAGCGCTGTACGCGCGCGACAGATGCTAGATGCAGCAGGATGGCGTGTGCCAGCGGGGAGCCGCGATGGTGTCCGCATGCGCGATGGCCAACGTCTGACTCTGCGCATTATCGTTCAATCTGGTCATGTCTCGCGCGCCGAGGTGTTAGATATGATGATTAGCTATTGGAAAAGGCTCGGTGTCGATGCCATTGGCGAAACACTGGAATGGTCAGTATTAGTAGAGCGCTCACAGCGCTCACAGTTTGACCTTATGATTACTGGATGGGCACCTGGTGTGGATCCAGACATTTTTAGGTTTTTCCATTCTTCGCAAGCCGCTAGGAATCCTGCTGGCCTGATCACCGGCTTTAACAGGGCGCAGCTACGCAATGCGGATATTGACAGGCTCTCTGAAGCTGGCTTAGCCACTGTCGATGTGGCTGAACGGCGCCGCATCTATCAAGAAGCGGACGTAATTCTCAATCGCGAGTTGCCTTTCATCTGGCTTTTCCAGCGGAGCGCAGTTACGGGCATCTCTAACCGTGTGCAAGGGGTAGTCTGGTCCTCAACAGGTGCGACTGAGCTGGACGGATGGTTTATTAGGCGTTAAGAGTTATATGCGAGTAACGATAGCTCACGTAAAAGGCAGCAAGCTATGGAATGAGGATGCGGTGGTAGCGAACTCGCCCCTAGGTATCTATGGGGTAGTTGATGGTGCTACTTCAATAGGTACGCCACCAGGGTGGGAAGGAATGACCGGCGGCTATTTAGCCGCACAACTTATTGCGGAGACGTTCAACAGTATGATTGTCCCCTCTGGGGCATCAGTGGGATTGCCCGAACAGATGTTATTGGCAAACCAGCGACTGCACGCAGAAATGATTCAGCAAGGCGTAGATGTCACGCGGAGCGAAAATTTGTGGGGTGCTTGTGCCGTGGTCGTCCGCTTGACTGCGACCCACGTTGAATTTGCCCAAGTGGGCGATACCTTGCTGGTGACGCTGCACAAGAATGGCACGGCCAAATTAGTCACACCTGATCAAGTTGCGGCGGTGAGTAATAGGACTCTGCAAGAGTATGCCGAAGGGATGGCTAGTGGTTTGCGGACACAGGCAGAACTATGGGCATATGTAAAACCGCAGATGATCAAGAACAGGCAGTTGGCTAACAAGCCGCAAGGTTATGGTGTTATCAACGGGAACATAGAGCTCCGTGGATTTATTGCGTCCGGCAAATTCAGCTTAGATGGTGTGCAAGCATTGTTCTTGATGTCAGATGGACTCTATGTACCTCGGCGGCATGGCGATAAACCTTGTGAAGCGACAGATATATTGCTGCGTGTCAAAGAAGTGGGCTTGCCAGCATACATAGAGTGGCTTAGCGTTCTGGAGGAGTCTGATCCTGAATGCAGGAGGTATCCTCGCCTTAAAAGGAGTGATGATAAAACTGCTGTGTTGATAGAGCTTGAGACTACGGTGTAGTTAGTGTGCTTAAAACACTAGCAGAAGAAGGCAGTCGAGACCGATGGTCCGGCCGCCTTCTTCTCTTTGCCTATCCCAACTTTCGACCGCTCCCCCCAAAAACGCGCGAAAAGCGCCTCTTTTTGAGTCAAAGAACATTGGCAGTGCTAGTTTCGCATTCGTAAAAACGGAAATGTAGTGACCTAAGGTCACTTGTCAAAGTAAATGCCACTTTGTCACAGTAAGTGCAACGTGGTTGCAGTTAGTTGTTCCAAAAGGGTGTGTTTTTTGGGTAAATGGGAGTAAAATGAGTATGAGAGCGTGTAGTTGAGGCATAAAAAGGGTGCAGAGCATTGAGGGTGGCAGGAATCAAGTTTTTCGGACTTAGTAAATGCCACCCCTCAGTGGATGTATATTTAGCTTTGCATCACCAGCAGCCTACATGTTCTTGGTTACCTAATCAGCAGGGTTGGTCGTAGGAGTATTTCATTTGGTGGGATGGCTATTGCGCCCAAGCGGTCAAGAATATCTTGGCCGTAGAAGAAGTTGAACGATGCGTAAGGAGACCTGTCGTTCAACTTTTCCCTGCTGTAAGAATTGATGTGATTCATCATTTTGTCGATATCAGCTTGGGTTAAGTTGTCGAGGCTCCGACCTTTAGGAAGGATACGACGAATAAACTCATGGTTGTTTTCAATGGCAGCTTTTTGATAAGGCGAGGAAGGATTGCAGTAAAAGATCGAAGAGACCTTGGTCCCATCCTCTGTGTTTTCTAGCGATGAAGGGTTAGAGAACTCCGAGCCATTATCAGTGAGGATGACGGGGAAAAGCCTTTTGAAGGCCGCCTCGCCCAAGAGAGTATAGAGCCTGCGAAAAACATCTATGACCGATTGAGAAGTATTGCGCTCACGCAGAAACGCCAACATGAATCCGCAGCTTTTAAAGTGGATAGTGAGCAAGACACTTTCTCCTTTTTTACCCTCGAGAGTATCCATTTCAACGACCGCTGTATCTGAATTTGAACCTATATACTCTAGGAAATCGTCATACGAGCGCCCCACCTTGCACAGCTTATCCACCTTATATTGAAGGGGCTTAGACTTGCGGGGTTTGAGGCGGCACACTCTCGGCATATCGATGTTGCGGGCAGACAAGAGGCTGCCATTGACATAGCGGTAGATAGTCTTTTCGCTGCAGGTAAATTCATCTACGTTATTGACGACAATATGGTGAACGGACTGCCCTTTTCTGATCAAGGGACTGATGAACTGGTCTAGGCGGAGGAGCTCCTCTTCTGAGATATTCGCACCGACTCTAGAATCGATCAGCTTTGCTTTGTATGAGTTTTGGGCGCGGCTGTGCAAGTAGTATCGTTTTTTGAGGGTGCAAAGGTGCTCCTTGTCGCAGCCATTGCATACATAAGGTGGCGCGGCCAGATATGGGCACAGTTCTTCAACAAACTCTGAACAGACGGAGTTGCATAAAGGGCAAGTGCTACAGCGTTGCTTCCTGCAATGGGGCTTATTTTCACAAAGGTAGTACTTAGAGCAGCTTCTTCTGTGCAAACAACAGTTGCGGACGCGACCGACAGCGGACTTGTTGCTTGGGATGGCATGTTTTTTTATCTCCCTAGCGATGGTAGAGGCGCTTTTTCCAAGGACACGACCTATGGCTTTGATGGACCTCCTTTCTCGGAGTAGGTGCTCTAATTGGCTGCGTTCTTCGTTAGTCAGGTGTTTGTTTTTAGCCAAGATGTTCACCGCCTAACGGCTGTTGGTGACGCAAGCTAATTCTTACAGAACGAAGCGCAGACGGCAAGAAAAATTGTTGGACTAAACGCACCCCCAGAGTTTGTCGAACTTGTTGCGCCCCTTTGCAAAGGGTGGGGTTGCATTTACTTTGTCAATTAGCTTGGGAAAAATCTTTTGCAAAACTGGGGGATTATCTATTGCAAAAACCAATACTGAAGTGTACGATAAATACAACGATCAAATGGAGCAGGTGAATGTGGATGCCCGCGAATCGTCCTTTTCGGAAGACTAGGAGAGTGGAGTGTGGTGATCCTCAAAAACTGGACACCTTAGAACTCGTTCTAGTTCGGTTTTTTGTAGTATTTCGCGTGTTATTCTTCTGGCTCGACAAAGCAACACGCTAAAGCATGGAGGTCATGGCGTCATAAGTTAGGTTCGCGGCAAGACTTGGCAGTGGCCCGCGACAGGTAGGCTATTTGGCTGGTGAGCGAGGGGCGTAGGAGTGAAGTATGAGTGAATTCCTTGAGGACCCTCGCCGTGGGATATTGTGTCCCACCTACAAATGGCCTCCATGGGGGCGTTATCCCAACAGGCTCCTTTGCGGGACATGCTGCAAATAAACCCGTGCGATTTGAGATATGCCTGGTAGTCGTAAGAGCAGTATTGGCTGCCTCTGTCCGAGTGTATTAGCACCCCTTTGGGCTTGGCTGAATATTTGTAGGCATTGTCCAGTGCAGTTATGACAAGCTCCCTAGTCATGCGGTCACTAGAGCCAGCCTTCATCGCTCGAGACGCAAGTAATATCACTAACCCATTTCTGGCTCCGCTTTTCAGCATGGAACTCGCGATTGAGCAGATTCTCGGCCACTGGGAGAGAGTGATTAGAGTCTGTTGTGGCCCTAAATTTCCGAGCTACCTTTGACTTAATCCCCAAGCTTAGCATAAGGCGGGCTACGCGCTTATGATTCACGCGGTACCCCTTAAATCTAAGCGCTTCTGTGATTTTGAGAATTCCGTAGACATGCCTGGAGCGCTTATGAATGGTTTGTATCTCACTCGATATCTTCTCGTTGTCCTGTTCACGTTTGCTCTTCGGGCGTTTCATCCATGCGTAGAAGCTGCTCTTGCTGACTCCTAATGCTCTGCATAGCTTCGTAACCCGGTACCTCTCGCTTTGCGACCTAATGAATTCAAATATCTCTACCTGAGATTTTTCGCGAAGTAGGCCGCTGCTTTTTTTAGAATTTCTATTTCCTCCCTGAGCTCTCTGTTTTCTCGCTCAAGCTTCCTCATCATCGCTTCTTCCGGGGTGAGGATGACGTTCCCGCTATCAGGGAAAGGATTAACTCGCTTCTCTACTTGCGCAATCCAGTTTCTGAGTGAGGTCACCGATACGCCGAGATCTCTTGCTATGGCCGGGATAGACTCTTGACCTAGGCTGACTCTGTACGCGGCCTGTTGCTTGTATTCTGCGTTGTAGTACTTCTTCTTCATTTGGCTCTCCCCTACTAGTACCAGCATAGCACGGATTCTGGTTGTCCATCAAAAGGGGTATAGCGCAGATTTTGTCATCGTTGCTACTCTTCAAATAGCCACAAGCGCGGATCAATCATCTTGCGGGCCGTGGTGATTTTAGTTAAGCCCGTAACCAGAGTTTGGGAATGCGAGGTCAAGCTTTATTGGCAAGGACAATCTCACAACAGTATTTTACGAGTGTTTTCCAATGGGTGTTCGAAAAACGGAATCCCCCTACTGATTCGCTAGGATGAAATCAATGCGTATGGCTCAAACAAAACCTTGCGCCATCTACCTAGGCGAGTGCCGAGAGGCTATTAGTTCATTTAGGAGGTATATGGTATGGAGACAAACAAAAACAGGATAGTTAGAGACATTGAAGCCCTATCGCAGTTTACCAGTACCCCAGGATTTGGGGTCACGCGTTTCACATACAGCCATGAGGATGGACTAGCTCGGGCGTACCTTACTCGAGAATTGGAGTCACTGGGCCTAGCAATCCACGTTGACGGTGCGGGAAACATGCGAGCGCGCCTAATGGGCAGCAAGCCCGAAGGCTCTGTGATCCTCACTGGCTCGCACATAGACACTGTGCGAAATGGGGGGAAGTTCGACGGGATAGTTGGTGTAGTAGGAGCTTTGGAGGCTATTCGGACGCTGAAAGAGACAGGGTTCGTGAATCAACATCCGATTGAGCTTGTGATTTTCGCCGAAGAGGAGGGCTCTAATTTTGGGTCCACTCTAGCGGGCAGCAAGACTATGGTGGGGAAATACTCTGCAGAGGACCTCAAAAAGCTCAGAAGTGCCGATGGTCGGTCTATGTTCGAAATGGCGAGAGATGCTGGTTTTGACCCTGACAGCCTCCCTAGGGGGGCGTTCGATAATCAGACTATCAAGGCGATGCTTGAACTACATATTGAGCAGAGCGTAGTGCTTGACAACGCAAAGAAATCAATAGGTGTGATTAGCGCAATCGCTGGTATGAAGGCCCTGAGAATAGTCTTGCGCGGCACAGCGAATCATGCTGGCGCGACTCCCATGGACATGAGAAGTGACCCTATGGTCGCCGCTGCGGAAGTCATCTTGTTAGTGGAGAAGTTGGTTAAGAGGATTGGTCCGTCGGTTGTGGGGACAATTGGGAAGATAGGCTGCGTGCCTAATGTGTCAAATGTGATCCCTGGGGAAGTCAGCGTTAGTGTGGACATTCGCGACATTCAGCAAGAGAATATCGACTTAGTCTTAAATGAATTAGAGCAGCAAGTACAAGAGGTCGCTTCGCGCCGAAAGGTTGCCTGCGAGTTCGTAGTGCTCGGTGGGTCAAAGCCAATACAGTTGTCGCAAGGGGTGGTGTCAATTATCGAGCATGCGGCGATGCGCAGGGGATACGATTATATGAAGATGACTAGTGGCGCAGTACACGACGCATGCATGTTTGGCAACCTAACTCAAGTGGGCATGATTTTTGTGCCCAGTATAGCGGGCAGGAGCCATGTGCCCGAAGAGCTCACCAGCTACGATGATATCAAGAAGGGGTGTGATGTGCTACTCGACGCACTTGTTGAACTGTCGGGAGGATGTGAAAGTAGCCCTTGCATGTAGCCCGCCTTTCCGATTGAAGGAGGTGATTTCTCAGGACGGCAGTATTTGACTTGATCGCCACATTGGGGTTGCACAGGTTCAAGCGCTGATAGATATCACCTAATACTTGGAGGTGTAATGGCTTGGATGTAATGAAAGTCGCTAGCGGATTTGGTGTATGGATAGCCGCATCATTTATGGTGCTTCTGGTTGTGGTTCAGGCCTATCTCATTTATAGGCAGTCGTTTATCGCTGCCAAGGCCGTCAATGTCACTGATGCCCAGCTAAAGAGGGCATTTCGCACGGGGGCCATAACATCGATTGGCCCGGTAGTTGCGATTTTCATCGTGATGGTGGGGCTCATGTCGGTAATCGGTGCCCCAATGGCGTGGATGCGTTTGGCAGTTATTGGCGCCGCTCCCACCGAGCTAACGGCAGCACAAGTAGGTGCGGAAGCAGTAGGGGTCACGTTTGGGGGTGCCGACTACGATCTGCACGCAATGGCTGCGTCCTGGTGGACGATGGCAATCAACGGCGTTGGCTGGCTCCTCATCGTTGGGCTCTTCGCGCACAGGCTTGAGGACGTGCGGCAGAAGATTGGAGGAGGCGATGTGGCGTGGCTTGGCGTCCTCTCAAGTGCCGCCATGATTGGCGCGTTTGGATTCCTCAGCGGTAGAAACATCGTCGCTCGTGGTGGTCCCCTCATTGCCTCAGTGGCTGGAGGGATAGCCATGGTGATCCTATTGCAGATCGCAAAGAAGGTTCCCGCCATAAAAGAGTATTCACTCGGGTTGGCGATGCTGGCTGCCATGGCCGTCGCCACGTTACTTAAGTAGAAGGAGAGGTGCTGACGTGAAAGAAGCAACGCCGTTGTCTACTCATCCAAGTCGCGAGATTGATAGCTATGAGCTCCTGTGGAAGAGACCTGTGATAAAGATCGGTATGAGTACTATGTTGGGAGCAGTAGTACTTAGCTTTCCCCCACTCTTGTACCTGTATTTAATGCACGGGGCCTCAATCGACGTGGTAACCGCCCTGCGTGCCTGGGGATTGATTGCTGCCATTTTTGGAGCCTTCTATATAGTGGAGCCTATTTCCTTTTTCCCCGTTTTGGGCTTAGCGGGAACGTATCTCTCTTTCCTTAGCGGCAACATATCCAACCTTAGATTGCCTTGCTCGGCCATGGCTCAAGAAGTCGCTGGCGTCAAAGAAGGTACGAGAGAAGCAGAGATCATTGGCACAATGGGCATCGTGGGTTCAATCGTAGTGAACCTGATCGGAGTAACCCTAGCCGCACTGATAGGCGCTTGGGTTTTCGGGATGCTACCCCCTGCTATAGTGACCGCATTTCGGACTTTCACTGCACCCGCGATATTCGGGGCAGTGTTTGGGCAGTTTGCGCTACGTCAGCCAAAGCTGGCGCCCTTCGCCCTAGCGATTCCGCTTATACTTCTTGGCGTCGTGAAAGCTCCTGTGTGGGTAGCCATTCTGTCCTCGGTTTTTGGGACCGTTTTGATAGGCCGTATTTTCTACAAGACCGGGATTATAAAAAAGTAGGACAGAGTTAGCCGACGAATCATAAATCAGGGAGGGAACGCCTTGTCAGAGTCTATTAAGAGCATGGTTCTAGCCATTGAGAAGGACATCATTCAGTGGCGTCGAGAATTGCACCAGATACCAGAAGTAGCACACGATGTGCCGAAGACAGCGGCGTACATTGCCGGGAAACTAGATGAATTCGGCATCCCGTATAAGAGAAATGTTGGTGGGCACGGTGTCGTCGCACTGATTACCGGAGGCAAACCTGGCAAGACCTTTGGAATCAGGGCTGACATAGACGCACTTTCCATCGAGGAAGAGACTGGTCTGGCGTTTACGTCGACCCACAAAGGCATGATGCATGCGTGTGGGCACGATGCCCACATCGCGATTGCCCTAGGTGCTGCCAAGGTCCTTCACGCGATGTCGGCCGATCTCCCTGGACAAGTGAAAGTCCTCTTTCAGCCTGCTGAGGAAGGCCCAGGAGGAGCAAAGCCGATGATTGAAGAGGGAGTCATGAAAGATCCCGCGGTCGGCGCGATCATAGGCCTACATGTTGGCGGCATTTTCAAGGAGGTCAAGAGTGGACAGGTTGGCATTGGGCGCGGCGCGATCATGGCTTGCCTGGACAGCTTCAAGATGACTGTTTGGGGCAAGGGCGGCCATGGAGCCATGCCTAATGCTACAGTGGATCCGATCATGATAAGTTCCTATATCATCCAGGCTCTGCAAACGCTGATTAGCCGTGAGCTTAAACCCACTAATCCCGGAGTGATTACAATAGGCAAGATTCAGGGTGGGACGGCATACAACATTATCCCAGAGAAGGTGGACCTGCTTGGAACTGCTCGCTTCATTCAAGAGGAAGACAGGGAGAACATCTCCAAGAGAATCGGTCAGCTAGCTAGCCAAATCGCGACAAGTATGCGCGGCAGATGCGAGCTTGAGTACACGTACGGATACCCACCTGTAGTGTGCGATGAGTCGTTCACTCAGTTCTTCAAAGGCATAGCAGAAGAAGTTGTCGGACATCACAATGTAGTTGCTCTCGATAGCCCTACCATGGGCGGGGAAGACATGGCGTATTTCCTGAAAGAGGCTCCGGGCACTTTCTTTTTCCTCGGTTCGGTAAAGCAGGGGGCAGAAACATATCCGCATCACCACCCAAAGTTTGATCTCGATGAAAGTGTCTTTTCGACGGGAAGCACATTGCTTGCGGAGACCGCTGTCCGCTGGCTCAAAAGCGACACCTAGTCTCAGATGGGTGTGTCCCACCCATCCTGAACCAGTAGAGCTTTGGGCGTGCATCGCTGAATTTGCTTGAACAAGCGAATTCAGCGATGCTTACGTGAACCCTTCATTCCCACCGACTCATACCGTTGTTGCGGCTGTACGCCAATGGCAATCTATGCATTAGTTTTTAGATCGCGTGATTGCGGTCGCTTGACTGGTGAAGCTCCCGAGGGTCCTCTTTTGACAGCAATTTTGACAGCAACGCCGAGGAAATTAAGCGCGATGAGCTGATGCGAACAAGTGTTTGTAGGCGCTAAAACCCTTGTATTACCGCGCTCCATGACGCTGCCCGACACGACCTAACATGGGATACAGAGTGCGGCATACAATTCGTAATCAGCAGGCCAGGGGTTCAAATCCCCTCATCGGCTCCAGTGTTATCAAGGCTCTTGGG
>Ga0209103_1000214_pt1 | contig 17819 bp, 20 predicted proteins | sample 4C3metaG_FD_184152 | JGI IMG/M metagenome (GOLD analysis project Ga0209103, IMG submission 184152) | Freshwater bacterial and archeal communities from Indian Creek, Illinois, USA - 4C3 metaG (SPAdes) (version 2) | ecosystem: Environmental > Aquatic > Freshwater > Unclassified | place: USA...
TTTTTGTGGTGGGCCGCAAGGCGCGGCATAAGGCGGGCATGTGCACCGTGATTCTCCTGCGCCGCCCTGGCGCCGAATGGCCCCTGCTGCTGGCCGCCAACCGGGATGAGCGCCTGGATCGCCCCTGGCAGCCCCCTGCCGGGCATTGGCCGGGGCTGGTCGGCGGGCGGGACACGCTGGCCGGCGGCACCTGGATGGCAATGAACCGCCACGGCGTGGTGGCGGCCGTGCTGAACCGCCCGGGCAGCCTCGGCCCCGATCCCGCCAAGCGCTCACGCGGGGAATTGCCGCTGCTGGCGCTGGCCGAGGCCACGGCGGAAGCGGCGGCGGCGCGAATGGCGGGGCTGGATGCCACGCTCTGGCGCCCTTTCAACCTGGTGCTGGCGGATGCCGCGACGGCCTGGTTCATCGCGGGCCTCGGCGCCGGGCAGCCGCAAGTCACTTCCCTGCCCAAGGGTGTGTCCATGGTGACGGCCCATCCCCCCAACGACCTGAGCAGCCCGCGCATCGCCCGGCATTTGCCGCGCTTTGATGCCGCCGCCCCGCCTGATCCGCCGGATTGGGGCGCCTGGCCTGGCCTGCTGAGCGCTTCCGAGGGTGCCACGGCCCAGGCGCTGAACGTGCCGCCGCTGGGCGGCTTCGGCACGGTGTGTTCATCGCTGCTGGGGCTTTCGCGCGATGGCGAACGGCATTGGCTCTTTGCGCCCGGCCCGCCCGACCGGGTGGATTTCACACCCGTCATGCTCTGAGACCAGGCCCGCGTGCCACGCATGAGCAAGCCTGCTATAAGCAGAAGCGTTTCCAGAAGGACCACCCCACATGGCTCGCCGCCGCCAGATTTTTGAAGGCAAGGCCAAGATCCTGTTCGAAGGACCGGAGCCCGGCACCCTTGTGCAGTATTTCAAGGACGATGCCACCGCCTTCAACGCCCAGAAGAAGGGCACCATCACCGGCAAGGGGGTGCTGAACAACCGCATCAGCGAATACCTGATGACGCGCCTGGGCGAGATCGGCATCCCCACCCATTTCATCCGCCGGCTGAACATGCGCGAACAACTCGTCCGCGAGGTCGAGATCATTCCGCTGGAGATCGTGGTCCGCAACGTGGCCGCGGGCTCGCTCGCCTCGCGCCTGGGCATCCCCGAGGGGACGCGCCTGCCGCGCTCCATCATCGAATACTACTACAAGAACGACGCGCTGCAGAACCCGATGGTGAGCGAGGAGCACATCACCGCCTTCGGCTGGGCCGCCACGCATGACCTGGACGACATGGTGCAACTGACGCTGCGGGTGAATGACTTCCTCACCGGGCTGTTCCTGGGCGTCGGCATCACGCTGGTGGATTTCAAGCTGGAATTCGGCCGCCTCTACGACAATGAGGAAATGCGGATCGTCGTCGCCGATGAGATCAGCCCCGATAATTGCCGCCTCTGGGACAGCAAGACCGGCGAGAAGATGGACAAGGACCGCTTCCGCCGCGATCTCGGCAAGGTCGAGGAAGGCTATCAGGAAGTGGCGCGGCGCCTGGGCATCCTGCCCGAGGCCGGCGTGCGGGACCTCAAGGGGCCGGAGATGGTCCAGTAGGCTCCCGGCAGAATGGATTCATCCGGGCGGAGCGCGGCTTCGCCAGGGCATCGGGGGGCTGATCCCCCTGGTGGGTTGGAGGGTTTGATGACGCGATTGAAGGTGACGGTGTTTCCCAAGGCGGGCGTCCTGGACCCCCAGGGCAAGGCGATCGAGCGCGCGCTCGCGGGTCTCGATTTCGCCGGCGTGGGCGAAGTGCGGGTCGGCAAGGTGATGATCGTGGAACTCGCCGAGGCGGATACCGCGCGGGCCAAGGCCACGGGCGAGGAAATGGCGCGCAAGCTGCTCGCCAATACGGTGATCGAGAGCTTCACCGTGGAGGTGATGTGACCGCCCGGAACACCTCGCTGCGTTGGTTCGTGATCTTCTCCCTCGGCTTTGCCGGGTGGCGGGTGCTGACGACCGCGGCCTTCCTGATCTTTGGCCCGCCCATCGTCTCGAATTACTGGCTGACCGAGGTGTTCTTCCTGCTCTCCAAGGGCTTCCTGGGCGGCCTGTTCTGGCCGATCAGCCTGTTGCTGGAGGGCTGGCGGGACCCGCTGCGCTGGATCTTCTACCCATGGTGAAGGCCTCGCTCCTGCTCATGGTTGTGCTGACCGTGCTGGTGGCCATGGGGCTGCGCTGGCGTGAGCAGCGCCTGCCGGGCGGGAAACCGGCGCCCCGCATGGGCTGGATCGCGTCGCAGAAGGCCAAGGCCAATCGCTGGATCACCGCCGCCGCCATCGCGGCCATTGGCACCACGGCAATCCTGGGCGGGCTGCATTGGCTCAAGCTGGCGCAAGGGTGATATGAGCGGCGGCAGCATCCTGCTGTTCTTTCCCATCATCCCGGCGGCGGTGCTGTCGGGCCTGCTGCTCGGCATGGCCATCGCCGCCCTGCCGCTGATGTGGATCGCCTATTGGTTGCTGCCGTCCGGCTGGCTGCGGGATCTGACGCCACGCACCGTCTTTCCCGCCTGCATGCTGGTGGCGCCCATCCTGCTGCTCTCGGGCGTGATGGGCGGGGCCCTGACCGGCCCCGAGCGCGAGATCGCCGTGACCGAGAAACCCACGCTGGAACAGGTGCGCGAGCGCCAGGCCCTGTTCCGGCATTTGCTGCCCGACCGCTCGCGCGGGGAATCCCCAGGAGATTGGCCATGAAAGCCGCGATCATCGTCTTCCCCGGCACCAATCGCGAGCGCGACATGGCACTCGCCCTGCACCGCGTCAGCGGCGTGAAGCCCGCCATGCTCTGGCACCGCGACACGGCATTGCCCACGGGGACTGACCTTGTGGTGCTGCCGGGCGGCTTCTCCTACGGCGATTACCTGCGCTGCGGGGCGATGGCCGCGCAATCGCCCATCATGGCGGCGGTGCGCGCCCATGCGGAGCGCGGCGGCCATGTGCTGGGCGTCTGCAACGGCTTCCAGATGCTCTGCGAGGCGGGGCTGCTGCCCGGCGCCCTGCTGCGAAACGCCAGCCTGCGCTTCCTCGCCATGGATTGCGTGATGCGGGTGGAACGCGCCGATACGCCCTATACGCGCCACTTCCAGCGCGGCGCGACCTTCCGCGCCACCATGGCGCACGGCGATGGCAATTACTTCTGCGATGCCGAGACGCTGGCCGCCCTGGAGGCCGAAAACCGCGTGGTGCTCCGCTATGAGGGCGAGAACCGCAATGGCAGCATCAACGCCATTGCCGGCATCTGCTCGGCCAATGCGCGGGTGATGGGGCTGATGCCGCATCCCGAGAATTGCGTGGACCCGCTGGTGGGCGGGACCGAAGGCCTGCCAATGTTCACCTCCATCGCCGAGGCGCTGGCGCCGGCCTGAGCGCGAGAAAGCCTCCGGCGGCCGGGGCCCTTGGCCCCAGACCCCTGCCCGCCTTCCGAGCGCCGCCAGGATATCCGGCAGCGCCTGTTGCGAGCCGCGCCCCATCTGCACCAAGCCCGCGCCGTGCGGCAGCCTGGCCACCAGGGGGGGGGCGATGGCTTCATCATCACGCCCGGCGATGTCAGCCGCCGCAGCGTCGCCGCGATCGCCGACGGGCTGGTGCCGGCCTTGCAAGCGCGCGGCTTGGCGCGGCGCGCCTATGGGCACGCGCAATTGCGGGACAATCTGCTGGAGTTCTGAGGGCGGCCCTCAATCCAGCTTGCGCTGCTCCGCCTCGATCACGGCTTCGAGGCGGGCCAGCAATTCATCGCGGGGAACATCGCGAAGCGGTGGCAGGATGTTGATCGCCAGCACGCCGGGCCGCTTGATGAAGTGATGCCGCGCCCAGAATTTTCCGGAATTCGTCGCCACCGGGATCACCGGCAGCTTCACCGCCGAGGCCAGCGCCACGACCCCCGGATGCCACTCATTCAACTCGCCCGCCGTGGTGCGCGTGCCCTCCGGGAAGATCACGATCTGCCGGCCCTCCCGCGCCGAGGCCTGGGCCTCGCGCATCATCTGGCGCATGGCCTTCGCGCCGCCCTCGCGGTCCACGCCGATCATCCCCGCGCGGCGGGCGAAGGCGCCATAGATGGGGATGCGGAACAGTTCCTGCTTCATCACATAGGCCACGTCCGGCACCAGGGCGAACCAGACCAGCGTGTCGAAGGCCGATTGATGCTTGCTGGCGATGAGCGCGGGCCCGCTGGCGGGCAGATGCTCCTGCCCCGTGACTCGCACCTCGATGCCGCAGGTCTTCTCCATGATCCAGACCAGAAGCCTGGCCAATTGCCGCATGCCGCGGCGCTGAAAGCGCTTGGGGCCAAGCAGCAGGGGCGAGCCCAGCACCGCCAGCATCCCGGCCACGCCGAAGAACAGGATGTTGAACAGCAGGGAGCGAAGGACGAGAATCATCAGATGGCGACTCGCACGCCCAACTCCACGACCCGGTCAGACGGGATCTTGAAGAATTCGGTGGCGGGCACGGAATTGCGGCTGAGCAGCGTGAACAGCCATTGCTGCCAGCGCGCCATCTTGGGCACCGCGGCCGCCACGATGGTCTCGCGGCCCAGGAAATAGCTGGCCTGCATCGGCTCGAAGCCGATCACCCCTTCCTTCGCCAGCCGTTCCAGCTCGCGCGGGATATTGGGGCTTTCCTGGAAGCCATAGCGCAGGATGACGCGGTGGATATCGGCGCCCAGTTCCGTGACCTCCGCCCGGCGCTCGGGCCCGACGCTCGGGATGTCGTCATTCAGCACGGTGACAAAGAGCACGCGCTCATGCAGCACCTTGTTGTGCTTGAGGTTGTGCAGCAGCGCGCCGGGCAGGTAATCCGCCTGGCCGGTCATGAAGATCGCCATGCCGGGCACGCGGATGGTGCGCGATTGCGGCAAGCGCGTGAGGAAGGATTTCAGCGGCAAGCTGTCCTGCCGGAAGCGGGCAAAGAGGAGTTCACGCCCGCGGTACCAGGTGAACATCAGCGTGAAGGCGGCGACGCCGATGATGACAGGCACATAGCCGCCATCGGGGATCTTGAGCGCGGAGGCCACGAAATAGGAGATATCCAGCAGCAGCAGCGGCACGAAGACCAGCGCCACCAGCAGCGGATTCCAGCCGAATTGCCGGCGAAACACCAGCAGGGCCAGGATCGTGGTGCACAGGAAGGTGCCCGTCACGGCCAGGCCATAGGCCGCGGCCAGGCTGTCGCTGTTCTTGAACTCCAGCACCAGGATCAGCACGCCGATGAGCAGGATGAAGTTCACCTGCGGCATGTAGATCTGCCCTTCCTCGGTCGCGCTCGTGTGGCGCACGACGAGCCTCGGGGCGAAGCCCATCTGCACGCTTTGCCGGGCGATGGAATAGGCGCCCGAGATCATCGCCTGGGAGGCGATGATGGTCGCCGCCGTCGCCAGCACCACGAGGAAGGGGCGGAACCAATCGGGCGCCAGCAGGTAGAAGGGGTTCTCGATGGCGGTCGGGTCGCGCAGCAGCAGCGCGCCCTGGCCGAAGTAGTTCAGCGCCAGCGCCGGCAGCACGCAGACGATCCAGGCTACCTGGATGGGGCGGCGGCCGAAATGGCCCATATCGGCGTAAAGCGCCTCGGCCCCCGTCACGGCCAGCACCACGGCGCCCATCGCGATGAAGGCGGCCAGGTGGTAGTGGGCCGCGAAGTGCAGGGCATAATAGGGGTTCAGCGCGGCGAAGACCGCCGGATTGTGCAGCGCCTCGATCAGGCCCAGCACCCCGAGCACGCCGAACCACAAGGCGCAGATCGGGCCGAAGAAAATGCCGATGCTGCCCGTGCCGCGATACTGCACCAGAAACAGCGCGACCAGCACGACCAGCGTGACCGGCATCACCACATCCTCGAAGACGGGATTGATGACCTTCAGCCCCTCCACCGCCGAGAGCACGGAAATGGCGGGCGTGATCATGCCATCGCCCAGGAAGAGTGCCGCGCCGGTGATGCCGATCATCGCGATGATGAGCCGCCCGCGCTGCGTCTGCGCGGAACGTTGGGCCAGGGCCATCAACGCCATGATACCGCCCTCACCCTTATTGTCGGCGCGCAGCACGATCAGCACGTATTTCAGCGTGACCGTCAGCATCAGCGCCCAGAAGATGAGCGAGAGGATGCCAAGAATTTCCCACTTCTCGATGCCGCCCTCGTCGAAATGCAGCAGCGCGGCGCGCATCGCGTAGAGCGGCGAGGTGCCAATGTCGCCATAGACGATGCCAAGGACGCCAATCAGGGAAGCGGCGGTCAACTTGTTGCTCGGGGCGCTCACGCGGGTGGCCTTCTGAGGTGATGGCGCGCAGCGTTAGGGCCGCGCCTGCCCCACAACAAACCTGGCCGCCGCATGGCTGCAATGCGGCTTATTGAGGGCAGCAAGCTTGAGGGCCGCCGCCCATCAAGCTTGCCGGCAGGAACACCAGCTTCTTGCGTCTCCGTTTGTTCAGTGACCGCGGAGGATCTGGCTGAGGAAGGTTTGCAGGCGTTCGGTCTGCGGGTTGCTGAACAGCGATTGCGGCTCGCCCGATTCCACGATCTCGCCGCGATCCATGAAGATCACGCGGTCGGCCACGGTGCGGGCGAAGCCCATCTCATGCGTCACGCAGATCATCGTCATGCCCGTCTCGGCCAGCATGACCATGGTGTCGAGCACCTCCTTGATCATCTCGGGGTCGAGCGCGCTGGTCGGCTCGTCGAACAGCATGATCTTGGGCTTCATGCAGAGCGCGCGGGCAATGGCCACGCGCTGCTGCTGGCCGCCCGAAAGCTGGCCGGGATACTTGCTCGCCTGCTCGGGGATGCGGACCCGCGTCAGATACTCCATCGCCAGTTCGTCGGCTTCCTTCTTGGGCATCTTGCGGACCCAGATCGGCGCGAGGGTGCAGTTTTCCAGGATGGTGAGGTGTGGAAAAAGGTTGAAGCTCTGGAACACCATGCCGACTTCGCGGCGGATCGCGTCCAGGCTGCGGAGATCATTGGAGAGTTCGATGCCATCGACGATGATCTGCCCCTCCTGGTGTTCCTCCAGGCGGTTGATGCAGCGGATCAGCGTGGATTTGCCCGAGCCCGACGGGCCGCAGACCACCACGCGCTCACCAAGCGCCACATTCAGGTTCACGTCGCGCAGCACATGCAGCGCGCCGAACCATTTGTTCACGCCCTTGAGCGAAATGGCGGGCGGCGCATCGGCGCGGACCGAGGAGGCGAGGGTTTCAGCGGCCGACATGGAAATCCGGTCTCCCAGCGTGAAGGGTCAAAGCCTGGCGAATGGCGTTCCGGTCTTGCCGCCGGAGAGCGGTCTGGCCTTGCGGCGGGTTGGTATCAGTCATCGCCGTCGGCCCTTGTTCAGTTCCGTTTCGAGGCCGGCACTATACTTGGACATGGCGTAGCAAAAGAGGAAGTAGATAAGCCCGAGCGTAATGTAAACCTCAACCCCGAAGCCCTGCCAGGCTGGCTCTATGATGGCGGTCTTGCCGGCGGTCAGCAGGTCGAAGATGCCGATGATCAGCACCAGAGAGGTGTCCTTGAAGAAGCCGATGAAGGTGTTCACCAAGGGCGGGATCACCAGGCGCAGCGCCTGGGGCAGGATGATGAAGCAGGTCTTTTTCCAGTAGCTCAGCCCCAGCGCGTCGGCGGCCTCATATTGCCCCTTGGGCAGGGCTTGCAGCCCCGCGCGCACCACCTCCGCCAGATAGGCGCCGGCGAAGAGGATGATCGCCACCTGGGCGCGCAGCAGCTTGTCGATGTTCATGCCCTCGGGGAGAAACAGCGGGAACATCACGCTGGCCATGAACAGCAGCGAGATCAGCGGTACGCCGCGGATCAGTTCGACGTATAGCACGCAAAGCGCCTTGATCGCCGGCAGGTTGGAACGCCGGCCCAGCGCCACCAGGATCGCCACCGGGAAGGCGAATGCGAGACCAAAGGTGGCGAGGATGAGCGTGATGGGCAGGCCACCCCAGCGCTCCTGCGGCACATAGGTCATGCCCAGCACGCCGCCCCACATCAGCACGCCGATCACGGTCAGCACCGCCGCCCAGATCAGCGCCAGCTCCCAGCGCCAGAAGCGCCGCATGGCCGAGACGATGTAGAGGCCGATGAACAGGAAACAGACCACCAGCGGCCGCCAATGCTCGTCATAGGGATAGGTGCCGAACAGGATGAAGCGGTGCTTCTCGTGGATCACCGCCCAGCAGGCGCCGACGCCCTTCGCCTCGCGGCAGGCCTCGGTATTGGCGATGCCAGCCGGGCTGACCGGCACCGTCCAGATCGCGTTGACGAAGGCCCAGTCAATGAAACTGACCCCGGTGCGAATGAACAGATAGCCCAGCGCCAGGGTGATGGCGGTGGACCACCAATTGGCAAACAGATTCGTCTTCATCCAGGCCATGGGGCCGACCAGGCTGATCGGCGCCCTGCGCGCGGCGGCGGAGGAATGCAGGGTGGTGTTGGCGGTGATGTCGCTCATGGTCGCCTACCTTTCCACCAGCGCTATTCGCTTGTTGTACCAGTTCATGAACAGCGAAATGCTCAGGCTGATCGTCAGATAGACCAGCATGATGATGGCGATGCCCTCGATCGCCTGGCCGGTCTGGTTCAGCGTGGTATTCGCGATGCTGACAATGTCCTGATAGCCGATGGCCACCGCCAGCGAGGAATTCTTCGTGATGTTGAGGAACTGACTGGTCATGGGCGGGATGATGACGCGCATGGCCTGGGGCAGCACGATCAGGTTCATCACCCGCCCGCGCGGCAGGCCCAGCGCCTCCGCCGCCTCCCATTGGCCCTGGTTCACCGCCTGGATACCGGCGCGCACGATCTCGGCAATGAAGCCCGCCGTGTAGAGTGTGAGGCCCAGCAGCAGGGCGAAGAATTCGGGGCTGATATCAATGCCGCCGCGGAAGTTGAAGCCGCGCAAGGCCGGAATATCGGGCGTGAAGGGCGCGCCCATCGCAGCCCAGACCGCCAGTGGCGCACCGATCATGAAGGCCAGGCCAGCAGGCCAGATGGCCCGGATCTCGCCATCCTGATACTGCTTCGCCCGCGCCCAGCGGCGATAGAAATAGGTGGCGGCAATGCCCGCCACGAAGGCCAGCAGCGCCCAGGAATGGGCCGATTCCCAGACGAAGAAGGGCACCTTCAGCCCGCGATTGGAAAGGAACACGCCCTCGATCGGGTTGAAGGCCTGGCGCGGCCCAGGCAGGCCCTGGAGCAGCGCGTACCAGAACAGCAATTGCAGCAGCAGCGGCAGGTCGCGCACGATCTCGACATAGGCGGCAGCGAATTTGTTCAGCATCCAGTTCTTGGACAGCCGGGCCACACCCAGCAGCGTGCCCAGGATCGTCGCCAGCACGATGCCGATGACCGCGACCTTCAGCGTGTTCAGCACGCCCACCTGGAGGGCGCGGAAATAGGACATGGAAGGGTCGTATTCGATCAGGCTTTCCCCGATCGGCAGGCCCGCCTCGCGCCAGAGGAAATCCCAACCCGTCGCGATGCGCCGGACTTCCAGATTGTAGCGCGTGTTGGACCAGAGCCAGTAGAGCACCGCCAGCACGGCGCCCACCACCAGCGCCTGGTAGATGATGTTGCGAAAACGCTCATCCGCCCAGGAAATCCGCAGGGGACGTGACGGCGCCTTGCGGACCAGGCGTGGATCGGTAACCCCGGACATGCTTGCCCTACCCCTCAACAATATTGCCCGTGGCGGCATTCCGCCTTGCGGGCGCAGAACACCCATTGCGGGCGCCCCAGACGAAACGAAAGCCGTGGCGGTGGCGAGGAGTGTCCCAGATTACAGGCAGCCTGAGACATGAAGGAATCTCCACCCAGGGCAGGTGGCACCAAAGCTGCCCTCCCCGCAGGCAGTCAGCCGCGGGGAGGGTCAGTTTCACGTCACCGGAAGGGCGGCGCGTATTGCAGGCCACCCGGCGTGCTCCAGAGCGCGTTGCGGCCGCGCTGCAGGCCGATGGGCGCCAGGTTGCGCTCGAAGATCTCGCCGTAATTGCCAAGCCCGCGGATGATGTTGAGCATCCAGGCATTGTCCACGCCGAGCATGCGGCCCAGGTCACCCGTCCGGCCCAGCATGCGCTGCACTTCCGGGCGCGGGTCACTGGCCAGCATCTGCTGGGCATTGGCGGCGGTGATGCCGAATTCCTCGGCGCCGATCAGGCCGAAATGCACCCAGCGCACCAGGTCGCCGAAGCGCTGGTCGCCATGGCGGAACACCGGGCCCAGCGGCTCCTTGCTGATCACGTCGGGCAGGATGACGTGGTCATTGGGCACCTGCTGCGTGGCGCGGATGGCGGCGAGGCCCGAGACATCGGTGGTATAGGCATCGCAGCGGCCCGCATTATAGGCGGCGATGTTGTCCTCCAGGCGCTCAATCACGACGGGCCGGATGTTGACGCGCGCGCCGCGCGCCCAGTCGGCCAGGTTCTGCTCGGTGGTGGTGCCGGGCTGGACGCAGACGGTCGCGCCATCCAGCGCGCGTGCATTGGCGACGCCCAGGCTGCGCTTCACCATGAAGCCCTGGCCGTCATAGAAGTTCGTCGCGGCGAAGTCGAAGCCCAGCGAGGTGTCCCGGCTCAGCGTCCAGGTCGTGTTCCGGCTCAGGATGTCCACTTCGCCGGATTGCAGGGCGGTGAAGCGCACCTGGGCCGTGGTGGGGACGAAGCGGACCCTGGCCGGGTCATTGAAGATCGCGATGGCCAGCGCGCGGCAATAATCCACGTCAAAGCCGCGCCAGTTGCCCTGGCTGTCCGGCAGCGAGAAGCCGGCCAGGCCGGTGCTCACGCCGCAGACCAACGTGCCGCGGGCGCGAATCGCATCCAGCGTGCTGGCCGGGGCGGCCGGGGCGGCCGCAGGGGCAGGAGCGGCGGCGGGCGCCTGGGCATGGGCGGGCATGGCCGCCACGAGAAGGGTGGCCGCCGCACCAAAGATGGTGGAAACACTGCGCCGCATCGGCATCATGAGGAAACTCCCGAACAGGTGACGCCACCCCGCCCCGGGGGGGGTGGCTCGTTGATCGTCCAATGCTGCGCTAGGAAACGTCCGGGATCAATCACGCCTTTGAGGGGAGCCATGCGGTGTTGCAGCTTGACAAGACCGAAATTGCCGCCCGCCTGCCCTGGCCGGCGTTGATCGAGGCGATCCGGGACATCTTCACCTCGGGCTGCGAGGCGCCCTTGCGCCATGCCCACGCTTTGCCGGAATCGGGCACGCTGCTGCTGATGCCCGCCACCAACGCCACCCATTCGGGGGTGAAGATCGTGCATGTCTCGCCCGGCAACGGGGCGCGCGGGCTGCCTGCCGTGCATGCCGCCTACCTGCTGTCGGACGCCGTCACTGGCCAGCCCCTGGCGCTGCTGGATGGCGGGGAACTGACGGACCGGCGCACGGCGGCCACCTCCGTCCTCGCGGCCCACCATCTGGCGCGGCCCGATTCGGCGCGATTGCTGCTGCTGGGCTCCGGCCGCGTCGCCGCCGCGCTGGCCGAGGCCTATGCGGCAAGCTTCCCGCTGACCGACATCGCCATCTGGTCGCCGCGCGCCGCCAATGCCGCGGCGCTGGCCGCGCGGCTGGCCGCCCATGGCATCCCCGCCCGCGCCGTGGCCCGGCCGGAGCCGGCGGGCTTTGACATCATCTCGGCCGCCACGCTCTCCGCCGCGCCGCTGGTGCGGGGCGAGGATCTCTCGCCGGGCACACATCTGGACCTGGTGGGCGCCTATCGCGCCGACCTGCGAGAGGTGGATGGCCCGGCCGTGGCCCGCGCCCTGGTGGTGGTGGATACCCGCGCGGGCGGGCTTTCCGAGGCGGGCGACGTGGTGCAGGCCATCGCGGAGGGGCACATCACCGCCTCCCATGTCGTGGCGGAACTGGCCGATCTCTGCCGGGGCGCGCATCCCGGCCGGACTGACGCCCGGCAGATCACCCTGTTCAAATCCGTGGGCTGGGCCGGCGAGGATCTGGCGGCGGCGATCCTCGCGACGCGGCGCTGATGGGGGTCAATATGCCGCCAGGAAATCCAGCACGGCGCGGTTGAACTCCTCCGCATTGTCGTGATTCAGGCCATGCGCGGCACGCGCGATGGTGACGCGCCGCGCATCGGGCATGGCCTGCTCCAGCGCATCCAGGCTCAGGCCGAATTGCGGCGGCCTCTCGGCGCCGCCCGGCAGCAGGGCAGGCGCCTGGACAGGGGCGCGGGAACAGGGGCGCCGCCCTTCATGCATCTGGCCCGGCAGGGTGCCATGCACCAGCGGCGGCGGCGCGCCATGCTGGGGGCCGGCCTCGGCATAGGCGATGGGATAGCCTTCGATCCCGAGGCGCGGCATGCCCGTTCCTCCCGCTGGACGCGGCTATATCCTGCGTGGCCGCTGCCGCCGTGCTTGGAGCATCATCCGATCAAACGGGATCGTTTGATCCGATAAAGATGCCCGAAAAACAGAGAGCTGGGGTGGGGGCCGCGCTTCTATCGGCGCGGATCCCGCTCCTATGCCCGGCTCAGTCTTGGCCAGTTCGCATCCGCCAGGGCGATGAAGCGCGGGATGTCCCGCTCCCAGCGGCGCTGGATACTCTGGTCGTAATTCAGGAACAGCCGGCCACCCACGATGCGCCAGGCGGCGGGGTCGGTGGGGGCGGTATAGCCCTGGGAGACGGCCCAGGCGCAGAAACCGCCATAGGCGGGGGCATGGGCCGCGGGATCGGCGATGAAGCGCTCGCGATTCGCCACATTCGCAAAGAGCCAGCGCACGCCATCCCATTCGGTCGAATGCTCGGCCCGGCCCCGCACCACCCGCCCTTCGGTGAAATAGCCGACCACATCCGTCCCGCGCAGCGCCACGCCGCGCTCGGCGAAGCTGCGGGCCAGGGCCGGGGTGGCGAGGAAAAGACCCAGAAGGGCGCGGCGTGGCGGCATGGCGGGGGCTTTCACATGGATTTTGGAGCGTTACGCCCTGGCCCACGCAAAGGTTACGCGGCGAGGGATGCAACGCGCGCCACGCGTGCTATATCTCGGGGCGGAAGGTCGGTGCGGACGGGCTCCTCGCCAACCCGGTCAGGTCCGGAAGGAAGCAGCCGTAACGGGTTCTTGCTCGGGTCGCTGCCGGCCTTCCACCCTCTTTTTCGGCTTGGATGATGCCCAGCGATCTCTATGGCGAACCCAGCCCCGAGGAGGGCATACCCGAGCCTCCCCCACCCGATGGGCCGGGGCTTTTCGGCTTTGACGACCCGCCTGCCGCGCCCGCAGCGGCGCTGCTGGTCGCCCCTGCGCCGCCCCTCGCCAAGCCCACACCCTATCGGGTGCTGGCGCGCAAATACCGCCCGCAGATCCTCGATGACCTGATCGGCCAGGAAGCGCTGATCCGCACGCTGCGCAACGCCTTCGCGCGTGGGCGGGTGCATCACGCCTTCCTGCTGACCGGCGTGCGCGGCGTGGGCAAGACCACCACCGCCCGCATCATCGCCCGCGCGCTGAATTGCGTGGGCGTGGATGGCAGGGGCGGCCCCACGGCGGACCCTTGCGGCATCTGCCCCGAATGCGTCGGCATCCTGGCCGATCGCCACCCCGATGTGGTGGAAATGGACGCCGCCTCCAATCGCGGCATTGATGATGTGCGCGAACTGCGTGAGGCCTTGCGCTTCCGCCCCGCGCAAGGGCGCCAAAAAGTCTTCATCCTCGACGAAGTCCACATGCTGACCGAGCAGGCCTTCAACGCCCTGCTGAAATCGCTCGAAGAACCGCCGCCCAACATCACCTTCATCCTGGCCACGACGGAATTGCGGAAGGTGCCCATCACCATTCGCAGCCGCTGCCAGACCTTCTCGCTCAAGCGCGTCCCCGAAGAACGGCTGCGCGCGCATTTCCAGAACATCGCCGCCAAGGAAAGCGCCAGCATCGAGGAAGGCGCGCTCGCCATGCTGGCCCGCGCCGCCGATGGCTCGGTGCGGGACGGCCTATCCCTGCTGGACCAGGCCATCGCGCTGGCCGGCGAGACGGGTGACGTCACCACCGAATCCGTCCGCGACATGCTGGGCCTGGCCGACCGCGCGCTGGTGTTCGACGTGCTGGAAGCGGTGATGAACGCCGACCTGCCGCTCGCGCTCTCCCGCATGGCGGAGGGGCATGAGCGCGGGGCGGAGCCGCTGACCATCATGCAGGACCTGCTGGAGCAGACCCACATGCTGACGCGCTTCGCCGCCATCCCGGCGCTGCGCGAGGATGCGGCGCTGCCGGAAAATGAGCGCGTGCGCGGCGCCGCTTTGGCCGCCCGCCTCTCGGTCCCCATGCTCACCCGCGCCTGGCAGATGCTGCTGAAGGGGCTGGAGGAGGTGATGGCCGCCCCCGACCGCCGCGCCGCGGCCGAGATGGTGCTGATCCGCCTGGCCCATGTGGCCGAGCAGCCGACACCCGGCGATATCCTCAAGCGCCTCGAAGCCGGCGGGGCCGTTTCCGCCGGGAATGGCGCGCCCGCCCCTGGCGGCAATGGCGGCGCGGTGCGGATGATGGGCGGCGGCGCCGCGCTCGCCGCCGCCCCCGCGCCCGTCGCCCTGCCGCAGCCCACCGCCTGGCGCGAAATCGCGGCCATCGCCTCGGCCGCGAACCAGGCGCTGCTGCACGCGCATCTGCTGCATGACGTGCATCCCGTGCGGATCGCGCCCGGCCAGGTGGAAATCCGCGTGCGGCCCCAGGCCCCGCGCGACCTCGGCGCGCAGCTCAAGGCCCTGCTGGAGGAGCGCACCGGCGCCCGCTGGACCGTGGCGCTGAGCAATGCGGAGGGCCAGCCCACCCTTGCCGAGCAATCGCGCAGCGCCGAGACCGACCGCCGCGCCGCCGCGCAAAGCCACCCCATCGTCCAGGCCATCCTGCTCGCCTTTCCCGGCGCGCATCTGGATGCGGTGCGCGATGACAGCGTGGATGCCTATGGGCTGAAGCCGGTCATCCTGGATGATTCCGATTTGCCCGAATACGTCCCGCCCGATGCGGATTCCCTCTCCTACAGTGAAGCGGAAGCGGCGGGGCTTGATATCCCAGAGGAGGATTGAGTGAAGAATCTCGGTAACATGTTGAAGCAGGCCCAGCAGATGCAGACCCGCATGGCGGAGATGCAGGCCAAGCTGGAATCCACCGAGGTGGAGGGCCAGGCCGGCGCCGGGATGGTGAAGGTGAAGCTGACCGGCAAGGGCGAGCTGCGCCGCATCGCGATCGACCCCTCGCTGATGACCGCCGAGGACCGGGAGGTGCTGGAGGACCTCATCGTCGCCGCCCATGCCGATGCCAAGCAGAAGGTGGAGACGATGATGGCCGAGGAAATGCAGAAGGCGACCGCCGGCATGAGCCTCCCCGCCGGCCTCAAGCTGCCCTTCTGACCTCGGAGCCTTGCGCCCGAACGACCCTGTCGAGCATCTGATCCAGCTTCTCGCCAAGCTGCCCGGCCTTGGCCGGCGCAGCGCGCGGCGGGCGGCGCTGCGGATGCTCATGGCGCCCGAGACGCGGATGCTGCCACTGGCCGATGCCCTGCGCATAGCGGCCGAGGCGGTGAAGCCCTGCTCGGCCTGCGGCAATCTCGATGCCAGCGACCCCTGCCACATCTGCACGGACAAGCAGCGGGATCGCGGGCTGATCTGCGTGGTGGAGGGCGTGGGCGAGCTTTGGGCGCTGGAGCGCGCGCATGCCCATCACGGCCTGTATCACGTGCTGGGCGGCACGCTCTCGCCGCTGGCGGGCATCGGCCCGGAGGAGCTTTCCATCACCCCCCTCATGCGCCGCGCCGCCGCCGAGGATGTGCGCGAGGTGATCCTGGCCCTGCCCGCCACGGTGGAGGGCGCCAGCACGGCGCATTACCTGGCGGACCGGCTGAAGCCGCTCGGCGTGCCGGTCACGCGGCTGGCCCAGGGCGTGCCGATGGGCGGCGCGCTGGATGTGCTGGATGACGGCACGCTGGCCGCGGCCTTCAAGGCGCGGCGGTAGGCAGACAAGGGGCGCCGCCCCTTGGACCCCGGCAGGAAACTCGTTTCCTGCACCTTCATCAATCAGATTCGGGCGGGATCACGTTGGTGCGGAGGCCGCGCACCAGCACGTCTCGCATCGTCTCCGCGCTTTTCAGGCGAATATCATCCCAGGCTTCGGGGCTGTGGAAGGCGACATGCGGCATGATCACCAGGCGGCCCATCAGCCACGGCTCGCGCGCGCGATAGGCGGCGAGAAGGCTGGGGATGGGCTCCACCGGCGGCTCCACCGGAATCACGTCCAGGCCCGCGCCGGCCAGATGGCCGGAGCGCAGCGCGCCCTCCAGCGCCTCCAGATCCAGGATCGGGCCGCGGGCGGTGTTCACCACCACGGCATCCTTGGGCAGCAGCGCCAATTCCCGCGCGCCCACCAGGCCGCGCGTGCCGCGCGTCAGCGGGCAATGGATGGAGAGGACATCGGACTGCGCCAGCAGCGCATCCATGCTCTCGGCCCGCTCCACGCCGATGGCGCGCTCGGCCCCGTTCGGCAGATGGGGGTCGAAGAAGACGACCTTGAAGCCGAGCGCCTTGGCTCGCAGCGCCGCCGCCGTGCCGATGCGGCCCAGGCCCAGCACGCCGAAGCGCTGCACCTCGAACCGCCGGACGATGCGGTTGGGCAGCACACCCCAGGGCGCAGGTGGCGCGCCGCGCTGCGCGTCATGATGCAGCACCAGGCCACGGCGGAGCGAGACGGCGAGCGCGATGGCGGTGTCCGCCACCTCCTGCGTGCCGTAGTCGGGCACGTTGCAGACGGTGATGCCACGCTCGGCGCAATAGGCGCGGTCCACGCGGTCATAACCCACGCCCATCCGGATCACGACCTTGAGCTTGGGGAACCTCTCCAGCGCCTCACGCGGGACGGCGAGGCGCAGCGTCATCAGGCCATCGGCCTGGGCGCAAAGCTCGTCGGGCAGTTCCATCAGGGATTTTTTGGCCTGGCCGGTGAGGATGCGGACGCTCTCGCCCATCACGCGCTGTTCCAGCAGCGTGTCGGGGTAGAGGGATTCGGGTTCCAGGACGGTGAGTTTTTCTTGCATGCGGGAAGGCTAGCCAGCGGGCGCGCGAGTGCCTAGCCGGGCGGGCTCTCGCGGTTCTTGGCGATGCGTTCGAGCAGCGCCTTCTTCTCAGGCGTGCGGCGGCGGCCGCTGTTGCGCAGTTCTTCAGGCGGCGGACGGCGCACGCCAGAAGCGAGCTTGGCAGCGATTTCCGCCCATCGCTGCTCAGGGGTGATGCGTTGGGCCGTCAAAGGGAAAGAAACTCCGCGAGGGTCAGGGCTCCGGCGGTGTCCTGCCGGATGCGTTGGTCAAGATAGTCTTCGGCAATGCTGGATGCCAGAGCGAACATCGTTTTCGCCTGCGTGAGCATGTCAGCATCCCGCCTGTTGGAAGCGACCCACTGGCCCAGCCGGTCGGCGATCAGTTCTTCCGTGGGGGCCATGGGCACATCGCCGAGGGGCATCGCGACCATCCTGATTCGTTGCCGGTCGCCGTGGCCATCGAAATACGCGCCCGAGACGACTTCCAGCCCGAGCGGAAGGGTTGGATGGTAAAAGCCGCCGCGCAACCGCAGGGGCCGGTCCTCTTCCAGGAAGCCCACGGCAAGCAGGGCTTCCCACAACTCCTCTTCGACGACGCAGAGCACGTCAAAGTCGCCCGTGTGAATTTCGCCGGCCGTGTCGAACTCGACGACCGCGCCCCCGATCAGAATGGGCGGGGCAGGCCACGTTCCCTGAGCAGCGAGCAGACGTGAGCCAGCAGGTTCAAACCCGCAAGATATTCATGGCGATAGCCCTCATTCACATCGTCG
>Ga0209103_1000215_pt1 | contig 17804 bp, 17 predicted proteins | sample 4C3metaG_FD_184152 | JGI IMG/M metagenome (GOLD analysis project Ga0209103, IMG submission 184152) | Freshwater bacterial and archeal communities from Indian Creek, Illinois, USA - 4C3 metaG (SPAdes) (version 2) | ecosystem: Environmental > Aquatic > Freshwater > Unclassified | place: USA...
GCGTGAGGTCGAGCGTCAGCGGCGGCTGGCCGGCCATGCCCAGGCTGGTGGTGTTCACCAGCAGCGCGGCCCCGGAAAGCGGCGGCGTGGCGCTGACATGGATATTGCCGCCGAGCGCCCGGGCCAACGCCTCTGCCCGTTCGGGCGTTCGGTTCACCAGGGTCAGATGCGGGCAGCCGGCATCGAGCAGGGCTGCGGCGATGGCGCGCGCCGCACCCCCCGCGCCGAGGATCACCGCCGGGCCGCGCCGCGCGTCATGGCCGGGCAGCGAGGCGAGGAAGCCGAAGCCATCCGTGCAATCGCCGGTGATCCGGCCGTCGCGAAACACCAGCGTGTTCACCGCGCCGGCGCGATGCGCGCGGGGCAGCACCTCGTCACACACCGCAAAGGCGGCTTCCTTGTGCGGAATGGTGACGTTCAGCCCGCGAAATCCGGCGGCGGCGAGGCCGCGAATGGCCGTCTCGAACTGCGCCGGCCGGATGGCGAGAGGCACATAGGCCGCATCCAGCCCATGCCGCGCGATCCAGGTGCCATGCAGCAGGGGCGAGCGCGAATGCGCCACGGGCCAGCCCGCCACACCGGCCAGCATGGCCCCTCCTGTCAGAATGGGCCCGCTCAGCATCAGGCGGTCAGCGAGGGGACCAGCGTTGCCTGCATGGCGGCGCAGAGGCTCTCCGAGCCATCCTCGGCCCGCATCCAGACCTCGGCGCGCGCCACAGTCAGCGTGCGGCCCAGCTTCAGCACCTCGGCGCGGGCGATGGCCAGGACGCCGCGCGCGGGGCGGAGGAAATTGACCTTCAGCTCGGCCGTCAGGACTTCCTGGCCCGGCGGCAACAGCGAGAGGGTGGCATAGCCGCAGGCATTATCGGCCAGGGTGGTCAGCACGCCGGCGTGCAGGAAGCCGTGCTGCTGCGTCATGGTCTTGCGGAAGGGCGCCTCGATCACGCAGCGGCCGGGCGAGACCTCGGCGATGCGCGCCTCGATCACGCGCATCAGGCCCTGCTGGGCGAAGCTCGCGTCAATGCGGGCCTGGAGGTCTCTATGGGGCATGGCTTTCAGAGCCTCCAGCCGGTGTGGATGGCGACGATGCCGCCTGAGAGGTTGCGATGCTGCACGCGCTCCATCCCCGCCGCCGTCATCATGGCCGAGAGCGTGGCCTGGTCGGGGAACATGCGGATGCTTTCCGCCAGATAGCGGTAGCTTTCGGCGTCCTGGGCGATGCGGCCGCCGATCGCCGGCAGGGCCTTGAAGGACCAGGCGTCATAAAGCGGCGCCAGGGCCGCGACTTCGAGACGGGAGAATTCCAGGCAATGGAAGCGCCCGCCGGGCCGCAGCACGCGCCGCACCTCGCGCAGCACGGCGTCCTTGTCGGTGCAGTTGCGCAGGCCGAAGGCCATGCTGACCTTCTCGACGCTGGCATCGGGCAGGGGGATGTGCTCGGCATCGGTGCAGAGGAAGCTCAGGCCGCGCATGAGGCCTTTCTTGAGGGCGCGCGACTGGCCCACGGCCAGCATCTCGGCATTGATGTCCGAGCAGATGACGCGGCCTGCGCCGCGCTCCAGCGCCAGGAAGGAAATGTCCCCCGTGCCGCCCGCGAGGTCGAGCAGGGTTTCGCCCGGGCGGGGCTGGATGGCGTTGACGAAGATGCGCTTCCAGGCGCGGTGCAGGCCGAGCGACATCAGGTCATTCATCACGTCGTAGCGGGGCGCCACGCTGTCGAAGACCTCGCGCACCAGGCCGGCCTTCTCCTCGGCGGCGACGGTGCGGAAACCGAAATCGGCGGTGGTCTCGGGGCGGTCTGTCATAGTGTGAGTATAGCGGCGCCCGGGCGAATCTGCCATGCGCCTGAATGGAGAAAGAGGAGGCTGCCATCCCCGAATTGCCCGAGGTCGAGACGGTGATGCGCGGCCTGGCCACCGTGCTGGACGGCCAGATGATCCGCCATGCCGAGACGCGGCGCGCCGGGCTGCGCTGGCCCTTCCCGGCCGGCTTGGTCGCCACGCTGACCGGGGCGCGGGTGGAGGGCTTCCGGCGGCGCGGCAAATACATGCTGATGCGGCTGGAGGGGCGGGAGAGCGTTCTCATCCACCTCGGCATGTCCGGCCGTATGGTGGCGCGGCACCGCGATGCGGCCCTGGTGCCGAAAATGGGGCCGCAGGGGCTGGCCAGCGACGTCCGCGGCCACAACCAGCCGCCCGAATTGCATGAACACCTGATGCTGGAAACCGAGGGCGGGTGGCGCGTCGGCTTCGTGGACCCGCGCCGCTTCGGCTGCGTGGACCTGATCCCGCGCGCCGCCGAGGACAGCCACAAGCTGCTGGCGGGCCTGGGCCCCGAGCCGCTGGAGGCGGGCTTCACGGTCGCGGCGCTGGAGGCGGCGCTGGAGGGCAAGGCCACGCCGATCAAGGCGGCGCTGCTGGACCAGAAGGTGGTGGCGGGGCTGGGCAATATCTATGTGAGCGAGGCGCTCTACCGCGCCGGGATTTCGCCGCGCCGCCTGGCCGCGACCATTGCGGGCGCGCGGGCCGGGCGGCTGGTGCCGGCCATCACCTCGGTGCTGAGCGAGGCCATCGCGGCCGGCGGCTCCAGCCTGCGGGATTATGTGCGGGCGGATGGGGAGCTGGGCGTTTTCCAGGAGCGCTTCGACGTCTATGACCGCGCGGGCCAGCCCTGCGCCCGCTGTCCGGGGCCGCCGGGCTGCACCGGCATCACCCGGCTTGTGCAAGCGGGGCGTTCCACCTTTTATTGCGCGAAATACCAGCGTTGATCGCCCCCTGGCAGCCGCGCAATACCACTTGCGTCCGATGACCGCAGGGCCGCCTGGCCCGAAGGTCTGAATCGGCCGCGCAATACCACTTGCGTCCGATGACCGCAGGGCCGCCTGGCCCGAAGGTCTGAATCGGCCGCGCAAATAGGGAAACCACGCCATGGCCTATGAAATGATCCTGACTGAAACCGAAGGCGCGGTGGCCGTGATCCGGCTGAACCGCCCGCAGGCGCTCAACGCCCTGTGCGACCAACTGATGGGCGAGTTGGGCCAGGCGCTGGGCGCCTTCGACGCCGATCCAGCCATCGCCGCCATCATCCTGACCGGTTCGGAAAAGGCCTTCGCGGCCGGCGCCGACATCAAGGAGATGAAGGACCGCACCTACCCCGCCGTCTATTTCGAGGATTTCATCACCGCCCGCTGGGAGAGCGTCACCACCATCAAGAAGCCGGTGATCGCCGCGGTGTCGGGCTTTGCGCTCGGCGGTGGCTGCGAACTGGCGATGATGTGCGACATGATCATCGCCGCCGAAAACGCGAAATTCGGCCAGCCCGAGATCAATCTCGGCATCATCCCCGGCGCCGGCGGCACGCAGCGCCTGACGCGGGCGGTGGGCAAGGCCAAGGCGATGGATTTGGTGCTGACCGGCCGCATGATGGACGCCGCGGAAGCCGAACGCAGCGGCCTGGTCGCGCGCGTGGTGCCGACCGAGCAGCTGATGGCCGAGGCGATGAAGGTCGCCGGCAAGATCGCCAGCCTCTCGGCGCCCTCCGTGGCCATCGCCAAGGAGGCGGTGAACCGTGCCTTCGAGACGACGCTGGCCGAGGGCGTGCGCTTTGAGCGCAAGATCTTCTATTCGCTCTTTGCGACCGAGGACCAGAAGGAGGGGATGTCCGCCTTCGCCGAGAAGCGCAAACCCGCCTTTCGCAACCGATAAGCCCGCCGGGCGGGTTCCTGTCTTGACGTTGAGGGGGTGGGGGGCTTAGACCCTCGCTTCCGCGACGGTCCTTGCCGTCCCTGTCGTCCACTCCAGCAGCGATCGCATCACAAAGCCCATGGCCAACAACGCTTCCGCGCGCAAGCGCATCCGTCAGACCGAGAAGCGCACCGAGCGCAACCGCATGCGCCGCTCGCGCGTGCGCACCTTCCTGCGGAAGGTCGAGTTGGCCATCGCCGGCGGCGACAAGGACCAGGCTGCGGCCGCGTTCAAGAGCGCGCAGCCGGAAATGCAGGGCGCCGTGACGAAGGGTGTGCTTCACCGCAACACCGTGGCCCGCAAGCTCTCGCGTCTTTCCGCGCGGATCAAGGCGATCAATTCCGCCTCCGCCTGAACGCCTGCCACTTTACTGATTGAATGGAACGGCTCTGCCGGTGGATGGTTATTCTGCCGTTGGCGGAGCTTTTCCTTGTGGATGACGCCTGTAACATTGCGACATGTTTGTCACATCATGCTCAATCTTTGCCTGTTACGCGAAAATCGGCTTCGTTGCTTGATCAGCCTCACGCTAGCCTATGGCGCGAGGCCGCCCCGTGCCGGGCATCCTCGCCCAGATTTTGAATTTGCCTCCTGAGTTCAGGTTCCGGGCGCCCCCGCCCTCAAAATGAAGCAACCGATGCGCGTCCCCCCCTCCCAGGGTGATTCCAGGGACGCGTTGAGAAACTGAGGACAGGGATGGATCAGGATACGGGTGAGGCCCCCCCGCCCAACGCCGGAAAAACCGCCGCCTGCTGGGCCCGTGTTCGGACGCGCCTCCGCCAGGAAGTCGGTGATGTCGAGTACCGGAACTGGCTGCGGCAGATGAGCCTGGCCGGCGTCGAGGGCGAGGCCGCCATCATCCACCTGCCCACACGCTTCCTGCGCGACTGGGTGCGCGATCATTACGGCGACCGGCTTCGCATGCTCTGCCAGGCCGAGATGCCGGGCATCCGCCTCGTGGAACTGCGCGTGCAGGCCGCCGCCCGCGCCGAGAAGCCCGGCATCGAGGAAGATGTGGCGGAGCTTTCGCCCCTGGCCGAGAGCCTGGCGCCCATCTCCGCCCCGCCCATCGAGCCGGTTCGCAATGACTGGCTGGTGCCGCTCGATCCGCGCTTCACCTTTGACAGCTTCGTTGTCGGCAAGCCGAATGAATTCGCCCATGCCTGCGCCCGCCGCGTGGCCGAGCGCCCGGCCCAGGCCGGCTTCAACCCGCTCTTTCTCTATGGCGGCGTGGGGCTGGGCAAAACCCATCTGATGCATTCCATCGCGTGGTCATTGCGGGAGCAGGATCCGAATCTCTCCGTCGCCTACATGTCGGCGGAAAAATTCATGTACCGCTTCATCGCGGCGCTTCGCAGCCACAACACGATGGAGTTCAAGACGCAGCTGCGCTCGGTCCATGTGCTGATGGTGGATGACCTGCAATTCCTGATCGGCAAGGACAACACGCAGGAGGAGTTCTTCCACACCTTCAACGCGCTGATTGATGCCGGCAAGCAGATCATCATCTCCGCCGACAAGGCGCCGAACGACCTTTCCGGCATCGAGGACCGGCTTCGCACCCGCCTCTCGGGCGGCATCGTGGCCGATCTGCACGCAACGACCTATGAACTGCGCCTCTCGATCCTGCAGGCCAAGGCCAATGTCTCGGGCGTCGAGGTGCCGCCGCGCGTGCAGGAGATGCTGGCCCGCAAGATCGCGTCCAATGTGCGCGACCTCGAAGGGGCGCTGAACCGCGTGGTGGCGCATGCCAAGCTGTTTGGCCGGCCCATCACGCTGGAAAGCGTGCCGGAAGTGCTCTCCGACATCCTGCGCGCGCATGACAAGCGGCTTTCGATTGACGACATCCAGCGCAAGGTGGCCGAGCACTATAATATCCGCCTGACCGAGATGGCCTCGGCCCGGCGTTCGCGCGCCGTGGCGCGGCCGCGCCAGGTGGCGATGTATCTGGCGAAGCAACTCACCTCGCGCTCGCTGCCTGAGATCGGGCGGCGCTTCGGCAACCGCGATCACACCACGGTGCTGCATGCGGTGAACAAGATCACGGAGCTGATGGCGGAAGATCCGTCCTTTGCGGAGGATGTGACCTTGCTGCGGAAAATGCTGGAGATGTGAGGGGGCGCTGCCCTCAATCGCGGCAGGGTGCAAACCTGCGTGGTTTGCACGAGGTTCCGGCACCTCCATCGGTATGTTGATATTATTCGGAACGAAGGTCCAGGAGACGAGTTTACTGGCTTGTGGGTGCGGGAGGGCGGCGCCCTCCTGCGGTACGCTTTGCCCCCGTGCCTTGTAATGCTACAGGAAACACGCCTTCGCGCGGCGAATCGCGCCTGCGCCTTCGGACAGCAAGGGACCGGGAGAGATGAAGTTCAGCGTCGAGCGCGCCATCCTGCTCAAGGCCCTCGGGCACACGCAATCCGTGGTCGAGCGCCGGAACACCATTCCCATCCTGGCCAATATTCTGCTGGATGCGAAGGAGGGCGCGCTGCGCCTGACCGCGACCGACATGGAAATCGCCATTGTCGAGGAAGTCCCCGGCGTTCAGGTCACGCGCCCCGGCCGCACCACGGCCCCGGCGCAGACCCTGTATGAAATCGTCCGCAAGCTGCCGGATGGCGCGGTGGTGGAGCTTGACCACAAGGGCGGCGATGCGCCGCTGACCTTGCGCGCCGGCCGGTTCAGCACCAGCCTGCCCGTTCTGCCGGTCGAGGATTTCCCCTCCATGACCGAGGGCGCGCTGCCGCATCAGTTCAAGCTGGAAGCGGCCAAGCTGCGCGGCATGATCGCTCGCACGCGCTTCGCCATCAGCACCGAGGAAACACGCTACTACCTCAATGGCATCTACCTGCATGTGGCCGAGGATGCGACGGGCAAGAAACTGCGGGCCGCGGCGACCGATGGCCACCGCCTGGCGCGCGTGGAGACCGATCTGCCCGATGGCGCGGCCGGCATGCCGGGCGTGATCATCCCGCGCAAGACGGTGAATGAACTCAACAAACTCGCCGAGGAAACGCGCGACGAGATCGAGTTCCGCCTCTCCGACACCAAGATCAGCTTCCGCGTCGGCACCGTCACGCTGACCAGCAAGCTGATTGACGGCACCTTCCCCGATTATGAGCGCGTGATTCCGCGCAACAATGACAAGGTGATGGAAGTCGGAACCCAGGCCTTCGCCCAGGCGGTGGGCCGCGTGGCGGCGATTTCCAGCGAGCGTTCGCGCCCGGTGAAACTCAGCATTTCGAGCGACAACCTGCTGCTCACCGCCTCCAGCGCCGAGCAGGGCGAAGCGCGCGAGGAACTGGATGACGGGCTGGTGACCTATGCTTCCTCGCCCATCGAGATCGGCTTCCAGGCGCGCTACCTGAACGACATCACCGAACAGGTGGGCGAGACGCTGCGCTTCAAATTCTCGGATGGCAGCGCGCCGACCGTGGTGCAGGACGCGGCGGATGATGACGCGCTTTATGTGCTGATGCCGATGCGGGTGTGATCCGCGGGCGGGAGGCGCAGCTTCCCGCAAACTGGCGTTCCGGGCGAAGCTCGATGGTCAGCCTGCTCCATTGCTCCGCCTTCAGGCGCTCGATCTCCACCAAGCCCGCTACCGCATAAGGGCGGGCCGCAAGCCCGGAGACAGGCGCGTGCGGGGCCGCACGCCTTCGCATCCGCCGGCGCCGCGCATGCAGTGCCGCGATGTCTTCCGCCACGCCGGGCAAGCATTCGGCGTGGAGCTTCACCCGGCCAGTTCGGTCCTGAAGATGTCCAGCAGCTTCAGCGAGCCATCGCCCTGCACCAAATGCCAGAAGGTCCAGCCATTGCAGGAGGGCGCCTCCTGCACGGCGGAGCCCACCGCATGGATGGAACCGCGCGCCGTGCCACAGGCGATGGTGCCATCGGCGAAGACCTGCGCGGCCCAGCGGCGATGCCGGTCCGTCAGCGTGGCGCCGGGCGTGATCAGGCCGCGCTCCACCAGGCTGCCGAAGGCGATGCGCGGCTGCTCCTTGCGCGTCGGCGTGGGCGTGGTTTCGGCATTGCCGAGCGGCTGGATGGCGGCGATGCGCCGCTCGGCGGCGGCGGCGTAGCCGGGGTCGCGCTCGATGCCGATGAAGCGGCGGCCCAGGCGCTTGGCCACGGCGGCGGTGGTCCCGGAGCCGGAGAAGGGGTCCAGGATCACATCGCCGCGCTGCGTGCAGGAGAGGATGACGCGATGCAGCAGCGCCTCGGGCTTTTGCGTCGGGTGCAGCTTGTTGCCGGCCTCGTCGCGCAGGCGTTCATGGCCGGTGCAGAGCGGGATGTACCAATCGCTCCGCATCTGGAGGTCGTCATTCAGCGCCTTCATCGCGGCGTAGTTGAAGCGGTATTTCGCATCCTCGCTGCGGGCGGCCCAGATCAGCGTCTCATGCGCGTTGGTGAAGCGCCGGCCGCGGAAATTCGGCATCGGGTTGGCCTTGCGCCAGATGACGTCATTCAGGATCCAGAAGCCGAGATCCTGCAGCGCGGTGCCGAGGCGGAAGATGTTGTGATAGCTGCCGATCAGCCACAGCGCGCCATCCTTGCGGAGCACGCGGCGGCATTCGGTCAGCCATTCACGCGTGAAGGCGTCATAGGCCGCGAAATCGGTGAAATGATCCCATGCGTCATCCACCGCATCCACCAGGCTGTGGTCGGGCCGGTGCAGGTCTCCGCGCAGCTGGAGGTTATAGGGCGGGTCGGCGAAGATCGCGTGCACGGAGGCCGGCGGCAGCGAGCGCAGCGTCTCGATGCAGTCCCCCAGCAATATCCTGTCGAGCGGAATCTCAAGACCAGCGCCCAAGGGCCGAATTTCCTTCGCGAATCGGAGGGTTGACCATGCGCGACGGCGAGTCGCGTCGTCAACAGCGCAGGCTTGGGAAGGGGGGCCGCGCGAAGGCTTCATCCACGGGCGCGAAGCCGCGGCGGTGATGCGGCGAGGGGCCATGTTCCAGCAATGCCGCGCGATGGGCGGCGGTCGGATAGCCTTGGTGGCGCGCGAAGCCATAGGCGGGCCAGCGCGCATCCAGCCGCGCCATTCCGGCATCGCGCAATGTCTTGGCCAGAATGGAGGCGGCGGCGATGGACAGGCTCAGCCCATCGCCACCCACGACACATTGGACGGGGCAGGGGAGGTTGGGCGGGCGGTTGCCATCCACCAGGGCCAAGCCGGGCGTCAGGGGGAGTTGCAGCAGCGCGCGGCGCATCGCGAGCAGCGAGGCGGCGAGGATGTTGATCCGTCCGATCTCCTTGGCCGAAGCGCCACCCAGGGCCAGGGCCAGGATGCCGTGTCGGGCGGCCTCCCGCAGGGCAAGGGCGGCGTTGCGGCGGGCGGGCGCGCTCAGGCGCTTGCTGTCATCGAGCAGGGCGGCGAGGGGGGCGGGGCAGGGCCGCAGGAAGACGACGGCGGCGGCGATGACGGGGCCGGCCAGGGGGCCGCGCCCGGCCTCGTCCAGCCCGGCCACCAGGCCCCCCGCCGCTGCTTCCAGGCTGAAATCAGGCATGGCCGCCTTGAGCGCGTCTGAGAGGCAGGGAGGTCGTGGCGACACCGAAATTAAGCTCGCTAAAGATATTAGCAACTTGCACGTGACGTTTGGTCAACAAAAAATCCACCTGGGAGACATCCATGATAGCAACTACCCGTCGCGGCCTCCTGGCCACCGGCGCCACCGGCTTGCTTGGCGGCCTGAGCACCCCCGCCCTGGCCCAGGCCGGCCTTCCCGCCGGCTGGCCTGATCGTTCCATTCGCATCATCGTTCCCTACGCCGCTGGCGGTATCACGGATGTGATCAGCCGTGGCATGGCCATCGGCCTCCAGGGGGCGCTGGGCCAGCCTGTGGTGGTCGAGAACCGCCCCGGCGCCAATGGCACGGTGGGCACGCTGGCTGCGGCGCGCGCGGCCCCCGATGGCACCACCATCACCATGGGCATCACCGACACCTTCGCCATCAACCGCTCCACCTTCCGCTCGGTGCCCTATAGCGACGAGAACGACTTCGCGCCCATCTCCATGGTCACGCGGGTTCCCTTCGCGCTGATGGTCGGCGCGCATCGCCGCGAGATCACGGATTACGCGAGCTTCGTGCGCGAGGCGCGGCGCGAGGCCGGGCGATTGAGCCATGCCTCATGGGGCGTCGGCTCCTCCTCGCACCTGGCCTTTGAGTTCGTGGCCCGTGGCGAGCGCTTCGAGAAGCTGCACGTGCCCTTCCCCGCGCAGGCGCCCGGCATGCAGGCCGTGGCGGCGGGCCAGGTGGATTCGATGATGCTGCCGGTTGGTGGCGCCAACAGCCTGGCGGTGGATAATCGCGCCCGCATCCTGGCCCTGGCCCATCCGACGCGGATCGAGTTGACGCCGAATGTGCCGACCCTGACCGAGTTGGGCGTGCCCCTGGCCACCGGGCTGTGGCTGGCGCTCTATACGCCCCGCGCCACGCCGGCGCCGATCATCGCCCGCCTCAACGACGCCGTGCGCGAAGGCATGCGGAACGAGCAGACAGTGAACGTGTTCCGCCAGCAGGCCGGCACACCCGAGCCTTCCAGCCCCGAGGAACTCGCCGCCTTCGCCGCGCGGGAGCGGGTGCAGTGGGCGCAGTTGGTCATGGAAAAGAATATTCGCGTCGAATGATCTTAACGATACATCCATAGGTTGCTGGAGTCTTAACGGCCCGGGGGTGCATGCTCCCGGGCATGTTCAGCAACCGTCTCATCGCCGCCGCTGGCCAAAACCCGACGCAATCCGCACGGGCCTTCAGGAAACCTTCATCTTTACGGTGGATGGTGGCCCGCATGATCACCACGAACTCCCTCGCGGCTTTCACCAAGGAAGTCGCTCCGCAGCGCCAACTGCCCGAACGCCCCGTGGCCGAGGTCAGCGCGGTCCATCGCCAGGCCCCCGGCCAGGGCGCGGCGCAGAATACCGAGATGGTGGCCCAGCGCCGGCTGGAAGCGGTGCCGCCCGCGCCCACCACGCCCCTGCCGCGTGGCTCCCTGCTCGATATGCGCGTCTGACTTTCCGCGCCAGGCCTCGCGGCCCGGGATTGGAATGGCGCTCAAATGGGCAAAGACTTGGTGGATGCTTTATTTCTGAGCTTTTTGACTTTTTGTAGGGCGAATAAGGCTGCGATCGGGGATCGTGCCGCCCGCGCGGAGGTTATGTTGCGACGCAGCGTATCCATTCGCCCGGAGGTCCCATGCAGTTCCGCAAGCTTCTCGTCGCCCTCGCCGCCATGGCGGGCCTCGCCGGGGCGCAGCCTGGCCAAGCGCAGATCGCCATCGGCCAAAGCGGCGTCACCGTCACCACCACCGGCACCTATGCCAGTGACTACCTGTTCCGAGGCATCAGCCAGACGCGCTCGCGCATGGCCTATCAGGGCGCGACCGAGGCGGTGCATTCCAGCGGCGTCTATGTCGGCGGCTTCATCTCCAATGTGAACTTCCAGGGCTTGGATGCGCGGCAGGAGGTGGACGTCTATGGCGGCTACCGCGTGACGCTGGCCGATTTCAACCTGGATTTCGGCGGCATCGGCTACCTCTACCCCGGCTATAGCCGCCCGCCCGGCGGCGCCTCCCCCGTGCTCGACTTCGCGGAATTCTACGTGAAGGGCACACGCGAGATCGGCCCGGTGAACCTGCTGGCCGCCTTCCACTACTCGCCCAACTTCTTTGGCCGTTCGGGCGATGGCTTCTATGTCGAGGGCGGCGCCGACTGGAAGACCAACGTCTGGGACCTGACGCTGGGCGGCCGTATCGGCTACCAGTGGATCCAGCGCAACGCCGTCTTTGGCACGCCGGATTATGCGTGGTGGTCCATCGCCGTCAGCCGCGAATTCCCGGTGACGAATATCGGCACCGTCGTCGCGAGCATCGGCTATTACGACACTTCGATCAGCAAGAATGAGTGCATCTACGGCACGAATCAGAACATCTGCAGCGGGCGGGCCCTGGCCTCGATCGCCTTCCGGTTCTGAGATCCATGGCGCCCGGCGGGTTTGGCCGCCGGGTGTTGACCCGGAGCTTGCGCGGGCGGAGTTTGGGCCTTCTCCATGGAAGACCGCTTCATGAATGCCGCGCTGCTCGCCACAATCCTCCTCGCCGCAAGCCTGCCAGCCTTGGCGCAGGACCGGCCCGCCATGTTCCCCACGCGCGACGTCGCCGTCACCTATCGCGTCACCGCCGAGGGGCAGCCGCCTGGCGAGATGCGGATGGCCTGGCTTGCCGCGCGCCAGCTCATGCGGGTGGACATGCCGGGCGGCCAGGACTGGGTGGTGATGGATGCGGCTGGCGGCAGCGCCTTCATGGCGATGGAGGGCCAGCGCATGATCATGGACATGCCGGCCTCCGGCGTTTCCGCCCGGATGATGCCCAGCGCCGATGCCCGCTTCACCCGTGAGGGGCCGGCCCGCATCGCCAATACGGAATGCGTGAATTGGCGCATGGAGGAGCAGGGGCAGGCCACCCGCCTGTGCATGACCGCCAATGGCGTGATGCTCCGCACCGAAAGCCTCTCCGGCCAGGGGCCGCGGCGCGGCTTGCTGGAAGCCAGTTCCGTCGCTTTCGGCCCACAGGATGCGGCGCGCTTCCAGCGCCCGGCCGGGTATCAGAGCCTGCAACTGCCTCCCGGCATGTCCGGCGCCGTGACTGGCGGCGGCATGCCGCGCGGCACGGCCCTGCCGCCTCCGGGGTTGACCATGCCCGGCCAGGCCATGCCGGGGCGCTGAGCCGTTGCCCGCCCCCTCCGGGGTCTGGAGCGGGATCCGCGCAGATGGAAGCGCGGCCCCCACTCCAGTTCTCTGTTTTTCGGGCATCTTTATCCGACCAAACGATTCCGTTTGACCCGATGATGCCCTAGCCCCGCCCCACCTGGCTGCCGGCCACCGCAGCCAGGTTGGCGATGCCGCGCGCCGTGACGCTCGGCGTCAGAACATGGATGGGCTTGTTCATCCCCAGCAGCATGGGACCGACCTGCAGGCCATCGGCCACCGCCTTCACCAGGTTGAAGGCGATATTGGCGGCGTCCAGGTTCGGGAAGACCAGCAGGTTGGCCGTGCCCTCCAGCGACGAATCCCGCACGGCGCGGGCGCGGATCAGCGGCACCAGCGCGGCATCGGCGTGCATTTCGCCATCCACTTCCAGTTCCGGCGCGGCGGCGTGGATCAGCTTCAACGCCGCGCGCATCTTCCGCGCGCTGGGCGCGCCCGAGGCGCCGAAGGAGGAATGGCTCAGCAGCGCCACCTTGGGCGTCAGGCCGAAGCTGCGGACCTGCTCGGCCGCCAGCAGCGTCATCTCGGCGATTTGCGCGGCATTGGGTTCCACCAGCAGATGCGTGTCCACGAAGAACAGCGTGCCATTCTGCGTGATGACGGCGGTGCAGGCATAGGCGCGGCTGACTTCCGCCCGCGCGCCGGTGATGGCCAGCGCGTGTTCCCACTCGCTCATCCAGTCGCTCCGGCCGCCGACGATGGCGGCATCGGCATGGCCCGCCTCCAGCAGCAGGGCGGCGGCGACGGTGGGGCGGGAGGCGACACGGCGATCCGCCGCGGCGGGCGTGATGCCGCGGCGGCACACCTTCGCCTGGTAGAGCTCGATCAGGGGGGCGAACAGCTCCGGCTGCTCCTCGGGGTGCATGACCCGCACGGATTGGCCCAGCGCCATGCGAAGGCCGAGCGCCTTGAGCTTCGCCTCGATGACGGGCGTGCGGCCCACCAGGATGGGCTCGGCCGTGCCCTCGTCCAGCACGGTCTGCACGGCGCGCAGCGTGCGCTCATCCTCGCCCTCGGCGAAGACGATGCGGGCAGGGCGGCGGCGGGCCAGTTCCTGCACGGGGCGCATGAGGTTGCCCGAGCGGAAGACGAAGCGGCTGAGATCGGCGCGATAGGCGTCGAAATCCGCGATGGGCCGGCGCGCCACGCCGCTTTCCATGGCGGCACGCGCCACGGCGGGGGCGATCTCCAGGATCAGGCGCGGGTCGAAGGGTTTGGGGATGATGTATTCCGGGCCAAAGACCGGCGCCGTGCCGCCATAGGCGGCGGCCACCACCTCGCTCGCTTCCACGCGGGCCAGGGCCGCGATGGCCTCGACGGCGGCGACCTTCATCGCCTCGTTGATGGTGGTGGCGCCCGAATCGAGAGCGCCACGGAAGATGAAGGGGAAGCAGAGGACGTTGTTGACCTGGTTGGGGTAATCCGTGCGGCCCGTCGCCACGATGGCGTCGGGGCGTGCGGCGCGCACGGCTTCCGGCAGGATCTCGGGGTCGGGGTTGGCGAGTGCCAGGACCAGGGGGCGCGGCGCCAGCTTGTGCAGCCACTCGCCCTTGAGCACGCGCGGCGCGGAGAGGCCCAGGAAGACATCGGCGCCTTCCAGCACCTCGGGCAGGGTGCGGGCGGTGGTCTCCTGCGCGTAGCGGGCCTTGGTGGCGTCCAGGCCGGGGCGGCCCACATAGACCACGCCCTCGATGTCGCAGACGGTCACATTCTCGCGCTTGAGGCCCATGGTCAGCAGCAGATCGAGGCAGGCCAGCGCGGCCGCGCCCCCGCCGGTATTCACCAGCTTCACATCGGCAAGGTTCTTGCCCTGCAACAGCAGCCCATTCCGCACGGCGGCGGCGACGATGATGGCGGTGCCGTGCTGGTCGTCATGAAACACCGGGATGTTCATCCGGGCGCGCAGCCGGGCTTCGATCTCGAAGCATTCGGGCGCCTTGATGTCTTCCAGGTTGATCGCGCCGAAACTCGGTTCGAGCGCGGCGACCACTTCCACGAAGTGGTCGATCTCGGTCGCCTGGACTTCGATATCAATCGAATCAATGCCGGCGAAGCGCTTGAAGAGGACGGCCTTGCCCTCCATCACCGGCTTGGAGGCGAGCGGGCCGATATTGCCCAGGCCCAGCACCGCCGTGCCATTGGTGATGACGGCCACCATGTTGCCGCGCGTGGTGTAATCCCAGGCCTTGTCCGGGTCGGCCGCGATTTCCTCGCAGGCGGCGGCGACGCCGGGGGAATAGGCCAAGGCGAGATCGCGCTGGGAGGCCATGCGCTTGGTGGGTTCGATGGCGAGTTTTCCCGGCCGCGGGAAACGGTGGTAATCCAATGCGGCGCGGCGGAAATCATCATCCATGGCGAAGGCCCTTCTGAACTCGCGGTAAGATGCGAGCTTATGGCCTGGGCCGCAACCAGTGGCGAGGTTGAACACGGATGGCTTGGGAGGGGGGAATGGTGCGGTCGAGAAGATTCGAACTTCCAAGGGGTTTCCCCCACCAGCACCTCAAGCTGGCGTGTCTACCATTCCACCACGACCGCAGACGAGAGCGTCCTAGCGCATGATCCCGCCCTGTTCAACCGACCCGGCGAAAATTCCCGCATGGCGCATCAGCGAGGGGCTCACCCCCTATCCCGAGGCGCTGGCCGCCATGGAGGCGCGTGTGGCCGCAATCCGCGCCGGCACCGAGGCCGAGGCGGTCTGGCTGGTCGAGCACCCGCCCAGCTACACCGCCGGCACCAGCGCGAGGCCGGAGGAACTGATCGAGCAGCGCTTCCCGCATTACGCGGCCGGGCGCGGCGGGCAATGGACCTATCACGGCCCCGGCCAGCGCACCGCCTATGTCATGCTGGACCTGACGCGCGCCCATGGACCCAAGGGGAGGGAAATTCCGCCGCGCGATGTGCGGGCCTATGTCCAGGCGCTGGAGGAATGGATGATCCGCGCGCTGGATCGCTTCAACATCCGCGGCGAAAGGCGGGAGGGGCGCGTGGGCATCTGGGTGGTGAAGCCGGGGGGGGGCGAGTTCAAGATTGGCGCGATTGGCGTGCGCGTCACCCGCTGGGTGTCCTGGCACGGCATCGCGCTGAATGTGGAGCCGGATCTCAGCCATTTCGGCGGCATCGTGCCTTGCGGCATCGCCGGGCATGGCGTGACCAGCCTGCATGACCTGGGCGTTCTGGCGACGATGGAGGAAGCCGATGCGGCGCTGATGACCGCCTGGGACGAGGTGTTCGGCTGAGGCAGTCGCGGATGGCGTGAGCGCCACACAAGGCGGGGGCCGGGGCGACGCTGTCACCCCGGCGGGGATTCGGGGGCAGCGCCCCCGAAAGGCTTAGCGCCCGCGCGCCATAAACCCACGCGGCGCGGCGGACGGCGCGGCCGGGCGCTTGCGGCCCGCATCGCTGATCGGCTTCACCCAGGCGCGCTCCGGCGCGGCGGGGCGGCTGGGCGCACGCTGTTCGTGGCGGTCGCCATGATCGCGTGCGCCGCCATGGTCACGCTTCGGCGCGCGGCTCGGCTGCGGGGCCTGGCGGCCGCGCTGCGGGCGCGTCGGCACCGCGCGGTCGTTCAGGGGCACGGTCGGGTTCTGGCGGCGGTCCTCGCTGTCGATCTTCTGGCGCGTCAGCTTCTCGATGGCGCGCAGCAGGCCGACCTCATCCGGGGCGACAAGCGCGATGGCCATGCCCGAGGCGCCGGCGCGCGCGGTGCGGCCGATGCGATGGACATAGGTCTCCGGCACTTCCGGCAATTCGTGCTGGATGACGTGCGTCACTTCCGGCACGTCAATCCCGCGGGCGGCGATGTCGGTCGCCACCAGCACGGGCGCGCGGCCCGATTTGAACTCGGCGAGCGCACGTTCACGCTGGGACTGGCCTTTGTTGCCGTGGATGGCGTTGGCGGCGATGCCGTCCTCGGCCAGCGACTTCACGATCTTGTCCGCGCCATGCTTGGTGCGCGAGAAGATGAGCACGCGGCCCACGCCTTCACCGCGCAGGATGCCGGTGAGGGCACCGCGCTTGCCCGAGCCATCGAGGAAGATAACCTTCTGGTTGACGCGCTCGGCGGTGGTGGAAACCGGCGTGACTTCCACGCGGACCGGCTCGATCAGCATGTCGGCGGCCAGGCGCGCGATATCCGGCGGCATGGTCGCGCTGAAGAACATGGTCCGGCGCTGCTTCGGCACGGTGGCGACGATCTTGCGGATGGCCGGCAGGAAGCCCTGGTCGAGCATCTGGTCGGCTTCGTCGAGCACCAGGATCTGCGTGTGGTCCAGACGGGCATGCTTGGTGCCCATGTGGTCCATCAGGCGGCCCGGCGTCGCAACCAGCACGTCCACGCCACGGGCCAGCGCCCGCTGCTGCGGCACATGGCCCACGCCGCCGAAGACGGTGGCGACGGAGAAGCCCATGTGGCGGCCATAGGTCTTGAAGCTCTCGGCGATCTGGCTGGCCAGCTCACGCGTCGGGCTCAGCACCAGCACGCGGCAGCCGCCGCGCGGCGGGTGGCCGCCGGTCAGCGCCAGCTGGTGCAGGATGGGCAGGGCGAAGGCGGCGGTCTTGCCGGTGCCGGTCTGCGCGATGCCCAGGATGTCCCGGCCCTGAAGTGCGGCGGGAATCGCCTGGGACTGGATGGGAGTGGGGGTGGTGTAGCCGGCCTGTTCGAGGGCGCTCAACAGGAGCGGATTGAGGCCGAGTTCGGTGAAAGTGGTCATGATAGATCCAGCTGCGCGGCGCGCATGGCGGGCCGCGGGAGTTCAGGGTTGGACACCCCGCGTGGCTGGGCTGATCCGGGAGATACATCGAAGGGTCCGGCAGTTCGGCTGCCTTGGGGCGTGTCAGTCAGACTGAAACGCGGCGCCGCTCACGCGGCCGGATCCTGGCGAGCATGCATGCCCGCTTGATGCAGCGTGTATGGTGCATCGCAAAACAAAGCGCAAGGAAATTCGCACCATCACCACTGGCCGGCCAACCAGAGCGAAATCGCCGGCGCTTCCTACAGGCTGGCGCGCCTGGTGAAGCCAGGCTCCTCCGGCGGTTCCGCGAAATGCTCCTCGATGCTGGCCACCTGCGCGAGCGGCGGGCCACGCCGGCAGGCGGTGAGCACGGCATTCAACCCATCCTCCTCACCCGCCAGCAGCGCTTCCACCGAGCCATCCTCGCGATTGCGAACCCATCCCGAAATGCCGTTGCGCCGCGCCTCGCGCAGCAGCCATTCGCGATACCCCACCCCCTGCACCCGCCCGGCGATGCGGAGCAGGCGGGCCTTCATCCCAGGCTCAATGCGGCGAGCCGAGCGGCG
>Ga0209103_1000216_pt1 | contig 17726 bp, 16 predicted proteins | sample 4C3metaG_FD_184152 | JGI IMG/M metagenome (GOLD analysis project Ga0209103, IMG submission 184152) | Freshwater bacterial and archeal communities from Indian Creek, Illinois, USA - 4C3 metaG (SPAdes) (version 2) | ecosystem: Environmental > Aquatic > Freshwater > Unclassified | place: USA...
ATCGACAGCAGGGCCGCCGGCACGCCGTAGAGCGCTGGGTTGCCCAGCACGCGGATGCCAGCAATTTCCGGCACCGCAGCGAAGCGGGCGAAGGTGAAGGTCAGGGAGACGATCAAGCCCACCACCAGACCGGCAATCACGCCTTCTTTGGTCAGGCCCGTCCACCACACCGACAGGATCAGCACCGGGGCGAACGTGGAGGCAGCGATACCGAAGCACATGGTCACCAGAATGGCGACGTTCTGGTCTTTGAGCCAGATCGAAGCCACCAAGGCGATCACGGTCAGCACCACGGCACCCATTTTGGCGAACGCAACGCGCTCCCGGTCGGTGCTATTGGGGCGCAGCACGCCAGCATAGACGTCGTGCGACAGGCTGGTGGTCATCGAGATCAGCAGGCCCACCGACGTGCTCAGCATGGCCGCCATGGCACCCGCTGCGATCAGGCCCAGCACCACCTCGCCGCCCATGGCCTGGCCGAGCATGGGGATGGCCATGTTGGTGGCTTGACCGCGCTGGCCGGCTTGCAACATCTCGATCAGCGCCGGGTAGAGGATCATCATGGTGGCAAAGCCGACGAACAGCACCGCGATGTAGAACACCGCCAGCCCGATGATGGTGATCTCGGCACCCTTCTTGGCGTCTTTGGCGTCTTTCACGGTGTAGAAGCGGATCAGGATGTGCGGCAGACCGGCCACACCCAGCAGCAGACCGAGCACCAGGCTGACCTGGTTCCAGACGTCGGGCGTAGCCACACCCGGTGTGAGGGCGTTGGGCAGGTTGGCAAAGCCAGCGCGCACCGCTTCGGCCAGCACGAACGGGCCGTAAGCACCTTCGGGGGTGGGCGGCACCACGACTTGCGCCATCACCCCTGCGGCTGCAGTGGGCGGCACGGTTTCCATGGCCTGGCTGATGATGGCAAAGGGGTTGCCGCCAAAGTACATGACGGTTGCCAGCACAAACAGCAACAGCATCGCCGCCAGCAGGATCACACCTTGGATGGCCTGGTTGTAGGTCGTGCCCATCATGCCGCCGAGCACCACCATCAGGCCCATGATGAACGCCGAAACGAACACCGTGATCATGAAGTCCCAACCCAGCAAGAGGTTGAACAAATGGCCGGCCCCGACGATCTGCGGCACCAGGTAGAGCGTGCCGATGACCACCGTGGTGAACATCGCCAGGAACTTGAGGCTGCGGCCGCCAAAGCGCCCGACCAGCACGTCTCCGACGGTGAACTTGCCCGAGCTTTTCAGCGGGCCCGCCAGTGCGACCAGCACAAAAATCCAGGCGCCAAAGAAGCCGATGGCCATCCACCAGCTATCGACACCGACCAGCGCAATGGCACCGGCCACACCCAAGAAGCTGGCGGCCGAGCAGTAGTCGCCAAACATGGCCCAGCCGTTGAGGCGCGGGGAAATTTTGCCGCCGGCCACGTAGAAATCGGTCGTGGTGCTGGTTTGCTTTTTGCCCCACCAACTGATGTAGATCACCACAATCAGGCTGACGACCAGAATCGCAAAAGCAATCGGGTTTTCGAAGTTCATGACTTACCCCCTTTGTCCTGGTTCAGGCACATGCGCGTCACCACCAGGCCCACGATGAACACCAGCGTGGCGGTGTGGAGCGCCAGCGGCAAGCCGAGGATTTCGATCTGGCCGATATTTTTGAAGTCGCGCGTGGCGATCACGGCGGCCACGAAATACGGGACACAAAAGATGGCCAACAGGCCGATGGCCGCGCCAAGCTTGCGCTTGATCAGGCCCTCGTCGTACACGACGCCGGGCGGCGCCGCGTCTTTCGTACTGGGGTTTGTCATGAAGGGGTTCCTTTCTGGATCAGCCCGGGATGGGTCGAATCACACCTGAAACGGCGGCTTGCGCCACCGCGCCAGAACGCTGCCGCACAAGGCCAAGCAACGCTCAGGCAGGGACTGTCGAACCCGATACTTACAGCCAGCTTATGCCGAACGACTTAGTTCCCCAGAACTAGGGTAAGCCCTAGTAAAAACTTTCGATCCGCGCCGGTCTCAACACAGCAAAGCCACCCAGCGACCCTCTAGGGAACAGATGCGCAGGCGCTGGTCGAACACCGCCTCCAGCGCTGCGTGCGCCTCCTCATCGGCAACCGGGCCTGCGTAAACCATGCGGCCTGCGCGCATGAGCACCAGATCATCGGCCATGAGGGCCACGGAAATTTCGTGCAGCACACTGACCACGGTGCGGCCCTGCGCCACCAGCTCGCGCACCAGCGCCAGCCAGTCGGCCTGGTGCGGAGGGTCTAGGTTGGCCAGCGGCTCATCCATCAGCAGCACCTGGGCTTGCACCGCCAGCAAGCGCGCCAGCAGCACGCGCTGGCGCTCGCCGCCCGACAGGGTGCCAAAGGCGCGCTCGCGCCAGTCCCAAGCCTGGGTTTGGCGCAGCGCCTGCTCCACCGCGGCCCAGTCGGCCGGGCCGGGAGCGGCCAGCCAGCCTTGGTGCGGCAGTCGGCCCAGCAACGCCACATCGTGTACGCTCAGGTCGTCGGCACCCAGGTCGGCACAACCGCCTTGGGCCAGCCAAGCCAGGGTGCGGGCGCGCTCGCGCTGCGGCCACTGGGGCAGCGCTCGGCCCAGCAGGTGCACGCTGCCCTGGACCGGCAGCAGGCCGGCCAGTGCGCGCAGCAGGGTGGATTTGCCGGCCCCGTTCGGCCCGGCGATGCTGGTCCAGCGGCCCGCCCGGATGCTCAGGTGCAGACCGTGCAACACCGGCCGGGCCAAGCGCCCATGCCCCAGTTGCACGTTCAGGTGCTTGGCCTGCAGCGCCACTGAGGATGGGTTCGAGGCACTCATGCGCTGCGCCGGTGCATCAACCACAACAAATAGCCTCCGCCCAGCACCGCGGTGAGCACCCCGACCGGGATTTCCTGCGGCGCCAGCAGGCCCCGGGCCAGCAAATCCGCCGCCAGCAGCAGCAGGCCGCCCATCAGGCTAGAGAGCCAGAGCAGCCGCGCATGGGTGGTTTTGAGCACGGCGCGCACCAGATGCGGTGCCACCAAGCCCACAAAGGCGATCAGCCCGGTGTGCGCGACCGCCGTTCCGGTAGCCAGCGCCAGCACCGCCACCAAGGCCGCCTGCAGCGGCCCCAGCGGCAAGCCCAGGCTGTGCGCGGTGGCCTCGCCCAGGCTGAGCGCATCGAGCACCCGCGCCAGCGCCCAGCCCACCCCCAGGCACAGCGCGCCCACCGAAGCCATGAGGGTCCAGGCCGACCAATCGATAAACGCGGTGGAACCCAGCATAAAAGCTTGCATGGCGACCAAGGTTGCGGGTGCCATGAGCGTGAGCAAGGCGGTTAGCGCGCCCAGCACCATGCCCACCACCACCCCCGCCAGCAGCAGTCTGAAGGTGTGCTGCACCCCGCGCGCCAGCGCCAGCGTAAGCAACACGGCCGCCACGGCACCCACGAAGGCGGCCCCGGTCAGCCCCAGTTGCAGCGCCCAGGCTGCGGCAAAGGGCACGCCCCCCACTCCCACCAGCAGCAGCGCCACCGCCAACGAGGCCCCTGAAGCGCTGCCGAGCAAAAAGGGGTCGGCCAGCGGGTTGCGAAACAGGCCCTGCGCCACCGCACCGGCCAGCCCCAGCAGCGCGCCCGCCGCCCAAGCACCCAGGGTGCGTGGGGCGCGTATGTCCCACACGATCTGGGCCGACACCGGGTCGGCCAGCATGGCCCAAACCGGCTCCAGCCCAGTGCTGCCTACGCCCAGCCCCAGCAGACCGAGCAGCGCCGCCGCCAGCGCCAGCCCCAGGCCCAACACGGCGGCGCGCCGGGGTTGCCCCGGCCTCAGTGTGACCGGTGCGCCTTGGGTTGGCACCTCGGCCACGCAGGCACCGGCCGAGGGTGCCGAATCGGCTCCCGCTGGGTTGGCCGTCGGGTCTGAAACGCCGTGGCTGGGTCTGGCAGGCATCGTCAACTCAGGGCAGCGCATGTTGCTGCAGACACGCTGCCAGCAGGCGCGCGCCCTCGGCCATGCGCGGCCCGGCCCGCGCCAAGGCATCGGACTCGTCTGGGCCAAAAACGCAAATGCGGTTCTCGCGCAGCGCTCGGATGCGACTCCAGCCCGGCCGTTGGCTCAGGGCGGCCCGGTGGCGCGCACTCACCATGATCAGGTCTGGGTTGGCACGCACCACAAACTCGGGATTCAGGCGCGGAAACGGCCCCATCTGCGCCGGCACGATGTTTTGCGCCCCCAGCCGCGCCAGCGTTTGGCCGATAAAGGAGGTCTCGCCGGCCGCGAACAGGGCGCTATCGACCTCAAAATAAACCCGGGTCTGGCGTACCCCGGCAGGCAACGAATGGGCCGCCGCCTGCACCCCTGAGTCGATCTGCTGCCACAGGCGCTGCGCCTCCTCGGGTGGCAGACCCAGCACCTGCGCCACCGTCCCCAGCACCCGCTGCACGTCGGCATGGGTTTGGGGCTCCAGCGCCACCACCTTCAGGCCCAGCGCCTCCAGCCGCTCGCTGCCCCGGCTGGACGTGGCCACCAGCACCACATCGGGTCGCAGGGCGACGATGGCCTCGATGCTGGGGTCTATCCCGCCCCCGACCTGCGGCAGCGCCCGCACCGCCGCCGGCCAGTTGGAGAAACGGTCCACTCCCACCAAGCGCTGGCACTGGCCGAGCGCGCACACGGTTTCGGTAAGCGAGGGCAAGATGGACACTACCCGCTGCGGCGGTGCAGACAGCAACACAGTGCGACCACGGTCGTCTTGCACCGTGATGGTTGTGGGTTTGGGTTGGGGCGGCGGCTGGGTCTGGGCATGGACCGACACCGGCATACTCAACAGAGTAGCCAGCCCAGCGGCCAACACCCCGCCACCCAGCCTGCCCAACAGCCTGCCCAACAGCCTGCCCAACAGCCTGCGCAGCCACTGCGCCGCCCGGGTATGACCGCCGCGGAGCAGTTCGATGGCTACGGTCTGCTGCATGGCTTAAAGCCCATGGTCACCCGCTGCGAGAAGCGCATATCGCCCAAAGCGCTCAAAAATTCAGCCGCACGGCAGCCGTGAGCGTGCGGCCCGCCTCCGGGTAGATGCCGCCTACTTCCCCGGCAACGCATGAGAATGCCGAGGTGAAGTAGCGCCGGTCCGTCAGGTTGCGGATGCCGAGCGTGAACTCGGCTTGGCCCCAACTGCGTGCGTAGGCCAAATCGAGCGTGGTGTGCCCGGGCACGGCACAGGTGTTGTTGAAATCGGCGTAGCTCTGGCCCACCCAGTTCAGCGTGGCCAGCACACGCTGCTGCTCATCCGGGCGATACACCGCCCCTAGGGCGGCGCTGTGCTGCGGCACCAGAGCGATCTGCCTGCCCGCATGGGGGCCAGCGCGGAACTTGGCCGACCGCGCCGCCAGATTGGCCCGCAATTCCCACTGGCGCTGGGCGCGCCACACACCGTCCCACTCGACCCCGGAGCGCAGCGTGGATGCGAAATTTGCGTTGGCACCCAGCCCACCCCATGGGTTGGGCAGCGTGGGGTCAAAACCCAGCTCATCGCTCAGTCGGCTGCGGTAAGCCGTGAGGTTCCAGTTCCAATTGGTTGCGCGCTGGCGCCAGCCCAGCTCCAAATCCACCGATTCTTGCGGCCGCAGCAGCACGCCGGGTGCCGCAAAGCCGATTTCATCGACGTTGGGCATACGGTAGGCGCTGCCTGCTCGGGCCCAGAGGGTGCGGCCCGTGCCCCAGTCGCGGCTGGCACCCAAGCTGAAGGCCTGTTGTCGGCTTTGCACCCGATTCAGCGCGCTGCCTGCGCTCACCGTGGAGCGGTCCAGGGACTCGGTGCGTGCGCCCATATCCCAGCGCCAGCCACCGGGCAAATCTGCGGTCAGGTTGCCGTACCAGCCGGTCGAGTGCCCGTCGGCTACAGACCCCCAAGCGCCCAAAACCTCACGATTCCATTCGCTGGTCTCCACCCCCAGCACCCAGGCCAGTGCTGCACCTTCCCAGTCGAGTTGCCCCGAGGCTTGCAGGCTGCTGTTGCGCGCATCCACATGGGGCTCCCATGGACTGCCGCCAAACACCGCCCGCGTATGCTTGCTGCGCACCCCGTGGTTGAAGGCCAGCAGCCAGTCGTCGAAAGCCATTTCGAGGAAAACCGAGGAGCGCCGATTGGCAATCGCTGCGGTATCGTTGGGCGTTGTCGTTTGGCGTGGATTGGCCAAAAACTGCGCCATCGACAACCCACCCGGCAAGCCGGTGCGCAAATCGTCCTCGGCATGTTGCACCCCCACGCGCACCGACTGCCCCGCCCACTGCAGGCCGATCGACTGCCCGTCGCTGCGCGAAACAAAGTTGTCGCGGTGGTTGTCGCTGTCGCGGCGCTGCGCGCTGGCGTCCAGGGAAAAGCCACCGCTGGCCAGGGTGGCGCTGGCGCGCCGCTCCAGCGTGTTGTGGCTGCCAAAGCCCAGATAGACGCTGCCCTGGTTGCTGCGCGCTGTGCCCCGGCCGGCCCGGGTCGTGATGTGAATCACCCCGCCCACGGCGGCATCGCCATACATCACCGAAGCGCCGCCGCGCAGCACCTCGATGCGCTCCACGCTTTCGATCGGAATGCCGGCCAGCCAAGGGCTTGCCAAATCAGCCTCGTTGAGGCGCAGCCCATCGATCACGATCACCTGGTTGCTGCCCGCCGTCTGCCCAAAGCCGCGCAAGTCGAGGGTATAGTTGCCGCCGCCGTGCAAATCCAGCCGCCCCGGCACGCCCAGCAGGCGCATGATGGCCTCGTTGACCGTGGTCGCGCCGCTGGCACGGATTTGCTCGCGCTCGATCACGCTCACGGCTGCGGGCACCCGGTGCGCCGCTTCGGCCACGCGGTTGGCCACCACGATCGTATCGGGCAAGACCGTTTGCGCCACCGCACCAGACACCCCCAAAGCTCCCGCCAGACCCAAAACGGCCACGGGAATTGCCGCCACATGGGCGCGCAGTTCAGACTTTTTCATAAAAATTAAAAACACCACGGATAGGCCCGCACCGCCTTCCCCGGCAGCGCATGGGCGCAACGGCTCGCCGCCTTTGGCAGGCGCGAACCACCCCGTTGGCCGGTATCCGGGCTGGTGGAAACAACCTGCGCCGCCTTCCCAGGCACCCGAAGGCACCCAGTGGCTAGGGGGCACAAGCCAAGCCGCGCTGGGCGGCTCGTCCACTTACCGTTGCGGGGGCAGCGCAGGTTAGGCGACGGCCGAAAAACGACCGCCACCCTCCTGCTTCCCGTTTAACCCGCTGCGCCTGAACGGCACCGCGAGCACCAACTGGGCCGCATTGTAGATGCTTGGAACACCCCACACGGCCTCGCACCGATCGCCCCACCCTACGCGCCAGACCTTGCACTCCCGCCTACAATGCAGGGCAAATGTCTGTGCCCCATACCATCGACCAGATCTCAGACCGCGTGGAGCGGCTGCTGCTGCGCCACGCCGAGCTGCTGCGCGCCAACCAGTTGTTGCAACGCGAGGCCGACTCGCTGCGCCAAGAGCGCGACCTGCTGCGCCAGCAGTGCAATGGCGCGCGCCAGCGGCTCGACGCCCTGATCGCCCAATTGCCACCCCTTGAGCCGCCCGCACCGCTGCCGCACGATGGGCCGCTACCATGAACAAACCCGGAATCAAGCAGGTCGAAGTGCAGATCATGAGCCAGAGCTACCTGCTGGCCTGCCCACTCGACGGAGAAGCGGCGCTGCGCGAGGCGGTGTCTAAGGTCGATGCCGCGATGTGCCGCATTCGCGATGCCGGCAAGGTCAAGGCGCGCGACCGCATCGCCGTGCTGGCTGCGCTCAATATCGCCTTTGAGTTGCACCACAAAAAGGGTTTGCGCAACACCTTCTTTGGGCACACCGAAGCCGGTAGCGAATGGCCCGATCCCGCCGAGCCCACGCACGAAGCACACCTCCAGCGCCTGCTGGAGCGGCTTGACCAGGCCCTGGCCCAAGACGGGCGCTTGCTCTAGCACCATCCTTTGCCTCCTGCGATCGATTTTTTTCGCTCAGGCAGCCCCACTGCGCCGTTTTTTGCGCGCGGTTTCGGTCTAGAATGGAACCGTCTGCCGCCGTTGCCGGGCTTTATATTTCCTTGAACCAATGCTCTTGGAGCCCGGGCTGGGTACATTGTGCAGTGGGTGTGATCGTCTCGCGTCAGATGAACCCGAAGCTGCGCTGCCCCGGCCCACCTGAACCCGACCGTTCAGGATGCCGGTCCGGCCCGGCGGCAGACACCTCTTTCTTTATGGCGCGCCCAACTTGCACACGACAGCCTCGTGCTGGGCTGCCCCTCTAACCCCCACACCCTTGTCTTTGTTCGCTGCACTCGACCCGATCCTGGTGCTGCAACTGCTGGCGCTGGGCCTTTGCGGGGGTTTCCTGGCCGGGCTGCTGGGCATAGGCGGCGGCATGGTGCTGGTGCCTTTTCTCACGGTCATCTTGGTCAATCAGGGTGTGGATGCGGCTTTGTCGGTGAAGATGGCCATTGCCACCGCCATGGCCACCATCGTTTTTACCTCGATCTCCAGCGTGCGCGCGCACCACCAGCGCGGTGCCGTGCGCTGGGACATCGTGCGCCGCCTGGCCCCTGGCATCGTGCTCGGTGCAGCGCTGGCCAGCCTAGGCGTGTTCGCCGCCCTCGACGGCCAGGTGCTGGCTTTTGTTTTTGCCGCCTTCGTGTTTCTTTCGGCCACGCAGATGCTGCTGGATCGCAAACCGGCGGCCAACCGCAGCCTGCCCGGCTCAGCGGGGCAACTGGCGGCTGGCGGCGGCATTGGCTTTTTTTCCGGCCTGGTCGGGGCGGGTGGCGGCTTCATCAGCGTGCCGTTTTTGAGCTGGTGCAATGTGGCCATGCACCAGGCGGTGGCCACCAGCGCCGCGCTGGGCTTCCCGATTGCGCTGGCCAATACGCTGGGCTACGTGCTGGCCGGCACCGGTGTGGCCGGGCTGCCTGCGGCGGCACTGGGCTATGTGTTCGTTCCGGCGCTGCTGGTGATTGCCTTGGCCAGCGTGCTCAGCGCCCCGCTGGGCGCGCGCGCGGCGCATGCGCTGCCCGTCAAGCCGCTCAAACGCCTGTTTGCCCTGGTGCTGTACGCGCTGGCTGCCTTTATGCTGCACAAGGGCTGGACGACGAGCTGAAGGCTGCCGCAACACCCCTGCCACAGCGCATTTTGTGGCAGCCTGGCTAGCCAATGCGGCCGCTCACGCCGAACCCGGCTGAAATCTGTGGCGTTTCTCACAAAAATTGCGCTATCCGTCTAGGAAAGCCAAGGCTTTGGGTATAGGATGACTGCCTCCACCGTCGGCCTCTTGCCCTTGGCGTGGACAAACCCAACCACAGAAGGATTCAGAACATGGCAAATGCGAAAAATACTCCTGCTGCTAAAGTCCCCGCAGCCGCTAAAGCGGCCACCAAAGCGGCCCCTAAAGCGCCAACCAAGGTGACTGCTGCCGCCGCCGAGGCCGCTCCTGCCACGGCTGCGCCCACCACGGCCGCCGACGCTGCGCCCGCCAAACGCACCCCCAACGCCGGCTTTATGATGCCCATGACGCCGAGTGCGGCGCTGGCGGCGGTGATCGGCAAAAAAGCCATTCCGCGCACCGAAGTCACCAAAAAGGTGTGGGAATACATCAAAAAACACAAGCTGCAAGATGCCGCCAACAAGCGCATGATCAACGCCGACGCCAAGCTGCAACCGATTTTCGAAAAGCCCCAGGTGTCGATGTTCGAAATGACCAAGCTCATCAGCGGCCACTTGTCCTGATGCCGCTTGGATGGGCCGGTTTTGGCCGGCCACCCAGCTCAACGGCCCTACACGGGCCGTTTTTTTTGGGCCGTTTTTTTTGGGCCGATTTTTCGTGCCGCTCGGGGCCGCTGGCGCTGCGTGTTTGGGGCTCAGGCGCTCAGGCCGGATCGACTGCTGGCGTCGCACTCGCTTGGCTGGCGTCGTGGCGCTCGATGCGGCGCCCCTGCCCGGCGTAGCTGCGCCAGCGCTGGCGCGCCGCCTGCTTGAGCGCCTCGTCTTGCGGCACGATTTCGATCAGGCGCGCAAAACCTTGCCAGCCCTCGGGCAGCGGGGCCAGCAGGTTGATGAGCAAGGGCCAGTGCGCCGCCGTCTGCGGCGGCACCTGTTCGGCCAGCACCACCGGCGCGCGCCGCCACAGCGCCTCGGGGCTGCAGCCGTGGCGGGCGTGGGCGATGAACTCGTGCGGGGCAAAAGTCCAGAGCGCGGCGTCGAGCTCGGCCGCCCAAGGTGGCGGCAGCAGCACCCAGGCGCGCTGCCCGGCGTGGTTGGCTTTGCGCAGCAAACGGCACAGGTACGGCACCGGTGCCGCGACGTTGAAATGAAAAGCAATCGGCGTCATGGTGCAGACGGTTCTGGGCGGGCCGCGCTGCCTCGCCCAAGCCATACAGCCCTTGATGCAGCCCTGCGCGGAACCTCGGTTTGCCGCCGCATTCAGCGCTTGCGCCGCTTAGCGCCAGCGCTGGGCTGGGGCAGCGCATCGGGCTGCTGCGCCAGCCGCGCGGCTTCGTCGAGCAGGTACTGCAACAGCAGCGCGACCGGGCGGCCCGTGGCACCCTTGGCGGTGCCGCCCTTCCAGGCCACACCGGCAATGTCCAAGTGCGCCCAGGCCTGCTCGGGAGCGACGAATTTTTGCAAGAACTTGGCCGCCGTGACCGAACCGGCCGGTCGGCCAGCGATGTTGGCCAGGTCGGCGAAGTTGGATTTCAGCCCCTCCTCGTACTCGTCGTCGAGCGGCATGCGCCAGCACGGGTCCAGCGTGGCCTCGCCCGCCGCTTGCAGGGCCTGCGCCAGCTCATCGCGGTTGCTGTAGAGGCCCGCGCGCACATTGCCCAGCGCGATCACGCAAGCCCCGGTGAGGGTGGCCACGTCGATCAGGGCGCGCGGCTTGAAGCGCGCCGCGTAGGTGAGCGCATCGCACAAAATCAGCCGCCCTTCGGCGTCGGTGTTGAGGATTTCGATCGTCTGCCCGCTCAGGCTGGTGACCACATCGCCGGGCTTGACGGCGCGCCCATCGGGCATGTTCTCGCAGCACGGCACCAGCCCAATCACGTTGAGCGCCGGTTGCAGCTCGGCCAGCGCCACGAAAGTGCCCAGCACGGCGGCGGCACCGCCCATGTCGAACTTCATCTCGTCCATCTCGGGGCCGGGCTTGAGGCTGATTCCGCCGGTGTCGAAGGTGATGCCCTTGCCCACCAGCACCACCGGCGCACTCGCCTTGGGCGCTCCCTGGTAGTGCAGCACGATGAAGCGCAGCGGCTCCTCGGAGCCTTGTGCCACCGCCAAGTAGGCCCCCATGCCCAGTTTGGCCACTTCCTTGGGGCCCAGCACCTCGACTTGCAAGCGCTTGCCTTGGGCCAACTGCTGCGCCGCCTCGGCCAACAGCGTGGGGGTGGCGTGGTTGGGCGGCCGGTTGGCCCATTCTTTGGCCCATTCCACCGCCTTCACGCAGGCCGTGGCCTGGGCCAGCGCCGCTTGCAGGGGCGCGGCCTCGCGCACCCCAAGCACCACACCTTGCAGCGCGCGCGCTTTGGCCTTGGGCTTGGTGTGGGTGTAGCTGTAGCTGGCATCGGCCGTGGCCTGCACCAGCGCCGCCAGCGCCGCCGCACTGGGCTGCCCGGCCCAGAGCAGCAGTTGCTGGGCGCTGCCGAGCTTGAGCGCGGCCACTGCCGCCAGCACCGCCTTGCGCGTGGCGGCCGGGCTGGCGTCGCCGCTGCGCACCAGCGCCACCTTGCGCGCTTGCACCCCAGGCAGGCGGTGCGCCAGCAGCACGCTGCCCACGGCCGGGTCGATGTCGGCATCGGCCACGGCAGCGCGCGCCCATTGGGCCAGTGCGGCCTCGCTGCGGCTTGGCTTGGCGGGTTTGGCCGCAGCAGCAGACGCGCAAGAATCGGCAGCAGTGGCAGAATCGGCCCCCGCATCCGCGGGATTGTCGGCATCCACAGCATCCGCAGCATCGGGCCAGAGCACGATCAGCGCGTCGGCGGCCACGCTGGCGGCCTGTTGCAGGGTGAGGGTTTTGAGTTCGAAGTCCATAATCCAAGATTATCCATTAGGCGCACCTATCGGTGCTGTTTGGGTGCAAGCGGCGCATGGGCGGCCAGTTTCTCCCTTCTTCGGTGTCCATAGCCCAAGCTATGGGTGCCTCAGTCAGGGCAAAACTGTCTCGCCCCTGCATCCGCCTGCCCTCCAAACCCTAATGGGCAATCTCGGATAATCGGGTCCCAGGGTGTTTTTTGACGATGTTATTCCATTCCTCCATACGCCGTGAATTGGCGCACAGTTTTGGCGCCACGCTGCTGGTGCTGCTGGTGATCGTGGTCACCATGCTCTTGATCAGCACCCTCGGCCTGGCGCAAAAAGGGCGCATCAATCCGCAGGAAATCCTGCTGGTTTTGACCTACACCGTGGTGGGCCGGCTGCCGATCGTGCTCACCATCGCCCTGTTCATTGCCGTGGCCTCGACCCTCACGCGCATGCACCGCGACAGCGAAATGGCGGTCTGGTTCACCAGCGGCCGCGGCTTGACCGACTTTCTCAAGCCGGTGTTTCACTTCGCTTGGCCGGTGCTGCTGGTGATCGCCTTGCTGGTGCTGCTGGTTTGGCCCTGGGCCAACCAACAGGCCGAGCAGTTGCGCGACCGCTTCCAGCAGCGCGGCGAACTGGAGCGGGTGCAGGCCGGGCAGTTTGTGGAAAGCGCCGACGGGCGCAGCGTGTTTTTCATCGAGCGCGACCCGGCCGACCCGGCCGCCGGGCGCAATGTGTTCATCTCCCGCACCGAGGCTGATGGCAGCCAGAGCATCGTCAGCGCCGCCAGCGGGCGCATCGAGTGGCATCAAGGGCAGCAGTGGCTGCGCATCGACAACGGCCAGCGGCTGGAACTCAACCGCCCACCAGCCCCGGATGAGGTGCGGTTGAGCGAGTTTGCTTCCTACCGGGTCTTGATCGACGAGCAGCCTGTGGCGCTGGGCGCTGCGCACGGCTTGAAGTCGCGCCCGACCTGGACCCTGATCGCCGAACCCACTGCAGCCAACCAGGGCGAACTGGCCTGGCGGCTCGGGCTGGCGCTGGCGGCGTTTAATTTCGTGCTCATGGCGCTGGCCGTGGCGTCGAGCAACCCGCGTGCCAACAAGAGTGGCAACATCTTGTTTTTGCTGTTTGGATTCATTTTTTACTACAACCTCATGACCATGGGGCAGCGCTGGATCGGCACCGGCGCGGTCGATGCCCTGCCCTTCATGCTGGCGCTGCACGGCTCGGCGCTGGCCTTGTGTGTGCTCTGGCTGGCCAAGCGGCACTGGGGCTGGGAGCTGCGGCTGGTGCAGCGCTTCAATCGCCGCCCTGCGGCAGGCACCTCAGGCGTGGCTGCGGCATGAAAACGCTGCGCAAACTGATCTACGGCGAGGTGCTGCTGGCGGTGGGCTTCGTCACGCTGGCGTTTCTGGCGCTGTTCGCTTTTTTTGATTTGATCGACGAGTTGCCCGCGCTCGGCCAGCGCGCCGCCCTCGACCCAGCGCTCGAATACGGCCTGACGCAGGCGCTGCTCTACGTGGCCCTGCAACAGCCCAACAACCTGTACGAGCTGCTGCCGATCGCGCTGCTGATCGGCACCGTTTATGCCCTGGTGCGGTTGGCGCAAGCCACCGAGTTCACCATTTTGCGCACCAGCGGCCTTGGCCCCTGGCTGGCGCTGCGCCAGATGCTGGTGCTTGGCCTGGCCTTTTCGGCCCTGACCTTTGTCATCGGCGACTACCTTGCGCCCTGGAGCGACCGGCAAGCGCAACTGCTGCAAGCCACGTACCAGGGCCGCATCAGCATCGGGCACACCGGGGCCTGGCTCAAGGATCGCGCCCCAGAGCGCCAGATCGCCGTCAACGTGGGCGCACTGGAGCCCGACGGCAGCCTGCGCCGGGTGCGCGTGTTCGAGTTCGATGCCCAGGGCCGGCTGCTGCGCACCCTGCAAGCCGAACAGGCCACGGTGAACGCCACGGCACACACTTGGCACTTGCAGCAGGTGCTGGTGCGCCAGTTCGACACCCAGGCCCTGCCGCCCCGGCTGCAATCCGAGCAACTGGCGCAGCTAGACTGGCCCAGCGGCCTGAGCGCCGACATGGTTACAGTCGCCTTGCTGCGCGCGGATCGCATGAGCACCTGGGCCTTGTACCAGTACATCGAGCACTTGCAAGCCAACCAGCAGGCCACGCAGCGCTACGAGATCGAGTTCTGGCGCAAGATCTTCTACCCCTTGAGCTGCCTGGTGATGGTGGTGCTGGCGCTGCCCTTTGCCTACCTGCACTTTCGCGCCAAGGGGGCTGCGGCCTATGTGTTTGTGGGCGTGATGCTGGGCTTAAGCTTTGTGCTTTTGAGCAATATGTTTGGCTACATCGGCAACCTGCTGGCTTGGCGGCCCTGGCTGGCGGCGGCTGCGCCGGCCTTGCTGTATTCGGTGGCCTCGCTCGGGGCTTTTGGCTGGCTGGTGCTGCGGCGCTAGTCGGTGCCCGACCGCATTTGAAGAAGGGATTCTGCCCATGCTGGGAGTGATCGTATTGGCGCATGGCTCACGCGACCCGCAGTGGTTTGGTCCCATCGAGGCGGTGGCGCGGGCCGTGGCCGCCCAGGCACCACAGAGCCCGGTGCGCTGCGCCTACCTCGAGTGCGCCCCTACGCTACCCGAAGCGGTAGCCGAGCTGGTGGCCGCCGGGGCCACCACGCTGCGCGTTCTGCCCTTGTTTTTTGGGCTGGGCAAACACGCCAGACAAGACCTGCCGCTGCTGGCCGAGGCGCTGCAGCAGGCGCACCCGCAGGTGCGCTTCGAGTGGCTGCCCATGCCCACCGAGCAGCCGCGTTTGCTGGCGCTGCTGGCCGAACTGGCCGTGGCAAAATCACCGCCATGAATCTGCACCAGTTCCGTTTCGTCCAAGAGGCGGTGCGCCGCAACCTCAACTTGACCGAAGCGGCCAAGGCGCTGCACACCTCGCAACCCGGCGTCTCCAAGGCCATCCTCGAGCTCGAAGATGAGCTCGGGATCGACATTTTTGCCCGCCACGGCAAGCGCATCAAGCGCGTCACCGAGCCGGGGCAGCAGGTGCTGCGCAGCATCGAGATCATTTTGCTCGAGGTCAACAACCTCAAGCGCATCGGAGCCCAGTACGCGGCGCAAGACAGTGGCGCGCTCAGCATTGCCGCCACCCACACCCAGGCGCGCTACGTGCTGCCCGCTGCGGTGGCCAAGCTGCGCCACGCCTACCCCAAGGTCTCGATCAGCCTGCACCAGGGCGCCCCCGAGCAGGTGGCGCGCATGCTGCTCGACGACGTGGCCGACATCGGCATCGCCACCGAGGCGCTCAGCGACCACCCCGAGCTCATCACCCTGCCCTGCTACGACTGGCAGCACGCGCTGGTGCTGCCCGTGGGGCACCCGCTGCTAGAGCGCGAACGCATCGCGCTCGAAGACCTGGTGCAGGTGCCGCTGATCACCTACCACCCCTCTTACACTGGCCGCACCCGCATCGACAGCGCCTTTGCCCAGCGCCAGCTCAAACCGCACATCGTGCTGGAGGCAATCGACTCCGACGTGATCAAAACCTACGTCAAGCTTGGGCTGGGCGTGGGCATCGTGGCAGAAATGGCGATGCAGGGCGATGAGCGCAGCCCGGAGCTGGTGGCGCGCCCGCTCGGGCACCTGTTTGGCCAGAACGTGAGCCGGGTGGCGTTTAAGCGCGGGGCCTATTTGCGCCAGTTCGTGCTGCGCTTTGCCGAGTTTTTGAGCGAGCGCCTGTCGCGCGAGCTCATCAACAAGGCGATGCTGGGCGGCGGAACGGATTTTGAACTGTGAATTTTCTTATGCCCGCCACCGAACCGCCCCTTGCGCCTGCAGCTGCCCCGCGCACCCCGGCCGTGCGCAGCCGCTTGCCTGCCGTGGGAACGACGATTTTTACCGTGATGTCGGCGCTGGCCAATGAGTGCGGTGCCGTCAACCTCGGCCAAGGCTTCCCCGATTTCGACTGCGATGCGCGCCTGCTCGATGCGGTGAACGACGCCCTGCGCGCCGGTCACAACCAGTACCCGCCCATGGCTGGCGTGCCGGCCTTGCGCCAGGCGCTGGCGCGCAAAACCGAGGCGCTGTACGGTCGCTGCTACGACCCCGAGCACGAAATCACGATCACTGCCGGGGCCACGCAAGCCATTTTCAGCGCCATTTTGGCCGTGGTGCAGCCGGGTGACGAGGTGATCGTGCTCGACCCCTGCTACGACAGCTACGTGCCCAATATCGAACTGGCGGGCGGCGTGGCGGTGCGGGTGCCGCTGCGCGCCGATTTTGGCCCCGACTTCGAGGCCATCGCCGCCGCCATTGGCCCGCGCACCCGGGCCATGCTCATCAACAGCCCGCACAACCCCAGCGGCCGCGTCTGGCAGCGCGCCGACATGCTGCTCCTGCAAGAGCTGCTGGCACCGACCGAGGTGATCTTGATCAGCGACGAGGTCTATGAGCACATGGTGTTTGACGGCCAACTGCACCAGAGCGCGGCGCGCTTTCCCGGGCTGGCGGCGCGCGCCTTGGTGGTGAGCAGCTTTGGCAAGACTTTTCACGTCACCGGTTGGAAGGTGGGCAGCGTGCTGGCCCCGGCGCCGCTGATGGCCGAGTTTCGCAAGGTGCACCAGTTCAATGTGTTCACCGTGAACACGCCGATGCAGCACGCGCTGGCGGCCTACCTGGCCGACCCGGCCCCCTACCTGCAGTTGCCCGATTTTTACGCCGCCAAACGCGACCGCTTTCGCGCCGGGCTGGCGCGCACCCGCTTTAAGCTGCTGCCCTGCGAAGGCACCTATTTCCAGTGTGTGCGCTACGCCCATTTGGCGGTGCCCGAGCGCGACTTGCCCGAGGCCGAGTTCTGCCGCTGGCTGACGCGCGAGATCGGTGTCGCCGCCATTCCGCTGTCGGCCTTTTACGGCGACGGCCGCGAGCAGCGCCTGATCCGCTTTTGCTTTGCCAAGCGCGAGACCACGCTGGATGGGGCGCTGCAGCGGCTGGCGCGCTTGTGAGTGCCCGCCTCAGGGCGGGTGCGGCACTGGGCTAGGCGGCTGCTCGGCGGCGCGGCGCTGGCTGAAAACGAGTTTTCCTGCTGCGCTACCTCAGGCCGCCAGTTGCGCCCAAAGTTTGTCCAGCCGCTTGACGCTCACCGGCTGCGGCGTGCGCAGCTCTTGCGCAAACAGGCTCACGCGCAGCTCTTCCAGCAGCCAGCGGAGTTCGTCTAGGCGCGCATCGGGCACGCCCTTGCGCTCGGCCAGCAGGCGCGTGTAGCGCTGCTCTTGGGCGCGCACGGTGGCCATGTGCGCGGCGTCGCGGGCCGGGTCGGCGCGCAGCTTGTCGAGCCGCAAAAAAATCGCCTTCAGGTAGCGCGGCAGGTGTTGCAGCGCCGCCCACGGGGTTTCGGCCAAAAAGCGCGGCCCCACCAGGCGCTGCAACTGCGTCCGGGCGTCGGCCAGCGGCTGCGCCTCGAACTTGCCTTCTTTGAGCTTGCGCACCACCGCGGCGTATTCGACCAGCACGGCCGCCGCCTGGCGCGCCACTTCCTGCGCGATCAGCCCCAGGCGGCTGCGCCCTTGGTCCAGCCGCTGCTGGAATTCGGCGGCCTTGCGCGGCCACGGCTCGGCCATGAAGGCGCGCTCCAGCGCGACTTCAATGATCTGGCCGCGCA
>Ga0209103_1000218_pt1 | contig 17618 bp, 13 predicted proteins | sample 4C3metaG_FD_184152 | JGI IMG/M metagenome (GOLD analysis project Ga0209103, IMG submission 184152) | Freshwater bacterial and archeal communities from Indian Creek, Illinois, USA - 4C3 metaG (SPAdes) (version 2) | ecosystem: Environmental > Aquatic > Freshwater > Unclassified | place: USA...
TGCTTGGCGGCGCGACGCGTTGTATCATGCCCCAGCAGCACGCTGCGAGGCCCAAGCCGATGAGTGCGGCTTCGAGCGGCGTGAAAAGCTTCACGACCTGGGGGGAATCAATCCAGAGCAGGGCCGCGACCGCGACGGCGAGCAGGTCCATCAGGCCCACCATTTGCGAAAAAGCCGCCACGGGCTGGGTGCTGGCCCGCGCGGGAGGCCGATCCCGCCGCGTCACATTCGCGTCAAAAAACGACAAAAATCTAGAAAATATCGCCAAATGACAATCTCTGATCGGGCGGTGGGGTGAGCATCGAGAAACTTTCTGCTGAAAATGGCATGGAATGGCAAGCCAAATCGGGGAAAATTTATTATGTGGGAATGAATTTAGTCGAAAACATCGCATCATGGCCGAAAAATAAATAAGAAAAAGTAAGCATGGGTTGATGCCGCGATCTCGCTACAGTCGGCAGCAAGCCTATTCACCAGAGGGGCGGTCTAGGCTAATTTCATCTCGCTGCGTGCCGCCGGGCAGGCGCGCCGGCATGAAGGAGAGCGTCTTGGCGCGCAGCCTGCCCTGGCTCGTCCTGCTGATCATGTTTTTCCAGCTTCCCTACTACAAGGAGGAGGCGGGGCCGTTCTATGCGCTGGCCAAGATATGGCCGGTCATCCTCGCGCCGCTGGTCGGCTACGGGATGCTGATGCTCAAGCTGCCCGACCGCCTGCTCTACCTGGCCTTCACCGTCTATGCCCTGGCGCTGACGCCCTTCCTTTCGATGATCCACCTGCCCAACAACCTGGTGGACGCCACGGCGGCGGCGGTGAAGGCCTGGCCCATCACCTTCTACTTTTCGGCAGCCGCGGCCTTGGTGCTGCTTCGCCCCTCGGAGGCGCAACTCGCGCGCTGCACGGTCGGCCTTGGAATCGCGAGCTTTGGCCTGATGCTGCTGCTCTGGATGGTGGTGCCGGCGGCGTGGTACCAGCCCGTCGTCGCGGGGGCGAACATGTTTTCCTGGGATGATGGGCGCGGCAGCTATATCCGCATGCCGCTCATGCTGGGCGTCTTTTCCATCCTCTGGCTGGCGATGCGCTTCGGCCAGGGGCGCGGCTTATGGGCGGGGCTGCTGCTGCTGGGCGGCCTGCTCGCCATGGCCTTTGTCTACAAGGCGCGGTTGCCGACGGGCGTCACGCTGCTGCTCGTGCTGCTGATCCTGGGGTGGCACCTGCCGGTGGCGTGGCGCTGGGCGCTGGGGGCGCTGCTGACCTTGCCCGCCTCGCTGGCCGCGATCCTGCTGGGGCCGGGCGTGCCTGCCCTGCTCGCGCGGGTCTTCGATGAGTCCCTGTTCATCCGGCTGCGCTCGGTCGGCATCGCCTGGAACTGGCTGCTGGATGACCCCTGGCGCATGATGCTTGGCGGCGGCTCCACTTCCACCTTCTCGGACTATACCATGGCCGACCACTTCAGATCGCCGGATTTCTGGCTGACGGATATCGGCTGGCTGGGCATCCTGGTCGAATATGGCGTGCTTGGCACCTTCCTCATCATCCTGATCCATGCTCGCGCCCTCTGGACGGCCTTTGCCCTGGGCGGGGGAGACCCCTTCCGGGGCGCGCTGGGCTGCTATGTGCTGTTCGAGATCCTGTGCTCGGCCGTCTATTCGGTGATGTATGCCCCAGGCCCGGTGGTGACGATCGCCGCCATCGCCTGGTGGCTGCAACTGCGGGACCGCCAGGGCATCAGGCGCGACGAGCCGGGCCTTCTGCCCTCCAATGGCAGGGTGCCCGCCATCCCCGCCCCGGCCTGGGCCGCCGGGCGCATCCCGCGCGGATCAGCCTGAACGCGGGCATCGCATACCTCGCCGCAACCCGAGCCATTGCACGCCGATCTGCACGAGGCCGCCCAGCATCATCGCGAGCAGGGCGCCAGGCGGGGGCAGCAGCATCAGCACCACCGGCATGCTGATGGCGATGACCACCGCGGCGGCCAGATCAGACCGCGCCGCATCGCGCAGCCGCCCCATCGCCTGCAGCGCCACGCCAAAGACGAAGACGAAGCAGGAAATCGCCATGGTCAGCGTCCAGAGCAGCACCACCCCGGCCAGATCGGCATAGCGCCCGCCATAGGCCAGCGCCGAGACCTGCGGCCAGAACAGCGCAAGCCCGCAACCCAGCAGCAACGTGGCCAGGGCCGGCCCCAGCGCCCCCAGCCGCACCAGCCGCGCGAAGCCCGCAAGATCCCCCGCATGGGATTGCCGGGCGAGCGCGCTGCGCGCGGCGCCGGCCCAGGCGCCGGCCAGCAGCGTAGCCGGGCGCAGCAGCGTCTGCGCCGCGGCCAGGGCCGCCATCGCCGCCGTGCCGCCCCAGGCCGCAACCAGGAAGACATAGAGCCGTGTCGAAACTTCATTCGCCATGCCGCCGGCCAGCGGCCAGCCTGAATGCCGCAACAGCACGCGCCAGCGCCGCCCGCTCCAGTCAGGCCGCAGCCCCGCTGAAAGCCGCGCCAGCACCCATGCGCCCGCGATGCCCTGGGCCAGCCCCGCCAGCACCAGCACCTGGTTGGCGCTGGCGGGCCAGCCCAGCAGCGCGCCCAGCCCCATGCCGGCCACCACCACCAGCGCGACCGCCAGGGAAATCGTCATCGCCAGCCCCAGCACCCCACGCGAGGTGGCGAGCGTGCGCGCATAGATGCCCAGCAGCGTGCCGGGCACCAGCAACGCGGCCCCCCAGAGGCCCAGTGGCGGGCCCAGCAGCGGCAAGGCCAGCAGCGTCAGCGCCGCGGCAAGCCCGGTCAGCAGGATCGTCGCGGCGAGCAGGGCGCGTTCGACGTTGCGCCGGCCTTGCAGCGGCGCCGGGCGCAGCGGGTGCAGATGCACCGAGGTCAGGCTGCCGGCGAAGGTGGAAACCACCAGCGCGGCGCTCGCCCAGAAGACATAGGCGCCGAAATCCTCGGGGCCGCCGCGCCGGATCAGCCAGAGCGCGACGCAGAGCGAGAGCAGCGCCGTCAGCCCCTGGTCGCCAAAGGCCAGGATATAGCGCCGCAGGAAGCCCCACTTCACCGGTTGAGGCGCCAGGCCCGCCAGCAAAGGCGCAGCAGCGGCGGCACATCCTGGGCATAGCGGCGGCCCAGGCGCAGCGGCTCGGTCCAGGCGCGGTGCAGCCATTCCAACCCCGCACGCTGCATCCAGACGGGCGCGCGCTGGGTCAGCCCCACCGCAAACAGCAGCCCGCTGCCCACCGCCAGGCCCGTGCCGGTCACGCCGCCTTCCGCCACCATCTGCGCCAGCAGCAATTCCGAGCGCGGCGCGCCGGTGGCCACGAACACGAAGCGGGCGGGATGCGCGCGGGCGAAGGCGATGGCCGCCGCCCGCGCCTCGGGCATGGCCGCGAAGCCCATCGGCGGCTCATGCTGGGCCAGGCGCGTCAGGCCGAAGCGCGCGCGCAGGGCAGGGACCAGCTCCGGCCCGCCGCCGATGATGGTGATCGGGTCATCCGGGCGGATCACCTCGTCCAGCAGCATCCGCGTGATGTCGCTGCCGGCGGCAACGGGCACCTCCCCGCCCCCCGTCAGGCGATGCAGCCGCGCCAGCACGCGGCTGTCATTCAGCCGCAGCCAGGCGCCGGCATGGGCGCCCGCCAGGCCATTTGCCGTGTTCCCGACGAGGATGAGGATCTGCACATTGACCGAGACGACATAGGCCAGCGGCAAGGCCGAATCACGCGCCGCGATCAGCGCCATGGCCGCCGCGGCATCCAGCGGCGTGATTGGGCTCTGCCCCATCAGCATCACTTCCGCCGCACTCACAACAGGCTGCCAGGCGTATTTCGATTGATCGCGTAGGAGAAGGAACGCGAGAAGGGCACGATGCGGTTGATCGCCTGGTCCACCCACAAGCCTACCTCTGCCACGCGGCTGCGCGGGACGAAGACGATGTCGCCCGCGACCAGCGGCACGTCGCCACCCGCATCGGCGCCCGAGATGAAGCCGCGCAGATTGACCGTCCGCAGCATGGGCCGGTCCTCGGGGGAGCGGCGGATCAGCACCACCTGGTCCATCCGCGCATTTTCATCCAGGCCGCCCGCCAGCGCCACCATCTCAGCCACGCCGCGCCGCCCGCCCACCGGATAGGCGCCCGCGCGGCGCACCGAGCCGCCGACAAAGGCGACGGCGGCGCCGGCCTCCTCCAGCCCCACCGTGACGATGGGGTTGGTCAGCACGCGACGGGAGGCGCGGGTAATGTTCTCGGCGACTTCCTCGGTGGTGCGGCCGACGGTCTCGACGCGGCCGGCAGCGCGCAGGGCGATGCTGCCATCGGGCGCCACAAGCGCCACCTCGTTCAACTCGGGCGTCAGCAGGAATTGCACCTTCACCCGGTCTCCCGCGCCGAAGCGGTAGGGGGCGGGCGCGTCGGTCCAGGGGGCGAAGCCCTCGGGCAGGTTCTCGCGCACGGAGAGGGACTGGGTGGTGCTGAAATTGTCGGTGCCCGGGGCGCAGGCGGCCAGGGCTGGTAAAGCCAGGGCCGGCAACATCAACATCAGGCGGCGCTTCATGGCGCGAGCCAGGCGAGGCGGCGGGGGATGATCCGCCGCTCGCCATTCATCACGAAGCCCACCACCTTGCCGCCCGCCTCGGCCACCGCATCCCGCGCGCGGCGTGCGGCGCCGCGGTCATTGCGCTCGGCCCGCAGGACGAGGACGTTGGCATCCATCAGCGCGGTCAGCCGGCGCATGGCATAGGCGCTGGCATCGGTGGGCGCGACAAAGACCACGACATCCAGCTCGCGCCGCAACCGGTTGAGCAGGGCCACGGTGCGGTCAATTCCCGCATGCGGGTCGGCCAGCAGGCTTTGATTGGCATTGTAGGCGATCCAGAAGGTCGGGATGACGGTGCTGAAGGCGAGCACATTCTCGGGATCCTGGCTGTCATGCATGGGGTTGGCGCCCATCGCCGCCAGATGGGGGCGGCCATCCGTCTCCAGGTCGATCAGCAGGGTGCGAAGCCCGCGCGCCCGCGCCAGCTCGGCCGCGACGGCCAGCGCGATGACGCCCCGGCCATCCTCGGGGCCGGTGGCCACGAATTGCAGCAGCGAGAGGCGCTCCCCGCTTGCCCGCGCATCGAGCAGCATGGAGCCGAGGTCGATGATCTGCGAATTCTCGGCCCCTCCCTCCAGCCTCACCTCCTGCGAGATGGAGGCCAGCCCCGGCAAGGTGAGCCCGCGCGAGGCTTCCTCCGTCGTGGCATAGCTGCGCCGCGTGAGCGTGAGCAGGATGGCCGAGGCACCCGCGAACATCACGCCGCCGACCAGGCCAGCCAGGATGAAGGACATGCTGCGGTCGCGCGGCTGGGCCGGCAGGGTGGGGGTCTGCATGACGCTGACCGTGGGCGAGCGCGCACGCCGCGCATCCTCGGCGACGCGCGCGCCGGTCTCGCGGCCGGAAATCTGCCGGAAGGAGGCCTCCAGCGTATCCCGCCTGCGGCCCAGGTCACGCAGGGTCGCCTCGGCGCGCAGCAGGGCAGCGGCGCGCGCCTCGGCCTCGCGCCGCTGGCCGAGCAGTTCATCCATCTGGCGGCCAATGGCATCCGCCTCCACTTCCAGCGTCGCGATCCGCAGCGAGATCTGTTCGACGGCGGGGTTGCGGACCTCGCGCACCGTCTCGAAGCGGATGCGCGCATTGGCGGCGATGCTCTCGCGAAGGGCCGAGATGCGCTGGTCGAGTGCGCGCAGCGGCGGCCAGTCGGGCGTGAATTGCGCGCCCATGTGGCGGCGTTCCAGCAGCAGGCGCGTCAACTCGTTGCGGCTGTCGTCATTGGGGGCGAGGTTGGTGCTCTCGGCGGTGGCCACCACGCGCTGCGGGTGGCTGGCGAGGCGCGCGCTGGCGGCCTGGAGCTGTGCATCGGTGATCGCCTTGCGCTCGCGCAGCCCGTCAATCCGCGTGGTCACGCTGTCGAGCCGGGCATTGGCGAGTTGCATGTCCTGGGGCAGGTCCAGGATGCGCGCCTCGGAGCGGATCTGGCTGATCTGCGCGTCGAGCGAGCGCAGATCAGCCGCCATGCGGTCCGTCTCGATCGAGAGAAGCCGGGAGTCGCCCTGCGCGAAGACCTCGCTGCGATGGGCGAAATACGCCTCCAGCACGGCATTGAGCGCGAGTTCCGCGCGATCGGCGTCGGGCAATGAGAGGGTGACGCGCAGCACGTTGGAATTGGCCGAGAAACGCACCCAGAGCGCGCGGCGCAGGCGATCAGCGGCGCCCGGCAGCCATTGGCTCTCGGGGGCGGGCGCCAGCAGGCCAAAGAGGCGGCGCTCACCCAGGCCGGGGAAGATGCTGCCGGGGCCGGCGGCCACCAGGGCGCGGCGCAGCACGGCGTCGGAGATGATGAGCTCCGCCTCGGACTGGATGATCTTGGGGGTCTCCACGCTCATCACCGTGGGCCCGGTGCCGGTGGGGTCGGGGCTGCCCAGGCTCTCGCGGCTGGCCTGCACCATCAGCAGCGCCTCCACCGGCCAGAGCGGGCGGGTGACGGTGGCCGCCAGGACGCCGGCAAGGACCGGCAGGACCAAGACGAGGAGCAGCAGCCTCAGGCGCAGCAATGCGGTGGTGAGGACATCGCGCACGACGAAACTGCCGGGCGCCCAGGCGGCGGGCAGGGCAGGCATATGCGTCGCGGGCACGGGCAGGGCGTCCTGCGTCGCGCTCATGCGAAGCTTCCTGAAAGGCCTGGAATTCCGCCGATCTTGGTCATCTCTCCAGTCGCTTCATGGAGTGGACGTCTAGGCGAGCTTGCATGCGGTGTCCACTTGGCGACACTGGCGTTCCGGGGCGGCTTGTTGACCGTTATGCGCTCTCTTATGCTCCAGGGCATGGAAATTCGTCGCGTTTTCGCTCAGTTCGTCCGAGATCGGCCCTGGCTATGGGATGCCATCCACCCGACCTATTTTCGCTTGAGGCAATATGTCAACGACGCCCGCATCCGCCGGGCCTTCGGCGGAAGGCTCGCGCCATCGGATGCGGCGGGGCATGCAGTCCTGGCCGGAGCGCTGGCGGAGGGGCCGCCCAAGGGGTTCGGCAAGATCGGCGGGCTGGAGGCGGAGCTTTGCGGCTTCTACCTGGGCCCCCGGCAGCGCGGTGCCACCTATCCGCGCCTGCTGCGCGCCCAGGCCTTCCTCAATGTCGGCCTTTTCCCGGATACCGATGAATCCCTCGACGCCTTCTGCCAGGCGCTGACCAAGGCCGCCGGCACCATGGATGTGATGGGCGTCATGGGCTATTCGGGAGAGCCTGCGGTGTTGAGCCAGCACGCCCCCCAGGCGCGGCTCATCCCGCTGAAATCGCTGGACCCGTGGTATTTCCCCGCCCCCTGGTCCGCCCATCTGGCAGGCAAGCGGGTGACGGTCATCTCACCCTTCGCGGGCACGATCGAACGGCAATATGCCCGCCGCGCCGAGATCTGGCCGGGCACCGACATCCTGCCGGAATTCGAGTTGCGGACCATCCGCATGCCCCTCTCGCCTGGCCTCGCCCCACCGGCCGAGGCCAGTTGGCAGGCGCGCCTGGCCTTGATGACGGAGAAGCTGGAAGCCGTGCCCTATGACATCGCGCTGATCGGGGCGGGCGGGATTTCGCTGCTGCTGGCGGCCCAGGCCAAGGCGACGGGCCGCATCGGCTTCCACACCGGCGGGCCGACACAGATCCTTTTCGGCATCCGCGGCCGCCGCTGGGATGGCGAGGCGTTCTTCCAGGAGCGGATGAACAATGCCTGGGTCCGCCCCGACCCGAGCGAGACGCCCGACGGCGTCGTAAAGATTGAGCGCGGCAGCTATTGGTAGCGTGCCGCGCGGCTGATTCACGGCTCCGGCTGCGCCTTCGCCGATCAGGCGTGACGTTGCGTGGCTGATTCATGGCTCCGGCTGCGCCTTCGCCGATCAGGCGTGACGTTGCGCGGCTGATTCACGGCTCCGGCTGCGCCTTCGCCGATCAGGCGCGTCAGTCCCGCCAGGGATGCTGCGTCCACATGCGCTGGTAATTCTCGCGCATGGCAAAGAGCACGGCGCGGTGCTGGTCGGGGTCCAGGAAGCGCAGGGGCAATTGCTGCTGCGTGGCGGCGGTCATGAATTCCGGGTGCTCCATCACCGAGCGGACCACGGCGGCCAGGCGTTGCAGCACGGGCGCCGGCGTGCCGGCAGGCGCGGCCAGGCCACGCAGCGAGCCATCCACCACATCGAAGCCCTGTTCGCGGAAGGTGGGCACATCGGCGGCATTGGCCCAGCGCGTCTCGGCCATCTGGCCGAGCGGTCGGATCACGTTCTGCCGGAAATCGCCCACGCCCTCGCCCATGTTCATCGCCGCCAACTGGATGGTGCGGCCCAGTATGGCGTTGCGAACCTGCGAGGCGCCGTTGAAGGGCACATGCAGCAGCCGCGTGCCGGCCAGCCGCTCGAATGCCAGCGTGGCCAGATGGTCATCCGAGCCCACGCCCGTCGTGCCATAGCTGATGGCGCCCGGGGCGGCCCGGGCGGCGGCAGCGAGGTCCTGGAGGTTGCGCCACGGGCTGTCCGGCAGCACCCAGAAGCCACCCGGATCATCCACCACATTCGCGATGGGCGAGAAATCCTCCAGCCGGTAGCGCGCCTGGCGCTCGATCGGGATGGTGACGAGGTTGGGCGTGTTCACGAAGCCGATGGTCAACCCATCGGGCCGCGCGCGGGCCAGCTCCGACCAGCCCACCTCGCCCCCCGCGCCCGCGCGGTTATGCACCACAACCGATTGGCCGAGCTCACGCTCCATGAAGCGGGCCAGGGTGCGGGCCGCCACATCCGTGCCGCCGCCAGGCGCGAAGGCCACGATCATGGTGATGGGGCGTTCGGGCTGCCAATTCTGCGCGTGGGCGCCGGCGGCGGCGAGCAAGGCGGGGGCTGCCAGGGTCAGGCGGCGGGTGATCATCGGGGTTTCCTCCAGCTTTGTTCAGTGCAGCAAAGCATATCCTCGCGCATCGCACACCGCTCCCAATCGGTTAAAGCGTCACATTCGCCATCCGCGCCACCTCGCGCCAGCGCAGGATCTCGGCGCGCAAGAAGGCCCCGAATTGCGCCGGCGTCTGCGGATCGGCCAGCATGCCCGCCTCCTCGATGCGCGCGACCACCATGGGGTCGCGCAGCGCGGCCGTCACATCGGCATTGATCCGCGTGACGATCTCGGGCGGCAGCCTGGCCGGTCCCGCCAGGCCGTTCCACCCCACCGCCTCATGCCCCGGCGCCACGCTCTCCGCGAAGCTTGGCACCTCCGGCGCCCAGGAGACGCGGCCGCGCGTGCTGACGCCGATGAGCTTGAGCCGCCCCGCCCGCACATTGGGCAGGGCGGAGGCGAGGCTGTCGGTCATCAGGGGCACGGTGCCGGCGATGAGGTCGGTGATGGCGGGCGCGCTGCCGCGGTAATGCACCATGGTGAGTTGGATGCCGAGGCGATGGGCCAGCAACTCGGCCGCCATGTGCGCGCCCGAGGCCGGGCCGGCCGTGGCGATGGCAAGCGGCGGGCTGGCGGCCCGCGCGGCGGCCAGGAAGCCCGCCGGGTCGCTGGCGGGGAAGGAGGGGTGGGCCACGATGCATAGCGGCACCAGGCTGAGATTGGTGATGGGCGTGAAGTCCTGCTCCGGATCGTAGGAGAGGCGGGGGATCACCGCCGCATTCACCGCCATGGGGCCAATGGAACCCGCGACCAGCGTGGTGCCGTCGGGTGCCGCGCGCGCCACCACTTCCATCGCCGGCACGCCGGCACCGCCTGCCCGGTTTTCGACCACCACGCGCTGCGGCCAGCGGCGCGAAAGCTCATCGGCCACCAGCCGGGCCACGATGTCCGTGCTCTGCCCGGGCGGGAAGGGGACGATGATGCGAACCGGCCGCTCCGGCCAGGCGGGCTGCGCGTGCAGGGCGGGGGCGGCGAGCAGCAGGGCCGCACCGTACAGGTGACGACGACGCATGGAGCATGTCCTCCGGTTCATTTTGTCCGAGGGAACGACGAAAGATAATGCCTTTGCAATCATAAAAATCCGCGTCGCTGCGAGACCTCCGGCAAAGCCTCGACACCGCCTGCGGCGGCAAATATGTGCAGCACATGTTTTCCCAACGGCTTCGCCTCGCCTTTTTCCTGATGGGTTCGCTGGCCGTCGCCCTGGGCGGCCTGGCCTGGTGGATCGCGAGTGAGGCCGAGCACCGCGTCCTGCGCGGCCGGCTCGCGGCGGATCTCAAGGCTGGCCTGCTGGAACTCGCGGCCGAGAAGCTGCGGCTGCAAACCTGGTCGCTGGAGACGCTGATGGGCGTGGATCCCGATCCCGCGATCGGCGCCGCCGCCGCGCATTCGATGATCGAGCGATTGGCGGCCCTGCGCGAGGCCAGCGACCAGGCCGAGCGCCTGGACGCCGCCCGCGGCAAGGACCTTGGCCAGCATGCGCGGCGTGAGGCCGCCCTGGCCAGGCTGCAGGCAGCCATGCTCGTGCTGCGCGCGGAGGTCGCATCCCTGCCCGGACAGCAACCACCCGCCGCCCCAACCCTTTCAGCCCCAACCCTTTCAGCCCCAACCCTTTCAGCTTGGGCGCGGCTCGATGCCCTGTTCGCGGCGGCGGACGCGACCGACCTGCGCCAGAGCCTGCGCGCCAGCCTCCAGGACGAAGCCGCCTCGGTGGCGGAGGAGCGGCTGGCCGCCGATGCCTCGCTGCGGCGGGTGCGGCTGACCGTCACGCTCGGCACTGCCACGTTGGTGGCGTTCTCCGTCATCATGGCGCTCTGGTTCACCCTGGCCCTGCGGCGCCCGGTAGGGCGCCTGCGGGATGGCGCGACGGCGCTGGCGCGCGGCGAGCTCGATCATCGCATCAAGGGCATGGCGCAGGATGAGTTCGGCGAACTGGCCGCCCGCATGAACCAGATGGCAGCCGACCTCGCCCGCAGCCAGGCCATCGAGCGCAGCCTGCGCGATGACCTGGAGCGCGAGGTGGAGGCCCGCACCCGGGACCTCTCTCGCGCGCTGGCCGAACTGGCCGGGGCCGAGACCCAGCGCCGCCAGCTTCTCGCCGATATCGGCCATGAGCTGCGCACGCCGGCCACCGTCATTCGCGGCGAGGTGGAGGTCGCGCTGCGCGCCCGCGCCATGGACGCCGAGGCGCATCGTGAGGTGCTGACGCGGATCCGCGCGACGGTGCTGGAACTCGGCGCGCTGGTGGAGGATGTGCTGGTGCTGGCGAGTGCCGAGGCCGCCGCCCTCTCCCTCGAACTCTCCGAGGTGCCGGCGGGGCCGCAAGTGCAGGCGGTGGTCCAGGCCGGCCGGGTCATGGCGGCGGAGCGGGGCGTGGCCTTGCGCCATAGCCCGGCGCCGCAGCAGGCGATCCTCCTCGCGGACCCTGTGCGGTTGCGGCAGGTCGCGGGTATCCTGTTGGATAATGCCCTGCGCTATTCATCTCCCGGCACCGAGGTGGTGGTCGCCGAGGCGCTGGACGAGGCGGCGGCGCATTGGGAGATGGAGGTGCTGGACCGTGGCATCGGCGTGGATGCCGGGGAGGTTCCGCGGCTTTTCGCGCGCGGCTATCGCTCGAATGCGGCCCGGGAATATCGTGCCGATGGCACGGGGCTCGGCCTCGCTATCGCCCGGGCGCTCACCGAAAGGCTGGGTGGCGAGGTCACGCTCGCCCCGCGCGCGGGTGGCGGCACCGTCGCGCGGCTGCGCCTCCCCCTGGTCCGGCCGAAGGCACTGGCATGAACATCCTGATCATCGAGGATGATCCCCGCGTGGCCGGCTTCCTGGAGCGCGGCCTGCGCGCCGAGGGATACCGCATCCGCCTGGCCCGCAACGGCCCGGACGGGCTGGAGGAGGCGCGCGGCCTGGCGCGGCTCGGCGCCGGGACGGGCGAGGCGGCGCTGGTCATCCTCGACCTCAACCTTCCGGGGCTCTCAGGCATGGATCTGCTGTCCATGCTGCGGGCCGAGCACAACGAACTGCCCATCCTCGTGCTGACCGCGATGGGTGACACGGCGGCGCGCGTGGCGGGGCTGCGGGGCGGGGCGGATGACTACCTCGGCAAGCCCTTCGACTTCGAGGAATTGCTCGCCCGGATCGAGGCGTTGGGCCGGCGGGGGCGGGCCACCCGGCCCGGCCGGCCCGAAGCCCTGCGCGCGGGGGAACTGGAACTGGATCGCGCCCGCTGCGTCGCGCGCCGGGCGGGGAGGGAAATCCGCCTGACTGCGCGCGAGCTTGCCGTGCTCGACCTGCTGATCTCTGCGCCGGGGCGCGTCTTCAGCCGGGAGCGCATCCTCGCCGCGGTCTGGGGCGCCAGCGCTGATCCGCTGACCAATATCGTGGATGTCTATATCCGGCGGCTGCGCGTCAAGATTGACGACCCCTTCGGCCACCCGCTGATCGATACGGTGCGCGGATTGGGCTACCGGCTGGTGGATACCCCGGCGGCAGAAAGCCTGCCGCCGGGGCGATGAGCCTCAGCGCGTGTGCGGCAGCGAGGAGTGATGCAGCACGATGCGGATCACGCCCGCATCGTCGCGGTGGAAGCCCCAGCTCTTGTCCACTGTGGTGACGCGGCCCTGGCCATCGGTCAGCCGGACATTGCCCTGCGTCATGGCGACGCGGCCATGGATGAAGATGGCGGCGTTCTGCACCTCGACCCGCGTCCAGCCATTGAAGGCGAAGCCATCATCATTCGGGAAGGCCGGGTTGCCGCCGGCAAAATAGGCCAGCGCGCCATCCCGCGTGGTGCGGAAGGTCTGCGGCGCGGCGGTCAGGGTCGGTTTGAACAGCACCGGGCCAGCGGCATAGCCATAGGCGCCGTCCAGCACCTGGCCCGCCACGGCGCGTCCGCGCTCCGGCCCGCCTTCGCGATGGGCGGCGGCGATGCGAACCAGCGCCTCACCCCAGGTCCGCTGCATGCCAAGCACTTCTTCCAGGGTGATGTTGTCATTGCGGAGGGGCGTGGGCGCCGCAGGCGCTTGGGCCGTTTGGGCCAAGGCCCTCTGCGTCACGGCTGGAGCGGCAATGGTGGAAAGGCCGAGGGCAAGGCCCAGGGCGAGGCGGCGCGTGGCAGAGGTCATCGTCAAATCTCCATGTTCAGGCGGCGTTTGCGCGCCATCCATGGAGAAATGGCCCATTCGCATGGCGGGCGCCTGTCAGCGCCATGAAGCCAGGGGGTGATAAAAATGAACGCCAGATGACTCCCGAGGGGCCTTTGACGCCCAGACCCTACAGGGCAAAGATCCGCAGCAGCACCGCCTCCGGCTGGCGCTCGCCATAGCCGACGAAAAGCCTGCGGTGCAGCCATTGATGGGCGGGCGAGGCGGTCTCGAAGACCGGCGCGGTGCGGAAATAGACGCGCTCCGGCGGCACGGCCTCGCCGCGCAGCAGCCGGGCCGTGTCCTCCGGCGAGGCGTCGCGAATGCCGCGGTTCACCACATAGACCAGCGCCCCATCCCCCAGGCGGACGGTGTAGCGGGCCACCAACTCCACCACGCCGTCGTGGCGGATGATCTGGTGGTCGGCCCCGCCCGGCATGACCTCACCTGCCAGGCCCGGCCCGGCCAGCCGCCCGCCCAGGATGGGGATGATCCGCCGCAGGCCCATGGGCCCTTCCCCCACGGTGACGGGGGCGCCGACCGAGATATCGGCGGAACACAGGAAGTCCATGGGGGGTGTGGGCTGAATGTGGATGTCCTGTCCTTCGGGGTGGTTGCTCAATCCAGGGCGCGGAACTGCGTCATCCGCGCCACCTCGGCCCAGCGGGCCGTCTCCTGCCGCATCAGTGTCTCGAATTCGGCGCTGCCCGTGACGGCGGGGCGGAAGCCGCGCTCCTGCAGGCGGGCCGCCATCTCGGGCGTGGCCATGACGCGCAGCACCGCCGCCTCCAGCGCGGCCAGCACCGGCTGGGGGGTCGCGGCGGGCGCCACCAGACCGAGCCAGGAGTTGAAGGTGAGTTCGGGGCGGCCGAGTTCCTGCATGGTCGGAACCTCCGGCAGCAGGGGGGAGCGCGCGGGGCTGGTGACCGCCAGCGCCCGCATTTGCCTCGCCTGGACTTGCGGCGCCACCAGCGCGATCGTGCCGAACAGCCCCTGGATGGAGTTGTTCAGCAGCGCGGTCATCGCATCGCCGGTGGTGCGGAAATGCACCGCTTCCACCGGCATGCGGGAGGTGACGCCGAGGATGGATGCGCCAAAATGCCCAGGCGTGCCGGCGCCGAAGGTGCCCATGGGAAGCTGGCTCTGCGCTTGGCCCCAGCGCAGGTAGCCCGCGAAATCCTCGACCGGCAGGGCGTTGGGGACGACGAATGCGAAATCCAGCGCGGCGAGGAAGGAGAGGGGGGCGAAATCGCGCGCCGGATCATAGGCGAGGCGCGCGAAGATGCTGGGCGCCATGGCCAGCGGGCCCACGCCGCCCAGCATGACCGTGGTGCCGTCCGGCCGGACGTTCCGTGCCACCTCCAGAGCCGCGGTGATGCCGCCCGCGCCCGCGCGGTTGTCCACGACGGCGCCGGCGGGCAGCACATCCCTCAGCGCGTCGGCCAGGAGGCGGGCCAGCAGGTCCGGGCCGGTGCCGGCGGCGAAGCCGACAACGATGCGCAGCGGGCGGTCGGGCAAAGCGGCGCGGGCCGGCAGGGGCAGCAGGGCCGCGCCGGCCAGGACCGAGCGGCGCCCAATGGAGGGCTGATGCGTCAAGGTGAATTCCTCCAGTGGTGGGGGATGGGCGGCGCCGCCAGGGCAGGGCCGCGCGGCGCGCCTCTGGCGTGCCGTCCGGCGGCCGGGCATGTTCCGCGCGCGGCGCGGCTTGGCTGCTTCATGTCACGACCTCCCCGGGCGGGCGGCGTCATTCAAAACGCGCCACTCCCTGCTGGAGAGCATCACTGATTTGCGAAAATAGCAAGTTGTTCTAATGGTTTCGGGGGCGATACGCATCTGCCAGCCGGCGGATGTTGTCCGGCATCAGCCTGGCGTGGGCGCGCCGGAACCTTTCCCTGCCAGCCGCAATGGCCGAATGATCTGGTGCAAGATGTCAAGCCCGGTCGGGGCGGTCTCAGCTGCGCGGCGCAGGGGCGAAGAGCTTGAGCAGTGGCGGCAGCACCAGCATCACACAAAGCAGCGAATAGACGAGGCTGACCGAGAGCACGACGCCCATGCTGGCCGTCCCCGGATGCGGCGAAAGCGCCAACGCCCCGAAGGCGGCCGCATTGGTCACGGCGGAATAGATCACGGCGCGGTTTAGCGGGCTTGCCAGCAAATCGCGCCGGCCCTGCTGCCACGCGGCCACGAAGTAGATGTCATAGGCCACGCCCTGCCCGAGGAGCAGGGGCAGGGCGATGATGTTGGCAAGGTTGAGGTCCGGCCCGAACAGCGCGCAATGCGCCATTGTCATCAGCCCCGCCAGCGCCAGCGGCGCGAGTGCCAGCAGCGAAAGCCGCAGCGAGCGCAGCGTGACCAACAGCAACACCAGCACAAAGACCAGCCCCAGCATGCCCGACTGGATGAAGGCGCGCTGGATGGTGGTGGAGGATTCCTGCATGGAGACGGCCAGCCCCGTCGCCTCCGGGGCCAGCCTTTGCACGGCGGCGGCGAATTCGCGCAGCAGGCGGGTTTCATCCGTGGTGGTGGCGGCGGGCACCATCTCGATGCGGGCGCGGCCATCGGGCGTCAGCCATTCGGTGCGGAGTTCGGCGGGCAGGCTCTCCAGCGTGACCGGCCCGGCTGCCAGCATGTCGCGAATCTGGCCCAGCAGATGCGTGAGGCCGGGCAGGGTGGCGCTGGCGAAATCGGCCCGCGCTGCCGCATCGCCGCGCGCCAGCAGCGCCAGCCCCTGGCCGAGGCGCGTGGCCGGCCCGCCCAGTGGCACCAATTCACTCGCCGCCGCGCGCAGGGCCGCCATAATGGCCAATTCACCCGGCGCGGGGCGTGGCTCGGCTTGCAGCGCGGGGCCGAGCAGCATTGCCGCATCCTCGACCAGCGCGAGTTTTTCCGCCTGCGCGGAGGGAATGAAATCCGCCAGCGTGGTGGCCCGCGCCACCTCGGGCAGGGCGGCCAGCCGCGCCGCAAGCGCCTGGGCGGCGGCGAGATCCGGCGCCAGCACTTCCAGCGTGTTCGGGTTGGTCGCGGCGCTGCGGGCCAGGTCGCGCCAGGTGCTGACGGATTCCGCCTGGCGGTCGCGCAGGTTGATCGGGTTGGTGTCGAAGCGCAGCCATTGCAGCGTGGCGATGCAGCAGGCGGCGAGTGCCAGCGCCAGGAAGGCCACGCCCGCCGCATTGGCCGAAAGCCAGCCATCCAGCGGGCGCAGCGCGGGATAGCCCACCTCCCGCGCCTCGCCGCCTGGGCGGGCGATGACCAGCAGCGCGGGCAGCAGCGTCATCGCCAGGAACCAGCCGATCACCATGCCGCCCGCCGCCACCAGCCCGAGTTCGGCGACGCCGCGATAATCGGTCGGCCAGAACGAAAGGAAGCTGAGCGTGATGGCGAGTGCCGCCAGCGTCATGCCAGGCCCCGCCACCCGCGCCGCCTGTAGCAGCGCCGGGCGAAGATCGGGCAGATGCGCCCGCTCGGCGCGGTATTGCACCGCGTATTGAATGCCGAAATCCACGCCCAGGCCGATGAACAGCACGGCGAAGGCGATGGAGAGCGGGTTGAAGCTGCCCACCAGCAACAGCCCGAAGGCCGCCGTCCAGGCCAGCCCCACCACGATCAGTACCAGCAAGGGCCAGATCAGCCGCCAGGAGCGCAGCGCCATCCAGAGCAGCACGCCCACCAGCACGAAGGAGAGCACGGCATTCTCCACCGCGCCCTCGCTTACCGTGGCAAATTCCTCATCCGCCATGGGAACGGGGCCGGTGAGGCGGATGGGAATGCCAAGCCGGGCGGCCTCGGCGCGGATCACCTCGGTGGCGGCGGCGCCGGCCGAGAGCTGCTCGTAATTCAGCGCCGGCTGCACCAGGATCAGGCGGCGCAGCTCCATCGGGCGTGGGGCCTGGCCGGTCATCAGCCGCGCCCAGTCGGGTTCCACCACGCGGCCCTGGAGTGCTGCTTCCGCCGCATCGGCGAAGGCGGTCAGTGGGGCTGCCAGGCGTGCCGGCTCCGCCTCGCCACGTGCCAGCCCCTCGCCCATCAGGCGCAGCAGGTCGGCCACGCCGCGCAGGCTGGGATCGGCGGCGATGGGGCCGAGCAGGCCTTGGGCGGCGATGATCTGCTCGGTGATGGCCTGGATTTCGGGCAATTCCAGATACAGCAGGCCGTGCCGCGCCCAGAATTCCCCGGCATCGGGCCGGCGGACCGAGCGGAACAATTCGGGCCGGGCGCGCAGGGCGGCGCTGAGGGCTTCCGCCCCGCGCTCGGCGGTGCGGGCCTCGGCGGCGTCGAGCACGATGACGACGAGGTCGAGGCGTTGCGGGAAGGCGGTTTCCATCTGCCGCTCGGCGATGCGCCAGGGCAGGTCGGCCGGGAACAGCCTGGTCACGTCGGAATCGAGGCTGAAGCGCGTGGCCGTGATCCAGCCCGCGCCGCAGGTGGCAAGCGCCAGGAGCAGCAGCACCGCGACCGTGCGGTGCAGCGAAAGCCGCACCAGCGCCACCACGATGCGGCCCAGCCAGGCCGCGGGATCAGCCATCATGGGCGAGC
>Ga0209103_1000219_pt1 | contig 17581 bp, 19 predicted proteins | sample 4C3metaG_FD_184152 | JGI IMG/M metagenome (GOLD analysis project Ga0209103, IMG submission 184152) | Freshwater bacterial and archeal communities from Indian Creek, Illinois, USA - 4C3 metaG (SPAdes) (version 2) | ecosystem: Environmental > Aquatic > Freshwater > Unclassified | place: USA...
GCACGGCCCGGATGGCTGGTGGCCGCAGTGGGCGGGCTGGCTGGAGCAGCCCCGCAGCAACGGCGGCCAGCGCTGGCTGGTGCCGGACTTGATCGGTTTTGGCCAGAGCGACAAGCCCAAGCAAGCCACCTGGCACACGCTGGAGCGCCACGCCGCCATTTTGCTGGCGCTGTGCGACGCCGTGGGCGTGCAGCGTCTGCAGCTCGTCTATGCGCCGGGGCAGGCGCAACTGGTGCAGGTGCTGCAACAGCGCGCGGGGCCGCGCCTGCTGGGGCTGGCCGAATGCAGCCCAACGCCAAGCCCGCAGCTTGCGGGCCAATGGGCCGAACTGCCTTACCCCGACGCCGGGCACCGGGCGGCGCAGCGGGCGTGGCGCGAGCGGGGCTGGGGCTGATGGGGTTTGAGTGTCAGATGGAGCTTTGCTTGTCTAGACACAGGGCCAGATATTGCAGCAACACCAGCGTCAGCACACCCAAAGCCGCTGTCAGCCAGAGCGCCCCGTTGCCCCAGTGCGCGAACGCCAGCCCGAACAGCAGCGGTGCCAGCGCTTGTGCCACCCGCGCAGGTGCCATCAGCCAGCCCTGGCGTTCGCCGTAGCCGGCTGCGCCGAAGACCACCAAGGGCAGCGTGCCTTTGGCGATGGTCAGAATGCCGTTGCCCATGCCGTGCAGACCAACCAGCAGCCATGGCCCTGCCGACCCGGTGAGCACCAGCGCGGCCGCGCCCAGCGGGTGTCCGGCCGCAGCCAACCGTGCCGACAGCAGCGGATGCACATGGCGCAGCAGACCAAACTCCAGCAACCGCCCCGCGACCTGTGCCGGCCCGACCAGCATGGCCACGCCCAACGCCGTCGCAGGGTCAAGTCCCTGCGCCAGCAGCAGCGCGGGCAGGTGCGCCGCCATGGCGGTGCTGATGAACCATGTGAGCGCGAACACCGTGGCCATGACGACGGCCATCCTGAGGCGGTAGGCTGGGCGTTTGCGTGCGGGTGCGCGGCTTCCAACCGCTGCCGCTGAGGTCGTCAGCGGCTGTGCACACGGGGGAATTTCCGCCCGTTCCTTGGGTAGCAGACGGTGCAGAGGCAGACCCAGCAACAGGTGCAGACCTGCCCAGACGAAACAGGCACCGCGCCAGCCCAGCGCATCGATCCACCAAGCCGTCAGCGGCCAACCCACCGTGCTGGCAAAGCCCGCCATCAGCGCAACGCCGATGATCGCGTTGCGCGCACTCGCGGGGTAGAGCCGCACGATGGTTGCGAACGCCGTGTCGTAGAGGCCGCTGCCCATGGCCAATCCGATCACGCACCAAGCGGCCCAGACCTGCCATTCGGACTGCGCCAAGCCCAGGCCCGCAAGGCCGAGCGCAAAGAGGATGTTGCTCACCCCAAGCACGGCACGGCCGCCGCGCTCGTCGATGGCACGTCCGGCCCATGGGCCCACGGCTGCGGAAATCAACAATGCCAGCGTGAAGGCACCGAACACATGGGTCAGCGGCAGGCCCAAGTCGGCGGCGAGCGGTCCGGCCAGCACGGCTGGCAGGTAGTAGGAAGAGGCCCAAGCCAAGGTCTGGGTGGTGCCCAAGGGCAGCACCACCCACCAGAGTTTTCCGTGGCGGATCACTTCATGCGGTCTGGAATATCGGCTGCTGCAAGCGGGATAGGAGCAGGAAGTCGCAAGTCCCTACCGCAGTGGAGGGCGACTACCGGTTCGCCGGAATGGTTCGCCACCTTAGCTAGCTTGGTATCGCAAGGGTTTGGGGACATGTTGGCCTCACAGTGTCAGTTTGCGAATGCGGGCGGATATCAGGTCGATCACCGTCACCGTGCCGATGATGATGATCAACACCGCTGCAGTTTCAGCAAATTGGAAGCCGCGGATGATCTCCCACAGCACCGTGCCGATGCCGCCGGCACCGACCATTCCCACCACCGTGGCCGAGCGCACATTGGACTCGAAGTTGTAGAGCGTGTAGGAGCTCCACAGCGGGATCACTTGTGGGATCACGCCGTAGATGATTTCGTGCAGGGCCGAAGCGCCGGTGGAGCGGATGCCATCGATAGGCCGCTGGTCGATGGCTTCGACGGCTTCGGAGAACATCTTGGCCAGCACTCCAGTGGTGCCGACCCACAGCGCCAGCACGCCAGCAAACGGCCCCAGACCGACCACCACCACGAACAGCATGGCAAAGATCATTTCATTGACGGCCCGAAATACGTCGAGCAGGCGCCGTGTTGGCTGGCAAATCCACCACGGGGCCAAGTTGGACGAGGCCATCAGGCCCAGCGGAATGGCGCTCACCAGCGCCAGCGCCGTACCCCAGACCGCAATTTGTAGCGTGATCAGCATCTCCTGCACGTACAGACGCCAGTCGGAAAAATCGGGGGCCAGAAATTCGCTTGCGAAAACCGCCATGTTTCCGGTGTCGTGCAGCAAATCGAGCGGCCGCATGTCGGCCCCTTGCCACGATGCCGCGAGCACTAAGGCTACCACGGCCCAAGCGAGATACCAGCCCAAGCCACGCTGCATGGCGGTCGGCACCGCCAAGGGGGAGGAGGGTAGGGGGTGGGGTTGCATCGAGCTCATGACGATCCACGGTTGCCAGCGCTTGCGCCCGCGTACGGGTACAAGCGCGGGGAGTCACAGAATCAACGCAGGGCGGCCAGTTGGCGGTCGATGTCGGCCAGTTGGGCGCTGCGCTCGGCCACAGAGAGCCGGGCGTTGTCTTCAATCTCGGTGCGGGTACGGAACAGCGCGAGTTGGCGGATCGGCACCAGTTGGGCGTTGCTTGATGCCGCGAAGCCCGACAGCCGCGCCAGCCTGTAAAGGACCTGTTTTTCGCGTGCGTCGGTCTGACCGTAGCTGACGAAGAAGTTGCGGATTTTCGTTTTCGTGGCTTCCGGCAGATTGCGGTTCCAGACCAGCGGATTGTCTGGGATCGGGGGCGAAGTCCAAATCACGCGAATGTTCTGGCGCGCCTGCGGATGGTTCCTTTGCAGCCGATCTAGGGCAACGTTGTTGCTGGTGGCAAAATCCACCTGCCGGTTCGCCACCGCCAGCGCATTGGCCTCGTGGTTGGCGCTGCGCACGCTGCGGAAGTGGGTGCGCGGGTTGACGTTGTTTTGCGCCCAGGCGTGAAAGTTCGGTACCAGGAAACCGGAGGTGGAGTGGGGGTCGCCATTGCCAAAGCTCAGAGTGCTGCCATTGCGTATGACGTCTTGCAGCGATTGCAGCGGGCTGTCGCGGTGTACGATCAGGTGCGAGGTTTGGCCTTGGGTGCCGTCGGCGTTAACAAACCGGACGAAAATCTCGCCGTTGGCGCGGTCCACCGCCTGCATGGCTGCGGCGTTGCCAAATACGGCCATCTGCACGTGGTTGAAGCGCATGGCTTCGATCACACCGGCGTAGTCGGTGGCAAAGAAGGGCCGCACCTGCAGCCCAGTCTGGCGCTCCATGTCCGCGAGCAGGGGATCCCACCTGTCGCGAATTTGCTGCATGGCTTCGGTCGAGATGATGCCGAAGTTGATCGTCTGGGCGGTCTGGGGGGTCTGGGCCCACGAGGTGGTCAGGGCGAAGCCGAGGGTTAGGGTTAGGGCCGCGAGTGCCTTCTTGATCATGGTAAGTTCCTTTCGGTTGCGGTCAGGGGGATGGAGACAGGGAAGTGCCAGCTCAGGTGGCTTGAGCCAGCGGGGCCGCCGGCCAAGTCACCCCGCTGGGGACTGGTGCCGGGGATGCCGGGGCGGCGGGCAGCGCAGTGCTGCTGCTGAGGAGTTCGTCGGCCTGCATGCCGTAGAGCTGGCGCAACAGGGCCGGGCTGAGTTCGCGCGCCGGGCCGTCGAAAACGACGCGCCCTTGGTGCAGCGCCACCACGCGCGGGCAGTAGCGCAGCGCCATGTCAACTTGGTGCAGGGAGACCAGCACCGTGCAGCCGTCCTCCCGGTTGATGCGCGCCAGCAGTTCCATGACCTTGCGCGCCGACTCCGGGTCGAGTGAGGCGATCGGCTCGTCGGCCAGCACTAGGCGCGCACCCTGCACCAGTGTGCGCGCAATGGCTGCCCGCTGCTGCTGACCGCCGGAGAGGGTCGAGGCGCGCTGGGCATGGCAGTCGGCAATGCCGACGCGCTCCAGCGCATCCAGAGCCAGGGCGCGCTCACGGGCGCAAAACCAGCGCGTCCAGCCGCGCCACCACGGCATGGCGTGCAGCCGCCCGACCAGTACGTTGACGAGCACCGGCAGCCGCCCGACCAGATTGAACTGCTGAAAAACGAAACCGATCTTTGCGCGGGTGCGGCGCACGTCGCGCCGGATGCGTCCGTTGCGTTGCACGCAGCAACCTGCTGCCTCGATTTCCGAATCGCTGCACCGCTCGCCCGCAATCAGGCCGGCCACCAAGCGCAGCAGGGTCGATTTGCCGGAGCCTGAGGCACCGATCAACGCCACCATCTCGCCCTGCTGGAGCTCAAGGTTGATGTGCTCTAGGGCGATTTTGTCGCTGGAAAAACGCTTGCTGAGGTTGCGAATGCGCAGGGCCATGGTCGATCTCCAATCAACTTGTCTAGATGATCTGTGCAGTGTCAACGCCATCCGTGAAGGATTCGTGACGGGTTTGGGAAAAATTTTCGGCCTTCAAAGCGCACGCGCACCAGATTGCCGCACAGATCCGGACGGACTGCATCGTGGGCGCTGCGGCTGGGCGCGCTGGGGGCCGCGTACCTCATGCCGTCCGCTGCGCGGCCAGAAATCGGCCCACAGCCCCAGCGCGCCCAGCTGCCAGTCGGTGCAAAGCAATCCCCATCGTGTTGTCTAGACCACACGCCAAAATTTCATCAAGTCTTCACATTGGCCACATAGCATGGCGGCAATTCCTCAAGGAGCTGGTCATGCTGAATTTGGTCAATGTGGGTCGCGATTTTGGTCCCAAGCGCGCCGTGCACGATGTCTCGCTGCGCATCGAGCGCGGCAGTTTCGTGGGCGTCATTGGGCGTTCGGGGGCGGGCAAGTCCACCTTGCTGCGCATGATCAATCGCTTGCAGAATGTCTCCAGCGGCCAGATCCTGTGGGACGACCTCGACGTGACCCGCCTCAAGGGGCAGGCGTTGCGCGATTGGCGCGCCTCGTGCGCCATGGTGTTCCAGCAGTTCAATATCGTGGGTCGGCTGGACGTGATGACCAACGTGCTGATGGGACGCCTCAACCACACCTCACGCCTGCGCTCGCTGCTCAAGCTGTGGTCGGCCGATGACCGGGCCATCGCGGTGTCGGCGCTGGAGCAACTCGACATGATCCCATACGCCGGTCAACGCGCCGAAACGCTCTCGGGCGGCCAGCAACAGCGCGTCGCCATCGCCCGCGCTCTGGTGCAAGAGCCACTCCTCATTCTGGCCGACGAGCCGATTGCCTCCCTCGACCCGCGCAACACCAAGGTCGTGATGGACGCGCTGCAACGCCTGAACCGGGAGTTTGGCATCACCGTGGTCTGCAACCTGCACGACCTCGACATTGCCAAAGACTACTGCGGCCGCCTGATCGGCATGGCGCAGGGCCGGGTGGTCTTCGACGGCAGCCCCGAGAGCTTGAGCAGCGCCGTGGCCCACGAGCTCTACGGACTCGAAGCGACCGAGGCGATGTCGCGGCCGCCGGTTTCGATCCCACCGCGTGCGGCTGCTGGCTTGGTAGCCGTTCCCGCCTGACCCTGTTTCCCCTTCCCACCCTCCACTTCGCCTTCATCCACCAGGAAGTTCATCATGTCCCTCACCCGCCACCCCATTTCGCGCCGCAGCTTTGCCCTTGGTGCCGCTGCGCTGGCCGCCTCTCCGTCCATCTTTGCCCAGCCGGACTGGAGGGCGCGCTTTCCCGAGTTGGTCTATGCCGTGGTGCCGGCCGAGAACGCCGCCGGTGTCACAGCACGCTTTGGGCCTTGGATGACCTACCTGTCTAGGGAGTTGGGTGTGCGGGTGACGCTGCGCATCGCATCCGACTACGCCGCCGTGATCGAGGGCCAACGCGCCGGTCACATCCACATCGGCGACTACGGCCCATCTTCTTACGTGCGCGCCCACGCCGTCACCAACGGCGGGGTCGAGGCCTTCGCCACCCTGCGTCAGGCGGATGGCTCGACCGGTTACTACTCGGTGGCCTACGCCCGCGCCAACGACCGCGGCGCCCGGCTCGAAGACTTCCAAGGCCGCAACCTGTGCCTGGTCGATGTCAACTCGACCTCGGGTTTCAACGTGCCGCACTTCGCCATGAACCGGGCCAATATCGCCCCGGACCGCTTCTTTGCCAATGTGCTGACCTCCGGCAGCCACGAAAACTCGATCATGGCGTTGCAGCGCGGCACCTGCGACATCGCCTTCAACTGGTGGAACTCCGAGACCGACTCCAACCTCATGCGCATGGGCAGAAGGGGCATGGTCAACCCGGCCGACTTCAAGATCGTGTTTCGCTCGGACCGCATTCCGGGTTCGCCGGTTGCCTTCCTGACCTCGCTCCCGCCGGAAGCCAGGACTTTGATTAGGCAGGCCTTTTTCGAAGCCCCTACGCGCGACCGGGCCGCCTTTGACCGCCTCTCCGATGGCCAATCGCCCGGTTTTGCACCGGTTACGCACGCGGATTACCAGGTCATCATCGAGTTGCAGCAGTTTGTTGACCGTCTGCGCCGCGAGCGTGCCCAGCGTGGCTCCTGATCCATATGGCCAAAGCCCTGGCCCCGGCCCCTGCCGGGCTAGGCCAAGCGCGCGGCAAACTCCCGCCCAGACGCTGGCTTTGGCCATGCGTCCAGCGGGGTTTGATTGGGCGCCATGAGCAGCCTCGTCCGACTTCCACCTGGGCAAGTGGCCGTGCTGTCGGCCGGCTACCGGGCCGAGCAGGCCGCCAAGACCCGTTCGACGGTCTTGGGCTTGTTCGTCCTGCTGTTGCTGGTGCTGACCGCCGGTTATGTGGCCGAAGTGGACCTGGTCAAATTCTGGGCCAACTTCGATCAACTGACCAACTATTTCGTCCGCATCCTGCACCTGGCCAATGGCGAGCTCGTGATCACCGACCCGGCAGAGTGGTTCTGGGGCTGGGAGCGCTGGCTCGATCTGCTCGGGGAGACGCTGCTGATCGCCTACTTGGGCACCCTGTTGGGGGCCATCGGGGCCTTCTTGCTGTGCTTTGCCGCCACCAGCAACCTCGCAGTCAACCCGGCGCAGCGCTTTTTCGCGCGCCGCCTGCTCGAGTTCTTCCGCACCGTGCCGGATTTGGTCTATGCCTTGTTCTTCGTCGTGGCCTTTGGGTTGGGGCCGGTGCCCGGCGTGCTGGCGCTCATGCTCTCCTCCGTGGGCGCGCTCGGCAAGCTGTTTGCCGAGGTGGTCGAGAACATCGACATGAAGCCGGTGGAGGGGGCCATTTCCACCGGCGCGACGCGCTGGCAGGCGATCCGCTACGCGGTGGTGCCGCAGGTGCTTTCCAATTTTGCCAGCTACGCGCTGCTGCGCTTCGAGATCAATGTGCGCAGCGCTTCGGTGATGGGTTTCGTGGGTGCGGGCGGCATCGGGCAAGACTTGCTGGAGGCGATACGCGGCTTCCACTACCCCGACGTCTCGGCCATCTTGCTGCTGATCATTCTTACGGTGGTTGCCATCGATTTGGTGACCGAACGCATCCGCCATCGGCTAATCTCGCTGGAGCACGGCAAGTGAAAAATCGCCCCTCACGCTTTAACCTGGATAGCGGGTTTAGGGCACACCACGCCCAGCTTATCGCCGGTTCCAGCCGCGAGAAGTGGTTGACGGCGTTGGTGGTGGGTGCCATGGCCGCACTGGCCCTGTTTGCCCTGCTGCGCCTCGAGTTTTCGTTCGCCCAGCTCGGCACCGGCATGGTTCAGCTTGGCACCTTTATGAGCCTGATGGTGCCGCCTTCTCCCGGTACGCAGTTCAACAGCCTGCTCGAGGCGCTGGCCGAAACGGTCGCGATCGCTTTCTTGGGCACGCTGCTGGCCGCGATCATTTCTTTTCCGCTCTGCCTGTTGGCGGCTCGCAACACGACCGTCAACCAACTGGTGCGCTGGATCACGCGCCGCAGTTCCGACACGATTCGCGGAGTGGACACGCTGATCTGGGCGCTGATCTGGATCAACGTCGTCGGTCTGGGTCCCTTTGCCGGCGTGCTGGCCATCATGACCGCCGACATCGGCTCCTTTACCAAGCTCTACTCCGAGGCGATCGAAGCGGTCGAGCGCAAGGCGGGCGAGGGCGTGCTGTCCACGGGTGGCTCGCGCTTGCACGAGATCCGCTTTGGCATCATTCCCCAGGTGCTGCCGGTGTAGATCAGCCAGACCCTGTACTTTTTCGAGTCCAACACCCGCTCGGCGACCATCATCGGCATTGTCGGGGCCGGTGGCATCGGCCTGTACCTGGTGGAAAGCATCCGCATCTTTGAATGGGATCAGGTGGCCTTCATTGTTTTGATGATCCTGGTCACGGTGGCGCTGATCGACTGGGTTTCGACGCGCTTGCGCTTGGCGCTGGTGGGGGAGCGCAACCTCAGGCTCTGATCAATCCGGCAGGGGCGGGGCGTAGCGCTGCAAGAAGCGGCGCAGGTCGGAAAAATCCGGCAAGCGCTGCAACAAGGTCTGGTGCTCCCAGTCCCACCAGGCGGTGGCCAGCAGGGCCTGGGCGATGGCCGGGGGGAAGCGCATGCGCAGCAGGCGCGCCGGTGCCCCGGCCACGATGGCGTAGTCGGGTACGTCGCGGGTCACCACCGAGTTGCTGCCGACCACCGCGCCGTGGCCGATGCGCACGCCGGGCATGATCACCGCTGCGTGGCCGATCCAGCTGTCGTGCCCGATGCGCACACGCTGGCGTCGGCGCCATTCAAAGAACGTGGCGTCGTCGGCATCGGCCAATCCGTAGCGGCTCAGGCGGTAGGTGAAGTGGTGCAGCGTCGGGCGCTCGAGCGGGTGAAAGCCGGGATTGATGCGCACCATGGCGGCGATGTTGGAAAACTTGCCGATCTCGGCCGACATCACGTCGCAGCCCCGGCTCAGGTAGCTGTAGTCGTCCAGCACCGAGTCGCTCATGTGCACCTGTTCGCCCACTTCGGTGTAGCGCCCGAAGCGACAGTCGTGTACCACGGCGCTCTCGGCCAAGGTGGGTTGTTCAGACAGTCGGGGCTTGGGCGGCACGTTGTGGGCCGCCACGTGGGTGAGGCGGGACTTGCAGTCAGGCGTTGCGGGGTGGCTGTTGGGGGGCATGGGAATGGGCCTTCAAAGCACCCGCTGGCCCTCGCGCCAGACACCGCGCACCACGGCTTGGCGGTAGCCGCCACCGGGCAGGTCGAGCAGACGCACATGCACCAAGTCAGCGCGCAGGCCAGGGCGAAGTTCACCGCGGTCGTGCAGGGCGCAGGCGCGCGCCGGGTTGCGGCTGACGCTGGCCACGGCCTGCGGCAGGCTGAGGATGCCCTCATCGACCAGGCGCACCGCAGCGCTCAGCAGGCTGCCCGGCACGTAATCGGAGGAGAGGATATCGAGCAGCCCCAACTGGGCCAATTCGGCCGCCGCCACATTGCCCGAGTGCGAACCGCCGCGCACCACGTTGGGCCCGCCCATGACGGTGCCCATGCCGTGCGCGTGCGCGCTGCGGGCCGCCGCCACGGTGGTCGGGAATTCGGAGATGCAGGCCCCATCTTGATGCGCTTGCTGCACATGCGCCTCGGTGGTGTCGTCGTGGCTGGCCAAGGCGATGCGGTGCGTGCGGCAATAATCGACGAAGTGCTGGCGGTGTGGCTGCGCGTAACGGGCCTGCGACTCGATCGCATGCGCGACCTGTTGCTGGAAGCGCTCCAGACTCCAGCCCTTCTTGCCGGTGTAGTAGATGCGGGCGTGTTCGAGGTCTTCCCACTGGCGTTGGCCGGGGGTGTGGTCCATGAGCGAGATCAGGCCCAGGCGCGGATGCTCGTGAAAGGGTTGGAACAGCTCGACGGTGTTGGGTGCGGGCAGTTCGCAACGCACGTGCAGGTGGTGGTCGGCGCGCAGCATTCCCTCGGTGGTGCAGTAATCGAGGCAGCGCAGCACCCGCTCCCAGTTTTTGCCGCGCAGGGTGTCGGGCTCGGTGTCGCCGACGCCCAGCGCGTCGAAAACGGTGGTGATGCCAGAAGCGGCCAGTTCGGCGTCGTGCGCCAGCAGGGCCGGCATTTCGGCCCAATGCACCTTGGGCCGTGGCAGCAGGTGGCGCTCCAGGTTGTCGGTGTGTATTTCCACCAGGCCGGGCAGCAGGTAGTCGCCCTCGAGGTCGATGCCGGTCTGCCCCAAGGCACCGCTGTCGAGCGCTTCGATGCAGCCGTTGACCACCTGCAGGCTGCCCAAGCGCACCTCGTCGGGCAGCACCAGGCGGGCGTTGCGAAAAACCATGGGGTTCATGCGGTGCTCCGAAAGCGGGTCATGTCGATGCGGTGCGTGGCCACCGCCGCGCGCACTTCGGGGTCGTGAAAAATGCCCAGCACCGCCGCCCCACGGGCGACGGCTTCCTGGATCAGCTCCACCACGGTGCGGGTGTTGGCCGGGTCGAGCGAGGCCGTGGGTTCGTCGAGCAGCAGCAGCGGCCGCGGCTTGATGAGGTTGCGCGCGATGTTGATGCGCTGCTGCTCGCCGCCCGAAAAGGTGGCCGGTGGCAGCGCCCACAGGCGCTCGGGGATGCGCAGGCGCTGCAACCAGCGCGCGGCCTCGGCGCGGGCGGCAGCAGCCACGTCCGGGTCGGTGGCATGGTCTTGGCGCAGCGCTTCGGCCACCACGTCGATGGCCGGGACGCGCGGGATCAGGCGCAGAAACTGGCTCACGTAAGACACCGTGTCGCGGCGCAGTTGCAGCAGCTCGCGTGCGCTGGCTTGGGTCACGTCCAAGGTGGAATCGGAGCCGGTGCGCACCTCGATGCGGCCGGCGCTGGCGCGGTAGTTGGCATAGACCAGTTTGAGCAGGGTGCTTTTGCCCATGCCCGAGGGGCCCTCGAGCACCAGGCATTCGCCCGCGCGGGCCTGCAGATCGACGCCTTCGAGCACCGGCAGTTCGGTGCCGTGTTGGTGGTGCAGGGTGAAGCGCTTGGCGACACCGTTCAGGCTAAGGAGGGCTGGTTTCATGGGGGAAGGACGGAGCTGACCAAGAGTTGGGTGTAGGGGTGCTGCGGATCGTCGAGCAGTTGGTCGGTCAGGCCGCTTTCGACGATGCGGCCGCGCTGCATCACCACCATGCGCTGCGCCAACAGCCGGGCCACGGCGAGGTCGTGGGTGACGATCACCACGGCCAGTTGCAGTTCATGGGTGAGACGGCGCAGCAAGTCGAGCAGCCGCGCCTGCACCGAGACGTCCAGGCCCGAAGTGGGCTCGTCCATGAACAGCAGGCGCGGGCTGCTGACCAGGTTGCGGGCGATCTGCAAGCGCTGGCGCATGCCGCCAGAAAATACGCGCGGTGCATCGTCGATGCGGTCGGCGTCGATTTCGACCCGCTGCAACCAATCCAGCGCCGCAGCGCGCAACTGCCCGTAGTGGCGCCAGCCCAGGCCCATCAGGCGCTCGCCCACGTTGGCCCCGGCCGAGACGTCCATGCGCAGCCCGTCGGCCGGGTTCTGGTGCACGAAGCCCCAGTCGGTGCGCGCCAACAGGCGCTGGCGCGCCGCGCTCAGGGCGTGGACGTCGGCCAAGCTGCCGTCGCGCAGCCGGAATTCGACGCAGCCGCTGTCGGGGCGCATCTGGGCCGCGACGGTGTTGAGCAAGGTGCTCTTGCCGGAGCCGGATTCGCCGACCACGGCCAGCACTTCGCCGGGCCAGAGCTCGAAGGAGGCATCTTGCAGCGCCGTCAGGGCGCCGTAGCGCTTGCTCAACTGCTGCACGCGCAGCAGCGGCTGGGGGGATGAAGTGGCAGGGGGCATGGCTGAATCTCGTTCACGCTGCGCCGGCGCTTGGCGCGTCGCGCCGCTGCTGGCAATGGTCGGAGTCGGAGCAGGTGTGCTGGCGCGTGCCCTGGTCGTCGATGATCACTTCGTCCAGGAAGGAATCGGTGGCGCCGCAGAGCGCACAGGTGGCTTCCCAGCGCTGCACCTCGAACGGGTGGTCGTCGAACGACAGGCTCTCGACCTTGGTGTAGGGCGGCACCGCGTAGATGCGCTTTTCGCGCCCGGCACCAAAGAGTTGCAGCGCCGGGTTGAGGTGCAGCTTGGGGTTGTCGAACTTGGGGATGGGCGAGGGCGACATCAGGTAGCGGTCGTTGACCATGACCGGATAGTCGTAGGTGGTGGCGATGTGGCCGTGGCGCGCGATGTCTTCGTACAGTTTGACGTGCATCAACCCGTACTCGGCCAGCGCGTGCAGGGTGCGGGTCTCGGTTTCGCGCGGCTCCAGCCGTTGCAGCGGTTCCGGCACCGGCACCTGATAGACGAGGATCTGGCCCTCGCGCAGCGGCGTTTCGGGGATGCGGTGCCGGGTCTGGATCAGGGTGGCGGCGCGGGTTTGGGTGGTGATCGGCACGCCGGCGGTGCGCTGGAAGAAGCGCCGGATGTTGACCGCGTTGACGGTGTCGTCCGAGCCCTGGTCGATCACCTTGAGGGTATCGTTTGGCCCGATGACCGCTGCCGTGACCTGGATGCCGCCCGTGCCCCAGCCGTAGGGCAGCGGCATTTCGCGCGAACCAAAGGGGACTTGGTAGCCGGGTATGGCCACGGCTTTGAGCAGGGCGCGCCGGATCATGCGCTTGCTGCGCTCGTCCAGGTAGGCAAAGTTGACCGAGGCTGCGGTTTCGCTTGCAGAGGTGGGCGCGTGCAGCACTGTGCCGAGGGTGGGGGCGTTCACGGTTGGGCCTTTGGGCTGGGTGGCGTGGCCGCGCTTGGCGGAGGTGCGGCTTGGCTTTGGGCCTGGGCCTCGGCACGCAGGCGCCGAACCAAATCCAGTTCAGACTGAAAATCAACGTAGTGCGGCAGCTTGAGGTGCTGCACGAAGCCCGAGGCCTCCAGGCTGTCGCTGTGCGAGAGCACGAACTCCTGCATCTGCGCCGGCGACTGCACCGCTTCACCAAGCTCGCTGGCGCGCAGGCTGCGGTCCACCAGACTCATCGCCATCGCCTTGCGCTCGCTGTGGCCAAAGGCCAACCCGTAGCCGCGTGTGAACTGCGGCGGCTCGCTCGGGCTGCCAACGAACTGGTTGACCATCTCGCATTCGGTCAGTTCGATGTCGCCGATCGAGAGCGTGAAGTCCAGCTCTTCGGGGGCCAGTTCGACCGCCACCGTGCCGAACCGGATTTCGCCCACGAAGGGGTGCGTGTGCGAGTAGCCGCGCTGGGTCGAGTAGGCCATGGCGAGCAGATAGCCTTCGTCGCCACGGGCCAGGTTTTGCAGGCGCGTGGCGCGATCGGCCGGGAAGCGCAGCGGCTCGCGCGTGAGGTCCATGGGTTCCGGGTCGCCCTCGGGCGGCGGGCAGCGTTCGATCAGGCCCTCCTGGTTGAGCAGGTCCACCACCCGGGGTGTGGACTGCTCGGGGGGCAAGGTGGGGCCGGCTGCGGTGGGCGGCGGCTCGGTGGCAGCGGCCAGCAGCGAGAAATCGAGCAGGCGCTGGGTGTAGTCGTAGGTCGGGCCCAGGATTTGCCCGCCCGGCAAGTCTTTGAAGGTGGCCGAGATGCGCCGTGCCAGTGCCATGGCCTCGGTGCGCAGCGCCAGCGTACAGCCCAGGCGCGGCAGCGTGGCGCGGTAGGCGCGCAGCAAAAAAATGGCTTCGACCAGGTCGCCACAAGCCTGTTTGATGGCCAGTGCCGCAAGCTCCGGGTCGTAGAGCGAACCTTCGGCCATGACGCGGTCCACCGCCAGCTTCATTTGCTGGCGAATCTGCGCCACGCTCAGCTCGGGCACGGCGGCGTCACCGCGGCGCTGCTGCGCCAGCAGGCGGTAGCTGTGCAAAATGGCGGCTTCTCCGCCTTTGACCGCGACGTACATGTTCAGGGCTCCAGTGGGGTGTGTGGTGCGTGTTGCACGCGGGTGGAGCGCGGCAAGCCACAGACGCTGTGGCCCGCCACCAGGAAGGCATCGACGCCGCGCGGAAAGGCGGCGTGGTTGGCGGCCCATTGCACGACAAAATCTGCCGGCAGCCCGCGCGGCTGCAAGCTCGCATGACCTTGGATTCCGGGGCCACTCAACCGCAGAGGCGCAGATTGGGGCTCGTGCAGACTGGGCAGTTCGATCACGCAGGTGGCCGATTGGTCCGGGTATTCGTCGCTGCCCCAGTCAAGCTGTGCCAACGCTGGCCAGGGGTCGGCGGCGGCGAACCAGAGAAAGCGTGCCGCACCGGGATCGCTGACGCAGCGGCAACCGGTGTGAAAGCGCAGCCACGCCTGTGCCTGCGAACCGGCCAGGGAGGGCGAGAGCCACAAACTGCAATCGCTGTCGAGCAAGGCCAGCAGCAGCAGCGCCGCCGCCGGGTGGCCGTTTGCTGGCGTTTGGGCTGGGTGCGGAAGTTCCAGCACGCGCCCGGGCAGCGACAGCGCCTCGAGGGCGCGGCGAAACACCGCCTGGCTGCCGACCGCGAGGTCGGCAAAGCCGGGCAGCATGTTTTCGAGTTCTTCGTTTTTCATTGCTCGTCCTCGGCCCCGTCGCTGACTCCGGCTTCGCGGGCAAGCGTAAAAAAATCCACCTTGCTGGCCTGCGCTTGCGCTCGGCGCTGGGCCTGTTGCTGCGCCAGGTGCGCGCGCACCGGGGCCAGCAGCGTCTGCTCCAGTTCGGCACCGGGCCCGGCTTCCTGAAGCAGCGCGTCGGCCCACGCCGCCAGTTCGGCGTGTCGGTGGCTGCGCCCAAGCACGTAGGCCACGCCGACCGTGGCCGCTGGCAAACCCGCCTGCCGTTCACCTTTCAGACCTTGCTGCTCGCCTTGCTCATTCAAGGCGCGCAAGGTGCAGCGCGTGACCGTGAGTTCGCCCAGGTTGAAGCGTTGCCCCGTGGCCCCGGCCCGGCCCTGCACCATGTACAGTCCGGTTTCGGGCGGGCGCAACCATTCGGTGCGGCGCTGCGCCAAACGGGCTTGCAGGCCCTGCTCCAGCAGCGCCAGCGGGGCGCGCGCCAGCAGGGCCATCCAGTCGGCGCGTGCACTGGAGTGTCCGGGTGGCGGTTTGTCAAATGATTGAAACATTCTGGTGCTATGGTGCTATTTGTTTAGACAACTTTTGGCTTGAGCCCGCAGCTTAACCCCCTCTTGTGAAAAACTCATGACAAAAACCCTTGCTGCCGACCTCCCGGAATCGGTTCTGCCCAACCCTGAGCACAGCTTCTGGGCCCGCATTGCCCACGAAATTGGTGCAGCCATCCGGGAAGGGGTCTATGCGCCGGGCCAGCGCCTGCCCTCCGAGCAAGCGCTGGCGCAACAGTACGGTGTCAATCGCCATACCGTGCGCCGCTCCTTGGCCTCGCTGGGGCAGTTGGGCTTGGTGCGTTCAACCCAAGGCAGCGGCACTTTTGTGGAAGAATTTGCCGTCGAAGTGATTCTGGGCAAACGCACCCGGCATCGGCAAAGCCTGGCGCAAGCCGGCTTCAAAGGGGGCTTTCGGGTGCTGCAGGCCGGGGTCGAGTGCGCCGAGCCGGGGGTGGCACTGGCGCTGGCGCTGGCTGAGGGCGCACCGGTGCTGCACCTGCTGGTGCTGGGCGACGGCGCCGGCTTGGTGCTGCACGCCAGCGACCGCTATTTCCCGCTGCCGCGCCTGGCCGGGCTAGAGGTGCATTTGCAGGAAACGGGCTCCATCACCGAGTCGCTGGCCCGCTTGGGTGTGAGCGATTACACGCGCCGCGAGAGCCGCATCACGGCGCGCCTGCCCAGCGCCGAGGTCGCGGCCCTGCTGCAACAGCCGCTCACACGCCCGACCTTGCGCGTCACCAGCGTCAATGTCGATGCCGAGGGCTGCCCGGTTGAATACGCCTGCACCTGGTTTGCCGGTGACCGGGTCGCCATCAGCGTGGATCATGCCCATTTAAGCTAAGGAACTGTGATGCAGCAAGCCGTGTTGCCGCACCGGGTGGCGGTCTATTTTGCGCCCGCGCCCGAGTCCCCCTGGTGGCAGGCTGGCAGTCGGTGGCTGGGGCGTTGTGCGGCGACGGCAGCCGCCCTGCCGCAAACGGCAATCGAGGGCATCGACGCCGAGACGTTTGCACGCCTGACCGCCGCGCCGCGCCGCTATGGCTGGCACGCCACGCTTAAGGCCCCGTTTCGGCTGGCCCCGGATAACAACGATGCGCTGGCCTCGTTGCGGGCGGCGCTGCAAGGCATTTGCAGTCGGCAGCGGGCCTTCGAGCTGCCACTGCGCGTGGCTTGTATGGGCGATTTCTTGGCCTTGCGGCCGCTGCAAACACCGCCCGAGCTGGAACGGCTGGAGGCCGATTGCGTGCAATCCTTGCAACCCCTGGCTGCCCAATTGGGTGCGGGCGAACTGGCGCGCCGCCGCCGCGCCGGGCTTTCGGCCGCGCAGGATGCGCTGTTGCAAGCCTGGGGCTACCCGTGGGTGTTGCAGGAATTTCGATTTCACTTTTCGCTCACCGGGCCGCTAAATGGGCTGGCGCCGGTGCAACGGGAGGCGCTGCTGGTTGCGGCGGCGCGGCAGTTTCACCGCCTGCCAGCGTGCCCGATCGATCGGCTGTCGCTGTTCGCCGAGCCGCTTGCGGGTGCAGACTTTGAGCTGCTGCAACAGATGCGCTTGGAATCATGAGCGCGCTGGGCACTCCAACGGGCGCGCGCTTGGTCTATGTCATCGGACCTTCGGGGGCGGGCAAGGATTCGGTGCTGGGCGCGCTGCGCGCCACTTGGCCTGCCAGCGTTGAGGCGCATTGGGCACGCCGCACCATTGCCAGGCCCGAATCGGCAGGGGACGAACTGCACGAGGCGGTCGATGCGCAAGGCTTCGAGCGGCTGCTGGCCAGCGGCGCGTTTGCGCTGCATTGGGCTGCCAACGGTTTGTGTTACGGCGTGCGCCAGTGCGAGCTCGATCCCCTGAGCCGAGGGTACTGGGTGTTTGTAAACGGCTCGCGCGGCTACCTGCCGCATTTGCTGTGCCTCTGGCCCGCCGCCACGGTGGTGCACATCGGTGCCTCGCCCGCGGTGTTGCAGCAGCGCTTGCTGACACGCGGTCGCGAAACTGCGGCTGCGGTGGCACAGCGCTTGCAGCGCACACCCTCGTTGCAGCTCCCGGCGGGCAGCATCTGCATCCAAAACGACGGCGCACTGAGCGCTGTGGTGGACGAGTTGCGGGCGCGTTTGCTGGGCTGAGGGGTGTGCGGGCAGCGGCTGGGCATCCGGGGCCGCGTACCTCATGCCGTTTTGCTGCGCGGCCAGAAATCGGCCCACAGTGCGCGGCCAAGAAGCCCGTTTATCCAGGCCAAGTTGGCCGGGTGGCTGTTTGTCATAATCCGGGTGGGCTTGGCGCTGGCTGCCGGGCGTTCTTCAACCTCCCTTGGGCACACAACCACATGGAAACACACGATTTGCGCGTACTGCTGTTGCTAGATCGCAAGGTCGGATGTTTTGCCCGCACGGCCACGCTGCGCTGGTGGCGCTCCAGTGTGCTGGGCGAGGATTGGTATCCCCTGACGGCC
>Ga0209103_1000220_pt1 | contig 17579 bp, 22 predicted proteins | sample 4C3metaG_FD_184152 | JGI IMG/M metagenome (GOLD analysis project Ga0209103, IMG submission 184152) | Freshwater bacterial and archeal communities from Indian Creek, Illinois, USA - 4C3 metaG (SPAdes) (version 2) | ecosystem: Environmental > Aquatic > Freshwater > Unclassified | place: USA...
TTTAGGTTTAGTGCTATGGGAGAGGCTTACCGGCAAAGGGAGTTAGGGTTGATCGGCTGTGCTCTCCATCAGTTCCAACCAGTGCCTTAACAAGGGCGCATGCCCCTTGATCCTTTCGTATATTGCCAATGATAAAGGCTCGTTATACGTGTGTACGGTGAGATTGCGATCATCAGCCATCTGTAAAGCCCTTATTGTTTCTTCTTTGCTTAAAATTCCTATCCTGTGGCAGGCTCTAATCACGCTTTTAGGAGAACCCTCGTCAAGCCCTTCGATTTCAAAAAGAAATAGTTTCGCTGTTTTCCATACCGCTTCAAAAGTATATTCAAATCTCTGAAGCGATGCATCCTTTTCTATTTGTGAAGGGTTTGTAAGAAACATAAGCTCCTCAAGAGTTTCTAGCGCTCTTTTCGCCGTTGCCAGTCTTTCTAGCAATCTTTCCATAGGATACCTTCTCTCATTATGTTATCGATAAGCTTTGAATCCGCTTCCCTTGTGTCGACTACATCTACATTGTAAGGGATATGGGATTCTTCGAGTTCTTCCCTCAGATTCTGAAGAAGGAAAGGCGAAACAACTCCAATGGGCTCAAAGGCGATGTCGATGTCTGACGCAGCTCGTTCATCACCTCGTGCCCACGATCCGAAAAGATAAACGCGGGCAGGAGTTTTTTCAATCGATTTTAAAACCAACTCTTTTACTTGTTTCAAAATATCTTCCCGGTTTAAGCTTTGCACGGATTATCGCCTCCCTATGATTTATCGCATATTATTTCTCTGGATAAGCATGACTTTTGCGAATACTTTGCTTCAATGCCAATTATATCAAACTTATTGCAGTAAGCTCAAGAAATTATGATTGTTATGATTCTTAAAAAGTGATAGGATTGCGATACTGGGAAGCATTGAGTGCCCCGAGAGATTAAGTGGTAATTGCAAGACTTGACAAGCAAAAAATGCAGGAGTGACTGTGTTATGGTATTTACGGCTATTATTGAACGCGAAGGTGGCGGATATGTAGCGCTATGTCCGGAACTTGATATAGCGAGCCAGGGAAATACAGTGGAACAAGCCAGGAGAAATCTGATGGAAGCAGTGGAGTTATTCTTCGAAACAGCTTCTTCTGAAGAGATAAGTTCTCGCTTGCACGGAGAGGTTTTTGTAACTCAAATAGAGGTAGCGCGTGGGTAAACTGCGCGTACTTAGCGGTAAAGAGGTGTGCGGTATTTTATCCGAACACGGCTTTATTGAAGTACGTCGGCGAGGCAGCCATATAGTTATGCAAAAGAAACTTCCTAAGAGCACTGTAACTGTTCCGGTTCCGGATCACGATGAAATTCGCATAGGGACGCTTCAATCTATTATTAGGCAGTCAGGATTGTCTAGAGAATTTTTCGAGTAAGAACGCTCGGAGTTGAACCGGAAATTATGGTTGCCATAATTTGAAAACCATGATAGAATCGGGACAAGATCAGGTGAGGTCTTGTATGTTTGTGCCTGTTTACAGATGTAGAGGGGGAATATGATGGCACAATATTTGATCATTTTTGGGGCGGCTTTCGGAATAAGTCTTTTCCTGACGCCCTGGGTTTCAAAGCTTGCGTTTAAAATCGGTGCGGTGGACAAGCCGTGCAAGCGAAAAGTTCATACGAAGCTTATGCCAAGGCTCGGGGGACTGGCTGTGTTTGCCGGATTTATGGCGATCTCGGTTATTTTTTACGGCTTTGACACGAGGGTCTTAGGGATAATGGCAGGAGGAAGCATAATACTTCTTTTAGGGATTTTAGACGATAAATATGACCTTCCGGCAAGATACAAGCTTTTAGGGCAGATTGCCGCTGCTGCGGTCGTGGTGACGACAGGCACGGTAATAAGGTTTGTCGATAATCCATTTGATGGGTACATAGGTCTTGGCGCATTCGCCATACCATTGACGATTTTGTGGATAGTGGGGATAACAAACGCCTTAAATCTGATAGACGGGCTTGACGGTCTTGCGTCCGGCATATCGCTTATCGCGCTTGCTACATTTACCATAATGGCGTACCGCACTGATCAGGTCGTGGTTGCAATGCTCACATTAGCTTTAGCAGGCGCAGTGCTTGGATTCTTAAGGTACAATTTTCATCCCGCCAGCATTTTCTTAGGTGATTCCGGCGCGATGTTCTTAGGCTTTATGATAGCTTCGCTTGCTGTCATGGGGCTTTTAAAGAGCGTGACGGCGATTACTGTTATCACTCCGGTTCTGGTTTTGGCGGTGCCCATATTTGATACCGCATTTGCTATGTTAAGGCGCTTTTTTAACGGAAAGCCGATAATGAACGCGGACCAGGGACATCTGCATCACAGACTTTTGGCTTTCGGTTTAAGCCACAGGCAGGTGGTGCTCGTTATTTACGGATTTTCTATAGTGTCAAGTCTGGCGGCTATGTTTATTTTGTATAGATAACGGAAGGAGTGGGATTTTATGTTTCGGAAAGTATTGGCGAGCATCGGAATAGGTGCGGCAAGAGTTGATTTGGAACTTTCAAAGGCTAGATTTACTGCAGGAGAAACCATAAACGGGCAGCTTAGGATAGAAGGCGGCATGATCGACCAGAAGGTAGATAATGTCAATCTGAGGCTTGTATTGTCATCGAGCTTCAAAAAAGGCGACCATATGCAAAATGTCACAAGGGAATTCGCAAGCGCATCCATTGCCGAGGGCTTTGAAGTAAAGTCAGGCAGTCAGATGCAGAGTCTTCCGGTGAGATTTATGATACCGGAAGCGATTCCTGTGAGTGCGTATGCCACAAGGTATTTTCTCGTGACAGGGCTTGACATAGCTTCTGCTCTAGATCCGAAGGATACTGATGTAATTGAGATTCTGCCCGGTACAAGGCAGGCTGTCGTTATGCAAGCTATCGAAAAGCAGCTCGGATTCAGGCGCAAACCGCGAACAGGCGAGTATAACGGGCGTTTTCAGGAATTTGAGTACAGGCCCGCACATTTTATGGCAGGAAAGTTAGATGAGCTTGAGGTGGTCTATCAGGTTGAGCGCGACGGAATTCGGCTTTTTATGCAGATAGACAAAAGAGCAAGAGGACTTTTCGGAATGATCGCCGAGGAATGGGATTTAGATGAAAGGCATGTTTCGCTTTTCGTACCCAATGCTCAAATAACCACACCGGCAGCTACAGGCGAATATATCGCGGAATTTATAGATCGTGAATATAGACGTATTTGATAAGAATTTTATAAGGAGAAACGGATTTGTCCGACAGGCACGGCACTATAAAAAGGGTGGCTTTATGGGGGATATGCATTAATATATTGCTTCTTGCGCTTAAGCTAACAGTCGGATTTGCGGCTCGTAGCCAGGCAATGATAGCCGATGGATTTAACAGCGCCGGAGATGTGTTTACCTCTTTTATGACATATTTAGGTAATAGAATCTCGAGCCGCCCTGAGGATTCAGAGCATCCTTACGGCCATGGCAAGGCTGAATACATATTTTCGATGATAATAAGCTTTTCGCTGATTTTGATAGCGTATACTGTGTTTAAAAGTGCGCTTGACGCAATTCTTGAAAATGAAAGGGCAGCTTTTTCCTGGGGACTTGTGATTGTGGCATTAGCTACAATAGCCTTAAAACTGGCCTTATTTTTTTATACACGAAGCGTTGGAAGAAAGCATGACAGCCTTTTAGTTATCGCGAATTCCGAAGATCACAGAAACGACGTGTTTGTGGCATCAGGCACGTTGATTGGCGTTGTAGCGGGCGTTTATGGGGTTATGTGGGTAGATGCCTTGGTCGGTATGTTGATAGCGGTCTGGATAGCCGTTACCGGATTTAAAATTTTTGGCAGCGCGTATTCGGTCCTTATGGATACTAATATTGATATGACAATTAAAGATAGTATCTGGAAAATTGTAGAGCGGGTTGAAGGTGTCGATCATGTGGACAGCATACTGGCAAAACCGATAGGAGTAGGGTTTATTTTTATTGTGAAGGTGTCGGTCAATGGCAGCATGAGTGTTGACCAGGGGCACGCCGTTGCCGCTGTGATAAAGGAGAGGCTCAAAAAAGAAAAAAAAGTGGGCGACGTGGTAGTCCACATAAATCCCGCCTAATAATGGGGACGGTTCTATCGATGGGACAGATCTGTTTTTGCGATTCCGTTTCTATAGACTGTTTCCACTTTCAAATGAGTTTTTGCAACAGAATATTATGATATCATTGACAAATAGCGGGATGTGTATTAGAATGTGTGTCGGGAGGTGTATCTTGATGCGCACAAATATCGTAATTGACGATGCTCTTATTGAGCAGGCTATGCGTGTTTCGGGGCTATCTACTAAAAAAGACATTGTTGCAATAGCGCTTAAGGAATTTGTTGAGCGTCGCGCGCGTAAAGATTTGGCGGACTTGTGTGGCAAGATAAGCTTTGCGGAGGACTATGACTATAAGCTTTTGAGAGAGAGGAATTGATATGGTCTTGGTGGACACCTCCGTCCTTATAGGCTATTTAAAAGGCCAAACCGATAATAAAACTGAACTGTTGAAAGATGTGTTAACTCGAGAAATACCTTTCGGCATATCATCGTACACCTATCAGGAAATATTGCAGGGAGCAAGAAACGAGAAAGAATTCGAAATTCTCAAAGAATATCTTTCAACGCAAAAAATCTATTTTTTAAAGCAAGAAATACCGACATTTGAAAAGGCTTCCCGGATGTTTTTCGATCTTAGGCGAAAGGGATCTACGCCAAGAAGCACTATAGACATTCTTATCGCATTGACGGCTATTGAATATAATTTAATTCTGCTACATAATGATAACGATTTTGATATTATATCAAAACATATCCCTGAACTTAAGATAATGACCCGAATGGCGTATTAAACTTTACGAGATCTGTCCCATCGATAGAACCGTCCCCATTATTAGGAAGGAGATATTCATGAGTGATTTAAGAGCAAAAATACATTATCTTTATCATAGCGGATTTGCAGTGAAAACAACCGATCATTTTTTAGTTTTTGACTATTACAACGACAATCCCTGTCCCGGGAAGAAGGGATTGGAAGGAGGGGTAATTACCGAAAAGGAGTTAGCCGCTAATACAAATACGGTAGTTTTTGTTTCGCACGGACACGGGGATCATTATAACCCCGTGATACTTGAGTGGCAAAAGGAGAATCAGAACATACGCTACATTTTGAGCTCTGATGTTCCCGCTAAAGGTGAAAAAATCCAAAGCCTTATGCCGCACGAAAAGCTTGAATTGTCGGATATGTCAATTAAGACTTTCGGCTCAACCGACCAGGGGGTATCTTTTCTGATATCGGTTGACGGGCTTGATATTTTTCATGCCGGAGATTTGAACTGGTGGCATTGGATGGACGAATCGTCTGATGAAGAAATCAAGCTGTCGGAGAAGGATTTTTTAAAGGAAATGGAACATATTATCGGTAACAGGATAGATATAGCGTTTTTCCCTGTTGATCCAAGACTAGGCAGCGGATACTATCTGGGAGCTGAGAGGTTTATAAATCTTACAAAACCGTCGATGCTTGTACCGATGCATTTTGGCGACAATTTTGAGGCGGTGGCGGCATTCGCGCTGCGGGCACAGAATTGCAATACAGCCGTGCCTATGATTTTCAGGCGCGGACAGTCAGTTTTATTTAGAAAAAGCATTAGGGACGAAGCCTAGTGCTTTCCCTGTTAAATTAAAAATATTGTTCACTTTGCTGTTTTATAGTAAAATATTTTGCATATTAAAACAAGCTTCAAATCAAAGCAAAATAAAAAAAATATATGAAGGGGGAACGTAGCATGAAATTCACACTGGCACACAGCGAGATGCATGTATTCGATCTTGAAAGGAGTATTAAGTTTTACGAACAGGCGTTGGGGCTCAAGGAAGTTAAAAGACATGTCGCTGAAGACGAGAGTTTCATTCTGGTATTCTTAAGCGACGAAGTAAGTCCGCACATAGTTGAGCTAACATGGAATAGGGACAGGGATAAGCCTTATGACTTGGGCGAGAACGAAATTCATCTGGCTTTCAAAGTTGACGACTTTGACGGTGCGTATGAGATGCACAAGGGAATGGGTTTAGTAGAATACGAAAACAAACAAATGGGCGTGTATTTCATAGTTGATCCCGACGGATACTGGATGGAGGTCATGGCGAATAAATAGGATAAAATGATGGATAAATACATAGTAAACAAAGCTGACGCGGTACTGCTTTTAATAGATCTTCAGGAGAAGTTAATGCAGGCAGTTTATTCGCGTGACGAAGTGATCAAAAATGTGAATATTATGATTAAAGCCGCTCAAATAATGGGAATTCCGATTGTATTGACCGAGCAATACCCGAAGGGATTAGGAGCGACCTTGCCGGAACTAAAGCAAAATGCCGGTTTGTTTCATTATATTGAAAAGGTAAAATTTTCGGCGTATGTGCCGGAAATGCAAGATGTCCTCGCGAAAATTAATCGAAGGACAGTTATTGTAACAGGAGTCGAAACGCACATTTGCGTGTATCAGACAGTCAGGGATCTTACGGCAAACGGATTCGGGGTACATATCTTAAAGGACGCGGTAGGATCAAGGACTGAAGAAAATTATAAGAATGGTATTCAATTAATGAGTGAAATAGGGGCAGTCATAAGCAATACCGAAACGATTCTGTTTGATTTGCTAAAAACATCCTCAGCTTTAGAATTCAAACAAATAAGTGCTTTGGTGAAATGATGATAAATCTGCAAAAAGCGCTTCATAAAGAGGTGACGCATCCGCAGGCAGTGTTATTGCTCATTGGGACTGCAGTTTTATGGAGTTTTGGAGGACTTCTTATAAAGCTTATAGACTGGCATCCCGCGGCAATAGCGGGAGGGCGCAGCGCGATTTCTGCGCTCTTGTTTTTTTTCGTACTTGGAAAGCCGGCGTTTAAAATGTCGCGATCGCAATGGGCTGCAGCGGTTGCATACTCTGCGACGGTGATTCTTTTTGTGTTTGCGACAAGGCTTACAACCGCCGCCAATGCAATACTATTACAGTATACGGCTCCTGTTTATACTATTTTGCTCTCAGCATGGATTCTAAAGGAGAAAAGCAACATAATCGATTGGGGAGCTATTTTGTTTATCCTTAGTGGGATGGCGCTTTTTTTCCTCGATGATTTTCAAATGGGACATACTCTGGGCAATGTGCTCGCCATTTTAAGTGGGCTAAGTTTTGCTGTTATGGTTGTATTGCTGAGGAAACAAAAACAAACTTCCACATGGGAGCCGATTTTTTGGGGAAATGTATTGACAGCTCTTGCAGGCATTCCGTTTATGACAAGTTCTTTTCCGAATTTAACCGGTATTATGAGCCTTTTTGCATTAGGGATTTTTCAGCTTGGACTTTCGTACATTTTATATACGGTGGCAATTAGAAGGGTAACAGCGGTAGAAGCTACTTTGGTACCGGTAATTGAGCCGATACTTAATCCTATTTGGGCTTTTATTGGGTTGGGAGAGCAGCCCGGGGTTTGGGCGCTTATTGGAGGGATTGTAGTCCTGCTAACCGTTTCGTTGCGCTTTTTACTCACCTATAGGCTTTCGCGGTCGAGTCCCTTATAATGTGCTTTGTGGGCAAAACTATCGATCGAGGTTTGGCGCGCTCGTCTCCGATGATTCGTTTGATCATGAGCTGAGCCGCCGTTTCGCCCATTTCATGAGCAGGCTGGGCGACGGTGGTGAGATTGGGAATCATGAGCCGGGACATCATTGCATTATCAAAACCTGATACGGAAACATCTTGGGGTATTTTGATTGAAAGCTCGGAAGCTGCCATGTAGACACCCATTGCTAAATGGTCGTTTGTGCATTGGATTGCTGTCGGGGGTTTTTTTGAGGAAAGTAGTGCTTTTGCGGTGATGTAGCCTGAGCTAGATATGTGTTCACTGAAAATCATACTTTCGTCAACCGGTATGCCATTTTTTCCATGAGCGGCTTTAAACCCTGCAAGTCGGTTGGTTAATGTGGATATGTTGTTATCATATCTTATGAAAGCTATTCGCGTGTGACCTAATTCCAAAAGGTGGTTGGTAGCTTCAAACATGCCCTGCTCATCGGTAACGGAAATATTATCAACGTCTTTTATGTCTGATTGTATTGAAACTATTCGCATGAAGGAACATACTTTTTTAAGTGCTTTCTGATTGAAGCCGGAGGAGCTTAGCGCAATTAAACCTCCTGTTTTCCTCTCGAGCATATCGTTTAAAAGACGGGTTTCTTTTTCGGAGGAGAGATATGTAGGGCAGACAAACAGTGTGAAACCTGACTTTATTGCGACAGACTCTATTCCGCGAAGAATCTCCATATAAAATGCGTTGGTAAGGTTAGGAATCAAAAGCCCGATTGAGCGGGATCTTATGAGATTTAATTTTGAATAAGGCGGTTCGGACATAAAACCCATCTTCGTGGCTACAGAACGTAAAAGGTCAATAACTTTACGGCGTTTAGACCGGGTGCTGAATAGAGAATCAAAAGACGCTTCAGAAAGTAAATTCTTTTCTTCAATTATTTCGGGAAGCATTTATACCCCCAATATTGTAATACACACAATAATATATGATTTGGAGAGGGAATTCAAGGGAATTTTTATTAATTTTGTAGTGTACGCAGTGAAACTTACCGGCTTATCAACTCAAATTAACGGGACAAACATTATTTTGTGTGATAAAATCCGCCTATAACATCGACTGTTTATAGATTCAGCAAAGGAAAGGATGCAATGTATGCCAAAGATTGTATTAAAGCAAATTCATTACGCGGAATATGGGGAATGCGTACAAATTACAAACGGTAAAGCCGATCTGGTGGTCACGCTCGAGAGAGGCCCAAGAGTAATACGCTTTGGTTTGAGCGGCAAAAATAACGAATTTTGCGAAGGAGCGCCTCTTGTGATTCCCGTTGCGGAGGGGGATTGGAGGATGCTTGGAGGCCACAGGCTCTGGCATAGCCCCGAAAGTATGCCGCGCACATATTCGCCGGACAATACGCCGCTTGAATATGAATTTTCAGAAAATAGCGTAAAAGTTATGCAAGATGTCGAACCATGGGTGCAGATCGCTAAGGAGATGGAGATTACTCTCGCGGCATGTTGTAACAAAGTAACAGTCAAACATCGTTTGATAAACAAAAATGCGTGGCCAATAACCCTTTCTGCTTGGGCGATTACAGTTATGGCTCCCGGAGGAAGGGAAGTGGTGCCAAGACCGCAAAAAGACACAGGACTTTTGGGTAATACTGTCTTAGCGCTTTGGCCTTATACCAGAATGAATGACCCGCGAATAATCTGGGGGAATAAATACATAATACTTGATCAGGATCCGGCTATGGCAAATCCGATAAAATTCGGAATAAACAACGAATTCGGCTGGGCTGCATATTTTAACCACGGCAATCTCTTCATAAAACGACATATGCATGATGAGAATGCGAAATATCCTGATTTCGGAGTTTCATATGAAACATACTCAAATGATTTTATGCTTGAGATGGAGTCGCTTTCGCCGCTTGTAACTCTTGAACCTGACGAGGATGTTATACATATCGAGGAATGGGAACTCATAGAAGGTGTTAAATCCCCGTCAAACGATGAAAACGAGATCGATTTGCTTGTAAAAAAATACATAAAATAATGGGGACAAAATAATGGGGACGGTTCTATCGAGGGGACAGATCTGCTAAGAGGTCGCAATACTGAGGACAGTTACATGAAGCCGAATGTCAGAGAATAAACATTACGGTTTACGCTCTATTGACGCTATTCTCCAGTTTCTGATCTTTGGTTTTTGATCTTAAATATAGCTGACCGCTGATTGTTAAATGTTTCGCAATAACGAGAACCGTCCCCAATATTTAGGGTTTATTTTTGGGAGCGTTTGTGCTATATTGAATTGTTTTTAGAAAATTAGAATCCCAAGGAGGAATACATTAATGAAGTTATTTACATCGGAATCAGTTACCGAAGGACACCCGGACAAGGTCTGCGACCAGATTTCAGATGCGGTACTCGATTCGATTTTAGCTCAGGACCCATACGCGCGTGTTGCATGTGAAACAGCCGTTACGACTGGTCTTGTGTTGGTAATGGGTGAGATTACCACAAGCTGCTATACCGATATACCTAAAATCGTGAGAAGCACTATAGAGGGTATAGGCTATACACGCGCTAAATACGGTTTTGACGCCGATACTTGCGCGGTTATTACATCGATTGACGAGCAGTCGCCGGATATAGCGATGGGTGTTAACAGCGCCATTGAAATAAGGGAAGGTATTGGCAAAAACAGTTATGACAGCGTAGGCGCGGGCGATCAGGGAATGATGTTTGGATTTGCCTGCAATGAAACGTCGGAGCTTATGCCAATGCCGATATCGCTTGCCCATAAGCTCACAAGAAGGCTTAGTGATGTCAGAAAACAGGCGATAATGCCGTATCTTCGCCCTGACGGTAAATCGCAGGTGACTGTCGAGTACAACGGGTCAACGCCTAAGAGGGTGCACACAATAGTTGTGTCAACACAGCACAGCCCTGATGTCGATTATGATACCATAAAGAACGATGTTTTTGAAAATGTAATAAAATCTGTGATTCCGCCTCATCTTCTCGACGCGGGAACAAGAATACTCGTAAACCCGACGGGAAGGTTTGTTGTGGGCGGCCCGCAAGGCGATTCGGGACTAACGGGCAGAAAGATAATAGTCGATACTTACGGAGGTTACGCACGCCACGGAGGTGGGGCGTTTTCCGGAAAAGACCCTACAAAGGTAGACAGATCCGCTGCATATGCTGCAAGATATGTGGCTAAAAACATCGTAGCGGCAGGGCTTGCCGACAAATGTGAAATTGAGCTTGCATACGCCATAGGCGTCGCAAGGCCTGTGTCTGTTCTTGTCGATACATCTGGAACGGCTAAAATTGATGAAGAAAAGATATTAAAGCTCATAAACGAATATTTTGATCTAAGACCGGCTGCTATAATTGAGAACTTGAATTTAAGAAGGCCTATTTACAATCAGGTGGCCGCCTACGGTCACTTTGGGCGCGATGATCTCGATTTGCCATGGGAGAAAACCGACAAAGCGGACATATTGAGAAAATATCTATAAACTTGCTGAACCTGCCATTTGGAATTCCCCTCCCTTGGAGGGGTGCCCGTCAGGGCGGGGTGGTCGTATTACTCGAACATTTTGTTTGGCAGGTGAATCAATGATACTTTTCCAAAAACTGCGAGGGCATTAGGATTTCCGGCTTTTCTATTTCCACATCAAAAAAGTCCTTGTCGCTCGTTATCAGAATGTCAACATCTGCAGTTATAGCTGTATAAAGCACTTTTTCATCCTGATCGTCACGAATCGTAAATAGGTTGTGCTGTGGCAGCTTTTTTGGCGTGTGCTCCAATTCATACGGTATTCTTAAGAGAAAAGTGTCCAGCGATTCAGTCCTGCCGGGAAATTTTCGTTCCACAACCTCGTATAGCTCATCTATAATATAGGAACTTAATACAAGAGTGTGATGTACGCAAACTATATTCAACAATTTTTCAAGGCGTTTACTTTTGAATACAAATATAGAGATCAGTACATTGGTGTCCAGCATAATGCGCATTTACATATTCTCCCTGTTTCGACGTACATCCTTCACCAATTCGACGACATCATCCATATCTTTTAGGCCAAGACGTTCCGCTTCACCTTCAAAGCTTTTTTGTATATCGCGTATAGCAAGAGAAACAGGATTGATAATTATATACTGTCCTTCACTTTTTACAAAAGCAACCTTATCTCCATCTTTCAAGTTCAAAGCTCTGCGGATATTGACGGGAAGCGTGATCTGTCCTTTACCCGTTATTTTCGCCAATTCCACGCTATCACCTCCATCGTGCATGGTATTCCCTGTATTCCTTACTCTATTATACGACAAATGCTTTTGTAATTCAACGTTTTGTTTGGCAGATAAATCAAAGATGCATGATCGCTTCAAGATTAATATTTACCCCATCAATCAGATCGCGGCAAAAAAGTGCGCGTATATAGCCGCGATCTGTTGCCGTTGAGTGGATGTAAAAATCTAAACCGTAGTACAGTCGCACGAGCGCAGCCATTTTTGACGCGGTATGCAGGGCTGCTATTTGCGCTCCCTGAGTGGTTGCATGCTCAACGGCGGCTTTTACCAATTCTTTTCCCACACCGCAATTATGCACGTCAAGGCGTACCGCAAACCTGCTAATGTAGGCGATTTTATCGGCTAACATCTCGAAACGTATCGTGCCCACTATTCTTGAGTCCAAAATGGCTACTATCACGGTTTTCTTTTTTAAATCCGCTTCGACCTTTTCATATGTTTCCGAAAGAGCCGAGAGGTTGCCCGGCACTTGCGCTTCTTTTGCGTATTTTGCGAAAGCTTCTTGCGTTATCTCAAGTATAGAAGGAATATCTTCTATTGCAGCTTTTCTTATTATAGGATTCATGCTAACCTCCTAAACTAGTAACCAAAAAGATGGTTTTTCCGGCTGTGATTTCCGACTTTCATTTCCCGACGTCTATATCCTTATGACAGACGGCTGAATCAGATCTGTCCCATCGATAGAACCGTCCCCATTATTGCATCAAAAGCGCCATGACTGCTTTCTGGGCGTGTAGCCTGTTTTCGGCTTGTTCAAAGACAAGGGATCGGGTGCTGTCTATTATGCCGCCAGTTACTTCCTCTTCCCTGTGGGCGGGTAAACAATGCAGAAACGAAGCATCTGCCTTGGCGTGAGAAAAAAGCTTCTCGTTCACCTGGTAAGGGGTAAGTATCTTTAAGCGCTTGGTGTGTTCTGATTCCTGTCCCATACTGGTCCAAACGTCAGTATATATAAAATCAGCGTCCTTTGCGGCATGGAAAGGGGAATCGCTTATATCAAGGCTTGAATGAGATTGGGCTGCAAACTGTGTGCAAAGAGCTGTTATACCGTCATTTGGACGATATTGCGGCGGGCAGGCGAGTGATATGTCTAGCCCTAACTTTGTACATATTATCATGAGAGAATGCGCCACATTGTTGCCATCGCCTATGTAAGCAAGCTTTATGCCCGACAGGCGTTGTTTATGCTCATAAACAGTCAATATGTCGGCAAGCGCCTGACAGGGATGGAAAAGATCCGTAAGGCCGTTTATGACAGGCACAGTTGAAAATTGCGCGAGTTCCTCTACATCCTCCTGCTTGAATGTGCGTATCATTATGGCATCCACATAACGAGATAAAACTTTCGCCGTATCGCTTACGAGCTCACCGCGCCCAAGCTGAATATCCTGTGAACTTAAAAAGAGCGAGTATCCGCCTAACTGATGTATGCCGACCTCAAAGGACACCCTTGTGCGGGTGGAAGGCTTGGCGAAAATCATAGCCAAAGCCTTGTTAGCGAGTATCGGAGGCTTGATACCGGCTTTAAATTTTGCTTTAAGATCGATCGAATGAGCCAGCAGGCAGAGGATTTCATCCTTTGAGTAGTCTTTAAGCGAAATCAGATGTTTTTGTAAAAACGGTATATTCAAATATTCGTTTAAATTCAAATCTTGCATGAGGCAGCCTCCTTGACTCTAGAAAAAATTAATTCCAAAGTTTCTATCAGCGCATCGATCTCTGTTGTCGTGATTACAAGCGGCGGCACGAAGCGCAGAGTATTTTTTCCGGCGCAATTAATTATAAATCCCGCCTTAAAACATTCCTCAACGATCGTTTTGCCGTTAACCGACTCGTTAAGTTCAATACCAAGCATAAGTCCTTTCCCCCTCACATCGCTTATAAATGGGAAAAGACTTTTTAAGTATATGAGCTTTTCCTTGAAATATTCGCCGTTTATTGCGCTTTTCGCGATCAAGTCTTCATCGGAAAGCGTTTTTAAAACCGCTAAAGCCGCGGAGCAAGCAAGCGGATTGCCGCCGAATGTGCTTCCGTGATCTCCCGGCTCAAAAGCCGCAGCGTGTGATTTTGCAAGGAGCGCACCGATTGGCACACCGCCCCCTAATCCCTTTGCCAGAGTTAATATATCAGGCTCAACACCGAAATGCTCATAGGCGAACATTTTGCCAGTTCTGCCTATGCCTGTCTGAATTTCATCAAAAATGAGTAGCAAGCCTTTCTCGCGGCAAAGCTTCGCGATGCCTTCGACATATTCGGCGGTTGCTTCGATAACCCCGCCTTCACCCTGTATAAGCTCGATCATAATAGCGCAAGTCGTGTCAGCAACGGCTTCATACGCCGCTTCTAAGTCGTTATACGGGATATGTCTGAATCCTGATGGCAGAGGTTCATAAGGCTTCTGGTACTTTGGCTGGCCTGTTGCCGTTAACGCTGCCAATGTGCGCCCGTGAAACGAATTTGTATTCGTTAAAACTTCATATTTATACAAGCCTTTTTGTTTGAAGTATTTGCGGGCAAGCTTTATTGCCCCTTCTATGGCTTCGGCTCCGCTGTTTCCGAAAAACACGCGGTCAAAGCAGGAGTTCTCGATAAGAGCTTCGGCAAGCTTTGCCTGGGGTTCTATATAAAATAGGCTTGAACAGTGAATGAGCCTGCCTGCCTGGGAGGATATCGCCTCTACAAGCGCAGGATGGGCGTAACCTAAACTGTTGACTGCAATTCCGGCTAAAAAATCCGTGTACGAGCATCCTTCCTTGTCATAAAGGGTTGATCCGCGGCCGCACTCAAAAACAACAGGGATACGCTTTCCGAAAGTATTCATGTAATATTTTTGATCAAGATCCATTATGCCGTCGGTATTCATCATTCATCACTCCTTTTTTGAAGTGAAGAAATCATACAACAAAATGAATAAAAATACAAGAGTCAGATTAAATTTTTATGTAATTTCTACTTTTTTCTCAAGATAATCGCATAACGAATCCGTGTGCAATCTAATCTGAGCCATGGAGTCCCTGTCCCTTATCGTGACCGTGTTATCGCTTAACGTTTCATGGTCGATAGTTATGCAAAAGGGTGTGCCTATTTCATCCTGCCTACGGTAACGCTTACCTATGCTGCCGGTTTCGTCGTAATCGACCGAAAATCTCTGTTGTAATTTTTTGTATATGGCTTCTGACGGCTCTTTTAGCTTTTTGATCAAAGGCAGCACAGCCGCTTTGTATGGCGCTAACGCCGGGTGAAGTTTTAAAACGGTTCTCGAATCATCCTTGTCTAAAGTTTCTTCGTGGTAAGCATCGCATAAAAACGCGAGCAATACGCGATCGGCGCCCAAAGAAGGTTCTATGCAATAGGGTATGAATCGTTCATTTGTTACAGGATCGAGATAATCGAAATTTTCGCCTGAATGTTCGGCGTGCTGCTTTAAGTCAAAATTCGTGCGGTTGGCTATACCCCAAAGCTCGCCCCAACCAAAGGGGAAATTATATTCTATATCTGTGGTGGCTAAGCTGTAATGTGAAAGCTCATCTTTAGCATGATCCCTTAAACTTATGTTTTCAAGGCTCATATTTAAAGACAAAAGCCAGTCTTTGCAAAAGCTTCTCCAATAGTGAAACCACTCCATATCTTCTCCGGGCTTGCAGAAGAATTCAAGTTCCATCTGCTCAAACTCACGGGTGCGGAAAATGAAATTACCCGGGGTTATTTCATTTCTGAATGATTTGCCTATCTGCGCTATGCCAAAAGGAACTTTCTTGCGCGAGCTTCTGAGGACATTTTTAAAATTTACGAATATGCCCTGCGCAGTTTCGGGACGAAGATAGATTTCAGCCGCAGAGTCTTCGTTAACTCCCTGAAAAGTCTTAAACATGAGGTTAAAACGCCTGATCTGCGTGAAATTGTGTTTGCCGCATAAAGGACAAGCTATCCGGCTTTCGCCTATAAACGATTCCATGCGCGCGTTATCCCAACCCGCACATGTAGAGGAGTCGCCTTTTTGCTTAAACCATTCTTCGATAAGATTATCCGCACGAAATCGCGATTTGCACTCCTTGCAGTCCATTAAGGGATCGTTGAAGCTTGATATGTGGCCTGACGCTACCCATGTTTTCGGGTTCATGAGTATACTTGAGTCCATTCCGACATTTAAGGGCGATTCGTAAACGAATTTTTTCCACCAGGCTTTTTTGATGTTGTTTTTAAGTTCAACTCCAAGCGGGCCGTAATCCCAAGTGTTTGCAAGCCCGCCGTAGATTTCTGAGCCTGAGAATATAAAACCTCTGTTTTTTGAGAGCGCAACTATCTTGTCCATGGTTTTGTACATGCAATAAGCCTCCTCGTGCGTTTCCATACAAGATAACATGATAATGGCTTTACTGTCAATAAAAAGCACTGAGGATGGAGCATTTACCAGTGCTGTTCGTCTCCACTTAATGTTTGCTCTTTTACATAATTTCATGTAGAATATCAATCAAATGTTTTTTTTTGATTGAGGGGAGACGAGAAAGATGAGAAAAGTGCCTTATAAAACGTATTTGTCGGAAGACGAGCTGCCGAAGAACTGGTATAACATCAATGCGGATTTGCCTACACAGCTTGACCCGCCGCTTAATCCGCGCACAACTCTTCCTGCGGGGCCGGATGATCTTAGCGCTATTTTCCCTATGGAGCTCATATTGCAGGAAGTGAGCCGGGAAAAGTATATACCAATACCTTCGCAGGTGCTTGAAATGTACAAGCTTTTCAGGCCATCCCCGCTTTGCAGGGCTTACAAGCTTGAGGAGGCGCTAGATACGCCGGCTAGAATATACTATAAGTATGAAGGAGTTGCCCCTTCGGGAAGCCATAAATTAAATACCGCAATACCGCAGGCTTTTTACAACAAGGCTGCCGGAATTAAAAGGCTTGCGACAGAAACCGGGGCGGGTCAGTGGGGTTCGGCTTTAAGCATAGCAGCTAGCATGTACGGACTTGAATGTACTGTTTATATGGTAAAGATAAGCTTTATGCAAAAGCCTTACAGAAGAGCGCTTATGGAAACATATGGCGCTGAAGTTATACCCAGTCCGAGTTTGAAGACCCGTGCAGGGAGATCAATATTGGAGAAAACCCCAGATTCTTTAGGTAGTTTGGGAATTGCCATAAGCGAAGCGGTGGAGGACGCCGCAACCCATGACGATACCAATTACGCTTTAGGAAGCGTATTAAACCATGTAATATTGCATCAGACAATAATAGGTGAGGAAGCAAGGCTTCAAATGGAAAAGATAGATGAGTATCCGGACATAATCATAGGCTGCAACGGTGGAGGAAGCAATTTTGCCGGTATTTCGTTTCCCTTTTTAAGGGATAAGCTATTAACGGGCAAAAATATCCGAGCTATTGCCGTTGAGCCAACGGCATGCCCGACTTTAACCAAGGGCAAGTTCGCGTATGATTTCGGAGATACGGCGCATATGACTCCGCTGCTTAAGATGTATACCTTAGGACATGAGTTTGTACCGCCGGGGATACACGCGGGAGGACTGCGCTATCATGGGGATTCGCCCCTGGTCAGTAAACTTTATCATGACGGGTTAATTGAGGCTTTAGCGGTGGGACAGCGTTCGGTTTTTGACAGGGA
>Ga0209103_1000222_pt1 | contig 17514 bp, 14 predicted proteins | sample 4C3metaG_FD_184152 | JGI IMG/M metagenome (GOLD analysis project Ga0209103, IMG submission 184152) | Freshwater bacterial and archeal communities from Indian Creek, Illinois, USA - 4C3 metaG (SPAdes) (version 2) | ecosystem: Environmental > Aquatic > Freshwater > Unclassified | place: USA...
TCCACCAGCAGCTCGATGCGCGGGGGGGGCTTCTCGTCGCGGGATTTCAGCCGTTCGAAGCGCCAGGCGCGCAGCATCGCGCCGAGGCCGAGGCCGATCGCGAATTGCACCGGCAACCCGCGCGCATCCAGCGCCACGCGCCGCACCTTGCCCGCCGCCGCGATGCAGGCCGCGCCCACGCACTCCCATTCATGCGCCGAGGACGCGCCATCCGCGCCGATCCAGCGCTCCCCCGGAGAGATCTCCAGCACCTCTCCCGGCCTTCCGGCGAAGCCGGAGGCGTGCGGCGTGCCGCCCTCCAGGATGGGCCGCAGCAGCAGCGCGCCCCTGGAGGGCGCGCGCCGGAGCTTCAGCACGGATCAGCCTTCATAATGATCCGCCACCAGCCGATCGAGCATGCGAACGCCATAGGCCGAGGCGCCCTTGGGGGTGGTCGGGCTGTCCTTGGTGGCCCAGGCGGTGCCGGCAATGTCCAGATGCGCCCAGGGGTAGCCCTGCACGAAGCGCTGGATGAAGCAGGCCGCCGTGATGGAACCGCCCGCGCGCCCGCCGCCCACATTCTTCATGTCGGCGATGTCGGATTTGATCTGCTTGTCATAGGCCTCGCCCAGCGGCATGCGCCAGGCGGCCTCGCCCACCGAATTGCCCGCGGCGGTGATGCGCGCGGCCAGTTCCTCGTCATTGGCGAACAGGCCGGCATGCTCATGGCCCAGCGCCACGATGATGGCGCCGGTGAGCGTGGCCAGATCCACCATGAATTTCGGATCGAACTTCTCGATCGCGTAGTGGATCACATCGGCCAGCACCAGGCGGCCCTCGGCGTCGGTGTTGATCACCTCGATCGTCTGGCCGGAGGCCGAGGTCACCACATCGCCCGGGCGTTGCGCGTTATGGCCGGGCATGTTCTCGACCAGGCCCACGATGCCGATCACATCCGCCCTGGTCTTGCGGCCGGCCAGTGCCGCCATGAGCCCGGCGACGGTGCCAGCACCCGCCATGTCCCACTTCATGTCCTCCATGCCGCTGGCCGGCTTGATGGAGATGCCGCCGGTGTCGAAGGTCACGCCCTTGCCGATGAAGCAGAGCGGCTTGTCCATCTTCTTGCGGCCCGAGCCGTGCCACTTCATCACCACCATGCGCGGCTCGTTGATGGAGCCCTGCGCCACGCCCAGCAGCGCGCCGAAGCCCAGCTTCTTCATCTCCTTCGGGCCGAGCACCTCCACATCCAGGCCGAGCTTCTCCAGCCCCTTCAGCCTGTCCGCGAATTCCACCGGCGTCAGGATATTGGCGGGCTCGGAGACGAGGTCCCGTGTCAGGAACACGCCCTCCACCACGGCCTTCATCGGCGCGAAGGCGGCCTTGGCGGCGGCGGCCTCAGCCGTGCCGATGGTCAGCTTGGCGAGCTTTGGCTTGTCCTCGGCCTTCTCCTTGGTGCGGTAGCGGTCGAAGCGGTAGGAGCGCAGGGCGGCGCCCATGGCGAGGCTCGCGGCCTGTTCGGCGGAAAGCCCGTCAGTGGCGACCATCGCGGCGGCCTCGCCCGAGATCAGCGGGATCATGCTGCCGCCGGTCTTCTCGGCATCCGGGCTTTCGCCCATCCCCATCACCACGAGCTTGGTGATGCCAGCATGTGGCGCCCAGAAGGTGGCGGATTGGCCCTTCTTGCCCTTGAAGGCGGCGGCTTCCAGCGCGCGGGTCAGCCCGCCCTCCATCGCCGCATCCAGCGTGGCGGCGAGGCCTGTCAGCGCCGCGCCCTCGGCGAGGGGGAGGACCAGCGCGCCGGCTTTCGGCAAGGCGGGCTTGGCAAAGGCGATATCGAGCATGGGGGTCCCGTTCCGGTCTGGATGATTCGCCGCAGGATAGGCCGACCCTCGCATTGCGTCATCCCGGCCCCGGGGGATAGACCGGCGCATGACCCACGCCGAACTCCTGGAACTCGCCCATCGCCTGGCGCGCGATGCGGCCCACGCCATCGAGGCGGTGCGCCGCGCCGGCTTCGCCATCGAGCGCAAGGACGATGCCAGCCCCGTCACCGCCGCCGATCGGCTGGCCGAGGGCATCATCACCGAGGGGCTGCTGCTGGCCACGCCGGAGATTCCCGTGGTGGGGGAGGAAGCCTTCGCCGAAGGCCATGCACCGGAGGTGGGGGAGCGCTTCTGGCTGGTGGACCCGCTGGACGGCACCCGCGAATTCGCCGCGGGGCGGGATGAGTATGTGGTCTGCATCGCGCTGATCGAGGCGGGGCGCCCGGTGCTGGGCGTGCTGGCCGCCCCGGCGCGCGGCAGCGTCCATGGCGGCATTGTGGGGCAGGGCGCCTGGGTCGAGGAAGGCGGCGCCCGCCGGCCCATCCAGGCCCGCCGCCCGCCGGCCGAGGGGCTGCATGTGCTGGACAGCCGCTCGCATCGCGATGCCGCCGCGACCGAGGCATTTTGCCGGAACTTCACCATCAGCGGAACGACGCGCATGGGCTCGGCGCTGAAATTCGCCTGGATCGCGGAGGGGCTGGCCGACCTCATGCCCCGGCTCAGTTCCGGCATCATGGAATGGGACACGGCGGCCGGGCAGGCGGTGCTGGAGGCGGCCGGCGGGCGGGTGGTGGATGAGGCCGGCCAGCCGCTGCGCTACGGCAAGCCCGGTTTTCGCAATCCGGGCTTCGTCGCCTGGGGGCAGCGCCCTCCGGCTATCGGGGGCGGGGCATGACCGCGCTGCTGGATGATCCGCTGGATGCGGCGGCGCTGCTGCGGGCCGGGGCGCTCGTCGCCTTCGCGACAGAGACGGTCTATGGCCTGGGCGCGGACGCCCGGAACGGCAAGGCCGTGGCCGCCATCTTCGAGGCCAAGGGAAGGCCGCATTTCAACCCGCTGATCTGCCATTTTCCGGATGCCGAATCCGCCTGGGCGGAAGTCCGCGCGGATGCTCGCGCCCGCGCGCTGGCCGCCGCCTTCTGGCCCGGCCCGCTGACGCTGGTGCTGCCCCGCCGCGCCGATTGCCGGATTGATCTGCTGGCCGGCGCCGGGCTGGACACGCTGGCGGTGCGCGTGCCGGCGCATGAGGGCGCGCTGGCCCTGCTGCGGGCTGCCGCGACGCCCATCGCCGCGCCCTCGGCCAATCGCTCGGGCCGGGTCAGCCCGACCAGCGCGGCGCATGTGATGCAGGAGCTTTCCGGCCGGATCGCGGCCATCCTGGAGGGTGGCGAATGCGCCGTGGGCGTGGAATCCACCGTGCTGGACCTGGCCAGGGGCGGGGCGGCGCTGCTGCGGCCGGGGGGCGTGCCGGTCGAAGCGATCGAGGCGGTGATCGGCCCGGTGGGGCGGCCCTTGCCCTTGCATGCGGGCGCCGCGCCGACGCTGCGCAGCCCGGGGATGATGCTTTCCCACTATGCGCCGAGCCTGCCCTTGCGGCTGGAGGCCCAGAGCGTTGCCCCGGATGAGGCGCTGCTGGCCTTCGGCGCGCCCCTGCCGGGAGCCGCGCTGAGCTATCAACTCTCTGAGGGGCGGGATCTTCGCGAGGCGGCATCGCGGCTTTTCGCCGGTCTGCGGGCGCTGGATCAGCCGGGGCTTGCCGGCATCGCGGCCATGCCGGTGCCGGGCGATGGGCTTGGGCCGGCGATCCGGGACCGGTTGGCCCGCGCGGCGGAGCCGCGGAAGTAGGGGCGCTTGCGGCGGAGCCGCGGAAGTAGGGGCGCTTGCGGCGGAGCCGCGGAAGTAGGGGCGCTTGCGGCGGAGCCGGGTGGTTAGAGCCTTGCGCCGCCTTCAGCGCGGGGCGACGCGGTAATGCTCATGGTCATCCAGCGTGCAGTCGCGCTTCAGCGTCGCGAGACGGGCCGAGTTGTGAGGATGCCCGATGCGGTTCTGCAGCGCGATCGCCTCATCGATGGATTGGTTGAAGCCCAGGCAGCCGCTCAGGCGGTTGATCACCACGGGGCCGGGCACGCTGGCCGCCACGGTGACGGGGGGCGGTGCGGCCTCAAGCCAATGCATCAGCCCGAAACCGCCAGCCGAGCACAGCACGATGATGAGGAGGCTGGACAGGAACTTGCCAGGTGCCATGAGGAAATCCATTAAACGACCATGATCGGCCGGAATTTAGCAGGATTGCGCCGTTCGTAAAATAACATTTCAGTCTCTTTTTTGAATGAGGGCAAAACTTCGCCCCGCGCTGCGGCAGGTCTCTGGAGATACCCCTCGACCCCGCTATAAACCCCCCATGCCTGACAACCTGCCGCACCTCGCCATCCCCTCCCTGATCGAGGCGTTCCGCGCCCTCCTCGGCCCGCCCGGCGTGCTGGCCGAGCCGGGGGATATCGCGCCGCATCTCAGTGATTGGCGGGGCCTCTACCAGGGCGAGGCCATGGCCGTGCTGCGTCCGGCCAGCACGGAAGATGTCGCAGCCTGCGTCAAGCTCTGCGCCGAGCATGGCATCGCCATCATCCCGCAGGGCGGCAACACCTCCATGGTGGGCGGCGCCACGCCCGAAGCCCGGCCCCGCCAGGTGGTGCTGAGCCTGGCGCGCATGAACCGCGTCCGCGCGGTGGATACGGCCGACATGACGATGACGGTGGAGGCGGGCCTGGTGCTGGCCCGCGCCCAGCAGGTGGCGGCCGAGCATGGCGTGCTGTTCCCCCTCAGCCTTGGCGCCGAAGGCACGGCGATGATCGGCGGCCTGCTCTCCACCAATGCCGGGGGCAACACCACGCTGCGCTACGGCAATGCCCGCGAACTCATGCTGGGGCTGGAGGTGGTGCTGCCCGATGGCAGCGTGATCAACGGGTTGCGCCGGCTGCGGAAGGACAACACCGGCTATGCGCTGCGGCATTTGTTCGTGGGCGCCGAGGGCACGCTGGGCATCATCACCGCCGCCGTGCTGCGCCTGTTCCCGGCGGCGCGCGAGACGGCGACGGCCCTATGCGCCGTGCCCTCCGAGGATGCGGCGCTGGCCCTGTTCCGCCGCTTCCGCGCGGCCGATGAGGGCGCGGTGCGGGCCTTTGAATACATGTCCGGCATCGGCATGGGCATGGTTCTCTCCACCATCGAGGGCGCCGTCCTGCCGCTTGCAGCCCAAGGGGCGCATTATGTGCTGGTGGACCTCTCCGCCTCGCGCGAGGGGGCCGGGCTGCGGGCCCTGATGGAGGGCGTGCTGGAGGCGGCGATGGAGGCGGGTGAGGTCGAGGATGCGGCACTGGCCGAATCCGAGGCCCAGCGCGCCGCCATCTGGCGCCTGCGCGAGGAGCATCCCGAGGCGCAGAAGCGCGCCGGCGCCAGTGTAAAGAATGATGTCTCCGTCCCGGTCTCGGCCGTCCCGGAATTGATCCGCCGGGCGTCGGAGGCCTGCCTGGCCCTGATCCCCGGCAGCCGGCCCGTGCCCTTCGGCCATATGGGCGATGGCAATATCCACATGAACCTGGCCCAGCCGGAAGCCATGTCGGCCGCCGATTTCCTGGCCCGCAGCCATGACATCATGGATGTGGTGAATGAGGTGGTGCGCGAATTGGGCGGCAGCTTCAGCGCCGAACACGGCATTGGCCGCCTCAAGACCGGCATGATGGAAGCCTGGCGCGGTGGCGCCGAGCTGGCGGCGATGCGCCGGATCAAGGCGGCGCTCGACCCCCAGGGCATCATGAACCCGGGCAAGCTGCTTCCGGATGCGTGACCTTCGGGCCATGGGCTGGTAAGACCGCGCCTGTATGAAGCGCATTGACCTCTACATCATGCGGCAACTCGCGCTGTCCCTGCTGGCGGTGACGGTGGGGCTGGCGGCGCTGGTCTGGCTGACGCAATCGCTGCGCTTCATCGAACTCGTGCTGGATCGCGGCCTGTCCATCTGGGTCTTCCTGGAACTGACCGGCCTGCTGCTGCCCAGTTTCTTCGGCGTGATCCTGCCCATCACCACCTTCGTGGTGACGCTGTTCACCTATGTGCGCCTCGCCTCGGACCGGGAATTGGTGGTGATGCGGGCGGCCGGCCTCAGCCAATGGCAATTGGCGCGGCCCGCCTTGCTGGTGGCGATGGGCGCCATGGGCATCTGCTTCGTGCTGAACCTCTGGATCACGCCCGCTTCGCACCAGGCCTTCCGTGAATGGCAATTCGAGATCCGCAACCAGATGGCCGGCCTCCTCCTCCAGGAGGGGGTCTTCAGCTCGGTGGGCGAGGAATTGACCGTCTATGCCCGTGACCGGGACTCGGCCGGCACCCTCTATGGCATCCTGGTGCATGACTCGCGGGAGCGCGGCGCGCCCGTCACCATCCTGGCGGAGAGCGGACGCATCATCACCACGCCGCAAGGCCCGCGCGTGACGCTGTTCAACGGCCAGCGGCAGCAGGTGGAGCGCGTGGTGCAGCCCGATGGCACGACCACGATGCGGCTTTCAGTCCTGGCCTTCCAGGAGAACAGCCTCGACCTCGCCCGCGCCAGCCGCAATGAGGGCCAGCGCTTCCGCAACGCGCAGGAGCGCACGCTGGGGGAATTGTTCCACCCGGAGGATGGGGTTTCGATGCGCGACCGCGGCCGCTTCCTGGCTGAGGCGCATCAGCGGCTGACCGGGCCCCTCACCACCATCACCTTCGCGCTGCTGGCGCTGGCGGTGGCGCTCTCCGGCCAGTTCCGGCGCTTCGGCGGCGGCCTGAACCTCATCATCGGCAGCCTTCTCATGGTGGGACTGCTGGCGGTGGGGCTAAGCATCGGCAACCTCGCGGCGCGACAGGCGGCGCTGATTCCGCTGGTCTGGCTGCATGCGCTGCTGCCGGGCATGGCCTCGGCCTGGGTGATCTCGGGCATGCCGGGCGTGCCGGACCAGATGCGTGGCTTCGCCCGATGATCGTGGCGCGGACGCTCACTCTCTATGTTGCGCGCCGCTTCCTGGCTGCCACGGCGGGCATGCTGCTGGCGTTGACTCTGCTGGTCTCGATGTTCGACTTCATCGAATTGCTGCGCCGCGCCGCGACCCGGCCCGATGCCGGCTTCGCGCTGGTGGCCACCATCGCCGGGCTGCGCATGCCCTTTGTCGGGCTTCAGATCATGCCCTTCGCCATCCTGCTGGGCGGCTTGCTGGCCTTCTGGCGGCTGACGCGCTCTTCGGAACTTATTGTTGCGCGGGCGGCGGGGATTTCGGCCTGGGGCTTCCTCTCGGGCACGCTGGCGGTGGCGCTGGGCTTTGGCTTGCTGGCCATCACGGCGATCTCGCCGGTGTCCTCGGCCATGCTGGCGCGGGCGGAGCGCCTTGATGCCTCCTTCCTGCGGGCGGGCGGTGGCGTCACGGCGCTGGCCGGCGGGCGGCTTTGGCTGCGGCAGGGCGATACGGGGCTGGAGCCGGGGGGCGTGGCGGTGATCACGGGCCGCCCCGCGCGGCTGCTGGGCACCGACCGCCTGGCCGATTTCAGCCTGGCCGAGGTGACCATCTGGCGGCTCTCGGCCGGTGGCGGCGCCATGGCCCGGATCGAGGCGCCGCGCGCCACGCTGCGGCCTGGCCACTGGGAGGTGGAAGGCGCCACCGTCTTCGGCGCGGACCGCGTGCCCCGGCCCACGGCCAGGCTGACCCTGGCCACGGATTTGACGCCCGACCGCATCGAGAACAGCTTCGCCTCGCCCGACACACTCTCTTTCTGGGCCTTGCCCGATTTCATCGCGGTGCTGGAGCAGGCGGGTTTCTCGGCGCTGCGGCACCGGTTGCAATTCCAGTCCATGCTCAGCACCCCGGTGCTGGCCATGACCATGGCGCTGCTGGCCGCCGGCTTCTCGATGCGCAACAGCCGCCGCGGTGGCGTGGCGCAAACCATCGCGGCCGGTGTGGCCGCCGGCTTCGGCCTGTTCGTGCTCGACCGCATCACCGGCGAATTCGGCGAATCCGGCACGCTGCCGGTCTGGCTGGCAGCCTGGGCGCCCACCGCGACCGGGCTGCTGCTGGCCCTGGCGCTCCTGCTGCATCTGGAGGATGGGTAGCGCACATGCCCCTTTCACCTTCGCACCACCCGTTCCCTCCGCCCCTGCGCCCCTTCCGCATGCCCCGCTTCGCGCGGCGGGTGATGCGGCGCGAGCAGGCCAGGCGGCTCGGCCTGCGCCCCGGCCCACGCCTCTGGCGCAGCCTGGGGCTGGCCTTGCTGCTGGCGCCGCTGGAAATGGTCCTGCCGGCCACGGCGCAAATCGCGCCCTCCTTCGACCAATCCTCGCAGAGCGTCTCGCCCATGGGCTTCGTGGACCCGCAGATGTCGCGCGAGACGCTCTCTGGCCTCGCGCCCGCACGCTCGGGGTCCATGGTCGCGCCTGGCGTCTTCATGCCGACCGCCCCGGTGCCCGATACGGCGGCGCCGGGCGCCAAGCCCGTGGTGGGTGGCGATACGGATGGACCCGTCACCTTCGCGGCCGAGGAGGTGGAATATGACCGCGAGCGCGACCGCGTGGTGGCCCGCGGCCGGGTTGAGGCCTGGCAGGGCGGGCGGTTCCTGCGCGCCGACAGCTTCACCTATGACCGCAACACCCGCGTGGCGCTGCTGCAAGGCAATGTCCAGATCATCGAGGCGGATGGGCAAGTCTTCTACGCCGAGGAAGCGGAACTGGGCGACGGCTTCCGCGACGGCGTGCTGACCGAGGTGCGCGCCCGCCTGGCGCAGAATGCGCGGCTGGCCGGCAATGGCGCGCGCCGCACCGATGGCACCGTCACCGAGATCAGCCGCCCGGTCTATTCCTCCTGCAATCTCTGCGCGACCGACCCCACGCGCCCGCCCCTGTGGCAGATGGGCGCCCGCATGGCGACGCAGGACCGCCAATCCCAGCGCATCTCCTACCGGGACGCGACCTTGCGGGTGGGCGGCATTCCGCTTTTCTACGCGCCCTTCTTCTCCCACCCCGATCCGCAGACGCCGCGCGCCTCGGGTTTCCTGTTCCCGACCACCGGCTATACGCGTTTCCTGGGCGCCTTCGCGCAGACCTCCTATTTCTGGGCGATCGACGAAACCCAGGACCTGCTGATCACGCCCACCATCAGCAGCATGGCGCCGCCCAACCTCGCGCTCGAATATCGCCGTCGCTTCAACAATGGCGAACTGCAGATGCAGGGCTCGCTCGGCTACATGAACCAGGAGCAGGCGGCCCGCGCGGCCAGCGGCGGCACGGGCGCGCCAGGGCTTAACGGCCATTTCTTCTCGCGCGGGCGCTTTGCCATCAACGAGAATTGGCGTGCCGGCTTCGACGGCAACTACGCCTCGAGCGACAGCTACCTGCGGACCTACCGGTTCGAATTCCGCCGCGTTCTGACCAGCACCGCCTTTGTCGAAGGGTTCTGGGGCACCGAAGCCTATGCGCGGCTTGATGTGCGCCACTATCAGGGGCTGAACACCACTGACAACCTCTCCACCATCCCCTTTGTCGGCCCCAATGCCATTTATGAGGTGGCGCCGCGCAAGCAAATCCTGGGCGGCTACCTGACCACCGATATCGGCATCCTGGGCCTGACCCGGCCGACCGGCACCTTCAGCCAGCGCCTGGCCAGCCGCGCCACCTGGGAGCGGCCGATCCAGGGCCGCCTGGGCGACATCCTGACCTTCCGCAGTCAGTTGGACGGCGCCGGCTATTATGCCGGCAACCAGCAGAATAACGGCTTCAACGCGCTGCCCGAGGCCAATGGCGTCCATGCCAATGGCAATATCCGGGTGGCGGCGGATTGGCGCATGCCCTTCATCCGCTCGGCCGGGGAATGGGGCACGCAGATGATCGAGCCGCGGGTGCAGCTCGTCACCGGGCCGCGTCTTGGCCGGCAATTGCGCTTCCCGAACGAGGATGCGCTGGACTTCGAATTCACCGAGGCCAACCTTTTCCAGCTCAGCCGCTACAGCGGCCGGGACCGGCTGGAGGGCACCACGCGCGCCGACATGGCGCTGCGCGGCAGCTGGAACTTCGTCAATGGCGGCCGCGTGGAAGGCGTCGTCGGCCGCTCCTTCCGGGCGACGCAAGCCAGCACCTTCCCGCGGGATGTCGGCCTGAATGACCGCGCATCGGACTGGGTGACGCGCACCACCTTCTCGCCCGTCTCCTGGGTGGACCTGATCGCGCGCAGCCGCTTCGACAGCCAGAGCATGCAGCACCGCGCGACCGATGCGGTGGCGAGCCTGAGCCTGGGCAATGTCGGCCCGCTCTCCAATGTCACGCTCAGCGGCGGCTATCTTTTCAACAACCGGCTGCCGCAATTCACCAGCACCACCGGGCGCCATGAGGTGCTGGCCGCCGCCTCGGTGCAGTACCGGACGGCGGCGGGGGGCATCTGGCGGGCTTCGGGCTCGGTCCGGTACGATGTCGGCAATGACCGGCCGGCCATTGTCGCCGCCACCTTCGGCTATGAGGATGAGTGCTTCATCCTGGAGGGGCGGCTGCTCAAGCGCTATGCCCGCAACTCCGTCACGGGTGAGCCCTTTGTGGGAAATACCGTCTTCCTGGTTCGCCTCGGCTTCAAGACGGTCGGCGATTATTTCTTCCGCGCCATCTGAGATCCCCTTCACCCATGGGTGAAGTCCGGATTTCGGCTCGGGCGGTTCTGCTCTAAAGACACAGGCATCATGATCCGAACCCGCCCCCGACTTGCGCCGAGCCTGCCCCAGATGGTGACGGCGCTTCTCCTGGCCACCGCCACGGTGCCCCTGGCCGGAGCGCCGGGCGCGATGGCGCAACCGCGCCCCGCCGCGGCGCCGGAGGGCGCCGCCCCGGTGCCTGCCGGCAATCGCATCCTCGCCGTCGTGAATGGCGACCCGATCACCCAGGCGGAAGTCACCTCCCGCTCACGGCTTTTCGCGCTCAATGTCGGCATGGGCGTCGCGCCCGAGATCCTGACGCGGCTGCAGCCCCAGGTGCTGCGCCTGGCCGTGGATGAGCGGCTGCGCATCCAGGAAATCCAGCGCCGCCGCATCGGCGTCTCCGATGCCGAAATCGCCGAGGCGATCGCGGATATTGAGCGGCGCAACAACCTGCCGCCCGGCGCCATGCGCAACCAGCTTCGCAATGCGGGCATCCAGCCCCGCGTGCTGTTCGACCAGATCCGCGCGCAGATCGGCTGGGGCCGGCTGCTGCGCCAGGCGCTGGGTCCGCTGGGCGAGATCAGCGAGCAGGAAGTGGCCGACGCCATCGCCACGCGCCGCGCCCAGGAAGCCCGTGCCGAATTCCTGGTCAGCGAGATCTACCTGCCCGTGGATGACCCCGCCAATGAGGCGGAGGTGCGCCGCTTCGCCGATGAAGTGATCGGCCAGATCCGCCGTGGCTCGGCCTTCCCCGTGGTGGCGACGCAGTTCAGCCAGGCGCAGACGGCGCTGGGCGGCGGCGACCTGGGCTGGGTGGGCATCAACCGGCTCGACCCCGAAGTGGCCAATATCGTGGAACGCATGCCGGCCGGCGCGGTCAGCAATCCGATCCGCGTCGCCGGCGGCTTCCAGATCGTCACGCTGCGCGCCAAGCGCGAGGGTGGCCGGGCCGACCAACTCTCCACCATGCTGACCATCCGCCAGGTCTTCACCGCCTTCGACCGCCCGCTCGATCCCCAGGCGCCGACGGAGCAGCAGCGCGCCGTGGTGGAGCGCGCCCAGCGCCTCTCCCAGACGCTGCGCGGCTGCGAGCAGGTGGATGCGCTGCCCCGTTCGGGTGACCGCGCGACCGACCCCGGGCCGATCCGGCTGGAAGGCCTGAACCCGCCCGCCCTTCGCAGCATGCTGGCCAGCCTGCCGCTTGGCCGGCCGAGCCAGCCGGTCATTGCGCCCGATGGGGTGCTGCTGCTCATGGTCTGCTCGCGCGAGCAGCGGAACATGAACGAGTTCACGCCGGATGCGGCGCGCAGCCAGATCCTGCGGGAGCGCGTGGAACTGCTCTCCCGCCAGTTGCAGCGCGACCTGCGCCGCCGTGCGGTGATCGAGACGCGTGCCTGAAGCAACCCAAGTGCATGGGCTGACCCCGCTCGCGGGCGTCGTTGGGAAATACGGCCTGGATGCCCGCAAGGCGCTGGGCCAGCATTTCCTGCTGGATGAGGTGCTCTGCGCCCGCATCGCCCTGCTGCCCGGGGACCTCGCGGGGCGGCATGTGCTGGAGGTGGGCCCCGGCCCCGGTGGGCTGACGCGCGCCCTGCTGGCCAAGCCGATCGCGCATCTCACGGCGGTGGAGCTGGATGACCGCGCCATCATCGCCCTGGCTGAAGTGGTGGAGGCGCATCCGGGGCGCCTTTCCGTGCTGCGCCAGGATGCGATGAAGTTCGACGGCGTGGGCCAGCTTCCCGCGCCGCGCCAGGTGGTGGCGAACCTGCCCTATAATGTCGGCACGCCCTTGCTCATCGGCTGGCTGCGGCAGGCCGCGCAATGGGAGCGCCTGACGCTGATGTTCCAGGAGGAGGTGGCCTTTCGCATCACCGCCGCCCCCCAGACCGAGCATTACGGGCGCTTGGCCGTGCTGGCCCAATGGGTGGCTTCCTGCTCCATCGGGCTGCGCCTGCCGCCGGGTGCCTTCCGGCCGCCGCCGCGCGTGCATTCGGCCGTGGTGGTGATCACGCCGCATGCCGAACAGCCCGGGCCAGCGCTGTTCCGCGCGATGGAGCGCGTGACGGCCGCCGCCTTCGGCCAGCGCCGCAAGATGCTGCGCGGCTCGCTGAAATCGCTGGGCGGGGCGGAGGCGCTGCTGGCGGAATGCGGCATCGCGGGGGACCGCCGGGCCGAGGAATTGCCGGTCAGCGCCTTCGACGCGCTGGCGCGGGCCTGGCTGGCGCGCCACAGCGATCCGATTCAGGATGCCCCCGTCCAAGACGGAGATCAGACATGAAGCGCCTGCAAATCGGCGACGTCGCCATCACCAGCCTCGTCGAGCGCGATGGGCCCTGGCGGCGGCCGGAGGATTTCTTCCTCAACTATGACAGCGCCGCCCGCGCCGCCGATGTCGCCAGGCTGGCGCCCGAGGTGCTGGACCATGCTTCCGGCAAGATGGTCATCACCTACCAGACCTTCGTGGTCCGCACCGCCCGGCACGTCATCCTCGTGGATACCTGCACGGGCGAGGACAAGGGCTATGCCGCGCCCATGGACTTCCCCAAGCAGCCCTGGATGGATGCGTTGATCGCCGAGGGGCTGACGCCGGCCGATATCGACTACGTCTTCTGCACCCACCTGCACATCGACCACAGCGGCTGGAACACGAAGCTTGTGGACGGCAAATGGGTGCCGACCTTCCCCAATGCCAAATATATCTTCCACAAGGGCGAATACGCCGCCTGGGAAGCGCTGGAGCGCGAGGGCAAGGAGCGTGCGGGCGGCGCGGGCGGCGTCTGGCGGATGAATTGCGAACCCATCGCCAAGGCCGGACAGGCGCTGCTGGTGGATGAGAGCTTCACGCTGGATGACTGCATCTCGCTCATCCTCACACCCGGCCATTCGCCCGGCCATGTCTGCGTGAAGATCGAAAGCCGGGGCCAGACCGCGATCATCGCGGGCGACATGATGCACCACCAACTGCAATGCTTCGATCCCAGCCTCTCCACCATCTTCTGCTGGGACCCGCATGCGGCGGCCCAAAGCCGCAAGCGCGTCTTCGAGGAGGTGGCCGAGACCGACACGCTGCTGCTGCCCATCCATTTCCCGACGCCCACGGCAGGCCGCCTGAAGCGTGCGGGCGAGGGTTATGACTGGGTCTTCGCGCGTTAGCCGCGCGCAGGCTCGCCCCTGAACCAGCCGCAGGATCGCCCATGCCGCAGGACGTGACCTTCGCCGCCCCCGGCCGGTTCTGGAAGGGCAATATCCACACCCACTCCGATGCCTCGGACGGCGCGCGCACGCCCGAGGAGGTCTGCGCGACCTATCGCGAGGCGGGGTATGATTTCCTCGCCCTCACGGATCATTTCCTCGCGAAATACGGCTTCCCGGTGGTGGATACGCGGCCCTTCCGGACCCCGGGCTTCACCACGATCCTCGGCGCCGAACTGCATGCGCCGGCGACTTCGCTGGGCGAGATGTGGCACATCCTCGCCGTCGGGCTGCCGCTGGATTTCGCACCCACCCCGCCCGGCGAGAGCGGGCCGCAACTGGCCGCCCGCGCCATCGCGGCCGGCGCCTTCGTCGCCATCCCGCATCCCGGCTGGTACGGGCTGGCGGCGGCGGATGCGAACACGCTGCCCGGCGCGCATGCGGTGGAGGTGTACAACCACACCTCGCAATTGCGGACCGAGCGGGGCGATGGCGTCTATCTGGCCGACCAACTCCTGGCCGAGGGGCGGCACATCAACCTCATCGCCGTGGATGACGCGCATTTCCACTCGCCCGACGGCTTTGGCGGCTGGGTGATGGTGAAGGCGGCGGCGAATGAGCCAGGCTTCCTGCTGGCCGCGCTCAAGGCCGGGCATTTCTACGCGACGCAGGGCCCCTCCATCCATGACATCACCTGGGGGGAGGATTGGGTGGAGGTCACCTGCTCCCCCGCCGCGAGCATCATGGTGCTGGGCCGCGCCTCGCGCGCCGCGCAATCGGTCGCGCTGGGCCAGACGCGGGCGCGGCTGCCCCTCGCGGGGCTGCGCGCGGGCGGCTTCGCGCGGGTGGTGGTGGCCGATGCACAGGGCCGGCGCGCCTGGGCAAATCCCATCCGCCTTGCGGGGTGAAGCAGGCGCCCGCCGGAGCATGCCGCCTTCGCATGCGCTCACACAGCCGCTCCGGCTTTTTGTGGCGCGGGATTGCGCGTTTTCGGTGATTCCACCTCAACGCGCCAAGTCTAATGCGACATCAGGACGGGCACCGTCATCTCCTGGAGCAGCGTGCGCGTGGCGCCGCCCAGCACCAGTTCCCGCCAGCGTGAATGTCCGTAGCCACCCATCACGATCAGGTCACAGCTGAAATCGGCCGCCGCGTTCAGCAGCATGTCGCCCACGCCGGCATCGGCGCCCGCAACACGCCGGACCGTCACCGCGACGTCATGCCGCGCGAGGTGCAGCGCGATATCGGCCCCCGGCTCATCGCCATGGCCGCCTGGTCCGATTTGCGGATCCACGACCAGCACCGTGACGCTCTCCGCCGCAACGAGGATGGGCAGCGCGTCATTCACCGCCCGCGCCGCCTCGCGGCTGCCATTCCAGGCGATGAGCACGCGGCGGAGCAGGCTCCTCGCCGCGCCGGTATAGGGCACGAGAAGCACGGGCCTTCCGGTCGAGAACAGAGCCGTCTCGGCCGTTGCCTTCGATGCCTCGGGCTCCGGCTGGCCCAGCACCAGAAGGTCCACGTAGCGGCCATGCAGCGCGACAATCCCCGATGTCACGCCCTCGGCCTGGCGCCATTCGCCGAGCTGGCCTTCCCGGCGCAGCAACTCGCGGAACGCCGCCTCCTGCCGGGCGGCCTCCGTCAGTCCCTCCCTGCGCATGCGCGCCATCAGTTCCGCCAGGGCGATGCCCCCGCTCATATCGGCCCCGCCGAAAGCCGGCAGCCCGACATCGATCACGAACAGGCCGATGAGATGCGCCTCGTGCCGCCTCGCGAGCGCCAGGGCGAAATCGAGGCGCTTGGCCGAGGCCGGCGAGGCATCGAGATGGACCAGCATGTCTTTGATCGGCATTGATTCCTCCATGGAACGGTTGCGCCTGCCCAGCCTGAAGACGGATCCGCATTCCATGCGGCTCGGCGTCAGCCTATGGGCAATGGCATGCGGTTGCCTTGACCTGGCGCAAGGCACCCCCCAGGCCGCGCCTGTGCTTCGGCCCGCCGCCCGGCGAGATGCTGGCCCTGTTGCCGCCGAGCGCCCTTGGCGCCTTCAGGGCCGGTTTTGATGAATCGGCTCTCGCTCCCGCCCATTCATGCCGCTCCCTGGCCGGCGGGGCTCATGAATCGGCCTTTCGCAGATCCTTCTTGCTGGACCGATACCTCCTTTGCTGGACGGCCAGGCGACGGCGGCCGGCCTCCTGCGTCGCTTCCTTCTTCGTCAACTCCGCCGCTGCCAACTCCTGGCTCAGCTTCTGGAAATGCGCCCAGCGACCGGCGTCCAGCAGGCCAGCCTCCAGCGCGCCACGCACCGCGCAACCGGGTTCGGTGCTGTGCCCGCAATCGCGAAACCGGCAATCCTGGGCCAGGCGCTCGATATCGTCGAAGACCGCGCCCAGACCCAACTCGGCATCAACCAGGCCCACTTCCCGGATGCCGGGCGTGTCGAGCAGCAGCCCGCCGCCAGGCAGCAGGACGAGTTGGCGGTAGCTCGTGGTGTGGCGCCCACGGGCATCGGCCGCGCGGATTTCCTGCGTGGCCATCCGATCCTCGCCCAACAGGGCATTCACCAGCGTGGATTTGCCCACGCCCGATGAGCCGATCAGGACACAGGTCTCGCCCGGCGAGATTTGATCCATCAGGCCGCGCAGGCCCATCTCCTGGCGTGCCGAGACGATGAGCACCGGGCAGCCCGCCGCCAGGGTGGCAATCGCGGCGGCCTGGTCCTCGGGTTGCTCGCACAGGTCGGCCTTGGTCAGCACCACCACCGGCCGCGCGCCGCTCTGCCAGGCCGCCGCGAGGAAGCGCTCAAGCCGGCGCGGATTGAGGTCGGCGTTCATCGAGGTCACGATGAAGACGACGTCGATATTGGCGGCGATGACCTGCAAGGTCTGCACGCTGTCTGCCGCCCGGCGCATGAAGGCGGTGCGGCGAGGCAGGACGGCATGGATGATGGCCGTGCCTTCGCCGGCCTTGGCGGAAACCGCCACCCAATCCCCCGCGGCCGGATGCCCCGCCTCCCGCGCCTCGTGGCGCAGGCGCCCGGAGAGCCTGGCGCTCAGCGTGCCGAGATCGGTGGCCACCAGATTTGCCTCGCGCCGCTGCACGATGAGGCGCCCGGCGAGGTATCCGGCCCGCGCATGCGGCTCGAATGCCAGCCGCAGCGCATCGGACCAGCCATATTGTTCGATCAAGAGCGGCACTCTCAAAGGGGCACCGGATGCTAGCACCGACCGGGCGGCAATTGGCACAACACGGGGCGGAAAATGGTGTATTGGGCGCGGAATGTTGGCTCCCGATGACTTGCCAGGCGTCGTGCTGGCGGACCATAGCCCCATGGGTTGCCTGAGCATCATCAAGGGTGGGTTCTGCCAACCCCGCCGCCGAGGCGGATTTCGGAGGCAAGAGCGCCACCACGACCGCGATACAATGCCCAATCTGCGAACAAGGACCAGTCATGAGAAAGCCCAACTACAGCATGGAACGCAAGGATCGGGAGCGCGCCAAGCAGGCCAAGGCCACGGCGAGGGAGGAGAAGCGTGCGGGAAAGGGCGAGGAAAGCCGCCAGCCCGACGCCTCGACCATGGATGAGGGCACCATCTCGGGTGAAGCCGAAAGGCCGAAATCGGCCGACTGAGCGGCCCGCATCGCCCAGTGAATGCGATGGACGAGGCCATGATCGTCCATCAGGGCACTTCAGTGCATCCGTCGCCGGGCGCTGTGCGGGTGTCATACCAAATCTCGCGGATCGTGACCGATCCGCCCTCAGACGCCGGCGCGCGCATCCGCGCGCTTGGCTTCGCCGCATAAGCGGCGGGCCGCAGTCGCGGCCTCG
>Ga0209103_1000224_pt1 | contig 17470 bp, 14 predicted proteins | sample 4C3metaG_FD_184152 | JGI IMG/M metagenome (GOLD analysis project Ga0209103, IMG submission 184152) | Freshwater bacterial and archeal communities from Indian Creek, Illinois, USA - 4C3 metaG (SPAdes) (version 2) | ecosystem: Environmental > Aquatic > Freshwater > Unclassified | place: USA...
TTTGGTATGCCAAACGTCTAAGCCTGAGAAAAGGCTTGCTTTCTCCTCCAAAGTCATTTGGGATACAATTTTTCTTACGTCTTCTACCATTCAAAAAACCCCTTTCTGTAGCTGCGAACTATTATTTGCTAAGCTAAAGCATTTTAGCATCTATTACCCTAAATTCCATGCTTCATGCAGTTTTGGAACATCATCCAATAATTGTATTGTGTATGGGTGTTTAGGATTAGAGATAATATCTTCTGCATTACCTCTCTCGACTATCTTCCCTTTCTCCATTATAAAGATTTTATCGCTTAAATAATATGACAATCCTACGTCATGGGTTATAAAAACTATAGTCATATTTATTTCATCTCTTAATTTCATCAGCATGTCAAGTATAGTAGCTCTCGAACAAACGTCAATCATCGAAGTCGGCTCATCGGCTATGAGAATATTTGGCTTTAACATAAATATTCGCGAAATCATCACTCTTTGCATTTGGCCGCCCGAGAGCTCGAATGGATATTTGTTGTACAATTCTTCATACTTTAAGTTTACAAAATCAAAAGCTTCCCTCATCCTTGATACTGTTTCAGCCTCGGTCAAACTCAAACCGCTCAGTTTAACACAATCCCTCAATACCCTTTCAATTTTATGAAATTGATTAAATGAAGAAAACGGATCCTGAAATATTGCCTGCACATTCTTCCAATAATTGAGCCTGTCCTTATAAGAGTTCATCTTTCTTTGCTTGCCGTCAAAAAGCAGTTCACCTGATGTCTGCTTCAAAAGACCTAAAATTATCCTTGCTAAAGTAGTTTTACCACTGCCGCTTTCACCTACTATAGAAACAATTTCACCTTTTCTAATTTCAAAATCGACATTATTTACGGCTGTGACTTTCTTTTTACCATAACCAAATATTCTTGTGACATTTTTCCCGCTCAGAATCACATTATTATCTGCCATCGCTCTGACTCTCCTTCTTATACATTTCCTGCAATGTATCAATATCAAAGATGCATCTGTATGTTCTCGACGAATGTCTGATTTCTGAAATTTTGTCGACATTGATTGAAAAACATATGTCATTGCGATATTTGCATCTATCGATAAATCTGCATCCTCTTAGAACCTGCTTTAAGTTCGGCGGCGCTCCCGGAATCGCTGACAGTTTTTGATTCTTCATATCTTTTTCAGGAACAATGATTGCGTTCATCAAAGCCTTTGAATAAGGGTGCACTGGATCAAATATTACATCTTTGCTCTTTCCTCGTTCGACTATCTCTCCTGCGTACATAACCATTATATCATCAGCTATGTGCACAAGCAAAGGCAGCTCATGGGTTATGAATATCATAGATTTGACATAACCTTTCTCCATAAGCTTCTTCAGCATCGACATAACCACTTTTTGCGAAGTTACATCAAGAGCCGATGTAGGCTCGTCTGCTATCAATATAGTTGGGTTCATAAGTGTCGAAATCGCAATAACGGTTCTTTGCTTCATCCCTCCCGATAATTCGTTTGGGAAGGCCTCAAGTACCCTTGGAGGCAGATTCAGGCTTTTGAATCTTTCGCTAACCATCTGATAGACTTGAATCTTTGACATCTTAGGCCGGTGCTCATGAAAGATATCCTCTATAAAGCGTATAATCCTTTTTGTGGGATTAAGAGCGTTCATAGCTGCCTGCGGTATATACGCGATCTTTTCTCCTAAAACTTGTGTTCTTAGTTTTTCATAAGGCAATTTCATGACGTCAACGCCGTCAATAAGGATACTACCTTCTTTAAAATGCAAGGGAGGGAAATAAAAGGCCATCAGACTAAGCGCTAAAGTTGACTTTCCACATCCTGATTCTCCTGCTATTCCTAAGACCTTCCCTTCTTCAAGCTCAAATGAAACCCCATCCACAGCGTAAACATGCTCTTTTAGTCTTGTTCTGTAATGAGTTTGCAGATTTTCAACTACCATTATGTGTTTGTTATTCATAATCTAATTCCCTCTTATCTTAGGATTAAATATCTCGTCCATTCCGCTATTCATATAATTGAGTGAAAACGATATCGCCGCTATGAAAAGTGCCGCAGGCACGAAAGCCCACCATGCACCCGTCGCAGGAGCTTCATAAAGCAAAGCCCACTGCATTAAAACGCCAAGTGATATTGTATCATGAGGTCCTAAACCTAACATCGAGATTCCCGCTTCGGCAAGTATACCCGCAGCAATCTGAAGAACAAACGCCATGACTACATATGAAGCCATGTACGGTAAAATTTCCGAAACAATAATCCTAGGTGTTGTATAACCCGAAATTTTAGCTATATTTACATGTTCCCTGTTTCTCAAAGAAGCTGTCTGTGCCCTTACTGCTCGTGCCGTCCACGGCCATGTCGTAAAACCTATGATCAATGAAACCAAAGTAGCGCTTCTTACGTCAAGACTAACCGAAATTACAATCAGAATTATAAATGAAGGAATTACGATAAACATGTTTGTGAATGTCGTAATTACATCATCGATCAACCCGCCTATATACCCTGATATTAACCCTAATACTAAACCGATGGAAGTCGCCACAATTCCTGCCAGTAAACCCACAAAAATGGATGTGCGAGTTCCGTGGGCAAGTTGTAAAAACACATCTCTACCGAAGTTGTCTGTTCCCAGTATCAAGCCTTCTCTGGGAGGTTCAAATGCCATGGCTACGAGATCTTTAGGATCAGCCGTGTTTATAAAAGGATAAAGAATCGCTAACAAAACAATAGAAACCAATACGAAAGCTCCGATAACGAATTTATGCGATTTCAAAAGAACGTTAACATAGTACATTTTAGATCACCTCATCATTCCTCAAGCTGAGCCGATTTAATCCTTGGATCGACCAGCCCGTATACAATTTCAATAAGGAAATTCGCAAGAAGCACCCCTGTTATTATCAATAATGTTATCCCTGAGATTAAAGGATAATCGAGTGTACGGATAGCTGTAAATAATCTCATGCCAATACCCGGATAATTGAACACTATCTCAGTGATCAAAGCCCCTCCCACCATAGTGCCTAACGATATAGCAAGACCGGTAATCTGAGGAAGCATAGCGTTTTTAAATACATACCTGATGATTTTCGATTCTCTGATCCCCATAAGCTTACTGTAAAGTACATAGTCAGTATTTAGCTCATATATCGCCATCGATCTCATGCCTATAGCCCATCCTCCGAGCATAACAAAAACCAATGACAAAAACGGGAGCGTGTGATGTCTTAATACGGATCCTATAAAAGTTAAACTCAGATAAGGCATAAGCCGTGGCGAAAATCCGCCTCCTATAGGAAACCAATCAAGGTTAAGCGCAAATAAATATAACAGCAATATTGACATCGCAAAAAATGGTATCGCATTTGCAAGCAACATAGCCGGAAAAACTATTTTATCAAACAAACCTTTCTTGAAAGCCGCCAAGGCTCCAAGCACATTTCCAACTACCCATGCCGTAATAATAGCAGGTAATTGTAGACCTATCGTCCATGGTACGGAAGTCGCGATGATGTTCTCAACTGTTCTTGGAAACATACCGAACGAAACTCCCAATTCTCCTCTGAACAAATTCCCCAGATAGATCAAGTATTGCTCAAAAAGAGGCCTGTCGAGGCCAAATTGCTGCATATAGCTTTCGAAAAGCCGCCTTTGACGATCAGCATCCGTCATCCCCTGCGCCATAGTCGCGACTATCATTGCTATAGGATTCCCTTCAATAAGTCTTGGCAAAATAAAATTTAATGTGACAGCAATAAAAAAAGTGAGTGTATACCATCCGAATTTTCTTAAAAGATATCTGACATAAACATTCATACAAACCTCCAATAGTCTAACTAAACAAATTTTATGCGGACGTCCGGACGTCCTGACGCCCGCATAAAACATTTCCTGTGATCGAATACCGTTTTTATTACCTAGCTGAGATTTCGTAGAGTATCCTTATGGCAGCACCTCTTAGCGTACCTGAAGGATGAATCGGATCTAATCCTTGTGCGACTCTTTGCGCATTGCTTTCCTCATCAGGGAAGCCCGTCCATACAGCCTCATTTACTGTAAAGAAATCCTCGGGTCTAAACATCAAAGGAATAAACGGCACATACTCAAGGAACAGAAGATTAAGCTCAGTGTAAAGCTCATTAAGTTTGGCTTCATCGGCTAATGTTGGAATCTCCCTTAGAATTTCGTTGACTCTTGGGTTATCAAATCTTCCGAAATTCCAGAATGCCAACTCGCCTATCGGAGCAACACCGTCTTTAAACATCATAAAGCGCGCTCTGTTCCATGGTTGAGCAGGACCCGGACCCGGATTCCATATCATCGTGATGTCGAAATCTCCTGTTTGAATGGAGTTCCACCAAACCGGCTGATCCGGGAAGTTGGTTCTTATCTCTATCCCGATTTCTTCAGCATTCTGCGCGACCAATTGAAGAGCCGCATTCCAGTCAGTCCAGCCGTGCGGACAAGTTATTTCAAACGGTCCAAGCCTTGTTCCATCGGGCAGTACTCGTATGCCATCAGCGCCTCTTTCAGCTCCTAATTCATCGAGTATCTCATTGGCTCTGTCCACATTGAAGCTCCACTGTTGAGGTTCAATAACAGACATATCAACCAAATGTTGCTCAGTGGGCAAAACTAACGCAGGCTCAATAGGTACGCTGTAATTACTCATAGCCATTTCAGCTATAACAGCATAATTTATCGAATATGCCAACGCTCTTCTTACCTCCGGATTATCCAAGCCGGGCTTTGTTACGTTAAACGCAATAGACGGCATTGTTCCGGGCATAAAGTACGGTATCTCGGGAAGATACGTCTTAAACGGCTCTCCGCCTTCCCAAAGTTCCCACACCCTGGGGATAAACTGCTGAGACATATCGATGTCTCCGTTTTTGAAAGCCAGGTTGCCGGCGTCGTTTGAAGCAAAAATCGGGTGAGTTAAAAACCTTGGCGCAGGCAGACCTCCAAAAACGACTGTGCCCCAATAGTTTTCATTTCTCACAAGCGTTATACGCGTGTCGTCAAAATGAAGCATCTTGTAGGGTCCTGATCCCACAGGATTCTCGTTGAAGAACTCCCTGATTTTTACCAGATCATACCCGGCATCAGCCTCAACCTGAGTCCAAATATGCTTGGGCATAATCCTTAAAACTCTCAAGCTGTCAAGTATAATAAGTCTGTTGAAGTTTTCTCTGTTGAGTTCAAATATTACCTCTGTGGGCGACTCGGCGCGAACAGCAGTTAAATGATCCCAGTAATGACTCCAGCCGATCGCATATCTTTTGCCAAGCTCGTATGTGTAGACCACGTCTTCAGCCGTGACCGGCATACCATCACTCCACATTGCGTTTGGATTCATAACCACTCTTAATGTATAGTCATCAACCCACTCGAATGATTCCGCGAGAAGTGGTTCTTTCTCTCCTGTTAGGAGATTGAACATGAAAAGCGTCTCGTAGATAAGGCCCGACTGATTGTCCAGCGTAGGCCATGCCTGATTCCCGGCCATTAAGTTAAAATTGTTCGGCGGTCCCCATTGCAGTCCGTTCAAGAACAAAGTCTCATTTCGAGGAGTTCCTTCAATAGCCAATTGCCTTAAAGCGTCCATATCCATCACAACCGGCTCTTCGACTACCGGTTCTTCCTCAGGTTCGTCCTCAGGTTCCTCAGCAACCGGATCTTCTACCGGATCTTCGACTACCGGTTCTTCGGCAGGAGGTTGCCCCACCGCAAACCATATCGCCAGTACCACAACGAGTACAACCACAAGACCGACAATTATCTTTGTCGTATTGTTCTTCATTCTTTCTTCCTCCCTCTTAACTTTAGAAAATTCTTTGCTGCATGGCTTAAGCAACTTACAACAAAATTATCCTCCTTTCATTTGAATGACCCTGATAAGCCGATGCTCAGAGCCTATATAACGCAACATCACCTAGCAGTGAGCGCAAATATACAAAAAGAAAAACGATTATGAAGCCATCTACTCAGTTCCACCAGCCCATATATCGAGCTGTCTTTGCTTTTCAATGATAACCCTGTCAATACCCGCGTCTCTCAACGCTTCTGTAAATACCGGCAACATTATATCCGGATCTAGCGCGCCATTCTCTAAAGGCACCCTATATTGTGCCATCACGGTTGACAAAGCTGCTACTTCATTATTTAACATCGATGAATCAAAGGTGAATCCAAGGGCTTTTGATTTTATTGCCGTTTCGTTAAAATCAGCCATTTCTGCGTATAAATCAGGATTATTCCCTTCCCAGATATATGAAAGAAGTTGATTGCCAAACTGCCAGCCAAGCGCAAGATTATATCCTGAAGTAATTGCGTCTACACCATCCGGAAATCTTATCAGATTATCATTTTGTGGAACATGTACATAATGAACGCCCTCAATGCCCCAGTTTAAGAGATTTATAATTTCAGGATTGCTGTACATAAGGTTTAAAAATTGCATGGTTTTCTGAGGGTTTTCACTAGTAACCGGAATGCTTAAAGAAATTAAGGCCACTTGCGCCGTAGTCGCAAAAGGTGGTTTAATCTCAAACATGACAAGTTCTCTTCCCGCGCGCAATGATTCCTGTCTGTCAAAGCCGGGTTTGAGGTTTGCAAAGTAAGAAAAAAGTTTTCCAGCGCCAACGAGTACATTGGCTTGATCGGCGGCAATTGAAGCATCTTCCCATATAAAACCTCTTTTATACCATCTTCTGATAATTTCTAAATTCCGTTTATACTCTTCGGTTTCAAATAGATTAACGACTTCCAATCCGGAACCATAATCCATAAGCACTCCAAGCGAATCTCCTAAATTGTCCCATGTAATAAACCCACTTGTCATAACGGACTGCGTGCCGGCAAACTGCGGCATAGTTATTATTAATTCCGGCTCTTTCGCTTTTACTATCCCAAACATTTCCTCCACATCTTCCAATGCGTTTACGGAATCTATATCAATGTTGTGTTTATCAAGAATATCTTTTCTCGCTACTAAACCATAGCTTGCAGCCATATCGCGCAGTGTCGGCACTGCATATGTAACACCGTTAATCGCGGTAGCTTTCAGAAAATCTCCGGCAGCTAACTTAATACCTTGCCCGTAATTTTCAAGCAAATCATCAAGAGGAGTTAAAAATCCTCTTGCAGCATCAGCCGAAAGTGTATATCCCCGCTGAAACACAATATCAAGCTGTTCGCCGCTTGCAATCTTGAGGTTTACTTTTTCATTTATAGACCCAAAGCTCATTGGTATAAACTCAAGTTCGACATTTATCTTTTCGCGTGTTATTTGAGAAATCTTATCCTGAACCATATTAAGATCGCTAGGTATTTTCCCTGTCGCAAACATATATCTGACTAAATAAGGCGGTCCTTCCTGTTTCTGGGCGAATTCATTTATTGCTCCCTGCTGTTTTTCGTTTGCTACCGCATCAGAAACTATACTTCTAAGCTCGCAAGAAGTTAATACAAGCGGAATTAATAAAATTAGACCAAACAATAAAACTCTGCGCCTCATTTCCCCTCCAAGACTAATAATTAATCATTGTACTGAAAAGCTGTGAATCTCGTTAAAATTATTATAATCAATTTTATCTCCATTATCAGAATACATCATTTTTTTGCTGAAAACTGTAAATAATCCGACTAAGCACTGACAAAATATTGACTTGCTTAATCCTGGCTAAATAGCTCACAATTCTATTTCCTTAATTTTAAAGCGGTAGGATTTAATCCGAACATCTCTTTAAACAGCTTTGAAAAATATGAAAAGTTCGTATAACCTACGCTGACTGCGATTTCACTTATAGACATATCGGTTTGCAAAATCATTTCTTTGGCTATTTTAAGCCTTTCTTGCATTATGAATTCCGGAATGGAAAGGCCGACCTCCTTATTGAAAATTCGAGTAAAATAATCAGGATTTATGTGCAGATAAGCTGCTATATCAGTCCTGCATAAATCTTGATCGATGTTCTGTTTTATATATTTTTTCGCTTTATCGATCATAGATTCGGATAAATTCGGCATACACGCACATGAGTTGAATTTATCGGTTACATGCTTTATCCATGCCTTTAAGTCTATAATGGAACGAGTAGCACACGAATAAAGATCCTCTGATTTTACATCGCTTAAGATCTTGTGTGCTTGCATATTTTTTTGCTTTAACGTAGAGAAAATCATCTGAGAAAAATCAAGCTGAAATTTCTTAATCGCATCGAAATCATAGCCCGTGGTTCGAATTGTTTGATCAATATAACGGCATATTGAAAGATAGGCGTTTTCCACTTCTCCTTTTGCAAGCATGGCCGTCCACATTACAAAATCGGGCGTTAAATATTCCACAGCCGAACAGCTGTATTTTCCTAAGTATAAAACGCAATTTTCAAAAGCGATGTTGTTTTTCTCCAATTGAATAAGTTTGTCAGCTTGGTCAGGCAAATCATGGGCGAACTTAACTTTTCCGATACAGCAATTCAGATCACAGCCAAGATTCTGAGAGCAAAATTCTATGAAATTTTCACAGTCCTTTTTCAATGCTTCCTCATTACAGTCTGAAGGAGAATTCATAGATAAAATAGCAAAGAAACTTCCTTTGCTATTAGGAATAATCAATCCGTTTTCTACGGTTTTAACTATTATCTCATCAATTTTGCTTTTAAGCACAAATTCCACATGTTTTTCTTCGCGCGGGTCAATGTCATTACGATATCGTCTAATCTTTATGTAAATAGGAATAAATATCATCTGCTCGGCATAGGGTATACTTCTTTCCCGTGCAGCCTCTTTTATCGCTTCCGACGTTGACGCAATATTTCTGTTCAAAATATCCACCCAGAACCGTTCGACGAGAATCGGCTGAAATTTTGACCAGTAGCGCCCAATCTTGCCAAACTCGGCTGTCACCATATTAGTATTTAACTTTTTGATTGCTTTGATCAATACAATTTCTAGGTCTTCGTATGTTATTGGCTTCAATAAAAAGTCAAAGCTGCCCTTCCTTATTGCTTCAACCGCATAATCGAAGTCCGCATGACAGGTAAGAAATATAGTCTCTGTTTCAGTATAGTGATCACGTACCCAGGATAACAGCTCCAATCCGTTCCCCTGCGGCATCTCGATATCACAAAGCAATAAAGAAATATCCTGTGTGTTGAAAATTTCTTTGGCAACATAAATATTTGAAGCTGTATATACATTTGTGATGCCAAGCTTTTTCCAATCAACGCCAGATTTTATATCTTCCACAATTATATTCTCATCATCAACGATCATAAGATTCATCATTATTCACTCCCTATCAGCCTGATTCCGATTAATCGATAGGTATCAATATTTCAACGGATGCTCCGCCCGATTCGCAATTTGTCAAATTTAAAAATGCACAATCATCATACATCATTTTCAAGCGTCTTTGAACATTCCAAATCCCTATATGCTCTCCTTTATCATCGCTTAAGATTTGGCCGTTTCGCAATTTCTCGAGAATTTCTTCATTAAAGCCTATTCCGTTGTCCTGAATCAATATCTTAAGATATAATATCTCAAATCTCTTTTCTATGTCAATGAGAATATTAATGCAGATTGCGTTTTCAGGCGTAATTGCGTATTTAACCGAGTTTTCAACAAACATCACTATCAACAAAGAAGGTATGCGCATATCCTTCAAAAAATCCGGAACGAATATATCGTGTTTGATTTTGTCAGGAAACCGCAGCTGTTGAATACTAATATAGTTCTTGACATGTTCCAACTCTTCCCCTAAAGATACAAAAGCGCTGTCTTTTTTAAACATATATCTGAAATGCTTAATCAAACACATTACCATTTCTTGAATCAAGCCATACTTCTGAGTTCTCGCAAGAGAGTATAAGATATTCAGCGTGTTTAGGTAGAAATGCGGATTGACTTGCATTTGTAAATACATAAGCTCGATATTCTGTCTGCTGATTTTCTCTTCATATATATTAATTTTTAATTCACTTATTTCAGCCATCATTTTATTGAAAGTATCATTAACGATCTGGAATTCTTCAGTGACAGGATTTACTTCTATCCTGCTATTCAAATCGACCTGCCGTATACTCTTCATAACCTGTATCATTTTCCTAAGAGGCGTCAGAATTGTTTGCCTCAAATGGAAAAAATACATCGGCAGCAATATAACAAATGCTATCGAAAGCCAAAATATACTGCGTTGAATCAGTGGAAGTCTTTCAAGTATTGAACTGACGAGAATCGCAGCCACCATACTAAATTCGCCTCTGCCGGATCGCTCGCCAATAATCAGAAACTCCTCATTTACACCCGAAAAGTAATGAATTTTTAGGTCTTTAGTCAGATCAATTCCTTTATCACTAACAAAATCAAAATGACTCATTGGTTTAGCCTTCTCATTTATAAAAAAGGAAGCTCCGCTGTCTCCAATCGCAATCAGGCGAATATCCGGCTTAAGATTATCAACTTGCGTCCAAGCACCTATGTATAGGTCCTCAGTTTTTAAGACATTGAGCAAATAATACTGATCTGTTATACTTCGGGCATGCCATCTCCTGCTATTAACGATTTTCGCATCATATCCGTTTAATGCCATATCTCGTATGTATCTGTTAATGAGCATTCTTTCTTCTACTTCGACATTGCTGTCAAAAACCTGAACAAAATCATCATGTGTCACAGAATAAATAAAAAAAGAATCCATAATATCATAAATCAATATATCCCGGCTCATTTCGATATAAACTCTTACTTTGGCCGACATGAACTCTGTTTCATCGAGAACGTTTTTCATTGCAAGCACATTGTGATCAAGTCCGATAAGCTTATAAAGGTATTCGTCCACTTCTCTCAGCCTGTCATCGATTTGGTTCATGTAAAGCGAAATCATATCCCTGTAAGATACTGCAACCTGATTTTGCGTTACCCTGATTGCATAAAAACTGCTGTAAATGAGCAGTATCTGCACAGGCAGCATAAAGGCTAAAATACCTATAAACAGCTTGAACTTTATCGTATTGAAGGAATTTAGGAATTTTTTCATAGGTTAGTCCTTTAAAATTTTTAACAAAAAACTTTTCTGAAGAGCCTTTGTTCGTCAGTTCCATTTGCATACCGTATTATATAATAACTTGCCTTTTTACCTCAAGCAGCAAAATCTAAAAAAATAGCTGTTGACATGGAGTTCACTTCAAGTGTTATGATGCTTTTGGTTGTTCAATACTAATACAGCGGAATATAACCAATCGAAAGAGGTAAAATGAATTGAGCTTAAGTGTTAGAAATGTTTCTGCGATAGACATACAAGTTACTAAACCTAAATTATGGAGTATTCAGTTGATTTATACTTTAATCGTATATCTTGTGATAAATCTTTCCGGCATTATTTTGATAACAGTATTGCCTTTGTTTACCTTAACCATAGGCGGCAATAATACCATAGCAGGCTTGCTTTCGACCTTTCTTACAATGTCAGCTCTTGCGTTCAGACCTCTTTTCGGAAAAATGCTTGACAATTCAGGCAGAAGGAAGGTTTTGGTCTTAGGCTTGAGTTTGTTTGCTTTATCGGCAATAGTTCAAGTTTTCTCAACAAATATTTATATGCTGCTTGCATTGCGGCTTTTTCAAGGAATTGGCTTAAGTGCATATTCAACCGCCCTCGGCACTATTTTGGCCGATGTGGTGCCAGCCTCAAGGATTACGGAAGGTGTAGGCTATTTTCGAATTTCACAAACCATTTCACTGGCTGTTGGCCCGACCTTGGCGCTATCTCTTTATGACAGAACCGGACATCAGCTTCCCATTATCCTAGCTTTTATCATTGCACTGATTAGTATCGTTTTTGCAATTCTTATAGATTATGAACGCAAGCCTAAAAATAATCCGGATGCAAATAATGATGAACTCTCATCTGTACGCAAAGAGATCACGCCACCACAAAATCTCGTAAAAAAAAGCTTTTTCGAGAGAACTTCAATAAGGCCTTGCATAGTATTGCTATTTATTGTTTTTGCGGTATCGTCAGTTTTTTCATTTATGCCGATCTTCGCTATAACACGAAACATTGAAAACATTGGATTGTTTTTTACATTCTATGGTATATCTATGGTTCTGGCTACGTTTTTTACCAGTAAAATTGCTGATCGTCATGGGCATTTGATAGTGTTCTTACCTGGTATCGCTATTACATTCATGTTGTTTATAACTCTTGCCTTCGCATATGAACTTCCCCTTGTCCTTCTTGCCGCTGTGTTTTACGGTGCTGGATATGGTACGGTACAGCCGGTTTTAAACGCAATTGTTGTTAAGCTGAGTCCTCCTGAAAGACGCGGAGCGGCAAACGCGACTCTTTACGCGACATTAGACATTGGATTTGGCATCGGATCCTTTGTTTGGGGAGCAGTTTCCCAGTTTGCAGGCTTTACGGTTGTATTTCTCGGTTGCGCATTTTGCATAGTTTTATCAGCGCTTGCATACTTTCTTTTTCTTCACCGGTCACTTGTAAAAACGGATGATACAATCATTACGGTTCATTCTTGAAAATTTACAGAAATCGCTTGACTTGGAGTTAACTCTAAATGATAAACTGTTCCGGTAAGGAGATCAAATTAAACAAGTTTTTTTGGTAGCGTTCCACATAGGAAAACTATTCAAGTATAAGGAGGAAACAAAATGGAATACGCAAAACTCGGAAATTCAAATCTTCAGGTATCACGTCTTTGTGTAGGCTGTATGAGCTTTGGCGACCCCAGCAGCAAAATGCACGCATGGACACTGGACGCTCAGGAAAGCGAAAAACTGATCAAGCGCGCTCTGGATCTGGGCATTAATTTCTTTGACACCGCCAATATATATTCCGGTGGCACCAGTGAGGAGTATCTTGGCCTCGCAATCCGGAACAATACAGCCCGTGATCAGGTCGTAATTGCAACCAAGGTGCATTTTAATGAGGGAAAGCTCTCGCGGAAAGCTATCCTACGTGAGATTGATGGCTCTTTAAAGCGCTTGGGAACCGATTACGTTGACCTTTACATCATTCACCGCTTCGATTACGACACCCCGATTGAGGAAACGATGGAGGCGCTTGACAGCCTTGTCAAGGCAGGTAAAGTGAGAGCCCTTGGCGCTTCAGCTATGTATGGCTACCAGTTCTACACCATGCAGCTCGCCGCTGAAAAAAACGGCTGGACACCTTTTGTATCCATGCAAAATCACTACAACCTGCTATACCGTGAGGATGAGCGTGAAATGATTCCCATCTGCAAGCAGCAGAATGTCTCGCTTACTCCGTATAGTCCCTTAGCTGCAGGCAGACTATCACGCCTTGACTGGAATGCGGACACTATGCGCAGTCAAACGGATAAGACCGCGATTTTCAAATACGACAGTACGCAGGAAACCGACTATAACATTGTCCTTCGCGTCAATGAATTAGCGCAGAAATATGGTGCCACAATGACACAGATTGCCCTAGCGTGGCAGTTTGCCAATGGAGTAACTTCACCTATTATCGGTGCTACCAAGGAGAAATATATTGATGATTCCGCGGGCACCTTCAACGTAAAACTTACAGAGGATGATATCGCATACCTTGAGGAACTGTACGTTCCGCATAAAATTGTTGGTGCTCTTTAACACATTGCTCATAAATGCTTGACTTGGAGTTAACTCCAAGTGATATGATACCCAGCAAAGGGAGGTGGTTTGCTTGACCATTACAGAAGTAGGCGAAAAATATGATGTTTCTAATGATACACTTCGCTATTATGAACGCATAGGACTGATTCCCCGTGTAAACCGCAACACAAGCGGGAACAGGAATTATACCGAAGAAAACTGCAGATGGGTTGAATTTGTAATATGCATGCGAAGCGCCGGTCTACCCATTGAGGCATTGATCGAATATGTGAATTTGTTCCAACAAGGCGATGATACCAGTGAAGCAAGAAAAGAAATCTTGCTCGAACAACGCAAGCATCTCATTACGAGAATGGAAATTATGCAAAAAACACTTGAACGCATGAATCACAAAATAGAACGCTATGAGCAGATTATTGTTAACAGGGAAAAAGAATTGAAACGTTCGAAGGATTAAAACATCGGAAACATAGTTTATTTTTCGATTTAAAGCAAGGCGAGTCTAAACCAGACTTGCCTTGCTTTATAATAGATTGTTATGAAAGCTTGATGTTTTGCAGCAAAATCAAGTTTTATTATTGTAATACCCCCATATTAAAAGTTACTTGCAGATTCAGCAATTTTGTGATTGCTTAGCATAAGCTGCCTGTTTAATTTAAATATGTACATAACCAATGCTGCAACGATACATAAAGCCGCTCCGATGAAAACATATGTAAAACCTGCAACTTGCGATATCACTCCCCATAATATCGCGCCTATACCTATGCCAATGTCCATTGCCGAAAAAAATGTCGCATTGCCTACTCCCCTTCGCTCAGGGGGGCAAAGCTTTATCATTATAGCATTAAGAGTAGGTTGAGCGCTTCCGAAGCCTAATCCATATGCTATCCCGGCTGCAATAAACATGCCTAAAGTTGAGGCGAATGCCAAAAGCAACATAGAAATCATCATAAAAACCAAACCCGGCAGCATTACAGCCGAAAACCCGAATTTATCAGCAAGCTTTCCGGTAAGCGGACGAGCAACCAATTGAACAAGCGCAAAAACGGTAAAGAAAATTCCAATATCTTCTATTCCTCTGCTGAGCGCGAAAACAGGCAAAAATGTTATAACTGCTCCCAAAGTTAAAGCTATAAATAAAAGAACCAAAGAAGACGGAATGGCTGATTTCTCTATTATGGAACTTTGAATAGATGGATTGATTATTAAAATTTTACGTCCATTATTCTCGTCAATTTGCTCCTTTTTCGAGTTGTTGCCTAATTTCAACGACAAAGCGATAACAACGCTTATAGTCCCTAAAACAGCGGCCAGAATAAAAACCTCACTAAATCCACTGTGTTCCAGTAAATTCAGCCCAATCAGAGGACCTAATGCCATGGATAATGTGTGGGATAAGCCGAAAAAACCTACACCCTCAGTTAATCTCGATTTCGGTACTATATCAGCTACAATTGTCCCTGCTGCAGTACTGTGAGCGCTGAATCCTAAACCGTGCAAAAATCTCAGTGCAAGTAAACCTATAACGGAAAATGCTATACCATAAGCAAGTGTTACTAAGGAAAATATAGCACCACCCAATATAATCGTGAGTTTTCTGCCTTTTTTGTCCAGCATATTGCCAAAGTATGGCCGGAAAATCAATGCCGAAGCAGTAAAAAAAGCCATTACCAGCCCCAAAGTAGAGAAATCCCCACCTAAATGCTTAGCGAAAAGCGGCGTAACAATGCCTGTAATATTTAGCGATAGGCTCAGAAAAAAAGCAAGTGCTGTCATCGCTATAAATTCTTTTGTCCAGAGCTTTACTTTTTGTGTCTTATTATTTGTTTCCATGGATAATCCTCCTGAGCAGCAGTTTAATTTCGAAGTCTGTCAAATCCGTGACTCTGTAGTGGGCTGTAAGGTATGCAGATGTATATCCTACAGCAACCGCCTTCATATCTAAATTCTTTCAAAAAAAATATGTAGCATTTTATAACTATTTTATACTTTCTTTTGCAGAAAGCAAGAATTTTGTATAAATTAATTTGTGTTAACATTCTTCGAAAATATTTTTAAAACCCATTGACTCGGAGTTAACTCTAAGTGATATGATGCTCGCAAAGGGAGGTGATTTGCTTAACTAGGCTCATAGTTAAATTTTCTATGTGTAACCTCAATTTTAAAAAAAGAAAGGAAGACCGAGTGATTAGTATGAAGTACGTAGAATTAAATAATAGCGTAAAAATGCCAATATTGGGTTATGGCGTGTTCCAAATTCCAGATCATGAAGAATGTGAAAAATGTGTGCTGAATGCAATAGAAGTAGGTTATCGATTAATCGACACTGCTCAAGGCTACGGAAATGAAGTAGCAGTAGGAAAAGCTGTTAAAAAGTGCGGGGTTCCAAGAGAGGATTTGTTTATTACTACAAAAATTTGGATTTCCACTTTTGGATATGAAAGCGCAAAGAAATCCATTGAAGGATCATTGCAAAGACTGCAGTTTGATTATTTAGATCTGTTGTTAATCCATCAACCTTTTAATGATTATTATGGAACTTATCGCGCAATGGAAGAACTGTATAAAGAAGGTAAACTTAGAGCAATCGGTGTGAGTAACTTCTATCCCGACAGACTAATCGACCTCATTAAATACAATGAAGTTATTCCGGCGGTCAATCAGGTCGAAACGCACCCATTTAACCAGCAAGTCAAAGCTAATGAGATTATGAAGAAATACGGAGTACAAATTCAAGCTTGGGCGCCTTTTGCTGAAGGAAAGAATAACCTGTTTGGAAATGAAACACTAAAAGCAGTCGGAGATAAATATAATAAATCCAATGCACAAGTTGCTTTAAGATTCCTTATTCAAAGAGGTGTATCAGTAATTCCTAAAACGGTTAATAAGGAAAGAATGATACAAAACTTTAATGTCTTTGATTTTGAATTAACAGATGAGGACATGGGCGCGATTGCTGCTTTAGATACAGCATCTAGTTTGTTTTTCTCTCATTATGATCCGGAAACAGTTGAACGTTTAACAAGCTTAGTAAGAAAGTTTTAAATTATAAAAGCTGGTTCAAAGCAAGTTCGTTCGTGTCACGCGCATGCGCTGACGCTTGCGACTTGCTTTCATCTTGTGTATAATTGCATGGAGTAGCGCAGAAATGTGTAACAGATCAGGAAGAGGACCAAAGATACTATGATCAGGCTTAGAGGACACCATCTTATATGCCTTCATTTCTTTCAGGGTGAAGGCTATAGTCCCGAATTTGTCGATAATCTCAATAGGATTATGCAGAAAGCTTCGTCCGGCGCTCAAATAGCTGTTGTAGAAGGCGCAGATGATGTTTGTGCCGCATGTCCTCATATTAACGATGGCCGGTGCGCCCACAAGCCTGATTCAGAGAATACTATAAGACTTCTTGACAAAATGGCGCTTGGGCTGCTCGGTGTTGAGCCTTGCCAAAGTGTCAAATGGGACCAGATGAAAGAGCTGACAATGGCAATTTCAGATTCTGGATTATCCATTTTCTGCAGGGATTGCGACTGGGAAAAACTTTGCAGGAAGATAAGCAAATAAGGAGGAATCAAGATGTCCAAAGTAAAATTTAAATCTGTTTACGGTATAGCTGCATTATTTCTCATAATTGTATTGGTTGGAGGAATTATTTTAATGAACAATTCAAGCGGACCTAAAGTTATTCTAGAAACAAATCACGGCAACATCGAGATCGAGCTTTTCAGCGATAAAGCGCCCAATACGGTGAATAATTTCATCACTTTAGCTCAAGACGGGTTCTATGACGGCACCAGATTTCACA
>Ga0209103_1000227_pt1 | contig 17422 bp, 15 predicted proteins | sample 4C3metaG_FD_184152 | JGI IMG/M metagenome (GOLD analysis project Ga0209103, IMG submission 184152) | Freshwater bacterial and archeal communities from Indian Creek, Illinois, USA - 4C3 metaG (SPAdes) (version 2) | ecosystem: Environmental > Aquatic > Freshwater > Unclassified | place: USA...
CCGTCTATGCCGGCCAGCCGCGCTACTCGCTGCGCGCGCGCAACAACGAATTTCGCATCGAACAACTCGCCCAGGGCATGGCCGAGGCGCGTGCGCGCGGCAAAAAATTGTTCGTCACCAGCAACCTGATCGCCCACAACGACAAGGTGCGCACCTACCTGCGCGATATCGAGCCCATCATCGAGCTCAAGCCCGATGCGCTCATCATGGCCGACGCCGGCCTGATCATGCAGGTGCGCGAAAAGTGGCCCGAGGTGCCGATCCACCTCTCGGTGCAGGCCAACACCACCAACTGGGCGGCGGTCAAGTTCTGGCACCGCATCGGGGTGCGGCGCATCATTTTGTCGCGCGAACTCAGTCTCGACGAAGTGGAGGCGATTCGCAACGAATGCCCCGAGATCGAGCTCGAAGTCTTCGTGCACGGCGCGCTGTGCATTGCCTACTCCGGGCGCTGCCTGCTGAGCGGCTACTTCAACCGGCGCGACCCCAACCAAGGCACCTGCACCAACGCCTGCCGCTGGGAGTACGGCACCCAGGCGGCCGAGGTCGATCCCGTTACCGGCGAAGCGGTGCCGGCGCAGCGGCTGGAGGCCGATTTCGACTTTGCCCAAGCGCGCACCGAGGCCGAAGGCGCCTTCTCCACCTGCGGCAGCGGAGCGCGCCATCCGGCCGCCGAGCGCGTCTATCTGCTCGAAGAAAAGGCCCGCCCGGGCGAGCTGATGCCGATCATGGAAGACGAGCACGGCACCTACATCATGAACAGCAAGGACTTGCGCGCCGTCGAGCACGTCGAGCGGCTGTGCCGCATCGGGGTCGATTCGCTCAAGATCGAGGGCCGCACCAAGAGCCTGTACTACGTGGCGCGCACGGCGCAGGTGTATCGGCGCGCCATCGACGACGCGCTGGCCGGGCGCCCATTTGACCCGCAACTGCTGCTCGAACTCGAAGGGCTGGCCAACCGTGGCTACACCGGCGGCCTGCTGGAGCGCCGCCCGGCGCAGGACTACCAAAACTACCTCAGCGGCCACTCGCAACTGCAGCGCAGCCACTACGTGGGCGAGGTGCGCGGACTGCGCGCCGACGGCTGGGCCGAAGTCGAGACCAAAAACCGCTTCGCCGTGGGCGACCAGATCGAAGTCATCCACCCCAGCGGCAACCGCATCCTCACCCTAGAGGCCATGCAGGGCCTGGACGGCACGCCGCTGCAAGTGGCCCCCGGCAACCCGCTGCACGTCTTCGTGCCGCTGGGGATTGGGCTGCCGGCCGAGGGAGCGCTGCTGGCGCGTTTGTTGGGGTGAGGGCGACAGCACCACCCACAGGAAATGCCCTAGGATGTGGGCTAGGCGGGCCAGACGTGCCCAGAACCCCACAGCCGGTGGTCGAACGACGCAGGCGCCGATGTGGCGACGCCCAAGCAAGGCAGTTTTTTTTGAGAGGAATCGGCTATGAAGCGGGAACAGGCCTTGAGGCTGTTGGCGCAAGCCAAACCGGTGCTGATGGATCGCTTCGGCGTCACCCGCTTGGCGGTGTTTGGCTCCACCGCGCGCAATGCGGCCGGTGCAGAAAGCGATGTGGACGTGCTGGTGGCTTTCGACGGTGCGGCAACGGCCTCGCGCTACTTCGGAGTGCAGTTCTTTCTGGAGGACGAGCTGGGCTGCGTTGTCGATCTGGTGTCGGAAAAAGCACTGCGGCCAGAAATCCGGCGCGCTGTCGAGCAGGAGCTGCTTGATGTCTGAGCCCGAACGCGAGTGGCTGTTTTATCTGGATGACATGATCGGCTTTGCCAACCGGGTGCTCGACTACACGCAAGGCTTCGATCAAGCCGGATTTGAGTCCAGCCCGCTCAACTACGACGCCACCCTGCGCAATCTGGAGCTGATAGGCGAGGCGGCGACGCATATACCCGCTGCGGTGCGGTCCCGGTATCCCGCTATTGCTTGGCGCATGATCGTGGCGACGCGCAACCGCTTGATCCATGGCTACCTGGGTATCGACAACGACACGGTTTGGAGCATCATCCGGGATGAAATCCCAGCCCTGCTGCACGAGCTTCAGGCCATGCGGGTAGCGATTGATGGGCGGCCAGAACGGGATTAGGCCGCACCCGCCCACACCGCCCGCGCCGCGTCCACCGTGGCCTGCACATCGGCCTCGGTGTGCGCAGCGCTGACGAAGCCGGCTTCGTACAGCGCCGGGGCGAAATAGACGCCGCGATCGAGCATGGCGTGAAAGAAGTGGTTGAAGCGCGCGCTGTCGGTGTGCAGCACGGCGGCGTAGTTTTGCGGCAGTTGGTCGAGCAGGAAAAAGCCGAACATGCCGCCTTCGCTGTCGGTGCAAAAGGGTACGCCGGCCTCGGTGGCGGCTGCATTCAGGCCCTGCACTAGGCTGCGCGTGCGTGCGCCCAAGGCCTCGAAGAAGCCGGGGCGCTGGAGTTCTTTGAGTGTGGCCAGGCCGCAGGCGGTGGCCACTGGGTTGCCGCTCAGGGTACCGGCCTGATAGACCGCGCCGAGCGGGGCCAGTTGCTCCATCACGGCGCGTTTGCCGCCGAAAGCGGCCAGCGGCATGCCGCCACCAATCACCTTGCCCAGCACCGTCAGGTCGGGCTCGAAGCCGGGGATGAGCTGCGCGTACAGGCTCTGCGCGCCGCCGAGCGCGACGCGAAAGCCGCTCATGACTTCGTCAAAGGCCAGCAGCGCGCCGTGCTGGCTGCACAGCTCGCGGCAGCGGCGCATGAAGGGCACGCTGGCGCGAACGAAGTTCATGTTGCCGGCAATGGGCTCGATGATCAGGCAGGCGATGGCGCTGCCGTGTTCGGCAAAAGCGGCTTCGAGCTGGGGCAGGTTGTTGTATTCGAGCACCAGCGTGTGCTGCACCACTTCGGGCGGCACACCGGCGCTGGTGGGGTGGCCAAAAGTGGCCAGGCCCGAGCCGGCCTTGACCAACAGCGCGTCGGCGTGGCCGTGGTAGCAGCCTTCGAACTTGATGATCTTGCTGCGCCCGGTGGCCCCGCGCGCCAGCCGGATGGTGCTCATGCCGGCCTCGGTGCCCGAGCTCACCAGCCGCAGCATCTCGATGCTGGGCAGCAGCTTGACGATTTCTTCGGCCAGCTCGATTTCGCGCTCGGTCGGGGCACCAAAGCTAAAGCCGTCGAGGGCGGCGCGCTGCACCGCTTCGAGCACCGCCGGGTGCCCGTGGCCCAGGATCATGGGGCCCCAGGAGCCGATGTAGTCGATGTAGCGCTGGCCGTTGGCGTCCCAGAAGTAGGCCCCTTGGGCGCGCTGCACGAAGCGTGGCGTTCCGCCCACGGCCTTGAAGGCGCGCACGGGCGAGTTGACGCCGCCGGGGATGAGTTGGCGGGCGCGTTGCAGCAGGGCGAGGTTGCGGTCGGTCATGGTGGATCTGGGCGGTGGGAGCAAGCAGACAAAGGCGGCTTTAGTGCGGGGTTTGGCCAGCAGGGAAATCGGCCAGCAACTGGGCTGGGCCCTCAGAGGTGGCGTCGTCGTTGGGGTCGTCGCCGTCTGATTCTTGGGCCCAGAACAGGCGGTTGGGTAGGGCGTGGCCCATGCCGGGCTGAAAGCCAGCCTCTAGGCACTGGTCGAGGTAGTTTAGGGCTTCGGCGCAGGCGGCTTGCAAGTCGGTTTGACCGGCCAGCAGGGCACACAGCGCGGCCGAGAGGGTGTCGCCCGCGCCGCTGAAGGTGGCCTCGAAGCGCTCGAAACGGGCGCTGGCCAGCAGCATCTCGGGGGACGCCAAATGGCTTTCCAGGTACTGGTCGGGGGCGTTGAAGCCCGTCACCAGGGTGTAGGGCACCCCGTGCACGGCGGCCGCCGCAGCGATTTCGCGCGCATTGGGCGCGCGCTCCTGGGCCCAGTCGGGCAGCAGCCAGCGGTACAAGGTGTGGTGGTTGCCCACCAGCACACTGGTCTGGGGCAGCACCAGTTCGGCCAGCGCATCGAGGTAGTTCTCGCGCTCGACTTCGTCCCACCACGAGAGATCGGGCAGGTAGCAGATCACCGGGATCTGCGCGTAGTCGCTCAGCAGTTCGGCCACGGTGGAAAGGTTGTCGGTGTTGCCGACAAAGCCGACCTTGATCGCCTGCGGCGTGATGTCTTCGAGCACGCAGCGCGCCTGGTCGTCGATCAGCTCGTCGTCGAGCGCCACATGGTGGTGGATGCCGCGGGTGTCGCGCACATAGGTGCCGGTGAGCACCGCCAGCACATGGCAGGAGGCGCTGGCCATGGCGGTGAAATCGGCCGCCAAGCCACCGGCGCCGCTGGGGTCATTGGCGTTGAAGGTGAGCACGCAGGGCATATCTGCCGGGCCGCTGGCTGCGCTGGCAGGGCTGGCGCTGGCGGCCAAGGTGGGCGGGTCGGAGGCGAGGGTCATGCGTGCTTGGGGTCGCTTAAAAAAAGCGCGGGTCTGCAAGGAGCCGGGCCGGCGGCGACACCAGCCAGGCCAGCAGGACCCACAACGCTGCCAGCAACGGCCCGCAGCGCAGGCACTGCTCGGTACAATGGGGCACATTCTATGACAAGCGGATTTCCACCATGAGCGCCCACAAAACCTGGATGTGCCTGATCTGCGGCTGGATTTACGACGAAGCGGTCGGTGCGCCCGAGCACGGCCTAGCCCCCGGCACGCGCTGGGAGGATGTGCCCATGAACTGGACTTGCCCAGAATGCGGCGGGCGCAAGGAAGACTTTGAAATGGTGGCGCTCTAAGGCTGCGCCGTGCCCAGATGCCCGCCGCCGCTCAGCCCCTGCGCACCCGGCCTCGCCCCGGCAGGGCTTTGGCCCATAACCGGCCGCTGGCGCACCCGCGGGTTTGCGTTTGCCGCCCGGCGCACGCGGCACCAAGTGGGCTCGCCAGCCGTCGCGTTTCGAGTTCGGGCGTGCATGGCAATGGTTTAGGTTGGCTGTGTGCCCCTGGCCACAGGTGCGCATGAGCCGCGCCACGCGCCCCTCGGTGCCAGGCTATCAGGCCGAATTGGCGCGCAAGCTGGCCGATTCGGCGCAGCGGCCAATGGAGCCGACCTGGCTGGCGCTGGCCTGGCAGGGGGTGCCCGCGCTGCTGCCGCTGGCGCAGGCGGGCGAGATCTTTGCCCCTACACCCTTGCAACGCCTGCCCCACACCCAGCCCTGGGTGCGCGGGGTGGCGCTTTGGCGCGGCAGCCTGCTGTTGGTGCTGGACTGGGTGCGCCTGTACGGGTGCGCCCCAGGACACAGCGCGCAGCAGGGTGAAGCGAGCGAATACTGGGTCAGTTGCAACCCTGCGCTGGGCCTGGAGGCGGCGCTGTGCGCCGATCGTTTGCTGGGTTTGCGCAGTGCGGCCGAGCTGGCCTTTGAGCCCTGGCAGCCACAGCGCCCAGGGCTGCGCCAAGCGGCCCGCGATCGGCACGGCCAGCGCTGGCTGGAGCTGGATTTGCAGGCGCTGGCCCAGTCAGCGGCCTTCCTCGACCCGCGCAGCCCCGAGTTTGCGCGGCCCCAGCCGGCGGCACCTGCGTGAGGAGGCCCGATGCTTAAGTCCCTGTGGCGCCGGTTGTTCCCCGGTCGGCCAAAAGCCCCGCGCAAACCGGCGCGAGACAGTGCCAACACCCGGGGGGCACCGACCGACGCAGGCGCCTCGGGCAGGAGCAGCTTGACGCTCGATACGCAAGCCGATGAGCGCGCACGGCTGACGGGTGCGGCAGCGGCGCTGGCCTCGGAGCGGCCGCCCGGGCAGATCGGCTGGCAGGTCGGTCTGCTGCTGGCGCTGCTGCTGCTGGGCCTTGCCGCCATGCAGATTGGGTTGGGGGTCGATAAACCGGCGGGGCTGGGCTTGTCTGCCAGTGTTTGGGGACTGGTGGCCGCTGCGTGCGGGCTGCTGGCGGTGGCTTGTGCGCTGGTGCTGCTGCGGCAGCAACTCCGCTGGACGCAGCAGCATCAGCACGCACTGGCGCAGTTGAAGGCGCTGGCGCGGGTGCAAAAGCAAGAATCCCAGCGCATCAACGGCGCGACCCAGGCGGCGATCGTTCGCCTGATGAACGAGTTGCAGCGCGTGGCCGGGGGCGATTTGACGCAGCAGGCCACGGTCAGCGCAGACCTCACCGGGGCGATTGCCGATTCGGTCAACTGCACCGTCGGGGAGCTGCGCACTTTGGTTGGCCAAGTGCAGCGCACCGCCCAGCGGGTGGGCGAAACCACGATGCAGGTGGAGCAGACCTCGATCAATCTGCTGGCCGCCTCGACCGGGCAGTTGCGCGAAATCCGCCAGACCGGGCAGGCGGTGCTGGAGATGGCGGGGCGCATCAACCAAGTTTCGGCGCAGGCGCAGGGCTCGGCCCGTGCCGCCCGCCAGGCGCGCTTGGCCGCCGAGGGCGGGGCGCAAGCGGTGCAGCAGGCCATCGAAGGCATGCACACGCTGCGCGAGCAGATGCAGGAAACCGCCAAACGGCTCAAGCGGCTGGGCGAATCCTCGCAGGAAATCGGAGCCATGACCGAGCTCATCGACGACCTCACCGAGCAGACCCAGGTGCTGGCACTCAACGCCGCCATCCAGGCCGCCGCGGCGGGCGAGGCCGGGCGCGGTTTTTCGGTGGTGGCCGAGGAGGTGCAACGGCTGGCCGAACGCAGCGCCGACGCCACCGGCCAGATCGCCGCCCTGGTGCGCACGATTCAGAACGACACGCAGGATGCGGTCTTGGCCATGGAGCGCTCGACGCGCGAGGTGGTCGAGGGCACGCGCCGATCCGACCATGCCGGTTCCGCTTTGGCCGAAATCGACCGCCTATCGCAGCAAGTGGCCGACTTGATCGAGCAGATCGCCGCCACAGCCACGCGCGAGGCCGAGCTGGCGGCGCAGACCGCCGACCAGATTCAGCGCATTTTTGTCGTCACCGAGCACGCGGGTGCTGGCACCCGCACCACGGTGCAGCAGGTGCGCGCGCTGGCGAAGCTGGCCGTGGAGCTGCGCCAGTCGGTGGCGCGCTTCACCATCGGATGAGGTACGCCAGCGTGTCGGCTCCCGCTCCACAGCCCACCGCGACAGTTGCACCACCTGCACTGGCGGCACCCGACTTCGGGCCGCTGGCCGGGGTGTGTGAGGAGCTGGGCCCATGCCTGGATGCGGCGGCTGCAACGGTTCAGCGCTACGTGGCCGAGAACGAGGCGGCACGGCACGGCGACTTGGCGCAAGTTGACGATTCCGGGCTGCGCCTGCTGGGGCAGCGCTTGCTGGAGGCGGTCGGGGCGCTGGAGCGGATCGATTTGGCCGCACCCGCACAGACGCTGCGCGCCCTGGAGGCGGCGCTGCAGCGCTTGCTACAAAAACCGGAACTGGCCACGCCTGCTGCGGCGCAAACGGTGCACCAGGGTTGCCAGGCGCTGCAAGACTACCTGCAGCGCCTGCTGCGCCAGTGCCCGGTACCCGATCTGGCCCTGTTCCCGACCTACCGCGACTGGCAGCAACTGGCCGGCGCAGCGCGGATGCATCCGGCCGACTTGTGGCGCTGCGAGCCGCGAACGGCCAATCCACCCGCTGGCCTGGCACTGGCGGCGCAACCGGCGCTGCGCGAGCGGCTGGAGCGGCTGGTGTTGGCGCTGTTCAAGGCCCCCAATCCGGCGGCGGCCAAGGCTGGGGCGCAATTGGCGGCGGCGCTGGCGCGTGGGGCCGCTGCCGGGTCGTGGTGCCAGTTCTGGCTGGCCGCAGCCGCCTGTTTCGAGGCGCTGGCAGTGGGGCGGCTGCCCGACAGCGTCTGGCTCAAGCGCGCGCTCTCGGGCCTGCTGTCGCAATACAAGTTGTGGGTTCAGGGCCAGGAGCACGGTTTGGCGGCTGCCACCCACGAGCTGCTTTATCTGCTGGCCCAAGCGCCACCCCAGGCCGAGGACCCCGAGCAAGCGCATCTGCACGCCATCTGGCTGGCACATGGCTGGGCACCCCCGACGCCGTGGGATATCGAGAGCCGGGTGCTAGGGTCTGGCGACCCGGCCCACGTGCCGCTGGCTGCAGCACAGACCGTTGCCGAGCCAGAGCCAGAGCCAGAGCCAGAGCCAGAGCCAGAGCCAGAGCCAGAGCCAGAGCCAGAGCCAGAGCCAGAGCCAGAGCCAGAGCCAGAGCCAGAGCCAGAGCCCCGGCGTGCCCCCCCTGCGGACAATGTGCCGGTGTTGCATCAAGCCGTGCGATTGCCGCCTGTGCTGGAGCAAGCGATCAAGCTGATCGGGCCCCTGCGCATCGAGCTCGATTGGTTTAATGCGTTTCTGGCCGAGGCTGAAGAATGGTCGCACCGCCTGGAAACGGGCGTGGCAGACTGGGTTGCAGGCCATCCCGAGGCCGAGCCGCCACCGGACGAGCTGGCGACGCTGGCGCGGTCGCTGGCTGGCGCGGCGGCCACGGTCGGCTTCGATGGCTTGGCGCAATTGGCGCGCGCGCTCGAGCAGGGGCTGGAGCGAATCGCAGCCGCCTACGGGGGGCCGCCGTGCAAGGAGGCCGCCCAAACCCCAGCCACCGCCGTGCTGCAGGAGGCAAGCGAACAAGTCCGCCGCTTGCTGCACCAGTTTGCCGCCGGTTTTTTGCGCGAACCCAGCGCCGACACCCTGGCCGCGCTGGCAACCCTGGGCGCTTCAAGTGTCAGCCCAGACTGCACGCAAGCCGACGAAGCCTCCCCGCAGCCTGCGCTTGCGCTCCCCAGCCCCGCCCCCCCCGACGACGCCGCCGTGCACCGGCTCGATGCCGAGCTGTGGGCGGTGTTCGAAGACGAAGCGCAGCAACTGCTGCCGCAACTGGCCTCGGCTTTGCGCCAGTGGCGGGAGCGGCCCGCACACGGCGGTGCCCGCGCCGAGCTGTTGCGCCACTTGCACACCCTCAAGGGCAGCGCCCGCTTGGCCGGTGCCCTGGCCCTGGGCGAGCGTGCGCACCGGCTCGAAGGCCACCTGCTGGCCCTGCCCGAGCCGCCCGATCCGCCTGCACCCGAGGGGCTGCGCGCGCTGCAAACGGCGCTGGACCAACTGTGCGAACACTTCGAGCAACTGCGCCGCAGCGCTGCGGCTGCATCGGCATCGGCATCCCAGAGCCCGGCCCCATCGTCTGCGCCCACCGCGCACCCGGCCGCCGCCACGTTGCGCGTGCGCGCCGATTGGCTCGACGGTATGCAGGTCCACGCCGCCGATCAGAGCATGGGCCGCACCCGGCTCGAAGCCGACCTGGGCGGGATGCGCAGCGCCTTGCAGGACATGGGCCGCAACGTAGAGCGTCTGCGCCACCAGTTGCGCGAGCTCGAATGGCAAACCGAGAGCCAGATGCAGTCGCGCCAGCTCCACAGCCGCGAAGACCCGGCGCGCTTTGATCCGCTCGAACTCGACCGCCACACTCGGGTGCAAGAACTCACGCGGCTGCTGGCCGAGTCGGTCAACGACGTCGCCACCGTGCAGCACCAGTTGCAGCGCAGCTTGCAAGCCGCCGAAGGCAACCTGGCGGCGCAGGCGCGCCAGACGCGCGAGTGGCAGCACGACCTGCTGCGCAGCCGCCTGCTGCCTTTCGAGACCCTGGCCGAGCGCTTGCAGCGCAGCTTGCGCCAAGCCGCCGAAGGCTGCGCCAAACGGGCCGAGCTGCAGATTGAAAACGGCGCCATCGAAATCGAGCGCAGCGTGCTCGAGCGCTTGGCCCCGGCGCTCGAACACCTGTTGCGCAACGCCGTGGTGCACGGCATCGAGCCCGAGGCCGAGCGCTTGCGCCTGGGCAAGCCGTTGCCGGGGCGGGTGTGCATAAGGCTGCAAACCGAGGGCCAGGATCTGGCCCTCACGCTGTCCGACGACGGGGCCGGGATCGATGTTGAGCGCGTGCGCGAACGCGCCCTGGCGCTTGGCCTGCACCAGCCGCAAGCGCCCTGGAGCGCGGCCGATGCGGCGCGGCTGATCTTTGCCGTGGGGCTGAGCACCGCCAGTGCCTTGACCGAGTGGGCCGGGCGTGGCGTCGGGCTCGATGCGGTGCGCAACGAAGTGCTCGGCCTAGGTGGCCAGATCGAGTGCCTGCTGCCCGGGAGCGGCGGCTGCACCTTGCGCCTCTTGCTGCCGCGCAGCAGCGCCGTGACCGAGGTGCTGCTGCTGCGCGTGGGCGACTTTGTCTTTGGTGTGCCCACGCCGTGGGTGCAGCAGGTGCGGCGGGCGCAGGCTGACGAGCTCACTGCGGCTTACGCCAGCGCCCAATGGCTCAGCGGCAGCGCGACCATGCCCTTTTTCTGGGCCGGCACCGTGCTGGCCCTGTCGGCCGAAAGCACCGACGAGCGCTCGCACCGGGCGCGCAATTGGCCGGTGCTGGAATTTCGCAGCGCTGCCCAGGCGGTGGCCTGGCATGTGGATGAGGTGCTGGGGCCGCAGGAGGTGGTGCTCAAGCCGCTGGGGCCGCAACTGGCCTGCCTGCCGGGGCTGGCCGGGGCGGCGGTGCTGGCTTCGGGGGCGGTGGCGCTGATCTACAACCCGGTGGCCGTCACGGCCTGGTGCGCGCAAGCCGCACGCGCTTGGGCGCGCCAGCAGCGTGCCCAGGCCGCGCCCACGGCCCAGGCCCGGCGCAGCGCCCAAGCGCCGCTGGTGCTGGTGGTCGATGATTCGATCACCGTGCGCCGCCTGACCCAGCGCCTGCTGCAGCGCGCGGGCTACCGGGTTGCGCTGGCCGCCGACGGGCTGCAGGCGCTCGACTGCTTGCGCGCTGAAATTCCGCTGCTGCTGCTGTGCGACCTGGAAATGCCGCGCATGGACGGCTTCGAGCTGTTGCGCCAGTTGCGCCGGGATGCGCGCTGGGCCGATCTGCCCGTGATTTTGCTCACCTCGCGCCAGGCCGACAAGCACCGCGCCTTGGCGCGCGAGCTCGGGGTCGAGCATTACTTGGGCAAGCCCTACGCCGAGCCCGAATTGCTGGCGCTGGTGCAGGGCTACGCCGCGCAGGCCAGCGCATCACAGCAAACGTTCACCCTCCCGCCTTGACCACCGCGTAGCGCTCCAGGGTGCGCTGGCGTGCGCTGGCGTGATCCAGCAGCGGCTTGGGGTAGTCGCGCCCCAGCACCACGCCGGCCGCGGCCAGATCGGTGGCCTGTGCCTTCCAGGGTGCGTGCAAGGCGGCGCTGGGCACAGCCGCCAAAACTGGCAGGTAGCGGCGGATGAACTTGCCTTGCGGGTCAAACTTTTCGCTCTGCAGCACCGGGTTGAAAATGCGAAAGTAGGGTTGGGCGTCGCAGCCGCTGGAGGCGCACCACTGCCAGCCGCCGTTGTTGGCGGCCAGGTCGAAGTCGATCAGGTGCTCGGCAAAATGGCGCTCGCCCCAGCGCCAGTCCAGCCCCAAGTCTTTGCACAAAAAACTGGCCGCCACCATGCGCAGGCGGTTGTGCATGTAGCCGGTTTGCTTGAGTTGCAGCATGGCCGCATCCACCAGCGGGTAGCCGGTGCGCCCTTCGCACCAGGCCTGAAAATGGGCTTGTGCCGCCTTGCCGTGCTCCCAGCGGATGCGGTCGTAGGCGGGCTTGAAAGCGCGCTCGGCCACGTGCGGGAAGTTGGCCAGAATCTGGTGATAAAACTCGCGCCAGATCAGCTCGCTCAACCAGGTGCTGGCACCGGCCTGGCCCTGCAGGTGCATGCCGTAGGCCGCTGCCGCCACCTGCCGAATGCTCAGGGTGCCAAAGCGCAGGTGGACGCTCAAATAGCTTGGGCCCTTGAGGGCCGGAAAATCGCGCGCCTGCTGGTAGTGCTCGATGCGCTCCAAAAAATCTTCCAGCAGCGCCAGCGCGCCGCGGCTGCCGGTGCGGATCTTGAGCTCGCGCAGGTTGCTGGGCACAAAGCCGATCGCCTCCAGGCTGGGAACGCCGGGCGCGCAGTCGGTCGGGCAGGGGGCCAGCGCGTCGGCGTGGCGCTCCACCGGGTGCGGCCGCAACTGGCTTTCGTGCAGCGCTTGCAGCCAGGCGCTTTTGTAGGGCGTGAACACGGTAAAGGGCTGCCCGCTCTGGTTGAGCAACTCGCGCCGCTCGAACAGCAGATGGTCTTTGTGGCTGTGCAGCAGCACGCCTTGGTGCGCCAGCTCGCCCAGAACGCGGGCATCGCGCGTGAGCGCGGCGGGCTCGTCGTCGTGGTTGACAAACACCGCCTGCACACCCAGTTGCGCCGCCAGGCGCGGAATTTGCTCGATGGCGCGGCCGTGGCGCACCAGCAGCCCCACGCCTTCGGTGCCGTTGCTGCGCCCGAGCGCGCGCAGTTGCTCGTCGAGGTCGATCAGCGACTCGTGGATGAACTCGACGCGCCGATCGGCCTGCAAGCCGCGCTCCAGCAGCGGCTGCAAGATGTCGGTGTCGAAAACAAACACGCACCAGACGCGGCGGCACTGGCGCAAAGCTTGGCAGAGGGCGGCGTGGTCGTGCGCGCGCAGGTCGCGCCGCAGCCAGACCAGACCGGCGGCGTAGGGTTTGGGTGCATGAATCATGAGGGGGCGCTTAGAATTCCGCTTATGAACCCAGATTCTGCCCCTTTTAATCTCACGCACCATTTTTTGATCGCCATGCCGGGGCTCAACGACGAGCTGTTTGGCAACAGCGTGGTCTTTATGTGCGAGCACTCGCCACGCGGTGCGCTGGGGCTGATCATCAACAAGCCGAGCCCGATCACGGTGGCCGAGCTGTTCGATAAGGTCGATCTGCCCTTGCGCCGCCCCGAGCTGGCGGCGCAGCAGGTGTTGCTGGGCGGCCCGCTGCAGACCGATCGCGGCTTTGTGCTGCACCCGGCCATGGGCGCGGCGCAGGCCGTGGGCACCGACCAGACCCCGCCCGCCGTGGCGCGTGCGCTGCGTGCCGCACTCGAAGGCTTGGACGAAGAAGCCGATCCGGCCCCAGACGAGGCGGCCGCCAGCGAGGGCGCAGCCGACCGGCCGCAGCCGGACCCACCCAGCCCCAGCGCCTACGCCGCCAGCCTACAAATCCCTGGCAGCGGACTGGAGATGACCAGCTCGCGCGACGTGCTCGAAGCCTTGGCCTGCGGGGCCGGGCCGGCCAAAATGCTGCTCACCCTGGGTTATTCGTCCTGGGGCGAGGGGCAGTTGGAGTCCGAGTTGAGCGAGAACAGTTGGCTCACGGTCGATGCCGACCCGGCGCTGCTGTTCGACACCCCGGTCGCCGAGCGCTACGCCAAGGCGATGGCGCTGCTGGGTTTGCAGCCCTGGATGCTGGCACCGGGCGCGGGGCGCGCATGAGCGCGGCGGCTGCGGCGGGTGTGGTCGAAGTTGCGGCGGCGCAGCAGCGCTTTTTGGCTTTCGATTTCGGCCTCAAGCGCACCGGCGTGGCCAGCGGCAACCGCCTCACGCGCACCGCCAGCCCACAGGCCACGCTGCGCGCCGAAGGGGCGGCGCGCTGGCCCCTGATCGAAGCGCGCCTGCGCGAGTGGCAGCCCGATGCGCTGGTGGTCGGCATCCCCACCCACCCGGACGGCGCTCCGCACGAAAACACCGCCTTGGCGTTGAAGTTTGCGCGCCAGTTGCGCGGCCGCTTTGGGCTGCCGGTGTACGAAGTCGATGAACGCTACAGCACCACCGAGGCGCACAGCCTGGGCGCACGCGATGCCGACGCGGCGGCCGCCTGCATCATTTTGGAGCAATTTTTGAGGAGCTTGCCTTGAGCCATTTGCCACTCGACGCCGAACTGCTGTATGCCGAGCTCAAGCGCGGCGTGCAAGCCCTGCTCGCGGGCAGCGCCGCCTGCCCGCACCTGGTCGGGGTGGCCACCGGGGGGGCCTGGCTGGCCGAGCGCCTGCAAAGCGAGCTGGGCCTGCCGGGGCCGGCGGGCGTGATTTCTTCCACGCTGCACCGCGACGACTACGCCCAGCGCGGCCTGCGCGCACACGGCGTGCAAACCCGGCTGCCGTTCGAGGTCAACGCTGCCCAAGTGCTGCTGATCGACGACGTGATCTACACCGGGCGCACGCTGCGCGCCGTGATCAACGAGCTCTACGACCACGGCCGCCCGGCCTGCGTGCGGCTGGCGGTGCTGGTGGACCGCGGCGGGCGCGAGCTGCCGCTGGCGCCCGACTTTGCCGCCGTGCGGCTGCCGCTGGATCCGGCGCTGCGCTTCGAGCTGGTGCGCCGCCCCGAGGGCGGGTTCGATTTCGAGCTGGCATCCGAAGCCGCATCCCCAGCCCCGGCCGCCAGCACCGTGCCCGGCAGCAGCCGCTTGGGGGGCGCGGCATGAACAACCCGCAACTCAACCGACACGGCGAGCTCATCCACCTGCTCTCGACCGAAGGGCTGCCGCGCGAAATTCTCACGCACATCCTGGATACGGCGGCCAATTTTGTGGGTGTGCACCAACGCGAAGTCAAAAAGGTGCCGCTGCTGCGTGGCAAAAGCGTGTTCAACCTGTTTTTCGAAAACAGCACGCGCACCCGCACCACCTTCGAGATCGCCGCCACGCGCCTGTCGGCCGACGTGATCAACCTCGACATCGCACGCAGCTCGGCCGCCAAGGGCGAATCGCTGCTCGACACCATCGCCAACCTCAGCGCCATGGCGGCCGACATTTTCGTGGTGCGCCACAGCGAATCGGGCGCGCCCTATTTGATTGCGCAGCACGTGGCCCCGCACGTGCACGTGATCAACGCCGGCGACGGGCGCCACGCGCACCCCACGCAGGGGCTGCTCGACATGTACACCATCCGGCACCACAAGGGCGATTTCAGCCAGTTGTCGGTGGCCATTGTGGGCGACGTGCTGCATTCGCGCGTGGCGCGCTCCGACATCCACGCCCTGCGCACGCTGGGCTGCCCCGATGTGCGGGTGGTCGGGCCGCGCACGCTGGTGCCACCCGATCTGGCCCCGATGGGGGTGCGCGTCTGCCACGAGCTCGAAGAAGGCCTGCGCGACTGCGACGTGGTGATCACGCTGCGGCTGCAAAACGAGCGCATGAACGGAGCCCTGCTGCCGTCGAGCCAAGAGTATTTCCAGCGCTTTGGCCTCACGCCCGAGCGCCTGCGCTGGGCCAAGCCCGACGCCATCGTGATGCACCCAGGGCCGGTCAACCGCGGCGTCGAGATCGCCTCCAGCGTGGTCGATGGCGCGCAAAGCGTGGTGCTGGAGCAGGTGAGCTTTGGCATCGCGGTGCGCATGGCGGTGATGGGCATCGTCGCCGCCAACGAAGCCCAATAGCCTGTGGAGCAGCAAGCATGAAGATACTGATACAGGGCGGACGCCTGATCGATCCGGCCAGCCAGACCGACCGGGTGGCCGACGTGGCCATTGCCGCCGGGCGCATCATCGGCATCGGCCCGGTGCGGCCCGACTTTGCCCCCGAGCGCGTGCTCGACGCCAGCGGCTGCTGGGTGGTGCCCGGCCTGCTGGACCTGTGCCTGCGCCTGCGCGAGCCGGGGCAGGAGCACGCCGGGATGTTGGAGTCCGAGCTCGGGGCGGCGCTGGCCGGTGGCGTCACCAGCCTGGTCTGCCCGCCCGACACCGACCCGGTGCTGGATGAACCCGGCCTGGTGGACATGCTGAAAGCGCGCGCGCAAAAGCTGCGCCAGGCGCGGGTGTTTCCGCTCGGTGCCCTCACGCGCGGCTTGAAAGGCGAGGCCCTGACCGAGATGGTGCAGCTCAGCCAAGCCGGCTGCGTGGGTTTTGGCCAGGCCGAGGTGCCCATCGTCAACACCCAGGTGTTGCAGCGCGCCCTGCAGTATGCCGCCACCTTTGGCTACAGCGTTTGGCTGCGGCCGCAGGATTTTTGGCTCGGCCAAGGGGTGGTGGCCAGCGGCCCACTGGCCACGCGCATGGGCCTGAGCGGCATTCCGGTGGCGGCCGAGGTGCTGGCGGTGCACACCGCGCTCGAACTGCTGCGCGGTGTGCAGGCCAGCGCCTCCAGCTCCGGGCCGGGCGTGCGCCTGCACCTGTGCCGGCTCAGTTCGGCGGCGGCGCTGGCGCTGGTGCTCCAGGCCAAGGCCGACGGCCTGCCGCTGACTTGCGACGTGAGCGTGCACAACCTGCACCTGTGCGACGCCGACATCGGCCACTACGACACCCGCGCGCGCCTGCAGCCGCCGCTGCGCCAGCCCAGCGACCGCGCCGCCTTGCGCGCTGGTCTGGCCGACGGCGGCATCGACGCGCTGGTGTCGGACCACAACCCGGTGGCGGCCGACGCCAAGGTGCTGCCCTTTGCCGAGGCCGAGCCGGGCGCGACGGCGGTCGAGCTGCTGCTGGGCCTGGCGCTGCAGTGGGCGGCCGAGGAGCAAGTGCCGCTGCGGCGCGCGCTCGAGGTGCTCACGGCCGGGCCGGCGCGGGTGCTGGGGGCGAGCCTGGGCTCCTTGCAAGACAGCCTGGGCCAGATACGCGAAGGCGGGGTGGCCGACCTGTGCCTGATCGACCCGCAGCGCGCTTGGAGGGTGGCCGGGGCTGCGCTGCGCAGCCAGGGCCGGCAAACCCCATTCGAGGGCCGTGAGCTGCCGGCCAGCGTGCGCGCCACGCTGGTGGGCGGGCAGGTGGTGTTTGATGCGGCCCTGCCGCGCCGGGTCTGATGGGGCGGCCGCAGCCATGATGCGCTTGCGAGCGATTGGGCGGCTGCTGCGGCTGCTGCTGCATATCGGGGCCGGGGTGTACCTCGTGCGTTGGCGCTTTCCCGGTCTGTCTGCAAGCGCTCGCCAAGCGACAGTGCGCACCTGGACGCAGCGGGCGCTGCGCATCATGGGGGTGCGGCTGCAGGTGCTGTGCGAGCCGCCCCAGGCTGGCCCCTTGCTGGTGATTTGCAACCACATTTCGTGGCTCGACATTTTGATCATCAACGCCAGCCAGCCGTGCCGCTTCATCTCCAAGGCCGAGGTGCAGCATTGGCCCGTGATTGGCCGTTTGGCGATTGGGGCGGGCACCTTGTTCATCGAGCGCCAAAAACGCAGCGACGCGCTGCGGGTGGCGCAGCAGACGGCCGCCGCATTGCGCGCGGGCGACCTGGTGGCGCTGTTTCCCGAAGGCACCACGGGCGAGGGCCAGGGCATCATGCCCTTTCACGCCTCGCTGCTGCAGTCTGCGCTCGAGGCCGACTGCCCGATCCTGCCGGTTGCGGTGGTTTATTTGCAAGGTGATGGCCAAGCGCTGCTGGGCGAGGCGCCGCGCCACGAGGCGCCGGTTTATTGCGGCACCACCAGCCTTTTTGAGTCGGTCTGGCGCATCGTTTGCGCGCAGAATCTGCAAGCCACGCTGCACTGGGGCGAGCCCGACACCGCGCAGGGGCGCGACCGGCGCGCCTGGGCCGAGTCGCTGCGGGCCGAGATCGGCCGCCTGGCCGACCAGCCCCTGCTGCCGCGCACCAGCGAGCCGCCGCGCTGGCACAAAGCGCCGTAAAAAGCGGCTGTAAAAGCGCCGAAAAACGTGGGTTGCGCGCAGGCTGGGTGCTTGGATCTGGTCTCTGGCGGTTTCAGGCAACCTCTGGCGGCACAGCCGGGCGGTC
>Ga0209103_1000229_pt1 | contig 17377 bp, 18 predicted proteins | sample 4C3metaG_FD_184152 | JGI IMG/M metagenome (GOLD analysis project Ga0209103, IMG submission 184152) | Freshwater bacterial and archeal communities from Indian Creek, Illinois, USA - 4C3 metaG (SPAdes) (version 2) | ecosystem: Environmental > Aquatic > Freshwater > Unclassified | place: USA...
CAGCACTTCTTCGGTGAGGGTATGGCCGACGCTGAGTACGGCATTGCCGCGATCGTCGGCGAAGTTGCCGCCAAGGGTCACGTCGATCCGCTGGCGGTCGCCGTCGCCTTCCTGCGACTGGCCCCACTGGGCCGAGATCTCGGCACCTTCGAAATCGCGCTTGAGGATGAAGTTGACGACACCGGCCACGGCGTCGGCACCGTACACGGCCGAGGCGCCGCCGGTGATGATCTCGACACGATCGATCAGGGCCACCGGAATGGCATTGGTATCAACCACGCCGGCCAGGTCGAAGGGCGTGAGCCGGCGGCCGTTGACCAGCACCAGGGTGCGGTTCGAGCCGAGGCCACGCAGGTCGATGGTGGCACCGCCGCCGGTGCCGTTGTTGGTGCCCGGGCCGATGGCCGGGACCAGGGCCGGCAGCTCGCGCAGGAAGTCCTCGATGGCGACGACCTGGCGGATCTCGAGGTCTTCGGCGGTGACTTCGGTGATCGGGCTGCTGGCGACGATACCGGGGGCGACGATGCGGGTGCCGGTGACCTGGATGGCATCGAGCACGGCCGGTTGCGCGTTCTGGGCGGCCGGCGCCGGACTCTGCGCCAGCAAGGGGGCGGCACCAAGGATGGTGCCGAGGATCAGAGCCGAGCGGATCGCTCGTGCCAGGCTGTGGCGGTGGGGCATGGGGCTGAACTCCTGAAGGCGGGAGGATCGACAACCGGCTGCGTGTTGGAACGGCGTGGTGCAGTCGGCCACCACGCATCGAGCTGACCGTAACCGATTATTTACGAAAGGTGAATCCCTTTGTCACACCCGCAGCGCCATGCTGCAAAGATGACCAGCGCATTCGATTTCACTGCCGCCGACCTCGATGGCCACGAACAGGCGCTCGACGCCTACCGGGGCAAGGTCTTGTTGATCGTGAACACCGCGAGCAAATGCGGCTTCACCCCGCAATACACCGGCCTGGAACAGCTCTGGAAGGACTACGCCGGCAAGGGTCTCGTGGTGCTGGGCTTCCCCTGCGACCAGTTTGGCCACCAAGAGCCCGGCGACGCGGCCGAGATCAAGCGCTTCTGCACACTGGACTACGGTGTCAGCTTCCCGATGTTCGCCAAGGTCGAGGTCAACGGAGCCAAGGCGCACCCTCTTTGGACCTGGTTGAAAAACGAGAAGGGCGGATTTCTCGGTACCGCGGCGATCAAGTGGAACTTCAGCAAGTTCCTGGTCGGCCGCGATGGTCGGGTGCTGGCCCGCTTTGCCCCGACCGACAAGCCCGAATCGCTGCGCGCCGACATCGAAAACGCATTGGGCTGAAAGGGCGGCACCCGCGATGCGGGTTCAATCGGGCCGCGGCAGCATGCGCTTCAGCCAGTCGATCCAAGCCTCCATGCCCTCGCCGGTGAGGGCCGAGAGGCTGAATACCCGAGCCTCTGGATTGACTTCGGCGATGTTCGCGCGGCAGCGCACCTCGTCGAAGCGGACATACGGGGCAAGATCGATCTTGTTGATGAGCACGAGGCCTGCCGCGCGGAACATGTGCGGGTATTTCAGCGGCTTGTCCTCGCCCTCGGGAGTGGAGATCACCGCCACCTTCAGCCGCTCGCCCAAATCGAACATCGCCGGGCACACGAGGTTTCCGACGTTCTCGATCATCAGGATCGAGCCGGCTTGCGGCTCGAGTTCGATCATCGCCTGGGCCACCATGTCGGCCTCGAGGTGGCAACCGGCCCCGGTATTGATCTGCACCGCCCGCGCTCCTGCGGCGCGGATCCGGTCGGCGTCGTTCGAGGTCATCTGGTCGCCCTCGATCACGCTGATCGGGACCGTGGCATGGAGCCGCAGGATGGTCTGTTCGAGCAAGGTGGTCTTGCCGGAACCGGGCGAGGACACGAGGTTCAGGGCCAACACGCCGCGCTCCGCGAACCAGGCGCGATTGCGCGCGGCGTGCTGGTCGTTGTGCGCCAACACCGCCTGTTCCAGCGGGATGCGTTCGCCGCGCGGTTCATGCAGGTGTGCGCGCCCCTTCGCAGGGCCATGGCCCGGCCCCGCCTCGTGATGGCCCGGGTTCGTATAAAGCACCGGTCGGGGCGCGGCCTGCAGGGGGCGCATCTGCGCTCCGGAAAGGTCGGAGATCCGCAATTCGCCCTTGGTCGCGCATCCGCAGGTGCCGCACATGGATCAATCCTCTTCGCAAATCAGATGGCGGATCGTCAACTCTGAACCTTCCGCCGCAAGGTACACCAGCCGGGCACCGGCGGCCGGACTGTCGGCGGACACCGCCTCCCAGCAAAACGAGAGCGAACTGCGCTCGACACAGGCCAAGGGCCCGATGCCGATGCAGACCTCGGAGATTTTTTTCCCGCCCGCATGCTGCAACACGGTGTTGAGAATGCTGCCCGCGAGGCTGAGCTCGTGCATCGGTCGAACTCAAGCCGTGGCCAATAAGACCACGCCCGCGGCCACCACCAAGGCACCTGCGCAACGGGCCAGCGGGATCTGCTTCGAACGCCGCGCTGCCAGCCCGAGTGCAACTCCCACGCCATGCAGGGCGGCCGTGGCCAGTAGCAATCCCAGGCCATAGGCCAAGGTCTGCGGATCCTGCAGCATGCCGCTGCCATGCGCCACTCCGTGCAACGCGCCGAGCAAGGCAGCGATGCCGAGCGCGGGCAGCACCGGAGTCCGCACGGCGAATGCCGCGAGCAGCCCCGCCGTCACCACCGAGAGCGTCAGCAGCAGCGCCAGTCCGGGAAGCGCGGGAGCGAACATTCCGACCACGCCACCCGCTGCCATCCCCACCAGAAATCCGGCAGGCACCGACCAGGCCAGGCGCGGCGAAGCCAATGCCGCCCACAAGCCCACCGTCAACATGACAAGCACGTGGTCAATGCCTGTCAGTGGATGGAGCAGCCCGGCGACGAAACCATGCGCTTCGTGTCCGGGGCCATGGGCCGCCGCAGGTGCCGCGGCGATCAGCAAAACGATGGCGATGGCGAACGATTTGGATGTCATGTGCAAGGCCTCAATGGAGTGGAGTGGGGAAGTCAGCAGATGCGCGGGAGTTGTTCGCCGACCAGCAGCTCGAGCCGGCGCAGGCCGCCAAACGCGGTGCGGAGCACGACCCTGCCGGCCGGGCCATCGACCACATGGCCGATGATGGCGGCATCGGCACCGGCGGGGTCGGCCCGCAGCGCCGCCAGCGCCGCGTCGGCCTCAGCGGCGGGCACGAACAGCGCCAGCAGCCCTTCGTTGGCGAGGTAGAGCGGATCGAGCCCGAGGATCTCGGTGAGGCCGCGAACCTCGGGGCGCAGGGGCAGCTTTTCTTCGTCGATCTGGATCGCCGTGCCCGAAGCTTCGGCGATTTCGTTCAACACCGTCGCCAGACCGCCCCGCGTGGCATCGCGGGCGGCATGCACCCCGGGGGCAGCGGCCAGCACCGCCTGCATCAGTCGATGCAAGGGGCGGCTGTCGGATTGGATGGCGGTATCGAGCGCCAGTTCGGCGCGGGTGGCCATGATGGTCGCCCCGTGGTCGCCGAGCGTGCCATTGATCAGCACGGCATCCCCCACCCGCACATGGGCAGCGGCCAGGTCACAGCCGGGCGGAATCAGCCCGACCCCCGAGGTGCTGATGAATACACCATCGCCCTTGCCGCGCTCGACCACTTTGGTGTCGCCGGTGACGATGCGCACGCCGGCTTCCAGCGCGGCGGCGGCCATGGAATCGGCGATCCGGCGCAGGCGCTCGATCGGAAAGCCTTCCTCGAGGATGAAGGCCGCCGAGAGCCAGAGCGGCTCGGCTCCGCCGACCGCCAGGTCGTTGACCGTGCCAAAGACCGCAAGCCGGCCGATATCGCCCCCGGGGAACTCCAAAGGCGAGACCACGTAGGCATCGGTGGTGAAGGCGATGCGGGCACCGGGAGCAAGCATGCCCGGGGCAGACAAGCGCGCTTGATCCTCCATCGATTCCGGCTTGAAACGCGAGACGAACACGTCCCGGATCAAGTCGCGCATTGCCTTGCCGCCACCGCCATGGGCCAGGGTGATGAGCGTCATGCCGCCTGCCCCTGCCTTGGGACACTGTAGGAATGATAGGCCGCGCAGGCACCCTCGGAGGACACCATCAGGGCACCCTGCGGGGTTTCCGGCGTGCAGCCTTTGCCGAACAGCGGGCATTGTGGCGGCTTGATGCGACCGACCAGCACCTCATCGCAGCGGCTGCCGGTCGGCTCACGGGTGGAGCCGGCATGGGGCGAACTTTCAATGCCGAACCGGCGCTCGGCATCGAAGGTAGCGAAGGCCTCGCGGATGCGGATGCCGCTGGCCTCGATCTCGCCCAGGCCGCGCCATTGGAAGGACGGTCTCGGCTCATAGACCCGGGCGCAAACGGCGAGTGCCGCAGGATTGCCATCGCGCGGCGCGACACGCTGGTACTGGTTTTCGACTTCGGCGCGGCCATCGCGGATCTGCAGGAGCACCATCCACATCGACTGCAGCAGGTCCAAGGGCTCGAAACCCGCCACCACGACCGGCTTGCCGTGTTCATCGGCGATGAACTCGTAGGGGCGGGTACCGATCACCATCGACACATGGCCCGGGCCGATGAATCCGTCGAGGTCGATCTCGGCGGAGGCCAGCAGGGCCTTGATCGCCGGCGGCACGGTGATGTGGTTGCAGAACACCGAGAAATTGCGCAAGCCCTCGGCCTCGGCCTGGAGGATGGAGAGTGCGGTCGCCGGCGTGGTGGTCTCGAAGCCCAGGGCGAAGAACACCACCTCGCGATCCGGGTTGCGACGGGCGATCTCGACGGCATCCAGCGGCGAGTAGACCATGCGCACGTCGGCACCTTCGGTTTTGGCCTGCAGCAGCGATTTCCTTGTCCCCGGCACCCGCATGGCATCACCGAAGGTGGTGAAGACCACGCCGGGGCGCTCGGCGATCGCCACCGCGATATCGACCCGCTCCATCGGCAGCACGCAGACCGGGCAGCCGGGGCCGTGGATGAACTCCAGCGTCTCAGGCACTAGGCGATCCAGGCCGTAACGGAAGATGGTGTGGGTGTGCCCGCCGCAGATCTCCATGATGCGCACCGGGTCTTCGGCACGGGCACCGATCTCGCCCAACACCCGCTCGATGGCGGCCAGCACGCCGCGGACCGCTTGCGGATCACGGAACTCGGTGACATACCTCATGGCCGCTCTCCCAACGCGCGCTCGCTTTCGTGCATGGCATCGAGTGTGGCCTGGGTTTCCCCCAATTCCTGCAACAGCGCGAGGGTGGCCTGGGCCTCGTCGTCGTCGATCCGGCTCATGGCGAAACCGGCATGCACCAGTGTCCAACTGCCAAGCAATCGCTCGATCGGCTGGTCGTCGAGGATGCAGGCGACGTTGACCGCGCGTCGGACGCCGGAGATCTCGACGATCATCAGGAGCCGACCGGCATCGGCGATGTCAACAATGCGGCCGGGAATTCCGAGGCACATGGGCAAGTCCCTGGTGGCGGGCCAAGGCCACGAGGGCCTGGCCGAGGGCGATCCCGCCATCGTTGGCGGGCACGCTGGAGTGGCTGAGCACCTCGAAACCCTCGGCTTCGAGGCCTTGGTGGACGAGGCGGAACAGGGCGGCATTCTGGAAACAACCGCCCGAGAGTGCGACCTGCCGGATCGTGCCCGCCACCCGGCCGGCCATGGCGACCAGCGCCCGGGCCAACCCGACATGGAAGCGCGCGGCGATGTGGCCGACAGGCACGTTGGCAATCCGATCCTCCAGCATCGCCGACCAGACCGCAGCGGGATCGATGCAGGGCAGGTCATCGGCCGTCTGAGCTTGACGGAACGGATAGCCCTCGGCGTGCAGGTCCAGCAGGCCGTGGTCAATCACCGCCTCCAGCGCCATCGCCGCCTGGCCCTCGTGGTCCTGCCGTTCGAAGGCCAGCCCGGCACACACGGCGGCGGCATCGAACAGGCGCCCGCAGGAGGAACTCGGTGCAGCATTGATGCCGTGACGGATCATCGCATCGAGGGTGCGCAGGGGTTTGCCGGCCAGTTGCCGCAGTGTTTCCGATTCGCCATGGGTCTGCAGCCAGCCATCGAAGGGGGCGACGCTTGCGAGCTGGGCATAGGCCGCGCGCCAAGGCTCGCGCCCGGCCGCATCCCCCCCCGGCATGGGCACCGGCTGGATGCAGGCGAGGCGCTGGAAGGCGCGGTAATCGGCGAGCAGGAACTCGCCGCCCCAGAGGCCACCGCCCGGGCCATACCCCATGCCGTCGAGGGCAATGCCGAGCACCGCCGGTCCATCGAGCGGATGACGGTTTTCTGCCAGGCAGGCAGCGATGTGGGCGTGGTGGTGCTGCACCTCGAGCACCGGGCAGGAACCGGCGAGCGCATGACCCAGCCGGGCCGAGTGGTACTGCGGATGCAGATCCACCGCGATGCAATCCGGAGCGTGCTGATACAAGGCCCGGTAAAGATCAAGATTGTGACGCGCCTCGTCCGCGGTGCTGGCATCGTCGAGATCGCCCATGTGTTGGCTCAGCACGGCGAAGCCATTCTGGACCATGCAGAAGGCGTTTTTCAGATCCCCGCCCAGCGCCAGCACCGAAAGCTCCGGGTCGAAACCCGGCGGCAGAGGCAAGGGAGCGGGTGCGTAGCCGCGGGCACGGCGCAGCAAACGGGGCTGGTCGAGGTCGACACGAACCACGCTGTCGTCGATGCGGTTGGCGATGTCGCGATCATGCAGCAGGGCGACATCGGCCACTCCCGCCAGACGCGTCCGCACTTCATCATTGGTGGTGCAGGGCGGTTGCCCGGAGCGATTGCCCGAAGTCATCACCAGCGGCACCTCGAGGGCCTGCAAGAGCAGGTGCTGCAAGGGCGTATGCGGCAGCATGAAACCCACTCGATCCAAGCCCGGGGCCACGGCATCGGACAGGGCCCGCTCGCTCTTGCGGAGCAGCACGATCGGTGCTTCCACTCCGGTCAACAGCTTGGCTTCCAGCGCGGAAACCCGGGCCCATGTACGCACCCCATCGAGGTCGCGCGCCATCAGGGCAAAGGCCTTCGAACGCCGACGCTTGCGCTGCCGCAGGCGGGCCACGGCATCGGCCCGGGTGGCATCGCAGGCCAGGTGCACGCCACCCAGGCCGCGGATGGCGACGATGCCGCCGCGGCGAATGCAGGCCACTGCCGCGTCGATGGCATCGGCCATGAGCTCCCCCCGCGCGCCTGACTCTGGCGTCTGGGCGGAATCCGCCGTCCCCAAGCGCTCCAGCCAAACCCTTGGGCCGCACAACGGACAGGCGATCGGCTGGGCGTGGAAACGACGATCCGCCGGATCGCGGTACTCGCGCGCGCATTCGGCGCAGAGATCGAAGACCGCCATGGTGGTCCGGGCACGATCGTAGGGGCCGCCCTCGATGATCGAGAATCGCGGCCCGCACTGGCTGCAATTGGTGAAGGGATAGCGGTGGCGGCGCGCCCCCGGCGTGGAAAGTTCGTCGAGGCAGGCGGGGCAGGTCGCGAGATCGGGGGTGACCGCCGCGCGCAGCCGGCCCTCGACGCTGGCGAGGATTTCAAAGCCGGTCGGCACCGGCCCCGACCAGGGCTCGACGTCGATCGCCTCGATCCGGGCCTGGGCTGGCAGGGCCGCACGCAGGCGGGCCGGGAAAGCATCGGCATCCCGGCCCCAGAGACGGATCTCTACGCCGAGCGCGGAGTTTCTTACGTCGCCCACCAGCCCCATCTCGCGGGCCAGGTGCCAGACCGCGGGACGGAATCCCACACCCTGCACTTGGCCGCGCACCACAAGCCGAGTGCCGCTCATGCCGGACATGGTCCCAGCCTTGCGACACTCACGATCATTCAGTCCAACTCCCTCACCGCCTTCTCGTGGGCCCCCAGTGCAGCGGCGAGATCAAACGAGGGCAGCAGCGGTCCCTTCTGCTCGATCAGTTTTTCCTGGTAGATCTCCGGGAACTTCTCCAGCGTGTGCAGGATGGGCTTGGGTGAGGTCACCCCAAGGCCGCAGCGGCTGGTCTGGCGGATCATTTCGCCCCAGCGCCGCATGTCCTCGAGGTCCTGCTGGCAGGCCCGACCGGCGATCACCCGTTCGACCTTGCGGTGCAGGTCGATGTTGCCTGCCCGGCAAGGCACGCAGATGCCGCAGGATTCATGGATGAAGAACGCCATGTAGTCCTTGACGATACCAAGCAGGTCACGGCTTGCATCGAACACCGTGAACGCACCATTGCAGCCAAGGTCCTCATAGGCGATGCGACGCCGACCCTCTTTGGCCACCGCGATGCAATCCCCGGACGGGCCGCTGACCTGCACGGCCCGGGCATTGCGCGCACCGACCATGGCCAGCACCTCATCGACCGTCTTTCCCCATTCGATCTCGTAGATGCCGGGCTTGGAGCAATCGCCGGCCACGCTGAGCAGCCGCGAGCCGCTGGAGTCCCGGGTGCCATACTGGCGGAACCAGTCGGCACCCTCGGCGAGAATGTGGGTGGCGGCGGCGAAGGTCTCGACGTTGTTCACGCTGGTGGGCTTGCCGAGGTAGCCCTCCTGCACCGGGAAGGGCGGCTTCAGCCGCGGCGTCGCCCGCTTGCCCTCGCAGGATTCGATCAGTGCCGACTCCTCGCCGCAGATGTAGGCACCGGCCCCCATCTGGATGCGGACATCGAAGTCGAACCCCGCACGCCCACCGATGCCCCGGCCCAGAAGGCCGCGTTCGCGCATCTGCTGGATCTGCCGCTCGAGATAATCCTTGAGGTAGATGTACTCGGCGCGCAGGTAAATGATGCCTTCGCTGGCCCCGATCGCATAGGCGGCAGCGAGCATGCCGAACACCACCTGCTTGGGCGAGCGAGTGAGCAGCACCCGGTCCTTGAAAGTGCCCGGCTCGCCTTCGTCGGCGTTGCAGATGATGTACTTGGTCGTACCGGCTGCCTCGCGACAGAGTCGCCACTTCAGGCCGGTGGAAAACCCGGCACCGCCGCGACCGCGCAGCCGGGCAGCGGTGATGGTGTCGACGACTTTTTCCGGCGGTCCAGCCAGCATCTCCTCGAGGACGGCAGGCAGGTCGAGCTTGCCGCGGAAGAACACCGGCCCCTTGGTGCGGATGTTGGTCTCGACCAAGCCATCGACATAAGCCACTTCGTCCGTGGGCAAGCCCGCGGGATTGGCGATTTCGGCCGGGCTACGCCCCTGCTTCAACTGGCGGATGATGTCGGCGACTTTGCCGGGCCTGAGCCGGGTGAACACCACCTTGTCCACCAGCATCGCCGGCTCCTGGTCGCTGAGCCCGATGCATGGGGTCTCGAACAGGCCGAACAGGCCGCTGGGATCGGTGCCACCGAGACAGGCCCCGGTTTCGCGCTGCAGCGCATCAAGCACATCCTGATATCCGTTCATCTTGGCGATGACCGTGTTGCTCAGGTAGATCTTGTGCTTGCCGGCGGGCTTGTCGTGGAAGAACTCGTAGAACGACAGCGTCTCGCGGACATCGAGCGGTGAAAGGTCAAGCCCGTTGGCAAGTGCTGTCACGGCCGCATCGTCGATGTGCCCAAAGTGCTCCTGGACATCCAGGAGAATGTCCATCAATCGGGTTCGATCGTGTCCGTAACGGGCCAGGATGGAACCGATCACCGCGCCTGCATCGGCAGGCTCCGGCATGCCATGGGTGCGAGTGCTGGGGCTGTCGATGGCAGGGGAGGCAACGGCCATGGTGTCAGCTCCTGCCCCGACCGCCGGTGGCGATGTAGCGGCGCAGCTCGCTTTCTTGCTCACCAATCACCGAAGCCACGTGGTGCGAACGCTTCACGATGGCGCGCATGAACTGGAACATCAACATGGGTTGTTCGGTGATCAGTGGATTGATGTCCTTGGCATCGAAACGCAGCAGGGAGACATCACCGGTGGCGCGGGCCGAGAGCACGTGCGGGGTCTGGTCGATGAAACACAACTCGCCAACCAGATCGCCCTTGTCGAGCATGTGGATGATGGCCTCGCCTTGTTCGTGGGCTTTTTCCTTGACGAACACCAGCTGCCCCTGGGTGACAATATGGAAGCTGGTGGTCGTATCGCCCTTGCGGTAGAGGAATTCGCCATCCTTGAGATGGGACTCACCGGCACAACGTTCGGCGAAGATTCTCGCGCCATCCCTGCCGATGTACTCCCCCAGCGGCGCTTCGTAGATCATCGTGGCGATGCGGTCGATCTCTTGGTCTTTCATGGCGTTCTCCGCAGATGGCTGTTGGGATGGCGATGGAAAAGGGAGTGGTCAGCAGGCTGGAGCCAGAGCCGGAAGCCGATGCCCGGAAAGCTCACTGGCCGCCGCAAGGAGGTTTTTGCGAGCCGCCGGCGTCAAGCCCATCTGCAGCTCCCACTCATAACCGCGGATCGCGAGCAAATGAACCTCCGGCAGCCTGCCAAAGCACTGTAGGCAGGTGGCCAGGATGGAGGGCACCGAGATGGCATGCGAGGTGAAGCTGAAGTCCATCTTCGGTGCTGGCTGGGTGAGTTCAAATGAATCGAGCCGTGCATCTTTGCTGGCATCGACGAACAGCACCCGCTGCTTGTGGCTGATGAGCTCCGCGTCTTCCAGTTGGAGCTGGTAGTTTCGGTGCAGCTCCGCCTCGGGGCATAGCGAATGCGCTTCGACCCAATCGATGAACGCCCAGCCCAGGCCATCGTCCTGGCGGCCGTCGTTGCCCACGCCGTAGATCAGGCAGGACGGCCCACTCAAGCCTTGCAAAAGGCCCAGTGAAAGATCAACGCGCCCGCTCATCGACCAGAGCTCCCGCCGCGTCGTAGACCGAAACCACCAGCGGCATCTGGCCGAGTGCATGGGTGGCGCAGCTCAAGCAGGGGTCGTAAGCGCGAATCCCGACTTCCAGCGCATTCATCATGCCTTCGGTGATTTGTGCCTGGCCGTCGAGGTATTCCTCGGCCACGCTGCGCACCGTGCGGTTGATGACCATGTTGTTCTGCGTGGTGGAAACGATGATGTTGGCCGACTCGATGGCGCCATTGGCATTCGCGCGGTAATGGTGCAGCAGGGTGCCGCGCGGCGCCTCGACCACACCCACGCCTTCTCCGGTCCATGCTCCGGGGGCCGGTGTGAGCACCAAGTCCTCCTTCTGCAGATCCGGGTCATTGAGCAGATCGCGGATCAGTTCGGCGGCGTGCAGGATCTCGATCGCCCGTGCCCAGTTGTAATGCAGGGTCATGTTGTTGGCGCGACCATGGGTGTAGGCATGGAAGCGCTCCAGTGCTTCTTGGGCCAGCGGCGTCGACAATGAACGGGTGACGTTCATTCGCGCCAGCGGACCCACTCGCACCGAACCGGCTTCGCGACCCAGCCCTTTCAGGAACGGGAACTTCATGTAGCTCCAGTCCTCCACGGCCTCCGAGATGTGCTCGAGGTAGTCGTGGTAATCGAACTCGGTGACCAGTTTCTTGTTTTCGTCCACCACGCGAATGAGCCCGTGGTAGTAATCGACATTGCCCTCGGCGTCGGCCAGCGACATGTTCAAGGCCGGAACCACCCCGAACCGGTCCACCTGGGCGCGGTGCTGGCGATGGAAGTCATAGAACAGCTCGAGCCCCTCGATGGCGTATTCGATGACCCGATCCATGCCCAGCAGGCCATCCTCGCCTTTCAGGAAGCGATCGCGTTCGGCGGCGTCGAGGTTTTTGTTGACCCCGCCGGGCACCGAGCTGATGCCGTGCATCTTCTTGCCGAACACCGTCTTGAGCACCTCCTGCCCCCATTTGCGCAGCATCACCGCGCGCTTCACGAGGTCGGGGTTGGCTTCGATCAGGCCGAGGATGTTGCGCTGCTCGGGTGGTGCATCCATCCCGAACATCATCTCCGGGACGATTAGATAGAAATACGCGGTCTGGTGCGATTGCAGCATCTGCGCGTAGTGGCCGAGCCGGCGCATCTTCTCGGCGGTGGGTGTGACCTGGATGCCGGATTTCAGGCCGACGCCGACGATGTCGTCGAGCACCTTGGCACCACACAGGTGGTGGCTGACGAAGCAGATCCCGCAGATGCGCTGCAGGAACATCGGCGCCTCCCAGTACGGGTGGCCCTGGATGAATTTCTCGAAGCCGCGGAACTCGACCACGTGCAGCTTGGCGTCCACCACCCGGTTCTGGTCGTCGAGATGGACCACCACCTTGCCGTGGCCTTCGATGCGGGTGACGGGATCAATGACCAGTTTCCGGCCCATGATGGAATTCCTCAGGTCAGTCGTAGCGGTTGATCGAGCGCGGCAAATCGAACGGCCGACCATGCACCAGATCGTCCAGCACCTTGTAAATGGCGTCGCCATCGGGTGGGCAGCCGGGGATGAAGTAGTCCATCTTCACCACCTCGTGGCAGGGATAGACCTTGTCGGTGATCCGCGGCAGGTCGAGATGGAAGGGGATGGTCGGCTTCGCTCCAGGAATGGCGGTCGGCGAATCGACGTAAGCCTCGGTCAGGCAGTCCTTGAGGTCGAACACGTTGCGCATCGCCGGCACGCCACCCCAGACGGCGCAGGCTCCCACCGAGATCAGGATGTCGCAGTGCTCGCGGAAGTGCTCGAGGGTCTCGATGTTCTCCTCGTTGGCGACCCCGCCCTCGATGAAGCCGATGGCGCAACGCTCGGTGATCCGCTTGAGGTCCGTGATCGACGACCGCAGGATGGTCACCTTGTCGAGCAAGGTGAACAGACGCTCATCCAGATCGAGAAAGGACAGGGTGCAGCCCCAGCAACCGCACAGGCCGATCATCGCCACCTTGATCTTGCCCTCGCGGGCACGGGCCAGGGCGGGGTCCATCGGCGTGGCCGGAAGTTCGTGCGATGCGATCGCATCTTTCGCGTGGGGATTGAGGCTCATGGCTTGCCTTCCTCAGTGCTCAGTGCGCGATCGCGCAGGGATTGGATCTCGTACTTGCGCATCCCGATCGGATCGTCATAGCCGACGCCCTTCTCGATGATGGTACCCACCGGGCACAGATCGACCGCCTCGCGCACCTGCTCCGGCGGCATGGCATTGGCCAGCTCGACGTCGATCTCGATCCGCGCTTTGTCGCTGCGGTGGCTGATGCTGAATATCTTGCGGCCGGTCGCCTTGTCGCGGATGAACTCGACGCAGCGCTGGCAGAAGATGCAGCGATCGCGCTCGAGCCAGATGCGCTCCGAGGCATGGTCCACCACTCGCACCGGAAAGCGATACGGGAAACGCGAAACCATCATGTCCACTTCGTAGCCGACCGCCTGGAGCTGGCAGCGGCCGCTTTTTTCGCAGCTCGGGCAGTTGTGGTTGCCCTCGGCGAACAGGAACTCGACCATCGCCTTGCGCATATCGATGAGATCGGGGGTCGCGGTCTCGACCACCATGCCCTTGGACACCTTGACCGTGCATCCGGCCTGCACGTTGCCATTGACACTGACGGCACAGACCCGGCAGGTGCCCAAGCAGGGCTTGTCGCGGACGTAGCACAGAGTGGGGACGTAGGTGCCGTTGTCGGCAGCGACATCGACCAGCGTCTGACCTTCTTCGGCAGTGATCGCTCTGCCGTCAATCGTGATCTGGATGCTCATCGCCATCGCACCTCGAGCCGTTGTCTGGGATGCAATGCGGCAATGCAACACCACTCTTGCGCCTACCAACGCATCTTGGCCACAGCGGCATGGAGTTGTCCATGATGAGCAGGTGATCAACCCGATATTCGCCCGATCCGCGCATTTCACGGCATGGTGCGCCTCCGGGCCAGTACCACCATCCGGCCTCCAGAAGCCAAGTCCTGACACGGGCGGAAACCTACAGGCGGCCCGATGCGATCTCGACCTGGACCTCGCTGCGTTGCAGCACGTCGGGCAGCAGGACCCGCGGGTAGCGCACCAGCCAAGGCGAGCCGATGATCCCGATGCCGGCTTTTTGCAGGTCGCGACGCAGCGCCTGTTGGCGTTCGGCGTAGCGCACCGTGCTCCAACGGCCGCGGAAACCCAGTACCGCCACCGTGCGGGCCGGCACCGGGCGAACCTCGACACCGGCTGGCATGACCGGCGGCAAGGCATCCTCGGCAAGCAGCACGCCAACGCGCCAATCCGGCGCGATGCCGGTGAGTCGCAGCGGTCGCTGGCCCAGTCCGCCGCCCAGCACCGCGTCAAGGCGTTTGCGGCCTTCGGCCAGCACCGCGCCGGGATCGCCGCCCCGCAACGCCAGTTCGACCACCTGTTTGGCCGGGCAGGCGCGGAGTTCGGTGTCCGGGGAGACTTCGCGCAAGCGGCGGCATTCCACCGCCACGGTCAGCGCAGGCATCAGCGCGACCAGCAGAGCGGCAAGCGGCAGGAATCGGGTCATTTCTCGACGAAGGCGCGTTCGAACACGTAATGGCCGGCTTGCCCGATCTTCGCTGAGGCGACGAGGCCGCGTGCGTCGAGCAGCCGACGGAAATCCGCCAGCATCTGCGGACTGCCACAGATCATCGCACGGTCGGTTTGCGGGTCGATGTCGGGCAAACCGAGGTCGCGCTGCATGCGGCCCGTGTCCATCAGATCGGTGATGCGGCCATGGTTGCGGAACGGCTGGCGACTGACGGCGGGGTAGTAGAGCAGCTTCTCGCGGATGGCTTCGGCGAGGTACTCGTGCCTGGGCAGCTCGCGTTCGATGTAGTCGCGGTAGGCGAGGTCGGCCTCCTCACGCACGCCGTGGGTGAGGATGATTCGGTCGAAGCGCTCGTAGGTGGCCGGATCGCGGATCACCGAAAGGAAGGGCGCCAGGCCCGTGCCGGTAGCCAGCAGGTACAGATTCCCGCCGGGATGCACATCGCTGATCAGCAAGGTGCCGGTCGGTTTGCGCGAGAGCAGCAGGCGGTCGCCGGGCTGGATGTGCTGCAGTCGCGAGGTGAGCGGTCCGTTTTGCACCTTGATCGAGAAGAACTCCAGGGTTTCGTCCCAGTTGGGGCTGGCGATCGAGTAGGCCCGCATCAGCGGCTTGCCCTCCACCTCCAGGCCGATCATCACGAATTGCCCGTTCTCGAAACGGAAGCCGTCGTCGCGGCTGCAGGTGAAGCTGAAATAGCTGTCGGTCCAGTGACGGACGGAGAGGATGGTCTCGGTGATGAAGGGCGACGGGCTGGACATGCCGTGGGTCGAAGGGCGGGAGGCGGGTATTGTCGCATCCAGCATCGCCGCGGCTTTGATCGATGCGAAACGGTGGCCGCGTGGTGGCCGGCGGCGGCCGGAATCGAATCGCCATTTTTGAGACGGCTGACATGGCGTTCAGGATCGAGTTACTGTAGGAGCGGGATCGGCGCAAGGGGTGTCGCTCCCAATCACCCAAGTGAGGATGCAGAGCAATGTCGGATCGTCAGTTCGGCACCGTGAAGTGGTTCAACGATGCCAAAGGATTTGGATTCATCACGCCGGAGAATGGGCAGGACCTATTCGTGCATTTCCGGTCCATCGTCGGCACCGGGTTCAAGACCCTCAAGGAGGGCCAGCGCGTGAGCTTCAAGGTGGTGCAGGGCCAGAAAGGCCTGCAGGCCGAAGAAGTCCAGGCGGACTGAGCAGCGGGATGGCATCGCCACCACCCGGGCCCCAGGGCCCGGGTGGCTGGTTGGACAAGTGCACGAGGCTACAATCCGGGTTTTCCCAGCTCCGCGGCCCACGCCGCCATGCCATGACCGTCATCAAGCAGGACGACTTCATCCAGTCGATCGCCGACGCGCTGCAGTACATCAGCTACTACCACCCGGTCGACTACATCAAGGCGCTCACCAGGGCCTGGGAAAGGGAGGAAAGCACCGCGGCCAAGGACGCGATGGCGCAGATCCTCATCAACTCGCGCATGTGCGCCGAAGGCCACCGGCCGATCTGCCAGGACACCGGCATCGTCACGGTGTTCCTCGAGATCGGCATGGAGGTGCGTTGGGACGCGACGATGGGCGTCGAGGAGATGGTGAACGAAGGCGTGCGCCGCGCCTACATGCATCCCGACAACAAGCTGCGCGCTTCCGTTCTGGCCGATCCGGCCGGCAAGCGCAGCAACACCCGGGACAACACACCCGGTGTCGTGAACATGAAGGTGGTGCCGGGCGACAAGCTCGACGTGATCGTCGCCGCGAAGGGCGGCGGCTCGGAGGCGAAGGCGAAGTTCGCCATGCTCAATCCCTCGGATTCGGTCGTGGACTGGGTGCTGAAGACGGTGCCGACCATGGGCGCCGGCTGGTGCCCGCCAGGCATGTTGGGCATCGGCATCGGCGGCACCGCCGAGAAGGCCATGCTGCTGGCCAAGGAATCGCTGATGGAGGCGATCGACATCACCGATTTGAAGGCGCGCGGCCCGAGCAATCGCGCCGAGGAACTGCGCCTCGAGCTGTTCGAAAAGGTGAACGCGCTGGGCATCGGTGCCCAAGGTCTTGGGGGACTCACGACAGTCCTCGACGTCAAGGTGAAGGACTACCCGACCCATGCGGCCAACCTGCCGGTGGCGATGATCCCGAACTGTGCCGCCACCCGGCACGCGCACTTCACCCTCGACGGCAGTGGGCCGGTGATGCTCGAGCCGCCCTCGCTCGAGGACTGGCCGGAGCTGACCTACGACGCCAGCAAGGGCCGTCGCGTCAATCTCGATGGCATCACGAAAGAGGAGATCGCCAGCTGGCAGCCTGGCGACGTGCTGCTGCTCAACGGCAAGCTGCTGACCGGCCGCGACGCCGCGCACAAGCGCATGGTCGAGATGCTCAACCGCGGCGAGCCGCTGCCGGTGAGCTTGAGCGGCAAGTTCATCTACTACGTCGGCCCGGTCGATCCGGTGCGCGACGAGGTGGTCGGCCCGGCCGGCCCGACCACCGCCACGCGCATGGACAAGTTCACCGGTCAGGTGCTCGAGGCCACGGGCCTGTTCGGCATGGTCGGCAAGGCCGAGCGCGGCCCCGTCGCCATCGAGGCCATCCGCAAGCACCAGAGTGCTTACCTGATGGCGGTGGGCGGCGCGGCGTATCTGGTGTCGAAGGCGATCAAGGCGGCCCGCGTCGTGGGTTTCGCCGATCTGGGCATGGAGGCGATCTACGAGTTCGAGGTCAAGGACATGCCGGTGACCGTGGCCGTGGACGCGCGCGGCGAGTCGGTGCACGAGAGCGGCCCGGCCGAGTGGAAGCAGCGGATAGCCGCCAAGGCCTTGGGCATCCCGGTGGTGCTGGCGTAACCGGAACGACGACGGCACCCGCGGGTGCCGTCGTTTCGTGCCGGGACAGCGCGGGTCTTGCGCTCAGAAATCCAGCCGCACGCCGAGGTGGCTACTGCGTCGCGGAGCGACATCGATGCCATCGGTCCGGACCCGGTTGTAGTAGATCTTGTCGGTGAGATTGTTCACCCCGGCA
>Ga0209103_1000230_pt1 | contig 17373 bp, 16 predicted proteins | sample 4C3metaG_FD_184152 | JGI IMG/M metagenome (GOLD analysis project Ga0209103, IMG submission 184152) | Freshwater bacterial and archeal communities from Indian Creek, Illinois, USA - 4C3 metaG (SPAdes) (version 2) | ecosystem: Environmental > Aquatic > Freshwater > Unclassified | place: USA...
CCGGCCCATATCTGCGCGGGCCAGACGCCGGAACAGGACCACCTCATCCAGCCGGTTGAGGAATTCCGGGCGAAAACGCTCACGCACCGCCCGCATCACCGCGGGCCTGGCCTGTTCCACCTCCGCCCCCTCCGGCAATTCCGCGATCGCCTGGGAACCGAGATTGCTGGTCAGGACGATGATGCAGTTACGGAAATCCACCGTCCGGCCCTGCCCATCGGTCAGCCTCCCGTCATCCAGCACCTGGAGCAGGATGTTGAAGACATCCTCATGCGCCTTCTCCACCTCATCGAAGAGGATCACCTGGTAGGGGCGCCGGCGCACCGCTTCGGTCAGCGTGCCGCCCTCCTCATAGCCGACATAGCCGGGGGGCGCGCCGATCAGCCGGGCTACGGCGTGCTTCTCCATGAACTCGCTCATGTCTATGCGAGTCATGGCGCGGTCATCGTCAAATAGAAAGGAAGCAACGGCCTTCACCAGTTCCGTCTTGCCAACCCCGGTCGGACCAAGGAACAGGAAGCTGCCGATCGGCCGGTTGGGGTCCTGCAGCCCTGCCCGCGCGCGGCGCACCGCCTTGGACACAGCCTCCAGCGCCTCCTCCTGGCCCACCACGCGGCGGCGCAGCTCATCCTCCATGCGGAGCAGCTTGGCGCGTTCGCCCTCCAGCATCTTCTCCACCGGAATCCCGGTCCAGCGACTGACCACGCCGGCGATGCCCTCCTCGGTCACCGCCTCATTCACCAGCTTGGCGCCGCCGCCGCCGGCCTCGGCGATCTGCTTCTCCAGGGTGGGAATGGTGGCGTAGCGCAGCTCTGCCGCCTTGTTCAGGTCACCGCGGCGCTCCGCCAGTTCCTGCTCGGTGCGGGCTTGGTCCAGTTGCTCCTTCAGCTTCTGGCTTTCCACCACCGCGCCCTTCTCGGCTTCCCAGGTCGCAGTCATGGCGGCGCTTTTCTCGGCCAATTCGGAAAGCTCGGCCTCCAGTTTGACCAGCCGCTCCTTGGAAGCGGCATCCTCCTCGCGCTTCAGCGCCTCCCGCTCGATCTTGAGCTGGAGCAGGCGGCGATCCAGCTCGTCCAGTTCCTCGGGCTTGCTATCCACCTCCATGCGCAGCCGAGAGGCCGCCTCATCCACCAGGTCAATCGCCTTGTCGGGCAGGAAGCGGTCGGTGATGTAGCGGTTGCTCAGGGTCGCCGCCGCCACCAGGGCACCATCCGTGATTCGCACCCCGTGGTGCAGTTCATACTTTTCCCGGATGCCGCGCAGGATGCTGATCGTGTCCGCCACGCTCGGCTCGCCAACCATCACGGGCTGGAAACGACGCGCCAGCGCCGCGTCCTTCTCGATATGCTTTCGGTATTCGTCGAGCGTGGTGGCACCGATGCAGTGCAGTTCGCCCCGCGCCAGCGCCGGCTTGAGCAGATTGGAGGCGTCCATCGCGCCATCCGCCTTGCCCGCGCCGATCAGCGTGTGCAACTCATCAATGAACAAGATCACCTGGCCGGCCGCGTCTTCGACTTCCTTGAGCAGGCCCTTCAGCCGCTCCTCGAATTCGCCGCGATACTTGGCCCCGGCCACCATGGAGCCGAGATCCACCGACATCACGCGCTTGTTCTTCAAGGCCTCGGGCACGTCGCCCTTGGCGATGCGAATGGCCAGGCCTTCCACAATGGCGGTCTTGCCCACGCCCGGCTCGCCGATCAGCACGGGATTGTTCTTCGTTCGGCGGGCCAGCACCTGGATGGCGCGGCGGATTTCCTCGTCGCGGCCAATCACGGGATCGAGCTTGCCGGTGCGCGCGGCCTCGGTCAGGTCGCGGGCGTATTTCTTCAGCGCGTCGAAGCTTTCCTCGGCGGCGGGCGCATCCACCTTGCGTCCCTTGCGGAGCCGGGTGATGGCCTCCTCCAGCGCCTCGGGCGTGGCGCGGCCGGCCTTGAGCGCCCGCGAGGCTGCGCTTTCGGCGATGGCCAGGCCGAGCAGCATGCGGTCCTGCGCCACATAGGCGTCGCCCGCCTTGGTCGCTGCCTGCTGCGCGGCGTCCAGCACCCTTACCAATTCGGGCGTCAGTTGCGGTGCCTGGCCAGCGCCGCCGCCCTGCACGGCGGGAATTTTGCGTAATTCCGCCTCGATGGCGCCGCGCACGGCGTTGGTGTCGCCACCTGCCGCAGCGATCAGCCCGGAGGCCGCGCCCTGCTCGTCATCCAGCAATGCCTTGAGCAGATGTCCAGGCGTAAGCTGCTGGTGATATTCGCGAATGGCGATGGTTTGCGCGGCTTGAATGAAACCACGGGCGCGTTCGGTAAACTTTTCGATATCCATTTAGGTCCCTCCTGGAGGCGACAGAACCGGCCGGCGCCCCCGATTGGGCAGCATCGCCTTGCCCATATTGTGGGAACGCGCGAGCCTGGGATTCAAGGGCAAACGGGAGCTTAGCCATGCGTGTCGAACACATCTACCGCTACCCGGTGAAGGGGTTCTCGGCCGAGGCGCTGGAGGATGTCACGCTCACGCCCGGCCAATGCCTGCCGCATGACCGCGAATTCGCCCTGGCCCAGGCCGATTCCGGCTTTGACACGGCCGCACCCACCTGGATGCGGAAAACCAATTTCGCCTGCCTCATGGCCAATGCCCGGCTGGCGAAGCTGCACACCGCCTATGACCCCAAGACCGGCGAATGGGTGATCCGCACCACCGATGCTGCACCCTTCATCGCCAATATCCACACCGAAGCCGGCCGCGCCCAGGTGGAGGATTACCTCACGCAATTCCTGGCAGAGGAAGCGCGCGGCCGCCTGCGTTTCGTGCAGGCCCCCGGCTACAATTTCACCGATATCCCGCAGAAATCCGTCTCGATCATCTCGCTCGCCAGTCTGCATGCGCTGGAGCGCGCGGCGGGCATGCGGCTCGACCCCATCCGCTTCCGCGCGAATATCTATGTGTCCGGCGGCAAGGAATGGGGCGATTTCGACCTGATGGGCCAGGAAATCCAGCTCGGCCAGGCGAAGCTGCGCGTCTGGAAGCGCATCATCCGCTGCCCCGCGACCGAGGTGAACCCCGAGACAGCCGAGCGCGACGCCAAGCCGCCCCGCGTGCTGCGTGAGCATTTCGGCCATGCCGATCTCGGCGTGCAGGCCGAGGTGCTGGAAGGCGGGCGCGTCTTCGTCGGCGATGCGCTGCAATCGCTGGCGCCCAACTGAGGGCATGAGACGCCTGACCAGTTACTGAGTCTCGGGTCCGTCCAGGATCCATTGCAGCGGCGCGACGGCCAGGGCGGCAAAGACTCGCAGCACGGGCAGTTGCGTCTCCGAGTAATGCCCCGCCGCATGCAGCAGGTTCAACGCCCCCAGCGTGCGCCCATTCCAGCGGATCGGCAGGTTCACGCAGGATTCGCAGCCGAGCGAAAGAATGAGTTCGTGATCCGGGAAGGCCTGGATGATCTCCTCCCGATTGCGGCAGAAGCGCGGCTGCCCCGCTTCCACGACCTGGCGATAATACTCGCTGCCGCGCTGCACGGGCTTGTAGCCCCCCACCGGATATTCGACCGGCCGGCTGGAATGGTAGCGCCGGTTCAGCCCTCGCGCCTCATCCAGCACCAGCACCGTAAAGAGCCGATGGCCGACCGCGCTGGCCAGCGCCGCCTCCATGGCAGCGAGGCCCAACTGCGGCTGGCCGGGTGAAGCGAGCGCGAGGGCGAGATCGTCCAGCGTCATCGGCAGGCCCGGGTGGGTGTCATGCGCTTTCTCCCTGGCCGCTTCACGGCGGCGCACCCGGGCAGCATGGCCTTTTGGGGAGAAAAAGGAAACGGGCCGGTTGGTTGCCCAACCAGCCCGTGGCCCCTTTGGGGGCCAGTTGGGCTTCGGCTTGCCGGGAGATAGCCTCCACCCAATACCGTCTGCGGCCGCCCTCTCGGGCAGCGTGGCGGCAAGGGGAGTTTGGCGCGGCCCTTCCTGCCGATAGATGGGAGGATGGTGAACTCCACGCAATCGCGGGCAAGGAACCCGGAAAGGTGAACACTCAATTTGTCGGATTCACTTGACCATCCTGATGGGCGAGAGCGCAACAAATCGGCGCAATCCCATTCCTATACTCAGGCTCGCCGCAGCAGCCGGGCCGATGTCGCGATCGCGGCGGCGACGGGGTCGAGCAAATGCCTCGCGCAAAAATCTATCGCCAGGCCGGCGGGCTGCGCTTCCAGGTGAGCACCAGCACGTCCCGGCTCGATGGCAAGGCGGCATTGGCGGGTTCCACCGGCGTCACCCCATGCATCACGCGCTGGTCATCGAGGATGGCCAGGTCCAGCATGCCCTCCAGCGTGAAGCGCGCGCGCTCCAACCCGGCATCATCCGTCACCAATGTCTCGCCGCCCTGAAGGTTGGTGCGGGCCAGCATGGCGATGAGCACGATATCCACGCCGTCATGATGCACGCCCTCGGGCGTCGGCAGGCCGGGCGTGCCGGGCGCGGCCTCCACGCGGAACTGGTGCATCTCCACGAACCAGGAGGTGCCGGGGTGCAGCCCATCGGCCACGGCACGGCCCAGATCGAGCAGGCCGGCGCAAACCGGGTTTCGCACCACCGCATCCTCGACCGCGGCAAACCAGCGATCCACGCCGCCATTCAGCTTGTTGTGCACCGAGGCCTGGAAATGCGGCCGATGCAGCCCGCGCTCATGGCCGGGCCGGCCCGGCAGAGCCAGGAAATTGGCGAGGCGGCGGCGGCGATAGCGCCCGCCATCGGCCATGAAGCCATCCATCTCCAGCCGCTGCCAGCTTTCCGCGAAGTCGCGCAGCGTTGTCTCCGGCGCATTCAGCAGCGCCTGGGTGACTTCGGGCCGCAGCCGGGCGAAGCCCTCGGCCCGGACCTCGGCGAGCGGGTGGGTCACGACGCGTCGCCGATCGGCGCGGCCCCCGTCACCCCCGCCAGCACCTCGGCCACATGGCGAACGCGGATCGCGCTGCCCTCGCGCTTCAGGCGACCAGCCATGTTCAGCAGGCAGCCGAGATCGCCGGCCAGCAGCGTATCCGCGCCGGTCGCGGTGATGTCGCGCACCTTGTCGCTCACCATGCGGGTCGAGATTTCGGGGTATTTCACGCAAAAGGTGCCGCCAAAGCCGCAGCAGATCTCGGGCTCGGCCATTTCGGTGATGGCCAGGCCCTGCACGCTTTGCAGCAGTTGGCGCGGCTGCGCCTTCACGCCCAACTCGCGCAGGCCGGAGCAGCTGTCATGATAGGTCACCTTGCCATCATAGCTGGCCCCGACGCGGCTGACCTTCAGCACATCCGTGAGGAAGGACACCAACTCATGCGTCTTGGCGGCCAGCGCCTCGGCCTTGCCGCGAGTCTCGGGGTCATGCTCGGCAAAGAGGCTGGGGTAATGGTGCGAGATCATCCCCGCGCAGGAGCCGGAGGGTGCCACCACATAATCATAAGGGAGAAAGGCCGCGATCACCTGGCGCGCGATCTCCTGCGTGCTGGCGCGGTCGCCGGAGTTGAAGGCGGGCTGGCCGCAGCAGGTCTGGCCCAGGGGAACGACCACCTCGCAGCCGGCATCCTCCAGCAGCCGGATCGCGGCGAAGCCGACCGAGGGGCGGTAGAGATCAACAAGGCAGGTAGCGAAAAGGGCAACCCGCGGCTTGGAGGGGGCGTGCTGGGACATGGCGTGAGGCTAACCGGGTTTGGCGCGACCGGGAAACTCCCCGGTGCGGGGCAGCCATGCGAAGGCCTGGCTGCCCCGCGGGACGGACATCAGCCGCTGCGTGTCGCGGTCAACTTCCAGGTCGGGTCCTTGGCGGTCAGGTCGCGCTGGAAGGTCCAGATATCAATCACCTCGGTGATGGCATCGGAACCCGCCACGATCTCGCCGCCGCGGCCGGTGGTCATGTTCACCTGGTCGGACACGAAGCGCACCGTCACGTCGGCGACGCTGCCGCGCAATTCCGCGCCTTCCAGCGCCAGTTCATGCATCGAGCGGATCTCGGTGCGCTGGGCCTCGCCCGCCGCCTCGCGCGAAGCCACCGCCTGCTCGAAGCCGGCATAGGTCTCGTCGGAGAGAAGGGCGCGCAGGGTCTGCCGGTCGCCCTGGGCGAAGGCGGCGACGATCATGCGGAACGCGCCCTCGGCGCCGTCCAGGAAGGCATCGGGCGCGAAGCTCGAATCCTGGGCGACGATCCGCGTCAGCGCCTGGCCCACCGGGCTTTGCGGGCTGGGCAGGCTGCGCCGGGCGCCGCTGCCGCGCGCGGGCGTCACCTCATCCGCCACGCCCTCGACCCGGGCGGCCCGGGAGTCGGGCAGGCCGGGGGCCTGGGGCGGGCGCTCGAAGCCCTGCCGCTTGCCCAGCACGTTGCGCAGGCGCAGGACCAGAAAGGCCGCGACCATGGCAAAGAGAATCAGATCAATCGGGAAACCGCCCTGCATTGGGACCTCCAGTGGCCCGCATACTTAGTCACGGGATGGACCAGCCGCAACGCCCTCGCCAGGAAATCTCATGCGCGGGGGCCGCAGCTTGCGGCAAAACAGGCCTCCCGCTACCCAGGATCACATGATCTTCCTGCGGCACGGCCAATCCGAATTCAACCTGCATTTCTCGGCGACGCGCCGCGATCCGGGCATTATTGACCCCAAATTGACCCCGCTCGGCCATGAACAGGCGGCGCGCGCCGCCGAAACCCTTGCGGCGCGGGACATCCGCCGCGTCATCGTCTCGCCCTACACGCGCGCGTTGGAGACGGCCACGCCGGTCGCCCGCGCCCTGGGCCTGCCATTGACCGTGACGCCGACGGTGCGGGAGCGCTACGCCTTCAGCTGCGATGTCGGCTCCCCCATCAGCCATTTGCGCGCCAACTGGCCGGAGGTGGGGTTCCACGCCATCGAGGAAATCTGGTGGCCCGCCATCGAGGAGCCGGCCGAGCAGGTGGAAGCCCGCGCCCGCCTGTTCCGCGCCGAGATAGCCGCGCTGGATGACTGGGCGCATACGCTGGTCGTCTCGCATTGGGGCTTCATCCTCGCCTTCACCGGCCAATCCTTGATGAATGGCGACATGATCGAGGCCGACCCGACCGGCGCGCCGCCGGCAGAGGTCATCTGGAACCACTGAGCCGAAGGCCCTTCCCCCGCGGGCTGAATCCCGCGAAGCTCCTGGGTAAAATCACAGGAGGTTCGCCATGACACAGATGACCCGCCGCGCCGCGCTTGCCCTGCCCGGCCTCGCCTTGGCCGCGCCAGCCCTCGCCCAGGCCGATTGGCGGCCGAGCCAGCAGATGCGAATCGTCGTTCCCGCCGCACCAGGCGGCACGACCGACATCATGGCCCGGATGCTCAGCGCGCATCTGCAATCGCGCTTCGGAACCACGGTGGTGGCGGAAAACCGCTCGGGCGGGGGCGGCACGATCGGCACGCTGGAGGTGCTGCGCGCCCCGGCGGACGGGCATACGCTGCTCTCGGGCAATATCGGGCCGCAATCCATCGCCTATTCGCTGTTCCGCAACCTGCAATACCGGCCGGACCAGCTCATGCCGGTCGGCAACATGATTCGCGGGCCGAATGTGCTGCTGCTGCATCCGAGCATCCCCGCCAATACCGTCCCGGAATTCGTGGCGCATCTGAAGCGCAATCCGGGGCGGCTGGCCTATGGCTCCTCGGGCGTGGGACAATCGCCGCATCTCTCGGGCGTGTGGTTCACCCAGCTCACCGGCACGGAAGCGACGCATGTGCCCTTCCGGGGCGCGGGGCCGCTGATGATTGACCTGATCGCCGGCAATGTGCAGTTCAGCTTCGACAACCTCACCACCTCGGTGCAGCAGATCCGCGCCGGGCAGGTGAAGGCGTTGGCCGTCACCAGCGCCGATCGCAGCGCGCAGATGCCGGAACTGCCCGCCCTGCGCGAGACCATGCCGGAACTGGCCAATTACGATGTGAGCACCTGGTTCGGCATGTTCGCCGCCGCCGGCACGCCGCCCGCCGCGATCCGCACGCTGAATGCCGAGATCAACGCGCTGCTCAACACGGCCGAAACCAAGGCGCGCTTCGCCCAGATGGGCGGCGTGCCCATGCCGGGCAGCCCCGAGGATTTCGCCAATTTCGTCCAGGGCGAGATCACCAAGTGGCGCACCGTCATCCAGCGCGAGGGGTTGCAGATTGATGTCAGCTGAAGCCCCGCTTGCCTGATCTCGTTGTCACTGGCGGCGTGGTCATCACGCTGGATGCCACCCGCCGCGTCATCCCCGATGGCGCGGTCGCCATGCGCGGCGGGCGCATCCTGGCGGTGGGCACCGCCGCCGGGATCGCGGCGCAATTCCCGGCGCCGGCTCGCGTGATCGAGGCGCGCGGCAAGGCGGTGCTGCCGGGGCTGATTGATACCCACGCCCATGCCGGCCACGGCCTGGTGAAGACGCTCGGCAACGGCGACAGCGCGGCCTGGAGCGAGGCTTGCCGGACCATCCGCAGCTCCGCCTCGCCCGCCTCCTTCTGGTTCGCCGAGGCGCGGCTGGTGGGGCTGGAGCGGCTGAAGGCCGGCGTCACCACGGGCGTCTCGGTGCTGGGCGGCGGCGATTGCATCATGCGCCTGGACGCCCCCGCCGCCGGCGAGGCCCGCGCCCGCGCCATCGCCGAGATCGGCATTCGCGACATCATGGCCCTCGGCCCCCGCCGGCCGCCCTTCCCGCATGACTTCGTGATGGAGGATGGCAGCACCCGCGCCATCCGCTTCGAGGACATGCTGGAAACCATGGGGCTGCTGTTCGAGCGGCTGCATGATCGCGGCCGGATGAAGCTCTGCACCTTCATGCCGGGCTATCGGGAAGCCACGCATGACGCGGCCAAGGTTGCCGAGATCAGGAAGCAGGGCCGGGCGGTGCGCGAATTGGGCGCACGCTTCAAGGCGCGCTTCCACCAGGATGGTCACCGGGCGAACAGCATCGTCATGGCCGATGCCATGTTCGGCCTGCTGGGGCCGGATGCCTTCCTCTCCCACTGCACCGACCTGACCGGGGAGGACATCGCGACGCTGGTGCGAACCGGCGCGCATGTGATCCACAACCCGACGGCGATTGCCGCCCAGCGCGGCTTCTGCCCGGTGGCGAAGCTGCTGGATGCCGGCGTGAATGTCGCCATCGCCAGCGACGGCACCGCGCCCGAGCACAGCGGCGGCATGCTCCGCCACGCCTTCGAGGCGATGCGCTACGCCCAGCGCGCCGCCCGCGATGACAGCCTGCTGCCGCCCTGCCGCGCGCTGGAGATGATCACGCTGGACGCCGCCGCGGCACTCGGCATGGAGCGCGAGATCGGCAGCCTGGAGGAAGGCAAGCGCGCCGACCTCATCACCGTGGACCTCACCGCGCCCCACATGGCGCCGGCCGATATGCCGGTCTGGCGCGTCGTCTGCTTCGCGACGGGCGCCGATGTGCGCGATGTGGTGATCGGCGGCGAGGTGCTGATGGAAGGCCGCCGCCTGGCCCATCTGGACGAAGCCGAGATCGTGGCCGCCGCCGAGGCCGAGACGGCGCAGATGCTGCGCCGCTCGGGCCTGGCCCAGATGGCGGTGGAAGAACCCGGCTGGGGCCGGGTGCGGTATTCGCGCGGCTAGCTTCCCAGGGCGCCAGGCCCGCGCCATGCTGCGGGGCTGACATCGCAAAGAAGCCCGCTTGCCGCTCTGGGTCGCCATCACCATCACCGCCGCGCTGTTCCAGACCTGGCGGACCGCGCTGCAACAGCGCCTGCGCGGGCAGCTCTCGCTCAATGGCGCGGGCGTGGTGCGCTACCTTTATGGCGTGCCTTTCGGGCTGCTGATCCTGGGCGGCTACTGGCTGGTCTTCGGCGGCAGCTTCGGCATGCCCACGCCCTATTTCCTGCTGCTATGCGCGCTGGCCGGCATCATGCAGATCTTTGGCACGAACCTGCTCATCGCCTCCTTCGCGCCGCGCGGCTTCGCGGTCGGCACCGCCTATTCCAAGACCGAGGCGGTGCAGGCCTCGATCATCGCGGTGATCATCCTGGGCGAGCTGCTTTCGCTGCTCTCCTGGCTCGGCATCGCGATCAGCGTGACGGGGGTGATGTATCTCTCGCTCGCCGGGCGCGGCATGCGCCCGGCCGATCTCTGGCGCGCCACGCTGCAACCGGCGGCACTGCGCGGCATCGGCGCCGGCTTCTGCTTCGCGATGACCGCGATCTGCGTCCGCAAGGCCAATATTGAATTGCCCGGGCCGGACCCGCTGCTCAAGGCGCTGTTCTGCGTGGTGCTGACCAACATGATGCAGACGGTGATGCAGGGCGGCTGGCTGCTGCTGCGCGAGCCAGAGCAGATCGGCGCCGTATTCCGCAGTTGGCGGGACAGCGCGAAGGTGGGCGCGCTTTCGGCCGCCGGCTCCTCCTGCTGGTTCATGGGCTTCGCCCTGGCGCCGGTGGCGCTGGTGCGCGCCGTGGGCCAGGTGGAGATCGTCTTCACCCTGCTTTTCAGCCGCTTCTTCCTGGGCGAGAAGCTGAAGGCCAAGGATGTGACGGGCGCGCTGCTCGTCGTCTCGGGCGTGGTGCTGGTGCTGGGGGGCTACGTCTGATACCAGATCCCATTGAGCAGAACCTGCGGCCCGCGCCGCGGGCCGAGGCTGCGGCTGCGGCCCGCCGCTTATGCGGCGAAGCCAAGCGCGCGGATGCGCGCGCCGGCGTCTGAGGGCGGATCGGTCACGATCCGCGAGATTTGGTATGAGCCGCCATTCATGCGGGTGGCAAGGCCCGCATGAATGGCCGGATTTCAGTTGAACAGGGCAAGGATCGCCGCACGGTCCACCTGCTCCAGCGTGGCTGGCGTCCAGTTGGGCGCGCCGTCCTTGTCCACCAGCACGCTGCGCACGCCCTCGCGGAAATCCGGATGATCATGCACCACGCTCCGGGTGAGCTTCAATTCCTCATCCAGGCATTGGCGCAAATTCATGCCCGCGCCGCGCCTGAGCAATTCCAGCGAGACACTGAGGCTGGTGGGCGACATGCGCCGCAGGATCTTCACCTGCGCCGCCGCCCATTCCGTGCCCTCGGCCTCCAGCGCCGCGATGATGCCGAGCACCGTGTCCTGCGCGAAGCAGCGGTCAATCGCCGCGCGATGCGGGGCGAAGCCGGCCTCGGGCAGGGGTGCGGCGAAGCGTGCCACCACGGCGGCATCACCGCTTTCCACGAGCGCCGCGCGCAGGGCCGGGAAATGCTCACGCAGCACATAATGCGTGGCCAGGCCGGCATGGACGCAATCCGCTCCGCTCAGCCGTGCGCCGGTCAGTGCCAGCCAGGTGCCGATGGCGCCGGGCAGCTTCGGCAGGATGTGGCTGGTGCCGACATCGGGAAACAGCGCGATGGCGGTCTCGGGCATGGCCAGCAGCGCATGCTCGCTCACCACGCGCGGGCCGTTATGGATGGCCAGGCCAATGCCGCCACCCATGCAGACGCCATCAATCAGCGAGATCCAGGGCTTGGCGAACAGCGCGATGCCCTCATTCACCGCATATTCCTCGGTGAAGAAGGCCGCGACCGGGGCGCGGTCGCCGGCCACGGCCGCCTCGCGCACGGCGCGCACATCGCCGCCGGCGCAGAAGGCCCGGCCGCCCGCGCCTTCGAGGAGGACGAGCTTCACGCCCGCATCATCCTTCCATTGCGCGATGGCGGCGGCGAAATCCCGGATCATGCCGATATCCAGCGCGTTCAGCGCCTTGGGCCGGTTCATCAGGATGGTGCCGGCATGGCCCTCGCGGTTCAGGATCAGCTTGGCTTCGCTCATGGTGTTTCCTCGTTTTGGTCGTGCTTCGGCGGTAGCGCGGGGGGGCTCGGGTGTCCAGAAGCCTTGCGGAACACCCGCCATGCCATCAGGTTGAGGGGGCTTTACCCCCCGAGGAGGAAAACCCGATGGCATTCATTCACCGGCGCGGCCTGTTGCTGGGCGCGGCCGCGCTCGGCATGGGCGCATTCATGCAGCGCGCCTCCGCCCAGGCGCCGGCAGCCGCAGCCGCGCCCGCGCCGACCGGCCCCTTCACCCTGGCGCCGCTGCCCTATGGGTTCGACGCCAATGAGGCCTCGATTGACGCGCGCACCATGGAACTGCATTGGCGCTTCCATCATGGCGCGCAGGTGGCCAACCTGAACCGCGCCCTGGTCGGCCAGGACGCCTTTGCCGCCATGCCGCTGGATGAGTTGCTGATGAACCTCTCCCGCGCGCCCGAGGCGGTGCGCGGCGCCATTCGCAATAATGGCGGCGGCCATGCCAACCACTCCATGTTCTGGGAGATCATGGGCGGCCAGGGTGGCGAGCCGACGGGTGACCTGCTGGCCGCCATCAACCGCGACCTGGGCGGCATGACGGAATTCCGCAACCGCTTCAACGCGGCCAGCATGGGCGTGTTCGGCTCGGGTTGGGCCTTCGTGACGGTCACGCCCTCGGGCAGCCTCGCCATCGCGACGCGGCCCAACCAGGATAGCCCCCTGATGGACGGCCAACGCGTGCTGATGGGCAATGACGTATGGGAGCACGCCTATTACCTGCGCTACCAGAATCGCCGGAACGAATATGTCAGCAACTGGTGGAACATCCTGAACTGGGACCGGATCGCCGCGCGCTATGGCGCGGCGGTGACCGGCACGCTGAGGGTGTGATGATCATGACGGGGGGCATGCCCCCCGTCACCATCGCTCATTGGTGTCGCCTCAGCCCTTCTTCGCCTGGAAGGCGAGGAAATGCGGCGCGGCCTTGACGATGCGATTTTCCATCTTGATCAGCATGCCACCCTCGGCCGCACCCTTCAGATAGGCGCCCCAGGCCGGGTCGGCGGCCATCGCGGCGCGGCGCTGCTCGCGGTCGCCCTGGTCCTTGTAGCCCCAGAGATGGACCACGGTGTTCAATTCGCCCTCGATGGTCGTGTACCAGCCCAGGCAATTCTCCAGGTATTTCAACTGGAGCGGCCAGGCCTTCTCCTCATAGAGCTTCACGAAATCCGCCATGCGGTTCGGCAGGCAAGTGTAGATGCGCAGGTCAACGATCATGGGGCATTTCCTTGGGTGTGGGACGCCCGCATCATCGCTGACCTGCGGCGGCTGTAAACCTACTGGATATCCACCGGGAGCAGATCCTGGAACCAGGATTGCGCGCTGGTGAAGCCCCGCACGCGGCGATGCATGGCGCGCGGATTCAGGTCATGCACGATGAACAGTCAGGGCGGATTGTCCATGATGCGCGTATGGGCGCGCGCATAGCCGAGGAAGCGCATCCCCTCGAAGCCGTTATTGGGAATGCCGGCGGTGGTCGGCACATCGGCCGAGGTCATGGCGATGCGTGGCGTCTTGAGCGGCGCCTGCTGCGCGATGGCGGGCAGGGCCAGGAGGGCTGCGGCAACGCCGAGCCCCATGGCCTTGAGCGGGATGCGTTGAGGCGGAATCGCCGAAAACGTTGAATCCCGCTCTCAGCAGTGGCGAGACCATGAAAGTGAGCGCAAGCGAACGCATCATGGTCTATGCCCCCCGGCAGGCCACCGCCTGGGCAGAAAAGCGTCAGATTGCCCGGAAAGACGCGGGCCTCACCCCTCCAGCGCGTAATCCTTGAACTGGCGCTTCAACTCCGCCTTCCACAGCTTGCCCGTGGCCGTCATGGGCAGGCTCTCCACGAATTCCACGCGGTCGGGCATCCACCATTTCGCCACCTTGCCCTCCAGCACGGCCAGAATGCTCTCGGGCGTGGGGTCGGTGCCGGGCTTCCGCACCACCAGCAGCAGCGGGCGCTCATCCCATTTGGCATGATGCACGCCGATGGCCGCCGCCAGCGCGACATCCGGATGCGCGAGCGCCAGGTTCTCCAGCGTGATGGAACTGATCCATTCGCCGCCGGATTTGATCACATCCTTGGCGCGATCCACGATCTCGATGGTGCCGAGCGCATCCATCGTCACCACATCGCCGGTGGCGAACCAGCCATCGGCGCTGAAGGCCGGGTCGTCGAGGTGGTTGAAGTAGCTGGCGGCCACCCAATGGCCCTGCACCTCCAATTCGCCAAAGGCCGCCTCATCCCGCGCGATGGGCTGGCCTGCCGAATCCAGGACGCGGAAATCCACACCAAAGGGCGGGCGGCCCTGCTTGCGGCTATAGGCGAGCCAGCTTTCCTCGTCCCAATCGGCGTTTTCCGCCTTGCGGGAGTTCAGGCTGCCCAACGGGCTCAATTCCGTCATGCCCCAGGCATGCAGGATGGGGATGTCATATTCCCGCAGGAAGCCCGCCGTGATCGCCACCGGCAGGGCCGTGCCGCCTACCACCAGGCGCGGCGGCGCGCTGAACTTCCGCGCAGCATCGGCCCGCAGCCAGGCCAGCAGCATGGTCCAGATCGTCGGCACCCCGGCCGAGAAGGTGACGCGCTCCGCCTCGAACAGCTTGAACAGGCTGGCCGGGTCCAGCTTCGGCCCGGGCAGCACCAGCGAGGAACCCGCCATGGCCGAGGCATAGGGCAGCGACCAGGCATTCACATGGAACATCGGCACCGCCGGCATCACCACATCCCGCGCGGAGAGCGCGAAGACATCCGCCTGGATGGCCGACATGGCGTGCAGCACCGTCGAGCGATGCGAATAGAGCACGCCCTTGGGCATGCCCGTGGTGCCCGAGGTGTAGCAGAGAGAGGAAGCCGCGCGTTCCTCCAGCAGGGGCCAGGCGTAATCGCCATCCTCGGCGGCGATCAGGGCGTCCTGCTCCAGCACGGGAACCGGCAGGTCAGGTTTTCGTGCAGGCCCCATCAGCACCACGGCGCGCAGCGAGGCCGGCAGGCGTTCCGCCACAGCCAGCAGCGCCGACAGCACGGCGGGGTCCACGAAGACCACCACATCCCCCGCATCTTGCAGGATATAGGCGATCTGGTCGGCAAAGAGGCGCGGATTGATCGTATGCAGCACGGCGCCCATGCCGGAGACGGCGTAATACACCTCCAGATGCGCGGCGGAGTTCCAGCTCATCGTCGCCACCCGGTCGCCGGGTTGCACGCCAAGCCGCGCCAGCGCCTGGGCCAGACACTTCGACCGCGCATCGACCTGCGGCCAGTTGGAGCGGGTCACACCGCCCTCGGCATCCACCGAGACAATCTTCGCCCCCTGGTGATGCCGCGCCGCATGACGCAGGATCGAGGAGACGAGCAGCGGGTGCTCCTGCATCAGGCCGAGCATGTGATCCTCCCGGATGGTTTCTTCCGGAAGCATCCTGACGCAAGCTGGCCCGCCCCGCTACCAGCCCAGGCGGCGGGGATCGCCGGGCGGGGCTGGCGCGAAGCTGCGCGGGGCGTTGCTCGGCGGCAGGTCGAAGCGGCGCGGGTCATTGGGCGTCAATTCGCGATCCAGCGTGATATTGCCCGAGGTGGATTGGAACCCGCGCTCAAAGCCTGGCTGGCCGAAGGGCATGTCCGGCACGCCGGAGGCGCCAGGTGCCGTATTCACGGAACCACAGGCGCCCAGCAGAAGAAGCAGGCCAAGCGGGGAAAGGTGCATCATCATCACTCCGGTCGGATATTGGCGCTGCGGATCAGCTCACCCCAGAGGGTGGTTTCGCGGGCCAGCAGGTCCCGCACCGAAGCGGCATCCCCGGTCACGATATCCACGCCCTGCTCCGCCATGCGCGCGCGCAGTGTCGCATCCTCCGTGGCCGCGCGCAAAGCGGCGCCCAGGCGAGCGAGCACGGGCGCGGGCGTGCCGGCGGGGGCGAACAGCGCCTGCCAGAACACCGCTTCGAAGCCCGGCACGGCATCGGCCACGGGCGGCAGGTCGGGCAGCAGGGCATTGCGCTCGCGCGACGCGCGGCCTGGCCATCTCGTCGCGCCCTCCCGCATGGTGGGCAAGGCTTCGAGCAGCGCCTGGAACATCGCCTGGATACGGCCGGCGCGCAGTTCCAGCAACGCGGGCGCTCCGCCGCGGAAGGGGACATGCACCACGTCAATGCCGGTGCGCGCCACCAGCAGCGCCTGCGCCAGGTGGTTCACGGCGCCGGTGCCGCTGGAGCCGAAATTCACGCGGCCCGGATTGGCGCGGCAATAGGCGATGAATTCCTCCGTTGTGCGCGCCGGCACCGCAGGGTTCACATGCAGGGCGAAGGCGGTGCGGAACACCATGCCCACGGGCACCAGTTCGCGCATCGGCTCGCGCGGGGTCAGGTTGGGCTGGAGCGCCGGGTTGATCGCCAGGGTCGAGGTGCCCATCAGCAGCGTGTAGCCATCGGGCCGCGCCTGCGCGACATGGGTGTTGGCCACGGCGGTGGCCGCCCCCACGCGATTCTCGATGACGACCGGCACGCCCAGTTCGCGCGCCATGCGCTCGGCCACGGCACGGCTGGTGACGTCGGTGACACCGCCCGGCGCATAGCCGGATGCGATGGCGAGCGCACGGGAGGGGAAGGCCTCCTGCGCGGATGCGGGCAGGGCCAGAAGGCCGGGCGTGGCGAGCAGGGCGCGACGTGATGCCATGATAACCTCTTTTTCTTTTGATTCAGGCGGGCGTCATATTTGCTTTGCGCAAGCGTCATTCGCTCGCAACATACACCGACTAAGCCCCGCAGCAGCAGACGGGGTTTGGCGATGCTTGAGATCGAAGGTCTGACACGGCGATTTGGGCCTGTGAAGGCCGTGGATGGCGTGAGCCTGCGGGTTCCCGCTGGGCAGATGGTGGGGGTGATCGGCCGTTCCGGCGCCGGCAAATCCACCCTGCTGCGGCTGATCAACCGCCTGGCCGAACCCTCCGAGGGGCGCATCCTCCATGATGGCATGGAGGTGACGGCGCTCAAGGGCCGCGCCCTGCGGGACTGGCGCACCGGCTGCGCCATGATCTTCCAGCAATTCAACCTGGTGCAGCGCCTGGATGTGCTCACCAACGTGCTGATCGGCCGGCTGAACCACCGGCATGGCCTGGTGGCGCGGCTGGGCTCGCTGTTCTGCCAGTTCTCCCCTGCCGAACGCGCCATGGCGCTGGCCACCCTGGAACGCTTCGATCTGCTGGGCACCGCCTTGCAGCGCGCCGATACGCTTTCGGGCGGGCAGCAGCAGCGCGTTGCCATTTGCCGGGCGCTGATGCAGCAGCCGCGCCTGATCCTGGCCGACGAGCCGATCGCCAGCCTCGATCCGCGCAATGCCCGCACCGTGATGGATGCGCTGGCCGAGGTGAATCGCCGCGATGGCCTCACCGTCATGGTCAACCTGCACCACCTGGATACAGCGCGCGAATACTGCACCCGCGTGATCGCCATGCAGCAGGGCCGCATCGTGTTCGACGGCGCGCCTTCCGAGCTGAATGCCGCGCGCATCACCCAGATCTACGGCATCACCGAGGCCGAATTCCAGGCCGAGGCCGCCGCCGCCGTGAATGCCAGCCCTGCCTTCGCGGCGATGCCGCAAGCGG
>Ga0209103_1000232_pt1 | contig 17363 bp, 22 predicted proteins | sample 4C3metaG_FD_184152 | JGI IMG/M metagenome (GOLD analysis project Ga0209103, IMG submission 184152) | Freshwater bacterial and archeal communities from Indian Creek, Illinois, USA - 4C3 metaG (SPAdes) (version 2) | ecosystem: Environmental > Aquatic > Freshwater > Unclassified | place: USA...
GCTGAGGACGGTGATGAGAAGCAGAAGCTGCACCGCCGCAGGGTCAGCGTGTTGTCCTGCCCGAAGTCCAGCGTGACCTCCTGCGCCACGGCGGGCATGGCAAGGGCGATCACCGCAAGCGCGAGAAGAAGTCCGCGCAGGACGGCCGGTTGCGCGAGGGCGCCGAGGCCCGGGGGGCTTCGCCGGAAGCTCCCGCGCCTGCCCGGCCGGTGGCCGGCCTTGCCCGTTTCGCCCCCCGTTTCGGCCCCCGTTTCACCCGCTGTCACAGGCCACCGCGCAGGTTGGCCACCTCGGTCAGCCGCACGCCAAGCTGGCCGGCATTCTCGCCCTCCATCTCGGTCAGCTCGCCCCGCGCGATCAGCCGGTCGCCGACATAGAGTTCGACCGGATCATCGACCCTGCGGTCGAGTGGCAGCACGGCGTCCTTGGACAGGCGCAGAAGGTCGCGCACCAGCGGGCGGGCGCGGCCGACCGAAATGGTGACCTCGATCGGCACCTGGCTGAAGGGGTTCATGTCGGTCGGGTCATCCATGGGGTCGCTCCTCGGTGGTGAGGTTGAAGAAAGCCTGGACGGCGGCGGTGATGTCGGCGGTGACCTGCGTGAGGTCGACCTTGGCTTCGGCGGCGCCGAAGCGGATGAAGACCTGGCCTTCGCCCAGCGAAGGCTCCTCCTCGATGACCATCGGCAGTCCGGTCGCCCGGGTCACCAGATCCTCGACGCGCGCGCGCATGGCAGGGTTCAGGACCAGCTTCAGCGGTGCATCGGCCAGGTCGTCCGCCATGGGCATCAGGGCCTCGAGGACGGTGGGCGCCACAGCCTCGCGCGCGATTTCGGGCAGCAGGCGACCCGTCATCTCGAGGATCAGCGGGCGCAGCGCCTGCAGGACATGGTTGCGTGCATCCTGAAAGGTGAAGGCGAGGCTTTGCAGGTTCCGCGCGAGGTCGGCGCGGATCTGCGTCTGGTCGCCCTGGCTTGCAGCCGCGGCATCCTCCCACCCCGCCGCATAGCCCTGCTCGAAGGCGGCGATCCGGGCCTCCTCGAGCGCCGTCGCCTCGACCAGCGGGCGCGGCGCGCCGTCGCCGGTGCTCAGCGTATCGAAGACCTCCAGACGAGGCGAGGGCATCAGGCGCGCTCCTCTTCCCGTTCCATCCAGCCGCGCAGGATCTCGATCGACTCGGTCTGGCGCGCCTCGATCAGCCGGCGCAGCCGCGTGGCGGGATCTTCGGTCCCCTGCTCGACCGAACCCCGCCCGCCCGCATAGCCCGGCAGGTCAAAGCCGGTCTCGACCTCGCCGTCCAGCGCCGCCGGGGCGAAGCCCGGGGCGGGAGGCAAGGCAAGGGGCGCGGCGGGGGCCGCCAGCGCCGGCCGCGCCGAGGTCAGGATCGGGCGGATCACGAACAGACCGAGGATGATCGCCACCAGCGCCAGAACCGCGACCTGGACCAGCGACAGCACGTCAAGCGCGGTGATCGCGGGCAGCATGCCCGATGCGGCTTCGGTGCCCGCCGGCGCGGGAAGCTCCTGAAACTCCAGCGACTTGAGCGTCAGGACATCGCCCCGCGCCGCGTCGAGGCCCACGGCGGCGGCGACGAGTTCGCGCAGGGTCGCCAGTTCCTCCTCGGGCCGCGGGGTCCAGCTGCGGGTGCCGTCGGCAGCAGCCGTGACCACCCCGTCGACCATCACGGCCACGGTCATCCGCCGGATGGCACCGGGGCTGCGCAGGACCTCGCGCTGGGTTTCGGACACCTCGAAGTTCACGCGCTCGCGGATTTCGGACGATTCGCTCCGGCCTTGCGCGCCGGCGGCCGCATCGCCTTCGGGCAGGTTCGAGGCGACCGTGACCTCGCCCCCGGGTTCGGTGGAACTGTCGGTCCGCTCCTCGGTTTCCGACGAGATCGCCACGCGGCCCTGCGGATCGAAGGTCCGCTCGGTGATCTGCTCGCTTTCGGAGACCAGATCGACCGCCACCTCGACCACGGCCTTGCCGGGCCCGACGCGGGCAGCCAGAAGCCGCTCGACATTGCCCCTGATCGCGGCCGCCCGGTCGGCGGCATCGCCGCTGTCGTAGCCCGCCGTCGCCTGCCCGCCGATCAGGCCGGCCACCGTGTCGATGATCTGCACCGCCTCGGGCCGCATCCCGGCCACGGCGCTGGCCACCAGATGCCGGATCGCGCGGGCCTGCGCCTCCGACAGGCTGCCCGAATTCGTGGTCAGGGTGACCGAGGCCGAAGCCTCGGTCGCGGCCTGGAAGGCGCGGGTGGGCGCGCTGGCGATGTGGACGCGGGCGGCCCTGACCTCGGGCATGGCCAGCAGGGTGCGCGCCAGCTCGCCCTCCTTGGCCCGCCAGTAGGCGGCGTCGAACATCTGCGAGGTGGTGCCGAAGCCCGAAAGGTTGTCGAGCAGTTCGTACCCGCCACCGCCCGCCGCCGGCAGCCCTTCGGAGGCGAGCGCCATGCGCAGGCTGTCGCGCTGGGCGATGTCGACCAGGATCGAATCGCCTGCGACCTGGTGCGCCACGCCGCGCTGTTCGAGCGCCGCGACCACATCGCCCGCGGCCGCGGGTTCCAGCCCGGCGTAGAGCAGGCCCATCTCGGTCTGCCCGGCCATCCGGCCAAGCGCGAGGATGGCCACGAACATCGCAACCGTCGCGCCCACGATGATGATCCGGCGGCGAAGGTCGAGCGAGGACCAGGTGGCGACCACGTTCTGCAAGGCGATTCTCCGAAGCTGGCGTTCTGCCGTGGGTCCAGCAATGCCCCAGCCCGCTTAACAATCGGTTAGTGACCTTTGGCCTATGTTGACCGGGCAAGCGCAAGGGAAGGGGTCGATGGCAACCGCAGAGGCAGGTGTTGGGGGTGTTCCGCCGAAGCGGTCGCGAAAGCCGCTGGTCTTCGGTCTTTTGCTGGCCGTCCTGCTGGGCGGCGGGGGGTTTTATGCCACCTGGTCGGGAATGATCCTGGGCGCGGACCAGGCCGACAGCGGTGGCGGCGCGCCCGAACCGCTGACCGGGATCGCCTTCGTCCCGCTGGAGCCGATCATCGTCTCGCTCGGCCCCGACGCGGGGAGCAAGCACCTGCGTTTCCGGGCCCAGGTCGAGGTGATCGACAGCGCGGTGGCGGATGTGACGCTTCTCGTGCCGCGGATCCTCGATGTGCTGAACAGCTATCTGCGCGCCATCGACACCGCCTCGATCGAGGATCCGCAGGCCCTGGCGCGGATGCGGGCGCAGATGCTGCGGCGCATCCAGATCGTCACGGGAGAGGGGCGCGTGCGCGACCTTCTCATCACCGAATTCGTGCTGAACTAGAGGAAGAACATGGACCTCATTGCCGATATCCTTCTGGTCGCCGGGTCGTTCGGGGCGGCGGTCTACTGCTATGTCCTGTCCAACCGGCTGAAGCGGTTCACCACCCTCGAGACCGGGATGGGCGGGGCGATCGCGGTCCTGTCGGCGCAGGTCGACGACATGACGGTCGCGCTCGAGAAGGCGCGTGGCGCGGCGAATGGCTCGGCCGAAAGTCTCGAGGCGCTGACGGCGCGCGGGGAAGCGGTGGCCAAGCGGCTGGAGCTGCTGGTCGCCTCGCTGCACGACCTGCCCGAACCCAAGGCCAGACCGCCGGTCGAGGAGCCGGCGGAGGAGGAGGAACGCAGGCTTCGCTTCGTGCGTCGCCGCGCGGCGCGCGACACGCTGGAGGCCGCGCAATGAACCTGCGGCGGCATGTGGGCCGGGGGACGCTGTTCATCGTGGCGATGCTGTTCGCCACTTCGGGCGCCCTGCGGCTGGGATCGGGGGTCGGCGCGGCCCTCGCCCGCGCCGAGGACCCGCCGGCGCCCGCCGGCATGGCCGAGACCAGCTGCGAATCCCCCGCCGCCCTGGCCGAGGCGCTGCGGCTGCGGGAAGACCGCATCCTGGTGCAGGAGGCCGCCTTGCAGGACCGGCTCGCCGCCCTGGCCTTGGCCGATGCGGCGATCGACGCGCGCATCGCCGAGATGCAGGCGATGGAGACGGAGCTGAAGGCCACCCTGGCGCTCGCCGATGGCGCCGCCGAAGCGGATATCGACCGGCTGACCGCGGTCTACCAGGCGATGAAGCCCAAGGACGCCGCGGCCCTGTTCGAGACGATGGCGCCGGATTTCGCCGCCGGCTTCCTGGGCCGGATGCCCGCCGAATCGGCCGCCGCCATCCTGTCCGGCATGTCGGCCGAGGCCGCCTATGGGGTCAGCGTGATCGTCGCAGGTCGCAATGCCGGGGCGCCGACGGACTAGGCCCGAAGGACCGGTATCGCGGTCAGAGAAACTTAACCCCCCGCCCGGATACTGGCGGTGCGCGTCACCTACAGAGGTCCAGAAATGCTCGGCTTGGTCGGCATCGCCGTCGTGGTCATCATGGTGTTCGGCGGCTACATGCTGGCTGGCGGGAAGATGGGCATCATCCTGGCGGCCCTGCCGTTCGAGATGATCATGATCGGCGGGGCCGCGCTCGGCGCCTTCCTGATCGCCAACGACATCTCCGGCGTCAAGCAGACCGTCCGTGACGTCGGCAAGGTGTTCAAGGGCCCCGGCTGGAAGCCGGCCGACTACCGCGACCTTCTGTGCCTCCTGTTCGAGCTGATCCGGCTGGCCCGCACCAACCCCGTGGCGCTGGAAGAACACATCGAAGCGCCCGAAACCTCGGCGATCTTCGGCCGCTATCCGCGCATCCGCCACGACCACGAGGCGATGGACCTGATCTGCGACACGCTGCGCGCCGCCGCGATGAACTATGACGACCCCCACCAGGTCGAGGAAGTGCTGGACAAGCGCATGGAGGCGACGCTGAACCATGCGATGCACTCCAGCCATGCGCTGCAGACGGTGGCCGATGCGCTGCCCGCGCTGGGGATCGTCGCGGCGGTGCTCGGGGTGATCAAGACCATGGGCTCGATCGACCAGCCGCCCGAAGTCCTTGGCCGGATGATCGGCGGGGCCCTGGTCGGCACGTTCCTCGGCGTCTTTCTGGCCTACGGTCTTGTGGGTCCGTTCGCATCGCGCGTGAAGGCGGTGGTCGAGGAGGACATCCATTTCTACCAGCTGATCCGCGAGGTGCTCATCGCCAACCTGCACCGCCACCCCGCCAACATCTGCATCGAGGTCGGCCGTCAGAACACGCCGCACCATGTGCGCCCCGGTTTCAGCGACCTTGAGACCGCGCTGCGGGCGCTGAAGCAGGATGCGGCATGATCCGGCTGATGGTCCTTCTTGCGGTCCTGGCACTCGGCCCGGTCGCGGCGCGGGCGGAGGCCGCGCGGGTCATCTCGGGCGAGCACGCCGACTTCACCCGGCTGGTGATCGACCTTCCCGGTGCGGCTGACTGGACCGTCGGGCGGACATCGATGGGCTACGCCTTTGCCTCCGGGGCGGGCGCGCAGCCGACCTTTGATCTTTCGCGCGTCTGGGACCGCATCCCGCGAACGCGGCTGCAGGCGCTGCGCACCGATCCGCAAACGGGCGCGCTTCTGCTGACCCTGGCCTGTGACTGCCATGTCTTTCCGTTCGAGTATCGGCCCGGAACCGTGGTCCTTGACATCAGAGAGGGCGCCGCACCGGCAGGATCGGCCTTCGAAGCGCCGTTCCGGTTGGCCGCGGCCGAGGTCGGCGCGCCGCTCGCGCGGACGGCGGAACCGGCGCGGTATGACTGGCTCGACGCGCCTGCGGCGGCGGTGGCCGAGCCTTGGTCGCGATCGCCCTTGCCCATCGCCCCCGGGCGGGTCGCGCTGGATCCGCTGCGCAACGAGTTGCTGGAACAGATCAGCCGGGGCGCGGCGGCCGGCGTGGTCGACATGGAACTCCCCGGCCCGCCGCCGCAGGTGGCGGATCAGCCGGGCACCGGACTTCCCTGGGCGCAGATCCGGATCGGCGAGATGCCCGGAATCGCCGTCGTCGACCCCGAACGGGTGCCGGGCTCCCTGCCGGGCGATGGCGAGGCCTGCGTGCCCGACGCGGCGATTGCCTTGTCCGAATGGGGTGGGGGGCGCCCGCCGCTCGACCTTCTGGCCGAGGCGCGGACGGGGATCTACGGCGAGTTCGACGCGCTGGACCCCGCAGCGGTGCTGCGGGCGGTCAGGATCCACCTCTACCTCGGTTTCGGGGCCGAGGCCGCGCAGTACGGCAAGCTCTTGCAGACCGCACGCCCGACCGCCGAACTGACCCCCGACCAGGCGGAAAGCCTTGCAGTTTACCTCTCCATGGCCCGGCTCGTCGATGGCGAGAGCGATCCGGGAACACCTTTCGCCGGGATGCTCCGCTGCGACGGGGCAGCGGCCCTCTGGGCCGCGCTCGCGCACAGTCGGCTGCCCGGAGAGGACAGGATCAACGCCGACGCCGTGCTTCGCGGTTTCCTGGCGCTTCCCCCGCACCAGCGCCGTTTCCTCGGACCCGATCTTGCCGGAAAGTTTCTGGCCGCGGACAACCCTGCCGCCGCGCGGCTGATCCGGGACGCGGTCGAACGCACGCCCCTCGCCCTGCCCGAAGATGTCGCGCTGATCGACGCCAGCGCCAAGTTGCATGCCGATCGCCCCGCCGAGGCCAGAGCCCTGGCCGAGGCGGCCATTGCGGCCGGCGCGACGGATTTCGCCAGCCTCGCCTTCCTTGTCGAGGCACATTTCCGCGACAGAAAACCGCTCGCGCGCGAAATTGCGACCGCCATCGACGCCTTTGTCGCCGAAACACAGGGCGATGCTGCCGCCAAGCAGCGGACGCTGGTGCTCGCCCTGGCGCTTTCGGGCCAGACGGACGCGGCCTTCGCCATCGCACCGACAGCCGATCCGGCCTTGTCCGACCTCTGGCGGGTCACGCTTGCGGTTGCCGACGACGACACGTTCCTCCGACATGCCGTCCTTCCCTTGGCTGGCCCGGTGCCGCCGGCCTCGGCCGAGGTGCCATCAGGCGTTGCCGGGCGCCTTCTCGCCCTGGGCTTTGCCGATGCCGCGCTGGCCTGGCTTGGACCGGTGGCGCTGTCGGACCCCGACGACAAACGCCGGCTTGCGGCCGAAGCGCAGCTTGCCCGCAGGGATGCCCGATCCGCGCTCGCGCTGCTTGAGGGGCTGGCCGCACCCCGGGATCAGGCGCTGCGGGCACGGGCGCAAAAGCAGCTGGGCGATTTCGCGCAGGCACAGCGCGCCTATGCGGCGGCGGGCATGACGGCCGAGGCGGAGCGTCTGGTGCCTTGGACGGGAAATTTTGCCGAGGTGACGGCAATCGGCTCGGCCCCCTGGTCCGAGGCAGCCCAGGTCACGCTGCCAACGGCCGCCGACGCGGGCGGTCCGCTGGCCCGGGGCTCGGCGCTGGTTGAAAAGAGCGCGGCGGCACGCGCCGCCATCGAGGCCCTGCTGGCTTCGGTCGAAGGGCCGGACCTCTGACGCCGCTAACCGCTTGGCAAGATTCGGCGTCTAGGCTTCTGCCAAGCCCCGGCAGAACGCCGCTGGCGGGAGAGTGCGATGGCCCCGATCCGAATCCTTCTGGTCCTCTTCGGGGCGGCGCTCGCCCTGGCACGCCCCGGACATGCCACGGACGACCCCGCCACCCTGTGTCTCGATGCCACGGCGGCGGCAGCGCGCGCGACCGGGGTGCCCCATGACATCCTTCTGGCCATATCCCTGGTGGAGACCGGCCGCAACGCGCGCCCCTGGCCCTGGACGGTGAACGTCGGCGGGGACGGTCAGTGGCTGGACAGTGCCGGCGCGGCAGAGGCCCTGATCACCGACAGGCTTGCCGCGGGGCTGACCAATATCGATGTCGGCTGCTTTCAGCTGAACCATCGCTGGCACGGGGCGGCCTTCGCTTCGGTGGCCGACATGCTCGACCCGTACCGGAACGCCATCTATGCCGCCGGCTTTCTGGCCGATCACTTTCAGCGCACCGGCGACTGGGCAAGCGCCGCTGCGGCCTATCACTCGGCCACACCCGAACACGCCGAACGCTATCGCGCGCGTTTCGAGGCGACGCTGGCCAGCCTCGGCGGCGATCGGGCCCTGCCCGGCGCGCCGCCGCCCGACCGAACCAACGGCTTTCCGCTGCTTGTCGCAGGGGCGGCGGGCGCACGCGGCTCGCTGGTGCCTGCGGCTCCCGGCGGCCAGCGTCTGATCGGGATGCCGTGACATGCCGGGAAACCTGACCTTCGCGACACTTTTCCGGCCGACGGTGCTGCTGGCCCTGGGGCTCATGGTCGTCATCATGATGATGATCCTGCCGGTCCCGCCCTGGCTGCTGGACATCGGCCTTGCGCTGTCGTTCGCCCTGGCGATCCTGATGCTGACCGTGACCCTCTTCATCGACCGGCCGCTGGACTTCTCGGCCTTTCCGACGATCCTTCTCGCCACGCTTCTGCTGCGTCTGTCGCTCAACGTGTCGTCGACCAAGCTGATCATCGGGCAGGGCCACACCGGCACCGATGCCGCAGGCTATGTGATCGAGGGTTTCGCCAATTTCGTCATGGGCGGGGACATCATCCTGGGCCTGGTGATCTTCATCGTCCTGCTCATCGTGAACTTCATCGTCATCACGAAGGGCGCAGGCCGGATGGCCGAGGTCGGCGCGCGCTTCGCGCTGGACGGGATGCCCGGGCGCCAGATGGCGATCGACGCCGACCTCTCGGCCGGCGCCATCGACCACACCGAGGCGAAGCGGCGCCGCGAGCTGGAACTGGCCGAAACCAACTTCTTCGGCTCGCTCGACGGGGCGTCGAAATTCGTCAAGGGCGATGCGATCGCGGGGCTGCTCATCACCCTGCTCAACATCGTGGTCGGTCTGATCGTCGGGATCTTTGTCCACGACCTCGACACCGCGACCGCGTTCCGGACCTACACGTTCCTGACGGTGGGCGACGGCCTCGTCAACCAGATCCCGGCGGTGATCATCTCGGTTGCGGCGGCGCTCCTGCTGGCCAAGGGCAGCCATAAAGGTGCCGTCGACGTCTCGTTCTTCGCGCAGCTTGGCCGCTATCCGGGCGCGCTCGGAACGGTGGCGGCGCTTCTGGCCCTGTTTGCGGTCATTCCCGGCCTGCCCTTCACGCCCTTCATGCTGGCGGCGGTGATATTGGGGGGGCTTGCGCTGTTGCAGGCCCGCAAGGACGCGAGGGCCAACGCGCCCGCCCCGGCCGAGCCGCTGCCCGTGCGGGCGCGCTCGATCGGCGACGTGCTGGATTTCGACGACATCCACATCGAATTCGCGCCGAACCTCATTCCGATGGTGCTCGATCCGGCGACGGGGCTCGACAGCCGCATCGCCAACATGCGCAACCATGTGGCCACCGCCTTCGGGTTCATCCTGCCCGAGATCCGGCTGACCGACGAGGCGTCGCTGCCCGTCGGACGCTATCGCATCCGGCTCCACGGCGTCGAGCGGGTCTCGGACAGGCTTTACCCCGACCGGGTGCTGGTGCTGCTGAGCGAGGGGATCGCCGCGCCGGACGGGATCGACGTGAAGGAACCGGTCTACGGCGCCCCGGCGCGCTGGATCCGGGCCGACCAGCACGAGGATGCGGCGCTCGCGGGTCTGACCGTGGTCTCGCCGACCGAGGTTCTCGCGACCCACCTGCTGGAGGTGCTGAAGGCCAACCTCTCGCGGCTTCTGTCGCTGCGCGGCCTGCGCCGGCTGCTCGACGAATTCGTCAGGCTCTCCGACCCCGCCCGCGCCGAGGCCAACCGCCGTCTTCTGGACGAGGTCATGCCGGACAAGGTGCCGGTCGACCTGCTTCACGCCGTCCTGCGGCTCTTGTTGGACGAACGGGTGTCGATCCGCAACCTGCCCCTCATTCTCGAGGCCGTGGCCGAAGCGCGCACCTTCGGCAGCCCCGAGGCGATCTGCGAGCATGTCCGTCAGCGGCTTGGCTTTCAGATCATCGCCGAACTGCGGCGGGCGGATGGCACGGTGCCGCTGATCCAGCTCGCGCCGGAATGGGAAAAGGCATTCGCCACCTACCAGATCGACGGCGACCGCGGTCACCGCGACGTGGCCCTGCCACCCGAGATGTTTGCCCGGCTTGCCAACGGCCTGACCGAACGGGTCAACCGCGCGGCAGAGACCGGCATCTATCCGGCCCTGGTGACCTCGGTCGCGCGCCGGCGGTTCCTGCGAACGGTCGTCCAGGCCAAGGGCCTGCACATGCCAGTTCTTTCCTACGAGGAGATCGGCACCGACGCCCGCCCCGCCCTGCTGGGTCAGGTTGCCGCATGAACGAGATTCTCGCCGAGATGGCAGCTCTCGCGAACCTGGCCGAGGGGTTCCTCTGGGCCGCCGCGCTGAGCTTTGTCCGGGTCGGCGCGGTCGTTGCGGTGATGCCGGGTTTTGGCGATGCGGCGGTGCCGCAGCGGATCAAGCTTGCGCTGGTGCTGGCCTTCACCGCGATCGTCGCGCCGGTGCTGGCCGAAGACCTTGAGGTCTCCGGCCCCGAACCCGGGCTGACCCCGCTTCTGGGCGAGGCGGTGGCCGGCCTGATCCTCGGCCTGGGAATGCGGCTGATGCTTCTGGCGCTGCAGACCGCGGCGTCGATCATCGCCCAGGCGACCACCCTGTCGCAACTTTTCGCCGGGGCCGCGCCCGAACCGCAGCCCGCGATCGGCAACCTCTTTCTCATTGCCGGTGTCGCGCTGGCGCTGAACGCCGGCCTGCATGTGCAGGCCGCGAAACTGATGATCCTGTCCTACGAGATCCTGCCCGCCGGGGGCTATCCCGACGCGGCGGCGATCGCCGACTGGGGGCTTGCCCTGGTGTCGCAGACCTTCAGCCTGGCCTTCTCGCTGGCCGCGCCCTTCGTGATCGCCTCGATGATCTACAACCTCGCGCTGGGGGCCATCAACCGCGCGATGCCACAGCTGATGGTGTCGATGGTCGGGGCGCCTGCGCTGACGCTGGGCGGTCTCGCGCTGCTGGCGGTGGCGACGCCTTTGCTGCTGGCCGTATGGCTCGAGGCGTTCCAGGCCTATCTCGCCAACCCCTTCGCGGACCCCAGATGAGCAGCGAGGACGACGAAGACGAAGACAAGGAACACGAGGCCTCGCCGCAGAAGCTGCTGGAGGCGCGCAAGAAGGGCGACATCCCGCGCTCGCCCGACCTCCTGATGGCGGCCAGCATCGCGGGCTTCCTGCTGGGGCTCGTCAGCCTCGGCGGCTGGCTGGTCCAGCGCTCGGGGGTCGCGGGGATGGTGCTGCTCGACCAGTCGGACCGCCTGTCACGACTTTTCACCGAAGGCGCCACGGCCCCGCTGGGCGGTCTGCTCATCGCCTTCGTCGGCCCCACGCTCGGCCTTCTCCTGATCCCGATCGCGGCGGTCTTTGCGGTGATCTTCGCGACCAATGGCTTCATCGTCACGCTGGAAAACCTGGCGCCCAAGCTCTCCCGGATCTCGCCCGTCGCGATGGCAAAGCACAAGTTCGGGCCCGAGGGGCTGATGGAATTCCTGAAAAGCCTCGTCAAGCTGGCCCTGGTCTCGGCGATCCTCTATGCGTTTCTCGCCGCGCGGCTGGACGAGATCCTCGCCACCATCTACCTCACCCCGGCGATGTCCTCGGCCGTGCTGATGCGGCTGACGCTCGAGTTCCTGTTCATCATCCTCGGCGTGGCTGTGGTCCTCGGCGGGGCCGATTACGTCTGGCAGGTGCATCTGCACCGGCAGCGCAACCGGATGTCCCGCAAGGAGATGATGGACGAGTACAAGGAAAGCGAGGGCGACCCCCACATGAAGGCCGAGCGTCGCCAGCGCGCGCAGTCCGTGGCAACCAACCGGATGCTGTCGGACGTGCCGACGGCCGATGTGGTCGTGGTGAACCCGACGCATTATGCCGTCGCCCTCCGCTGGGAGCGTGGCAAGCGCGGCGCGCCGATCTGCGTGGCCAAGGGGGTGGACGAGATCGCGCGGGTGATCCGTGCCCGCGCCGCCGAACACGGCATCCCGATCCACAGCGACCCGCCGACGGCGCGCGCGCTGCACGCGACGGTGGACCTGGGCCAGGAGATCCCGGCCGAGCACTACCGCGCCGTCGCAGCCGCCATCCGCTTTGCCGAGGCGATGCGCCAGAAGGCGCGCAAAAGATGAGCCGGCAACGCGATCTCCAGCAGCTTGCGACCCTGGCGCAGCTGGTGCTTGACCACCGGCTGGGCCAGCTTCGCAAGGGTACCGCCGAGCTGGAGAAGAGCCGGGGCCAGCTCGATGCCATCAACGCAGCCGCGACCCCCGCCGACCTGCCGCCCGTCGCTGCCGGGCTGGTCGAGGTCGGCTATCGCCGCTGGGCCGACATCCGCCGGGCCGAGCTGAACAGCGTCATCGCCCGGCAGCGCGCCGCCGTCATCGAGATGAAGGCCGAGGCCGGCACCGCCTTTGGCCGGCTGCAGGCGCTGCGCGGGGTGGCCGAGCGATCGGGAAAGAAGCCCTAGCCGTCCTGCCGGGCGATATCGGTGATCAGCACGTCCCGGATCGTCCTCCCGAGGACCGTCGTGGCCGCCTCCCGCAGGCTGGTGCGCAGGACGACGAGGTTGGCGCTGTCGGTGAACGACCCGCTGAAGCCGCCGATGTTGGCATGATCGAAGAGAACCTGCAGAAACACATCGCGCAACTTCGGCTCGCGTTGAAAGACCGCTTCGGACATGCCGGGCTCGATCTCCAGCGACAGGGCCAGGACGACCATGGCGGAAACCCGGCCCTCCTCGACCACGGGCACCACGAACTGGTTGTTCAGTCTGGCGAATTCCGGCGCGTCCTCCGCGCCGTCGCCCGCTGTCGCATCCTGCGTGGCGGCAACGGTGGCCGAAGGGTCGGCCACCGCACCGGCTTGCGCGGGCGCTTCGGGCTCCGGGCGCAGCGCAAGGCCCGCCGCGATGCCTCCGCCAAGCCCGAGACCGGCGAGGATGAGAGGGACAAGCTTGCCGATCATGGTCAGAACGGCAGCACGATGTCGGCGACCTGCTGGCCAAGGGTCGGCTGCTGCATGTCGCTGATCTGCCCGCGCCCGCCATAGGCGATCCGGGCGCCGGCGATCTTGTCGTAGGTGATCTCGTTCTGACGGCTGATGTCGATCGGCCGGACAAAGCCGGTCACGATCAGCTCGCGTAGCTCGTTGTTCACCCGGACCTCCTGCTGGCCCTCGATGCGCAGCACGCCATTGGGCAATTCCTCGACCACGGTGGCGGCGATGCGGAGGGTCATCCGTTCCTGCCGCGCGACATTGCCCGTGCCCCGGAACGTCGAGGATGACCCCATCTCGAATGCCTCGGCCATGCTGGCGCCGTCCGGCAGGTTGGCGCCGATCCGCTGGGGGATCCCGAAAAACTCGGGCAGGCCCGCGCTCTGCTCGCCGCTGCGGCTGCGGCCGGTGGTGTTCGAGATCGACGCATTCTCGTCGATCTCGATGACCACGGTCAGGATGTCGCCGCGCTGCGCCGCGCGCCGGTCACCGAAGAGCGACTCGGTCTCGCCCGTCCACAGCGAGGACGCATCGGCGGGCGTGCTTGCGGCGACATCCTCGGGCAAGGTCGCCGAATACATCGCATGGTGCTGCGAGCTGCCCTCCAGCGGCGAGAAGGCAGGCGCACGGCCGACCTGGCCGAGTTTTCCGCAACCGGCCAGGACCAGGCAGCACAGCAAAAGGGGGCGCATCAGCATTTCAGTTTTCCCATCCGACATAAACTGCACCGTCCGGGCCGATCCGGCCGCTGACCGTGGTGCGCGAGGCAAGGTTGATCACCCGGATGACATCGCCCTCCGACCCGCGGGCAAGCGCCCGGCCTTCGGTCGAAATGGCAAGTGCGCCGGACAGATAGATCAGCGGCACGATCTCGTTGCGACCGACCAGCGTCGGCGCGCCGAGGTCGGCCAGCCGCACCGGGCGCCCGGCATGGATCGCCACCCGCGCCTCAAGCCCGAGCGCCCCCGCGGGATCGCGCAGCGCGCCGGGCAGCAGGGCGGCGACGGTGGTCACATCCTCGGGCCCGATCACCGTCTGGGGGCGGATCGTGCGGGTGGCCACCACGCTTTCGGCCATCACCGGCGTCGCGAACACAAGGAAGGTCAGCAGACGCCACATCACCGCACCTGCGTCGTGGCGGCCAGCATCTGGTCGGCGGCGGTGATCACCTTGGCGTTCAGCTCGTAGCCGCGCTGGGCCTTGATCAGCTCGGTCACCTCGCGCACCGCATCGACCGAACTCGATTCGAGATACCCCTGCCGCAGCATCCCCAGCCCGTCCAGCCCGGGCGCCGCCGAGAAGGCCGTGCCCGAGGCCGGGCTTTCGAGAAAGAGGTTCGACCCGATCGCCTCGAGCCCCTTTTCGTTCGGAAAGCTGGACAGGTTCAGCTGGCCCAGAAGCTCCGGCTCGACCCGGTCGGCGAAATCGGCCCAGACCTCGCCCGAGGGGCTGATGGTCAGCCCGCGCGCATCCGAAGGGATCGTGATCCCCGGCACCACGGCAAAGCCGTCCGACGTGACGATCAATCCATCCGCCGACCGCTTCAGCGCCCCGTCCCGGGTATAGCCGATCTGGCCGGAGGGCATCTGCACCTCGATATAGCCGTTGCCGTCGATCGCCACGTCCAGATCGCCGCCCGTCGCATCGAGCGAGCCCTGCCCCAGCACCACCGAAACCGCCGCCGGCCGCACCCCGAGCCCGATCTGCACGCCCGTCGGCAGCATCGACCCGTCCGAGGCCGAAACGCTGCCGGGCCGGGCCATCTGCTGATAGTGCAGGTCGGCAAAGTCGACCCGGCGGGGGTTGAAGCCGGTGGTCGACATGTTGGCGAGGTTGTTCGACACGACATCGACCCGCATCTGCTGGGCGGCCATGCCCGTGGCGGCAATCTGCAGCGCTTTCATCGCATCCCCCTATCGGCCCAGCGTCTGGATGACGCCGCGCACCCGTTCATCCTCGGCGTCGAGGAACCTCTGGCCCAGCTCGTAGGCGCGCTGGACCTCGATCATCCGGGCGATCTCCCGGACCGGCACGACATTGCTGTCCTCGAGCATGCCTTGCAGGATCTCGGCACCCTCCACCGGCGCGAGCGCGCCACCCTCGAACAGCGTTCCCGACTGGTGGCGCAGCGCGATCGGATCGACCGGCCGCCAGAGCCCGATCTGCGCGATCGGCTGACCGTCGGCCGAGAGCGTGCCGTCGCGGGCGACCGCCACCTTCGCATCCGGCGGCACGAAGACCGGCCCCCCCCCGGCATCGAGCAGACGGTGGCCGTCCGGCGTGACCAGCTCGCCCTCGGCCGACGGGGTGAAGCTGCCCGCGCGGGTCAGCCGCTCGCCCTGCGGCGTCTCGATCAGGAAGAACCCCTCGCCCTGGATGGCAAAGTCGAAGCTGCCGCCGGTCTGGCTGAAGGTCGCCTGGGCCAGATCGACGTGCCGCCCGCTGGCGTGGGCCATCGACAGCGAAGGGTCGCGGCCCATCGCGGCCACATATTCCGAGAACACCACCCCCGTGCGCCGAAAGCCGGTGGTCGAGCTGTTGGCAATGTTGTTGGCCACGACGCCCATCTCTCGCATCAGGCCCGACTGGCGGTTCAGCGTGGCATAGCCGGCGGCGTCCATGGGTCAGCTTCCTGCAATCCTGGGGATGATCGTGTCGGTGAAGAAGGCGACGAGCGAAGATGTCATGAAGCTCATCGAGGCCCAGAAGACGACCAGCATCAGCGCCGCCTTCGGCACGAAGGTCAGCGTCATCTCCTGGATCGAGGTCAGCGCCTGAAAGAGGCCGACGACCACGCCCGCGACCAGCGCCACCGTCAGCAGCGGCGCCGAGATCACCACCGAGACCCAGAGGCCCTGGCGCATCACGTCATAGATCATCGCCTCGGTCATGGGCCTAGACCGGCATCCGCAGGATTTCCTGGTAGGCCTCGACCACGCGGTCGCGCACCGTCGCCACGGTCTCGACCGCAAGCTGGGACGACGCGAGCGCCTGGACCAGCGCATGCGGGTCCGCCCCGCCGGTCATCGCCGCGCGGGCGGTGGCCTCATGGTTGGCAAGCGCCCCCATGAAGTTCTCGGCCAGATTGGCAAATCCCTCGGCCGCGGCATTGGGCCTGGGCTCGGGGGCTGCGGCCATGCGGGCATTCGCATAGGCCTGGGAAACGAGAGAGGTCTTCACGTCCATTCTAGATCTCCTCTATCGGCGCAGAAGGTCGAACAGGCTTTGCGTCATCTGCCGCGCCTGATCGAACATCCGAAGGTTCGCCTCGTAGCTGCGCTGCGCTTCGCGCGCGTCAGCGATTTCAATCACCAGATCGACATTCGAGCCGTCGTAGTGACCGGTTGCATCGGCCAGGGGATGGCCGGGGTCGTAGATGCGGACCGGATCAGACCGGTCCAGCCGCACCTTGCCGGGCTCGACAAGGCCGGTCTCCATCGCCTGGTCAAAGCTCATGACCTTGCGCTGGTAGCCGGGGGTATCGGCATTGGCGATGTTCTCGGAAACATGCCGCAGGCGCATCGCCTGCGCCTCCATCCCCGAGGCGGAGAAGGCAAGCGAGGTGAAGAGGTCATTGCCCATCCCGGCCCCCCCTACCGTCTGCCAAGGCTGGCGCGGACCACGTCCGAGGTCGCGCGGTTGATGGCCAGCGCCATCTCGTGGGTCTGCCGCGCCTGAACCGACTTGACCATCTCGCCTTCCAGAGAGACGGTGTTGCCGTTCGGCGCCTCACGCCCCGGGGCGGTCCGCGGCACCATCGCCTGGCCGGTGGGTGACGCAACCAGATGTCCGGGCCGCGTGGCGCGCATCTCGGTCGCGGCGGCGGCAAAGACCTTCTCGAACGGCGGCAGGTCCTGGGCCTTGAAGCCGGGCGTGTCGGCATGGGCCACATTCCGGGCGATCACGCCCATCCGTGCTCCGGAATGCGCCATCAGCGCCTGCGCCATCCGGCTGAGATCCAGTCTTTCAAACATCGGGGCTTCTCCCTCGGCTCACTTCACCAAGGCTTAAGGGTGATTCCTTTAGAAACGGTTGAAACGAACAAAGGGAGAATCCCGTGACCGAACTTTTTGCAGGCCTTCTGGCCGAGATCAGCTCGACGATTCCGGTCCGGCGCGTCGGGCGAGTGGTGGAAACCCGACGCGGGCTCGTGGATGTGGCGGGCCTTGCACAGGCCACGATCGGTGACCGCGTTGCGATCCTCAGCCGCGACGGCCGCGCCGGGGGCGAGGTGTTGCGCCTGGTTCCGGGGCGCGCGTCGATCCTGCCCGATGCCTCGGGTGACGGCATGGCGATCGGCGACCGGGTGGAGCTTCTGGGCAAGGCCGAGATCGCGCCGGACCGGTCCTGGATCGGCCGCATCGTCGACGCGACGGGCCAGCCGCTGGATGGCCGCCCGCTGCTGCGCGGCCCGACCCCGCAGCCCC
>Ga0209103_1000234_pt1 | contig 17346 bp, 18 predicted proteins | sample 4C3metaG_FD_184152 | JGI IMG/M metagenome (GOLD analysis project Ga0209103, IMG submission 184152) | Freshwater bacterial and archeal communities from Indian Creek, Illinois, USA - 4C3 metaG (SPAdes) (version 2) | ecosystem: Environmental > Aquatic > Freshwater > Unclassified | place: USA...
TCTCCCGGCTGATCTGAAGCTGCCGCCCAATCGAACGAATGCTCAGCCCTTGTCGGTGCAATATCCTGATCTCCATGGTCATCTCTCCTGTCAGCATGCACCCTCCCGATCCATCGGAAGGGCAAGGCCGCGAAAGCCCGTCTCGACGGCGCGCTGGAGGTCCGGTTCGCCACCCGCGCCACTGAGGCCCGCCAGGCGCAGGCCAAGGACACCGGCACGGTGCGCTTTGACGATGGCGATTTCACCATCGTGGCCGACCTGCCGAAACGGGTCGACTGGGATCAGGACCGGCTGGCCGCCATGGTCGGGCGCATCCGCGCCGCCGGGGACGATCCCGCGCAGTATGTCGATATCGCCTTCAAGGTGCCCGAGCGCAAATACGCCGCCTGGCCCGAGGCGATCCGTGCCGGTTTCGAACCCGGGCGCACCGTCCGCACCGGCACGCTGAAGATCGAGATCGTCCCGCAGGGGGGCGATCAATGAGCCTGCGCATCATTTCCGCCGATACCCGGCTCCGCGAGGCGCAGGGCAAGACCACCATCGCGCTCTTCGGGCCGAGCGGTGCTGGCAAGACCACGCTGCTGACGACCCTGCCGCCCGCCGAGACCCTGTGCATCGATCTGGAGGCGGGGCTGAAGTCGGTCCAGGACTGGCCCGGCGACAGTATCCCGATCCGCCGCTTTGCCGATGCGGTCGATATCGCCTGCCTGATCGGCGGCGCCAATCCGGCCGCTCAGCCGCGCCCCGGCTTCCTCAAGGCTGTCGGCGACCGCCCGGCACTTCAGGCGCCACTTGCGCAGGAAGGCCTTGCGCCTCGTCTCGATCTCGGCGGCGGTCTCGGCGTAGATCATGTCGCGGTAGTCCTCGGTGACCTCGTCCTGCATGTGTTTCGGGGCATGACCGCCTTTAGGTCGAAGACAGCAGCGTCAATGGCAGCTGCCTGAGCCTCCAGTTCTCGCGCCGCCTTCTCCTTCTCGTTGATTTCTCCAATAAGCGCAGCGACCTCGGCATCTGAAGTCTTCAGCTTCTTCAGGCGCTTGAGCTTCTCCTTGAGGTCGATCACCTCGGCCTTGGTTTCGGCTGCCTGCGCCAGGATGGGCTGCATTTCCTCGCGGGCCTTCGCGCGGCGCGCAGCGAAGTCGATGGTCCAGGAGTAACGGCTGTCGGCCTCCGTCTTGCCGCGGAGCGGCAGCAGCCGGGCGTAAGATGGGAACGGCTTCCCCGCATTCTCTTCCTGTTCAAGCCAATCGGCGGTCAGGTTGGCGGGCAGCGCGCTGTCTGCAGGCGGCTTCCCATCCTTGTCGAAACCGAAATGCGCCAGCGTGAGCGGGGTCTTCTTGCCGACCTTCACATGGCTCAGGTCGTAGTACCAGATCCGCTCGGTTTTCTTGCCTTTGGTGAAGAACAGCAAGTTGGTCTTCACGCCTGAACGGACCGTTCCGCATTGGCGACGGGCACGGCCCGTGACGCGCGGGGCCCTGGGCGGCGTGCCGGTGCAGCCACCGACGCGACCGGGACGGCGAGACCCGCGCGGGCGCTGCCGGACGGCGCATCCCGGCGCTCGGGGCCGGAGGATCAGCTCTGGCCCAACCGGTATCTCTGGATCTTCCTGTAGAGTGTCGGGCGCGAGATGCCCAGCAGGGTCGCCACGCGGCTGATGTTGCCGTCGTTTGCCGCCAACGCATCCTGAATCATGCGCGATTCGACATCCCTCAGCGCCAGGGTGGCCTTGTCGCCGGCCGGCGAAGCCTCGGTCTGGCCGTTGGACGGCAACGGCGCGACCTGGCGTCGAACCAGCTCGCGCGGCAGGTCGATGTAGCCGACGGTCCGGTTTTTGGCCATCACATGCAGCCCGGAAATGACATTGCGCATCTCGCGCACGTTTCCGGGCCAGTCATAGGTCAAGAGGGCTTCCTGCGCATCGAACCGCAGGATCAGCGGATCCCGACCCGAGGACTTGCTGAGCAACCGGTTGTAGTGCTCGGCGATCAGCAGGATGTCCTCGCCGCGATCCTTCAGCGGCGGGATCGTCAGGGTGAACGCGCCAAGCCGATAGTACAGGTCACTGCGGAACCGCCGCTGCGCGATCTCGTCCAGCATCACCCGGTTGGTCAGCGAGACCGAACGGAAGCGTGCGCCGCCGGCGTCGACCTCATCCGCCATATTGGTCCAGTCTTCCAGGATGCGCAGCAGACAGGCCTGAAGTTCGGCGGACAGTTCGCCGATTTCATCCAGCACCAGCAGGGGCATCTGCTGCCCCGGCCCAGAGGCCGGAGAGGCGGCCGAACATGCCTTTTGCAGGGCCGCCAGCCCCGCCTCGATGTCGCCGCGCGAGATCGCGGCGCAGTTGATCGGGGCAAAGCCATGACGCGCGCCGGGGGCCATGCGCGACAGGATCAGGCGGGCGAAAAGCTGTTTGCCGACGCCGGTCTGCCCCTCGATCAGGATCGATCCTTCCCCCCGGGCCAGGCGGTCCGCCGCGTCCAGAACCTCGGTGATCGCTTCGCTTCGGCCGACGATCTTGAGGCCGGTTCCCGGAATCTCGACGCCCGGCAGCACCTGGGCGCCGGACCGTGACACCGGGCCGCGCCGCGGCTTGAAAACCAGGGCGGCGCCCTTGATCGCACCGTCCAGATCGATCAGGCGGATCTCCTGGCAAGCGTGATCGGCGGGCAAGGCCCCCAGAATGCTGTCCTCGGTCAGTCCGGCCCGCAGGTTCAGCAGCCTTGCGCCGTTGTGCATGGCCGTCCCCCCGCCCGCGAATTGCGGGAATGTCTCGCAATTGCGGTTGAAAATCAGCCGCCCGAAGCGGTCGATGACCGCGATCCCCTCGCCGGACGAGCCCGACTGGATCGGGACGGTCCCGATGATCGCTTCCATCAGGCGCATGTTGGTCAGCGACCGTTCGCGTTCCAGCGCGATCTCGATCTCGCTTGCCGCACTGGCCGCGAAGGCGGCATTGTGCTTCTGGAAAATCGATGTCAGTCCGGACAGGTTGATCGCGCCGATGATGGTGCGGTCGACCGGGTCGCGGATCGGCGCCGCGGCGCAACTCCATGCCTTCATCCCCTCGCAGAAATGTTCCTCGCCATGGACGAAGACCGGTTGCCCGGCCCAGAGCGCGGTGCCGATGCCATTGGTGCCCGAGGCATCCTCGCTCCAGATGCCGCCGACGCGCAGGTTGATGCGGCTGGCCTTGTCGAGGGTGGAGCCGTCGCCGACCGTGTCGAGGATCACGCCATCGCGGTCCGTCAGGATCAGGATCGCTTCGGCGCCGGCCAGCAGCTTGCCGATCTGGACCAGGGAGTTGCGCGTGGCGTTGTGCAGGTCGGTGTTGTCATGCTTTGACCGGCTGACAGCCCGGCCATCCAGCGTCGGCGCGGCATATTGTTCGGGCTTGATGCCGACCGAACTGCTGCGCACCCATGACCCGTAGATGACCGGCCGGACGCCGGTGGCGGATATGTTCGCCAGATCGCGTCCTTCCAGGAACCGCTTCCAGGCCCGGGAGGTCTGCTTCTGATCGACCTCGGGCCTGTCCAGAAGCGGTTGGGCGTGGCCAGATCGGCCGTCCATACGTCTGATCATTTCGAAGCTCCCAACTTTGGCGTCAGCTCAGCCAGGCGTCTTCTGTGTCGTCAGCCCTTACGTCGCGGGCTCAGCGGATTGGGACGTGGTCGTGTCGGCAAGGCAAAGGCACGACGACAGGTCCCGAAACAGGTCGTCCTCGGTGTATTCCCGACCAAGTGCCACATCGGCGAGGGCGCCGATCTTGTTCTGAAGGTCGTCGTCAAGCGGCGTGATGTAGCCGTTGGCAGCTGTCGCCATGACGAAACGGACCGCGCCGTCGTGTCGCTTCAGCTCGCCCAGAAAGTGCAGCTGCAGCCCGGAATTGGCGTCTGCCAGCACCACACGGCCGCTTGCGCTGATGCGCAGGTAGGGGGTGGGGTCGTCGGCGGTCCGGCGAGGGCTCAGATCGGAAAATATCAGCCCGGACGTCTGCGGTCCGGCCGGGTTCGTGCCAGCCGCGGCACGGGCCTTGTTGGCCGAATAGCTGCCGCCGCTGATCTGGTCGGCAAGCTTTTCGATGGTGCCCCAGTTGCGCCTCAAGAGCTCCTTGGCGTGCATGTCCTCCTGGCGCGGACCGCTCCGCTTCGAGATGATGTCCAAAATGTATCCTCCCGGTTTGAACCGGGCGCTGCCGCGCATTGCCGCGCTTTTTCAATCGCCCATTAAATCATCATAACAGCTTTGAGTGATTCGGCCGTCACGGGGCTTTCACATTACGGAATCTTTACACCTGTAACATTTCGTTCCATTTCCACGCGCAACTTTGGCCCCTGCCGGGTCCTGGTGCGGCGGTGCGGCGGAAAGTCCCTGTCAGTTGGGTCGTTCGGGCGGGGTCTTTCCCAACTTTCCTTCGGTGATCCAGCGCGCGGCGAGGATGAAGCCCCCCGTGGCGAATTCGCGCCCGTGGGCGGCGACCATCTCTTCGCCGATCCGCGCGATGCGCTGAAAGAACGCGTCCTTGCTCTGTTCCTCGGGGGTAAGGGCGGGTCGGGTTTGGGATGTGCTCATCTGGGTCCTTCCTCTGGTGCAGGGTCAGTTCTTGAACATTTCGTTCGGGAATTCGATCAGCGCGGCGGTGCCGTCCTGTCCGCCGATGGCAAGCATCCGGCCGTCCGATGACCAGCCAAGCGCAGTTACGCCGCAGCCGGTGTCGCCGCGCAGCAGGATCTCATCGGTCCGGCCGGGCTCGGCCAGGCTGACAAGCCCGTTGGCATAGCCGACCGCCACGATACTGCGGGTCGGGCAGGCTGCCACGCTGTCGACCAGCACCAGCCCCGGTTTGCCGGTGGCAATCGGCTGGCCCGCGGCGTCCAGCGACCAGGCCGCCGCACGAAAGGCGCCCGACGCGACGACCACCTTGCCGTCGGGCGTGAAACCTGCCGAGCAGACAGGCCCGGGAAACTTGCCGCGCTGGACGCAGTCCATTGACCCGAGGTCGACGACCGCGAGGCCTTCGGAACCGAGGCAGCAGGCAAGGTGCCGGCTGTCCGGCCCGAACACCAGATCGACCGGACGCCCGGCAAAGGCCACGCGAAGCGGCGGATCGTCGGCCTGCCCGGTCCAGAGCATGACCCCGCCGTCATGTCCGCAGGCCAGCAGGCGCCGCTCCGGCGAGAACCGCAGCGCAGAGATCGCGCCTGGGGCCTGCCGTGTCAGCGGCTCCGCACCGGTCGCCCAAAGATGCAGACGGTCGCCCGCGGCATAGGCCAGGGTCTCGGAGCGCGCCGCCACCGCTACGACCGGACCTTCGCCCGTCGGTGGCAGATGCGTCGATATCCCCCCTGCACTGACGCTGTTCATCTTGCCGGTCGACTTTCCGAACAGGAACCCGGTCCGGCCATGCGTGCTCAGGGTGGTGGTGCGTCCTTCGGCATGATCGGCATGGCGCAGGCCCGGATACCTTCCGCTGCGCGGCCGGATCGACAGTTGCGCCGTATCGAGCGCCCGACGGATGCGCGACTGCGGCGACGAGTTGTCGGCGGTGGCCGCGATCACGACCATTCCGTTGGCACAGGCGAAGGCGACCGCGCTCAGATCGTCATTGAACAAGACCTGTTCGACGGCATCAGGAGCCATCCACTGTCGCGCGATCAGGTCGAAGAGCTGGAGATGCTCACGTGAAGCTTTCATGGTCAGGTTCCTGTTCGTCCCGTGGGGTCCCGCCGCCTGCCTAGGATCTGCAGAGTGCCGCGATGGCGATGTCGGCCTGTCTCAGCGCCGCGTCGAGGTCGGCCGCCGTCCGCTCGTGATACTCGAGCAGTTCCTGCAACTGTGTCTGTTCGCGCAGGACCTGAGCCAGTTCGTCGGGCACGGGTCCGCCATCCTGGAAATCGGCGCCGCGGATCCGCTGGCTGGCCAGCACCTCGATCTCCTTCCCGGCGACGCGATGCTGCATGGTCAGGATCATGGCGTTCTCCTGCGTCAGGCGAAGGACGATACCCAGACGGTGTTTGTGCAGCAGGAACATCAGGTCGGGATTTGCTGCGCTGGCTGACATGGGTTCATCCGCTCTCGGCAAGGGCGTCATCGCCTTAGCGCATCATGTCCCATTGCGGGCCGACCCCTGCAGATTCTTGCGCAAGGCGGCAAGTGCGTAAGCATTCGTTACAGTCCTGCATGCGAACGTTACACAAAATTCAGTGTTTGCACCGAACCGGGTCACCCTTCCATCATTGGGTATCGAATCATGAACGGCGCGACCGGAAAGGGCGCACTGCAAGAACGAAGGAAGGGAGGCCAGGCCCGCCACTTGCGCCAGAATAGGTGGCACCTGGGTGTTGAAAAGGTTCGGGTCGGCCTTTCCGATCTGGCTTCTCTCTGACCTTTGCCGACGACAAGGGAGGATCCGACTCGCACTGGAACGGAGCATTTCAGCTCCGGTCGTGGTGCGCCGCCTCTCAACGCTGTCCGCTGTGGAAAGCCCCGGCTCCGGTCAGAGGACCGTCCGTGCCGACCGCAATTCGCAACCAGGAGAGGTGAGAATCAATGTCGACACTTACGCTGAACAAGATCATCGCCCAGAAGGGCATCTCGGTGACAGAGGCCACCAAGAAGATCGCCGATCTGGGGTGGAATCCTTCCTATGTGCAGGAAGCGATGACCTACCCGTCGGATTACAAGATCACCAAGGCACCGCGCGATCCGATGAAACAGGTGCTGCGTTCCTATTTTACGATGCAGGAGGAAAAGGACAACCGCGTCTACGGTGCGCTGGATGCCGCCCTTCGCGGCAACATGTTCCGCAACGTGGAGCCGCGCTGGGTCGAGTGGATGAAGCTGTTCCTGGCGATCATCCCCTTTCCGGAAATCAGCGCGGCGCGTTCGATGGCCATGGTCAGCCGCCTGGCACCGGGCGAGGACCTGCGCACCGGCTTCACCATGCAGATGGTCGATGAATTCCGCCATTCCACGATTCAGATGAACCTGAAGAAGTGGTACATGGAAAACTACATCGACCCGGCCGGCTTCGACATCACCGAAGAAGCCTTCGGCAAGTGCTATGCGACCACCATCGGGCGCCAGTTCGGCGAGGGGTTCCTCACCGGCGACGCGATGACGGCGGCCTGCATGTATCTGACCGTGGTGGCCGAAACCGCCTTTACCAACACGCTGTTCGTGGCCATGCCGTCGGAAGCCGCCCGCAACGGCGACTATGCGCTGCCGACGGTGTTTCTGTCGGTACAGTCGGACGAAAGCCGCCACATCGGCAACGGCCATTCGCTGATGATGGCCGCGCTGAAGGAGCCCGAAAACCATCTGCTGATCGAACGCGACATGAAATACGCGTTCTGGCAGAACCATGCCATCGTCGATGCCGCCATCGGGACATTCATCGAATACGGCACCACCGACCGCGACAAGAACAAGGAAAGCTATGCCGAGATGTGGCATCGCTGGATCTACGAGGACTATTACCGCACCTACATGCTGCCGATGGAGAAATACGGCATCAAGATCCATCATGATGACGTGACGGCGGCCTGGGAGCGGATCACCAAGAAGCACTATGTCCACAAGGTCGGGCAGTTCTTTGCAGTGGGCTGGCCGGTGAACTTCTGGCGGATCGAAGCTCAGACCGAGAAGGACTTCGAGTGGTTCGAGCACAAATATCCTGGCTGGTACGCCGAATTCGGTGACTTCTGGAAATGGTATGCCAAGCTGTCGAAGCCCGGCCAGAAGGTCATCACCTTCAACGAGGAAGTCGGCTACGTCTATCCGCATCGCTGCTGGTCCTGCCTCGTGCCCTGCCTGATCCGCGAGGATACGGTCATCGACCAGATCGACGGCAAATGGCACACCTTCGCCCATGAGATCGACCGCTGGACTGCGGTCGAGGCGTTCTCGGACGAATTCCGTGGCCGTCCCACCCCGGCGATGGGGCGATTCTCCGGCAAGCGCGAATGGGAGACGCTGTATGACGGCGTCGATCTGGCGGATGCGATCGTCGATCTGAACTTCGTGCGGTCGGATGGCAAGACGCTGATCCCCCAGCCGCATCTGCGCTTCGACGACAAGGACATGTGGAAACTTGACCACGTGCGCGGCCATACGCTTCGCTCGCCGCTGAACGCCCTGCGAGCGATGGATGACGCCACGCGCGAGGCTCACCTGGCAGACTATCGCAAGGGTTTCACCATCAATCCCTGCAACTGAACAGGGACAGGGCAGGGACAGGGGTCTACCCCCGGATCCCTGCCCAACCACCCAACCCGATACTGAAACTGCCGGAACGCCCGCTTTGCCGGATACGAAAAGGTCTGCTTTTATGTCAGAGACTTACACAGTCCGCCTGGAACCCGTCGGGCTCGAGATCGAGGTCGAAGAGGGTGAGACTATCCTCGACGCGGCCTTTCGCAACGGGGTGTCCCTGCCGCATGGCTGCAAGGTCGGTCAGTGCTCGGCCTGTCGCTGCAACCTGATGCAGGGCGAGGTCGACCTGCTGAAGTATTCGACCTTCGCGTTGTCCGATGGTGACCGCGAACAGGGTGTCATCCTGTTGTGCAGATCGCTGCCGCTGGAAGACGTGACGGTGGAATTGCTGAATTTCGACGAGGAGCTGCTGTCGAAATCCACCGTCGTCAAGACCTTCCAGGGCAGGATCTCGTCGATCGAAAGGCTGACCCACGACATCCGGTCGGTTGAGATCGACATCGAAGGCCCGATCAAGTTCTGGGCCGGCCAGTATGCGGACATCACGGTAAGGACAAAAGATGGGGAGACGATTACGCGCTCGTTCTCCATGGCAAATACGCCGGACCAAGCCGAAAAACTCCAGTTCATCATCAAGAAATACCCAAACGGAAAGTTCTCGAACGAACTTGACTCCACCGGAGCCGGAGGTATCGCGGTCGGAGCCGACGTCACCGTCCGAGGACCCTATGGGACCTGTTTCCGGCGGGAAAACCGCACCGGACAGCTCGTCCTAGTGGCGGCGGGATCGGGAATGTCGCCGGTCTGGTCGATCCTGAATGACCATATCGCCAGCGGCGAGAACCGCCCGGTCCTGTTCTTCTACGGCGCCCGCACGCAGGCCGACCTGTTCTACCTCGACCGGATCGCGGCCTTGGCAGAGGCCCATCCCGAGATCACCTTCATCCCCGTGCTGTCGCACGCGGATGATGACGCAACCTGGACCGGCGCGCGCGGATTTGTCCATGAGGTGGTCGGACAGGAGCTCCGGCAGCGGGGGTTCGACGGCGACGGCGATGCCTATGCCTGCGGGCCGCCCCCGATGATCGACGCCCTGAGCCCGATCCTGTTCATGCAGGACTTCGAGCCCGAGCGCACGTTCTACGACAAGTTCACACCCGCAGCCGTTCCGGCAATGCCCGACATCGCTGCAAAACCGATCGGGGCAAGCCCGGTCACAACAGGGAGATAATCCATGGTTGCCACCTCCGGTTCCGTCGGCTCGGGAGCAGCGGGTGCCGCGATTTTCGCGGACTCGGAATCCCGTCGCTACCGCTATTTCGAACCCAAGGGCAAGCGCGCCTCGCACTACGAGGACGTGACGGTCGATGTCCAGCCCGATCCCGAACGCTATCTGATCCAGGACTGGATCATCGCATTCCCCGATGGCAAGGGCGCCTACGGCAAGCACAGCACCAAGGCGCAGAGCAGCAACTGGCATGCCTTCCGTGCGCCGGACCAGGAGTGGGAACGCACCCACTATCAGCGGCAGTCGCGCATCGAGGTCATGATCCAGTCAGTGATCAGCAACGGTCGCAAGGCCAATGCGCATCTGGCATTCACCCGGGCCTGGTCGAAGGTCCTGGAAGTGCACCTCGGTGCATGGAAGCACGCCGAATTCGGTCTTGGCACCAGCCTGATGCAGGCGCAGCGCTACGGCTACACCCAGATGATCAACAACGCGACGCTCACCAACTCGTCCTACAAGATGCGGCTCAGCCAGGACATCACGCTGTATCTGGCCGAGATCGGCATGGACATCGCGGGCTGGGATGACGAGGCCGGCAAGCGTGCCTGGCTGGAAGACCCGATGTGGCAGGGCACCCGCGAGGCGGTCGAGACGATCATGGGCGCCACCGACTATCTGGAACAGTATTTTGCCATCAACCTGGTGTTCGAACCGCTGGTGGGGGAGCTGTTCCGCTCGGGCTTCCTGATGCGGGCGGCGTCGGCCAACAATGACTTCATGACGCCGGCGATCGTGACCTCGGCCGAAGGCGACTACGAGCGCAATCTGGCCAACACCATCGACCTTATCCACATGCTGGCCAACGACGAGGTGTTCGGGGCGGCGAACCGTGCGCTGTTCCAGACCTGGATCATGAAGCACGCTAGGCTTGCCGACCAGGCCGCAAGGCTGCTGCAGCCGATCTGGTCGATGCCGCATTCCAAGCCGATCTCGTTCGATGAGGCGCGCCAGGTGTCCGAAGAGCGGTTCACCAAGATCCTCGGCGAACTCAACCTGTCCCGCTGAATTCGAAAGGGAAACCCCATGTCAAACGTTGCACGCGACAATTCGCACGAGAACATCTTCAAGGCGATGAAGGACATCACCTTCGACAAGACCGTCTCGCACCAGTGCGGGGTAACCATGTCGGACTCGGTCGAGGCACGCGCCATCGCCGAGTTCATGGATGCCAAGCCGGGCGTCACCGTGACCTACAACCCGGCCCTGATCCGCATCGACGGCACCGGCAAGATGGTCTTCAAAATGGACGAGATCAGCGAGTATCTGGGCCGCGAGATGACGGCCGAGCTGTTCGAGGTGAACTCGTCCACCCATTACGGCCGCATGGTCCGGGCGGATGACAACACGATCATCCTTTATGGCGACATGAACGAGATGCTGGAATTCATCTGATCCGAGCCGGGCGCGGGGCACGGTCCCGCGCCCGCTCAAACACAACCGCCGGGCCTGCGCAGCGCGCCGCACAATCAGGGAAACTTCGTCATGTTCATCACCCCCGAAGGCAAGGAAATCTTTGTCGTGGATGGTCACACCCATTTCTGGGACGGCAGCCCGGAAAATCAGGCCAACATCCATGGCAAGCAATTCATCGACTGCTTCTATGCCTATCATACCGGCCTGTCTCCTAAGGAGGAGCTCTGGGAAAAGTCCAAGTTCGAGAAATACAGCGAGGACGACCTTTACAGGGACCTGTTCATCGACGGTCCTGATGACATGGCGATCCTGAACTCGACCTATCTCAAGGATTTCTACAAGGCCGGCTTCAACACGATCGAGCGCAACGCCTCGGTCGCGCGCAAGTATCCCAGCCGGTTCATCGTCAACGGCTCGTTCGATCCCCGCGACGGTGAACAGGCGCTGGAATACATCCACTTCATGAAGGAAACCTACGACATCAAGGGCGTGAAGATGTACACGGCCGAGTGGAACGGCGCGTCCAAGGGGTGGAAGCTGAACGATCCCGACGCATACAGATGCTTCGAGCTGTGCGAAAAGCTCGGCATAAAGAACATCCATGTCCACAAGGGGCCGACGATCATCCCGCTGAGCAAGGATGCGTTCGATGTGCATGATGTCGACTATGCCGCGACCGATTTCCAGAACCTGAACTGGATCATCGAACATGCGGGCCTGCCGCGCCTGGACGATTTCTGCTGGATCGCGACGCAGGAAACCAACGTCTTCGCGGGTCTTGCCGTGGCGCTGCCCTTCATCCATTCACGGCCGCGCTACTTTGGCGAGGTGATGGCGGAACTGCTGTTCTGGCTCGGCCCGGAAAAGCTGATGTTCGGATCGGACTATGCGATCTGGACACCGAAATGGCTGGTCGAAAAGCTGTGGGCGTTCCAGATTCCCGAAGACATCTCTGCCGCCTGCGCGGGCGTCCAGCTGACCGACGAGATCAAGGAAAAGATCCTCGGGCTCAACATGGCGCGGCTCTACAACATCGACATCAAGGCGCGCAAGGCGGAATTCGCCCGGCACCCCGTGTCGATCGCTGCGGAGTGACGTGATGGCACCGGCATTGAACGACATGGCCCTGTCGATGGCCGAGCGGCTTGAACAGATCTGGCAGCGGCTGGATCTGGTCATGGACCCCGAACTTGACGAGGCCATCACCGAGCTCGGTTTCGTCGAGGCGGTCAGCACCGATCCGCAAGGCGGCGTCGAGGTCGCCTTCCGCCTTCCGACCTATTGGTGTTCGCCGAATTTCGCCTTCCTGATGGCCGAAGGCATCAGGCGCGAGGTCGAGGTCCTGCCCTGGGTCCGTCAGGCCCGGGTGCAGATCCAGGACCACATGGCCGCCGCCGAGATGAGCGAGACGGTGAATGCGGGTGGCCTGTTCTCGGATGTGTTCGACGAGCTGACCGAGAGCGAGGACCTTTCCGCGCTGCGGGAAAAGTTCGATGTCAAGGCGTTTCAACGGCGGCAGGAAGTGGTGATCAAGGCCCTGCTGGCCCGGGGTCTCGACATTCCGGCAGTCATCGCCCTGCCGCTGGCCGCCCTGCAGGGCCTGCGCCTGGCCGACCCCGAGGCCGAAAAGCAGCGGCTGCGCTATCTGGCCCTGCTGCTGTCCAAGGGCATTGCCTCGGCCCCCTCGGACCCTGCCCTGCCGACCTATCAGGGCGCGGCACTGACCGAAGCGGGCTTTGGCAACTACATGGCCCAGCTTCGTGCGGTCCGGATCAACATGGAGTTTTCCGGCTCGATGTGCCGGGGCCTGAAACACAGCCGCTACAAGGAACTTGTCCCCGGTGCGGAAGGCCCGACGCTGGTGGATTTCCTTCCTCCGCCCGGCCCTTCCCCGCATCAAGACCCGAACACCAAGGCGGAACATTGCGGTTGACCCGGATCTTGCGGGCCGAAACCTGAACAGAAGTCCGGCTTTTGGCCGAAGGAGTGCGCATGCCCAAACTGATCATCCACGGCAACGACGCCCGCGCCGCGCTGGCACGCGGTGTGCAGAAGCTTGCCGCGACGATTGAGTCGACGCTTGGCCCGATGGGCATGAACGCCATGATCGACCGGCCGATCGGGACGCCGCTGATCAGTCGCGACGGTGTCTCGATCGCCTCGGAGGTCGAGCTGTTCGACCGCTTCGAGAACATGGGCGCGCAGGTGGTCCGCGAAGTGTCGATGCAGACCAACGACATCGCCGGAGATGGCACCACCACGTCGATCGTGCTGGCCAACGGCATGATCCAGCAGGGCGCCAGCATGATCGAGAAGGGCGCCAAGGCGGTGGAACTTTGCCGGGGCATCAATGCCGCCGTCAAGACCGCCACGCTGGCGCTGCGCAAGGCGGCGACGCCCGCGCGCGACGACCAGACCCTGTCCGCCGTGGCCCGCATCGCGGCTTCCGGCTCGGAGCTCGGCGATCTGGTCGCCGAGGCCTTCCGGCGGGTCGGGCCGGAGGGGGTGATCACCACCGATTTCGGCCTTGGTCCCCGGACAGAACTGGTCGTCGTCGACGGCATGTCGTTCGACCGGGGATATATCTCGCATCACATGGTCACCGATACCGAAAACATGCGCGCGGTTCTGGCCCGGCCCTACATCATCCTGACCGACATCAAGATGAAGACGGCAGACCAGCTGGAAACCGCCAAGCGGCTGGCGGCAGAGGACGGTCGCCCGCTGGTCATCGTCTCGGAGGAAACCGCGCCCGAGGTGCTTCTGTCGCTGCTTGGCAAGGAGGGGCCGGGCCGGTACCTGGTGGTTCATCCGCCCGAGTTCGGCCATTGGCGCAAGTCGATGATGGAGGATCTGGCGATCCTGACCGGTGGCAAGGTGCTGGCCCGCGATCTGGGCGACCGGCTGGAAGACATCACGCGCGAACATCTGGGCAGCGCCGACAGGGTGGAATCGACCCAGTCGGACACCATCATCGTGCGGGGGCATGGCGATGCCGGCCTGATCGCGGCACGCCGCGCGCAGGTGCAGCGCCTGTATGAAAACGCGCCCCCCAACATCGAAAAGGACAAGCTTCAGGAGCGGCTGGCCAAGCTCTGCGGCGGAACGGCGACGATCCTGGCGGGCGGCATGACGCCGGTCGAACAGAAGCGGACGATCCAGCTGATCGAGGACGCGCTGAACGCTGTCAGGGCGGCATCCGAGGAAGGCGTGATCGCGGGCGGCGGCGTCGGGCTGATCCGGGTCGCGCCGGACCTCGAGCGGCTGGCGGAACAGGTCACGGGCGACATGCGGCTGGGCGTCAAGCTGGTGCAGTCGGTCCTTACCCTGCCCTTGGCACGGATCGCTTTCAATGCCGGGGCCGAACCGAACGAAGTGGTGCGCAAGGTCGGCGCGATGCAGGGCAATCACGGCTTCAATGCCGCAACCGGAACCTACGAGGACCTGATCGCCGCGGGCGTGATCGATCCGATCCGGGTGACCTCTGCGGCGCTGGCCAATGCCGGGTCGGTGGCGACGCTGATCCTGACCACCGAAACCCTGATCGCCGATCTGGCCGAGGATGAGGACCCCACGGCATCGCGTGCGCTGGGTGGCGGTGCCGAGAACCTCGGTCGGAAATAGAAAAGGACAAATGCCATGAAAGCCGCAAGACTGTACGAATACGACCCCGAGATGAACGTCCAGCTCAGGATCGAGTCGGTGCGCGAGCCGACCATCCTTGGCTCCAACGATGTCATCGTCAAGGTGGGCGCCGCCGGACTCTGCCGCACCGATCTGCACATCATCGAAGGCGTCTGGAAGGACATCATGGATACGGGCGGCAATCTGCTGCCCTACATCATGGGCCACGAGAATGCGGGCTGGGTCGAGGATGTCGGCAGCAATGTCACCTCGGTCAAGCATGGCGATACGGTGATCTGCCATCCGCATGTGACCTGCGGCATCTGCCTGTCCTGCCGCTATGGCGATGACATGCACTGTTCGCACAGCGCCTTTCCCGGTCTGGGGCTGGATGGCGGATTTGCCGAGTATTTCCTGACATCGGAACGTTCGCTGATCAAGCTTAACCCGAATGTGACGCCGCTGGACGTGGCGCCCATGGCCGATGCCGGGATCACCGCCTACCGGGCCGCGAAAAAGGCGGCCAAGGGCCTGCGCCCGGGCGCCTATTGCGTGATCGTCGGGGTTGGCGGGCTGGGCCATATCGCGCTGCAATGCCTGCACGAGATTTCCGGCTGCCGGATCATCGCGGTTGACCGGGAACCTGCGGCGCGCGCGCTGTGCAAGGAACTGGGTGCCGATTTCGTGCTGGATGGCGGCCCGAACATCCTCGAGGAGATCAGGCAGATCACCGGCGGCGGCGCGCAGGTCGTCATCGACTTTGTCGGCGAGCTCGGGGTCGAGAACCTGTGCTGGAAGATGGTGCGCCCCGGAGGGGAACTGATCATGGTCGGCTACGGCGGCAAGATCGAAGTGCCCACCGCGCATCTGGTTATCAACGAGATCAGCATCGGCGGGTCCCTGGTCGGCAATTATACCGAACTGGTCGAACTGATGGAGCTGAACGCCGATGGCAAGGTGAAGATGCACTACACCAAATACAGCCTCGACGACATCAACATCGCACTTTCCGACTTCAAGAACCGCAGGTTTGCGGGTCGCGGCGTCATCGTGCCGTGACCAGCCCCGCACCGGTGATCTGAGTGCGCCAGTCGGATTTCAGGCCGGTGCCCGCCTGGCGCATGGCGGCAGTGACGGCGCGTTCCCCGCCGCGACCTCGGCCGCCATCATCGCGACGATGTCGGGATCGATGGTAAGCGCTACGGCCTGGCCCTACGCTGCGTGGGTTGACGTTTGCTTGTAGCGCCATGGCATCAGGTCTTCGATGCGGCTTTGCGGGTGGCCGTCGAGGATCGCACGGAGCGTGGCGTCGATATACTCGACCGGGTTAACCGCGGACAACTTGCACGTTGCGACCAGCGAGGCGAGCATTGCCCAGTTCTCGGCGCCGATTTCGTTCCCGGCAAAGAGGGCATTCTTCCTCGTGAGGGCGATCGGCCTGATCTGGTTTTCGACCGGGTTGGCGGTGTCAGCAAACTGTGTTGGTTCGTGCTTTGTTCTGATGCGTCAGTGAGGTAGGCTGTGGCTTCCGAGGCCCCAGGAGACCCGCCATGCCCCGCTTCGATCCGGCCGAGTTCGGCCGCCTGCTTGCCCGCCTGACCCCGCAGGAACTGCGCAAGGCCGAAGGACTGGTTGCTGATGCTCGCAAGTCCTCGGTGACCTCGTCCTGCATGTGTTTCGGGGCATGGGCCAGGAGGTTGCGGTGCTTGCGAGCTGTGCAGCGCTGGATCGGCAGGTCGTCGCCCCAGAGCGCCACGAGAGCGGCCTCCAGCCCCGGGGCGCCGTCGACGATCACGAATTCGGGCCGCTTCAGCCCGCGAGTGTCGAGATCATCAAGGAACTGGCGCCAGGCGGAGGTGCTTTCACCGCCCATGTTTCTTATGGAAAGCAGCACCTTCTGGCCGTCACGGCGCACGCCGATGGCGGCCAGCACCGAGATGTTCGTGGCCCGGCGGTCCAGCCGCGTCCGGATGACGGTGCCGTCGAGGATCAGGCGGACGATGTCCTCATCGGCCAGACTGCGGGCACACCAGGCGTCCCAGTCCACCTTCACCTTGCGCCAGGCGCGACTCACCACATCCTTGCTGACGGCGCCCTCGAACAGCCCGAACAGCGCCCGCTTGACGCGCCGCGTGTTGGTGCCGGCGAGATAGACCGCGGCGATCAGGGCCTCGGCCTTCTTCGTCAGCCGCTGGTAACGGGGCAGCGCCTTTGAGCGCCATTCCGTCACCTTGCCCGTCTCATCCTCGATCCGGGCGCGCGGCACCCGCACCGTTTCCGTCCCGAAGGTGCCGGTGAGTTGCCGCTCCCGGTGCCCGTGGCGATAGCCTTTCGCCGCGCCGTCGCCCCGGCCGTAGCGAAGGCGGCCGAGAAAGCTGGCCAGTTCCTCCTCGAAAACGGCCTCGATGGTCGCGCGGACGTTGGCCCGCAGCCGCTCCTCGATCGGGTCGAACCCGGCCTCCCCGGCCAGTAGCGCAAAGCTCGCGGTGTCGGTAATCTGGTTCATGGCGTGATCTCCCTGGCGGTTGCCGCCGCCGGTTGGGTGGGTGTCAGTGCACCCGGAGATTACGCCGCCATCAAATTTCCACCACCTTCGCGACACGACCGCCGCGTGACCAGCACCCGGAACTGGGCCGGGATCACGTCCAGACGCTCGGACATGTCCTCTCCGATCTTCGCCATCTCGCCGCACCCACAGGGACACTGCGTGCTGGCAGGCTCGATCACCCGTTCGACCCGCGGCAGGTGGGGCGGCAGATGGCCGCGATTGCGCGCGGGCTTGCGGGGCGTGCCGCGCGCCC